>Ga0268298_10000490_pt1 | contig 51279 bp, 41 predicted proteins | sample WWTPWeurt_MetaG_FD_194462 | JGI IMG/M metagenome (GOLD analysis project Ga0268298, IMG submission 194462) | Activated sludge microbial communities from WWTP in Nijmegen, Gelderland, Netherland - WWTP Weurt | ecosystem: Engineered > WWTP > Aerobic digester > Activated sludge | place... | reverse complement strand
ACTCATTGGATGCGGCCTATGCCAGTCACCTGGGTCCATTGGCCGCGAAGGCCGATCTATGGATCCATGGCCATGTCCATGCGGCAATGGACTATCGAACTGATGGAGATACCGGGTGCCGAGTGGTGACCAATTCCCGTGGCTATTTCGATCATGGCCCCAAGGCTGTCGTCGGTTTCGATCCACTGAAGGTAATCAAGATCTGACGCTTTCGGTTGCTGCTTCTGCACTCGAAATTGCAAGACCCACAATATCTCGTCCCAAAATACGCCGCCCAGGAGAACCACCAAGCCTAGAGTCGATGACGCCCGGAACATCGCGCAGGTCGCCCAGACCATGCTGGCGTAGGAACAGGAAACTCCCCGAATGAGCGGACCGCGAACCATCGTCGTCAGGCATCGGGGACATTCACGGTTGCTGGGAGGAGTTCCAGCACCTCCTGGAGGCCTGTCATTATGCTCCCGGTGATGAGGTGCTCTCGGTCGGGGATCTTCTGGACCGACGACCGGAACCTGGGATGGTCGTGTGGTTTTTTTCGCGAAACGCCTGGGGCTTGCGCCATCCTCGGCAACCACGAGGACAAGCACATCCAGATCCTGGCGGGCGAGATGAAGGGTGCTGTCTCGCAACGCATCGCCATGGCACAAATAGGGGACGAGTGGCCGGAGGTAGTGGAATGGTTTTCGGGCCTGCCCCTCCAGACTGAGCGGTTCGGGTGCACCATCGTCCACGCAGGCTGGGATCAGGACCTGCCTCGCGGCGGATAGTCCAGGAATGTCATGCTTCGTGGGGTAATGCCCTGGTTGAGGCATACGAGTCTTGTGAAGGGTGCAATAGGCTTCCCATGCGCCCGATAAGGTTCAATGCCCATGGCCCCCGGGCTCGGCTTCGGGAACCAGGGCGACCCAGATGGGATCAGACAATGGGGGAAGGAAGGATCTCTCGCGCCGTCCTACACGAACCTGAAGGTGCTTCCACTCGCGCAGGGCCTCGCCTTCCAGTCCCAAGTTCTTGAGCAGCCAGACGTGGAAGATCCGATTGATGAGGTTGGTCCGTGATTCCAGGTGGGACTGGGCAAGCACGGCCTCTTCTTCCCTGTTCAACAGGCGGAGGTAGCCATGGCGCTCGACCATGGGCTGCCCCGCTTGGGACCTGACAGCGAGTGTCCACCGGTAGACAACGCCCTGTTCCAGGGACGTTCCAGCCGGAAGGTGGGCTTGAGTTTCGGTCCCTTCGCCCTCAAACAACGGGCTGGAAGATCCGTCGGCGATGAGTCGGAATCGATAGGAGCATCCTGCGCCCTCTTCCTGCCATCGGAATTCAGGCCTCGCGGTTCGCACCGCGGGGGACTCGGGACTGAGCAGTGGTTGGCCACGCCTGCCGGTGGCAGAAAGCCCGTTGAATTTGAGGACGCCGGAAAGCTGAGCAATGCTCGAGAGATCCAGGGGTTTGCGGCTTGCAGCGGTTGGAGTCGGCAATTGGTGGATCCGTGTTGATGATTCGGTCGATTTCCCCACAGCGTCCAGACGGAACGTTGAGGGACCAATGACCACGAAGACGTCTCCGGTTCTAAGTGATTTCCAGACGAGCTTCGCGCCTGGATCCACATTGATGTCAAACCCTGCCACAAGGGCGCGCAAGCGCACCACCGGTAAGGTCCGGCCTGTGGGAAGCACCTGGGCGATCTTGCCACTCACTTCCAAAGCCAACCCCACCCGTTCAGTTGGAATTTCAGCCATTCCCTGAACCGTGGAGAACAGAATGCATGCCATTCGTATAAGCAGGAGTCTCATGGCACTTCCTTCGAATCTTCGGCAGAGGCTGGACGCCATCCAAACAGGGACATGGGTGCCCTACCCCGGATGGCGTGCACACCGAGGGCAGTCACCTCCGCGTTAGACACAATGGCTGCCTCGATGGTTCCACTCAGGATCACGGGGTATCCCAGTTCCTTGGTCATTCCCTCCAGGCGAGAAGTCACGTTGACCACATCCCCAGTGGAGGTGTACTCATGGCGCCCTTTGGATCCCAGGTGACCCACCACCACCTCTCCCGCATGGAGCCCGACCCCCAAAGCCAGGGGTGGGATCCCCCGCTGAGCCAGTTCCTGATTGAGTGCAGCCATCTTTTTGAGCAGTCCCTGTGCGGCACGGAAGCCATGTTCACAGGGGTTGTCGAGGATCGTTGGATGACCAAAATGTGCCATGATTCCATCGCCCATGAATTTCACCACCGTGCCAAGTTCCGCGTGGATCTCCTCTGACATCTTGTCGTAGTAGCGGTTCAGCATGTGAATGATGTCCTCCGGCGCCCGATGCTCGCTGAAGGACGTGTACCCCCGGAGATCGCAGAACAGGACACATAGAAACGCTCGCTGCCCCGCAAGGCCTGGATCCATCCGCCCCGCCAGTATCTCCTGCAGGACCCCAGGGCTCACATACCCATCAAAGGTTCGCCGAAGGAAGAACCGTTCCCTCTGGTCATCCAAAGCTGTCCAGGCCCTGGGTACTGCGAAGCCTAGCCAAAGGGAACCGAGTGGGCCCCCGGGAGCCAGGAACAGATTCTGGGCCTGCAGCCACAGACCTACGCCGAACAGCCCGGTGGAGGTGATAGCCAACACCGCAATAGCCCACCATCCCTTCGGCGAGAGCCACCAGCCCAGCCCGGCCAAGACCACTGAGAGGCAACCTATCCAGGTGAGGCCAACCGGATGAATAAGCGAACCCGAGAGCAGTCCACGAAGGGCTTGGGCGTGCAGGTACACCCCGGGGCCCCGATCTCCCGAAACCACGGACCATCCCCCTAAGTCCACCACCTGGCGGTGCAAGTCCTCTCCATAGGTGGTCTTTGCAATCAACACCACCTTGCCACGGAAAAGTTTGCTCACCTCAGTGGTCGCCCCCTGTTCAACCATGGCCGCAGCCTTGCCAAAAGAAATGGTTTCGATACGACCACCCACGCGGTAGTTCAGCCAGCCGTCCACCACACGTCGTCCCAGGCTACGGGCGAGCTGCCCGACAAAGGTCGGTCGAGATTCGAAAGCAGTGGAGCCATCCGCAGTCTTCAACTTGAATGATTCGCTGAACCGCCGGATCGTGAGATCCCTGTCCAGCGTCCATTCAGCTACGCCCAGGTTCTCAGGTAGAAGGGAATGGGCCATGCGTCCTGGTAGACCTTCACCAGCCAGGCCAGAGGGCCCATTCCGGCGATTCTCGACGGCACTAAGTACCACGGGGCAGGCCGGGCGCAGGTCCTCGATGCCGTCCAACAACGCCTCAAGAGACGCATGCACCAAGCCCGGGCGATCCTTTTGGGGCAGGCTGAGATCAATGCCTACCGCCGCAGGAGGGTCCTCAACCATGGCCCTGAATAAAGGCTTGAAGGGGAGAAGCCACAGGAGCTCAGGCGATCCGAGCGCCTCCTCGGTGGCATCGTCCATGGCAAGTACCACCACCTCCGGGGTCGGCGCTGGTCGAGGTAAATACCGATGAAGAGCCCGAGACTGGGCATCGTAGACGAACAAGTCCAGCCGGTGCCTCAGAGGCAGGAAGGCCCAGGCCAGACCAAGCACCAGAATGACCAGGAACACCCTGGCCGTCCGTCGAGTGGTGGGCCGGAAAGTGAGGGAGGATATTTCAAGGATGGGTTTCAAATCAAGCTATTCTGCAGAGGGTCGCATGGAAAAGAGCTTGCCGCGGAACGCGGCAAGCGGGGTAAAAGGGAAAAACTACGTAGTCCGGGCAACTGCACAGACCCGGAAGCCACAGTATCTGGAGCGATTGCCCGGGGTATTGTCGCCGCGGCAGGCGGAGCGAACGGTCCGGGCCGTCTCGTACCACGAACCGCCACGGACCACCCGGCTCTCACCGCTGGAGGTACCCGTGGGATCGGTCTGTGAGCCCGCTGACACGTTCCCGTACCAGTCCTGGCACCACTGCCACACGTTGCCCTGCAGGTCATACAACCCGAAGGCGTTGGGCTGCTTCTGGCCCACGGGATGGCTAGTCTTCCCGCTGTTGCCGAGGTACCAGGCGATGGTGTCTAGGTCGCCGTACCGCTGCCCCGTACTGCCCGCTCGACAGGCATACTCCCACTCCGCCTCCGTCAGCAGGCGGTAGGTCCACTCCCGCTGCCGCTCGTTGAGCTTCTGGATGAACTTCTGTGCGTCATTCCAGCTGACCATTTCAACCGGAGCATCGGGTCCGGCCTTCTTGAATGCCGAAGGGTTGTTCCCCATCAAGTCCTGCCACTGCTTCTGGGTCACCGGATATTTCCCTATCCAGAACGACCGGCTGATGGTGACTTGGTGCTGAAGTTCATCGTCGTAGCGATCCTTCTCGTCCTTTGGTGAACCCATCAGGAAGGTCCCGGCGGGGATCTTCACCATATCGATTCCCGACTCCTTGGGTGGAGGGGGCATGGTGTCTTTAGTTGGTGCCGTTATGTCCGCGGTTTTTCCCTCGGCAATCCTTGCGACGGTTGCCGCCTGTGTCCGCACGGTCGCACAGACCCGGAAACCCAGCCAGTTCCCACGGTATTCCGGGGAGTCGAAGCCTCGACTGGCTGAGCGTATGCCTGCGGCATCGGAGAGCCATGAACCGCCGCGGACCACCCGGCCTTGGCCGCTCGACGGTCCCTGGGGATCGGTGACCGGGGCGATACCGTAGTCTCCGTAATAGTCCTGGCACCATTGCCATACGTTGCCATTCATATCGCAGAGCCCAAAGGCATTCGGCTTCTTCTGTCCCACAGGATGCGTAGTTCCCCCACTGTTCTTGTCGTACCAAGCAATTGCGTCCAAATCCCCATACCTTGGCCCAGGCGTCCCCGCCCGACACGCGTATTCCCACTCCGCCTCTGTTGGGAGTCGATAGGTCCACTCCCGCTGCCGCTCGTTTAACTTCTGGATAAAGGCCTGCGCATCGTCCCAACTTACATTTTCCACTGGGGCATCAGGACCCACTTTCTGGAACCGGCCAGGGTTGTTTCCCATCAACTCCTGCCACTGTTTCTGAGTCACCGGGTACTTCCCCACCCAGAACGTCCGACTCATGGTCACCTGATGCTGAGGGCCCTCTCGGACTTCACGCCCATTTTCCCCGTCCGCTGAACCCATCAGAAAGGTTCCGGCGGGGATCTTCACCATCTCCATCCCCAACTCATTAGGTGAGGTGGTTGAATCGAGAATAGCGTTCATGTTGTTTGTGTTCTGGGAAATCTTCCAGAGCCCCAGCCCTCCACCGAGCAGGATCAACACCGCCATACTGATACCCACCGGTCCTTTCCACCAGGGCTTGCGAGAACGGTTGCTTGGTTCAGGTCGGGCTACTACTGACACCTGGACCGATGAAATCCCCGAACGTTCTGTTGGCACTTGTTGACCCCGAGCTGGCATCGGGACCGGGGGCACTTCCAGAACAGTGGGAGCCCGACGCACCGAATGAGCAACCTCATGCCCGCCACCATCGAGCGCGTCCGCCATGGCTCCGCAACTTTCCCAGCGGTCCTCACGAGCCTTGGCAAGCGCCTTCAGGCACACCGCTTCCCAGGCTTCTGGCAGATCCCTACGCAGGCTTCGGGGCGACAGAGGTGGCTGGTTCACGTGAGCGATCTGCAGTTTCAGGTCCGACGTGATGTGCTCCCCGAACAATAACTGCCCTGTCACCATCTCGTAGGCCACACAGGCAAGGGCGTACTGATCGGCACGACCATCAATATCCTGAGGGGTTAAACCCTGCTCGGGCGCCATGTATGCCGGTGTCCCGATGGCCATCTTGGTCCTCGTGCCCTGATCCACGCCCAGGCGCTTCGCGATGCCAAAATCGCTCAGGAAGGGTTCGCCCTGATCGTCAAACAAAATATTCGCTGGCTTCACATCCCGGTGCACCACCCCATTCCGGTGGGCATGATCCAGCGCCCGCAGCATCGGCATCAGGATGCGCTGCACCTCGGCCAGCGGCATGCCATTCGGGTGTTCCTGGATGATGTCAGCCAGGGTGCCCCCGCCCATGAAGGGCAGAACCAGGACGTAGAGCAAGCCTTCCTGGAAGAAGTCCTTGGCGTTCAGGATCCGCGGGTGCTGGAATGCCGCCATCTCCATGCCTTCGGCCACGAAACGCCGCACCCGGTCTGGGTTGGTGCCCGAGGCCGGATCCAGCACCTTCAAGGCCACCACTTGATTCAGGAAAATATGCCGGGCCCGCCACACCTGCCCCATGGCCCCTTCACCGATGGGCACTTCGATCTCATACTCTCGGATGCGCTGGCCTGGCTGAAACATGCAGTCACCCTATTGGGAAATGGCCCCAAACGAGGCTGGAGAAACAAGTGCAAACCTGCAAAGGCTGGTCATTCGCCGTCCAGTCACCGAATATATCTCGTGAACCCTTCAGTGGCGGGCCATGGTGTAGCGCTGACAATCCGTGACATGTACACGCGGAAGCGTCCGGCAGAGTTGTGGCAACCCCAAATACACAGTCTCAGCTTGGGATCGCCAGGCATCTGCGGTTCCTGTTGGAAATGGGGTTGGGCAAGGGTCGGACCGGGGTCTCTCATGCCTGCATAGTCCCTTTCCCCTGGCACTTGGGGCAGGTTTCCTTCCGGGTCCTGGTGACCTTGCCACTGCCGCTGCAGGCGGCGCAGGTCTGGTCCTGATTGACGTTCACTTTCCCGTGGTCACAGGAACAAGGAACTTTCCGAGTTGAGGTGATCGTTCCTTCTCCTCTGCATCCCGGTGCGGTGCATTTCACCTTATGGCGCCAATCCGTCTTCTTCCCAGCGCCGTCACAGATTCCACATTTCTTGTTCCCCTCGCCATTGCAAGCTCGACAGTCGCGAGGGCCACGAACATCCATGACGGTTCCAGTTCCATTGCAGGAACGACAATTTCTTTCGCCTGTCCCATCACAGTATTTGCAGTCAATCATTTCGTAGACCGTACCGGCTCCCTCGCAGACACTGCAGCGCTCTGAGACGCTCTGCTCCAGGTAACCCGATCCTCCGCAGGCGGCATGGGCTATCTGGATAACCTTAACCACCTTCCCCTTCCCCTGGCAGTCCTCACACGGGGGGGTTTCGACGAGGTCGACCTTCCCAGAGCCCTTGCAGGAATCGCAAGTCCTCGCATGCGTTCCGGGGTTTATTACCTCATGGGGATATGGCAGTGGGACCTTGGGTCCGTCGATAGCCTGATCCACCTTGGTGCCGGGCGGGTCATGCTTTTTTTCCTTGATCAGCCATGCCCCTCCTCCCAGGAGGAGGACTGTTGCAAGCAGAGCGACTAACCACTTGCCAGTTTGATTTCGGGGTACACGGCGAGGAGGGGCAGGCAGTTGGGCCTTAGGTGGCACAGCAGAGGCACTGTTTCCCTGATAAGGCTCAATGGGTAATGCAGCAATAGCCTCCGAGAGTGCGGAATCGCTTTGGAAACGATCTCCCTGATTTTTGGCCAGCATGGTTGCCAAGAGCGCTTCCCACTCCGGTGGGATGTTGCCTCTCAGGAGCCGGGGCGAAGGCGGTTCCTTTTCCACGTGGGCCTTTTCGACATCCCAATCTGAACCACTCCGCAGTTCCTCTTCGAAGAGTGAGTGCCCCGTAAGCATTTCGTAGATCACGCAGCCGAGTGAATACTGATCACTTCGGGCATCCACCTCACCCGGGCGTTTGATGTGCTCGGGTGACATGTAGGCGGGGGTTCCCAGAGACCGCCTTGAGTTGGACAGACCGTGGGTCGAAAGGGCCCCAGTTGGCTTTCCCTTCGCAATCCCGAAATCACTCAGGTATGCGTTTTCATGGGAATCAAAAAGGATGTTTCTGGGTTTTACATCGCGGTGAATGATGGGTTCGGGTGTCACCGAATGGGCAAAGGCCAATGCTCCCTGTATGGCGTGGAGGATGGTTTTCACATCCTCCAGAGGCATTCCCTCAGGGTGTGTTGCAATCCGATGAGATAAGTCCCCACCCTCCATGTATGGCATGAGCAGGAAATACTCTCCGGCCTCATTAAAAAAATCATGAGGCACCATGATGTTGGGATGCTTGGCATGTCCCATCAAGGAGGCTTCGCGTTTGAACCTTTGCAAGGCTTCGGGGTGCCCGGCTATCTCCCTGGAGAGGACCTTGATGGCCCTCCGCCCTAAGGTTGGGTGGTCGACTTCCCAGACTTCACCCATGCCACCCTCGGCGATTTTGCCGATCACCTGGTACTCGCGGATGTACTGGCCCTGTTCGATCATGTTTTCTGACCTCTAGTCTTGATGCCATCGATAAAGAGGGGGCCAGCGCAGTTTTGACATCGAGGAGGTGTTGGGTGGTTCATGGGCGTTTTCCGATAGATAGGTGAGAGAACACCTTCATAAAATCCGAGAGGCTCAAATCAAAAATTCCATCATTGCCCGGATGGCTCCCCCACGGATTCCGAAGGTGCACCATTCGTTCAGATGGCTTATAGAAGAGGACCGTAAAAGCGTGATTCTCCACGTACCAAGTGACATCGCTCTGCTGAAGCAACCCTTTGGAAAGCAAATCCGTGAAAGCGTCCTCCCTTGTACTCCCCACCATTGGCAGTCCACGCAGTGCTGCGTCTGATAGCTTCTGATGAACTTGTTCCGCAGACGCCAAATCGACATAACCTGCTGGCGCACCCAGAAGGTCTGTCAATGCTTCCCTCGTAGAGCCTCCATTGCCCACGGACCGATAGACACCGAAGAGTTCGCCATGTTTGTCCATCAGGGACTTCAGGCCATTCCCCAGAAATTCCGCATGTACCAGTCTCAAAATGCCAGTCCGAACTCGCATTGGAAGAGGTACCTTGTTCAGCTTGTCCTCCATTGTTGTCGCGAATACTTCCGGGTCGAAATCCCCGTCCTGGTTGACAGCGTTTCGGATGGATCTGTCATAGATCTCCAACAATAAATCGCTCTGTTCAATCCACTTTATGAACTCGCCTGCAATGGTCGAGCTGCTGCTGTGAGTGGCACCAACCTTCTCCATAGTGCGTGTCGCCTTCCGGGCTGAATCTACCAATTCCTTGCGAAGGACCTTTTGACCATAGGCCCGAAGAAAAATGACCGGCCAATCTGCGGGAGACTGATCGAATCCCTTTGTTTTTGCGTACGCCACATCTGCAAAGGAAACCTGTTCGATCCTGTTATTCGGGAAGGCCACCTGGTATTTACGCCCCATGGGTTGAAGAAGCATGCCTTCTAGATACCCTGGCAAGGTCTGAGAGATTGCCGCAAGTGAGGCATAAAAGTAGCAGCAGCCAAGTTGTGCCTGTTTGACATCACTGGGTTTGAATGGTTTAGAACCAAGCTCGAGCCAACTGCTGGCGGCGGGTTCAGTCGCGGAAACCGGCATTACCGTTACCTGAATGATCAACGCCCCGGCAACGAAGGCTTTTGCATGGTGGAATGGCATCGGAGTGTGCTCCTCATCTGTTAAAAACCGACATCGTGACCAGTATCGAATCCTGTAAGGCTCTCTTAGCCACCGCCGCCAGGAAAGATCTTCTCGTCTACAGGTACCCGTTCTGCCAAATTCTGCAGGCCGATGTGCACCACAGCCTTTGGCGAATGCCTGATGAGCGATTGGGCTTCCTTGTTCAGGGCCTTCCGCCTGGTCGGAGAATCAGGATGAGAAGCCCGGATGGCATCCCATATTTCCTTAGTCAACGCACCGAGCGATTCAGGGCTTGGTTTGGTGGTGTTGGATCCAATGGCCTCCAATGCTCGGCTTCCCTGACGAGGGTCGTAGGTCGCCTTGAAGGAAAAGGAAAGGCCCAATCGATCAGCTTCCAGTTCCTTTGCCTCTTGGGTGAAGGAGAGGAGTGTTATCTGCGCGAGTTGAGAAACCAGGTTCTGGATTGTGATTTGTTTCAGGATTGGATATCGGTCCGAATAGTTCCTGATGGCAATCAAGGGTTTTACAAATTCTACCGTATGTTCCAACTCGCTGTGTGCGATCTCGTGGCCTAGCACAGAGGCAAGTTCGGCTTCATTCTCCATCTTTGAGAAAAGCCCGCGAAAGACATAGATGTTTCCGCCTGGAGTGGTGAAGGCGTTGTCCACCTTGGATTCGACCAGATGGAAGGTGTACTTCATACCTGGGCGACGCCTCGCCTGTGCAGCCACCGACTGGCCTACCTTGTTCAAATAGGCAACGTCCAGGGCGTTGGTATCCAGCTTGTCGCCAAATCGTTTACTCCAATGATCTGCTATCTCCGGACCCAGCCTCATCTCCTCCTCTGCGCTGACGTCGATCCTGTCCAACAGGGGGCGAATCACAAGGCGCACCGCTTTCTTGGCCCCGGGGATGGCGACCAGGGATTTTTCCAGTACAAGGTCTACCGCCTCCTTGCTGCCCCGTGAGGAGACAACTTTGTTGAACTTTCCCTGTGTCTGTGCCACCAGTGTCAGGTTTACGAAAATGGCAAGCAGCATGGCCATCACAGCTTTGGTAGGTATCGGGAGAAGGGTGGTGAGCTGTGTCATAAAAAACTCCAGCGATGATTGGGCGAAGACGTGCTGCGGGGATCTCATTGGGTAGGTGAACCACCCCCAGAACTGGAACCTGGCAGGAGGAGTGGATCAACGATGATGAACGTGAACTGAGTGGCCCCGGCCCGGATCCGGTCATAGTTCGAGAGGGGAACGGACTCCTCGATCAGTTCATCATTCACGAAAGTTCCGTTCTGGCTGGCATTGTCAGAGATGGTGAAAACGCGCTTTCCCTTCAGGCGGATCATGATGGTGGCTTGATAGTCCGACATCGTCCGATCGTGAGGAAGTGAGACCTCGAGATCTCCGCGGCCCAAGCGGTTACGCTCGCCTCTGATGAGGAAAACCTCTCCTTCGGGCTTCCACGTGTGGGAGACCAGAACCGCCAGAAGGGGAAGGACCTGGGAAGTCGGTGGCGACCCTGCTGAAGCCTCAGATTCGCCCAAAACAGCCCCGCATTTTGGGCAGTACCGTTTGCCAGGATTTGCCTCCAAGGAATGAGGGTGGGGGCAGGATCCGGTTTTTCCCGGTGTCGGCTCACCAAAATTCACCACGGTCTTGAGCTTTGCCGCCCGGTTGGCCGCTGGTGCCCCGGACCTCTCAGGCTGCGGGGCAACCAGGGGATCCAGCATGGTCTTGCGGACGCCACCTACCACCTCTTCTTCAGGGCTTCTCTCAAGCAGGGTCTCATTCCTTAGAAGGCCGCCACAGTTGGGGCATTTGGTTTTACCGGGATGTGCCTGCAAGGTGTGGTTGAGCTCACAACGAACAGTCATGGGCGACTCCAAATAATTCCCGCTGGGGAGGTGGGTTCAAGGGCTCAGGAGGCAGTTGAGGTAGGATCAAGCCGTGCGTTCAAATGTCGAAAGCATTGCCAGGAAGGCAGAAGATTTAGGAAGCAGGAACCCGAGTGATCAACCCATCGGCCTCATGGCGGACTGATGGGAGAGCGGAGGTCTGGGTCCACCACAATGAAGGTGAACTCCGTTGACCCCATCCGGATCCGTGCATAATTCGGCAGCGGCACCGCCTCTTCGATCAACTCGCCATTCAGGTAGGTGCCATTCTGGCTGGCATTGTCGGAAAGGGTGAACCCTCGCCTACCTTTCAATCTGATCAGAATGATCGCGTGGAAATCCGACATGGCACGGTCGTGCGAAAGGGAGATCTCGAGGGGGCCTCGTCCAACCCGGGTCCGCTCGCCTCGAATGGGAAAGACCTCACCCTCTGGTTTCCAGGTGGTCGATACCAGGATGGCAAGCATGGAAATGGAATTCGTGACCGAGTGAAGATCAAATGGACTGGAAGGTTGAGGGACCCGATCCTGAAGAATGGTCGTAGGTGCAGGGGTCGGGTGAGCCTTCTGAAAATCGTGCCCCGCCTGGAGTTGACTGGATGGATTCGGCAATGTGGCCAGAGGATTGCTGGGTCCTTCGGTCCACTTGGCCTGGTCTAGCAGCATCGCCCCACAGTTGGTGCAGTGCCTCTTCCCAGGCTGGGCCTGTACCGTGTGGATTTGATCGCAGGGTAGGGCCATTGAGGTGACTCCAGACGTACAAACGAGGCAGGGGAGGATCAGGCGGGACCGTAGCATTGCGACTGGCGATAAGGTCTTACGACGAGGCCCCCAGAACTCATTCCTTTAGGTTGGGTAATTCCTTCTGATCCTTGGGGGTTGGGTGACTGTTATCCGGATGGGTCTGATCGGGAGGAACGGGCTTGGGAACATCCTCCCGGGGCCCTGGTTCCTTTTGCTTTTTCTTACGGCCTTCTTGGATATTGCCGCCAAGTTGGGGGAGGTGCTGTTTGGATGGATTCCCTGGACGCGGAGATGGCCCGGCAGGTAACGAAGGCGGTGTTTGAACGGGCTTCTGCGTGAGAACCGGCGGCGGCACTGGAATCGGCGCGGTGACTGGCTGCCTGGACCTGAAGTGCTGCCGTATCCCCCAAGCTGTAACAAGGAAGGCCAGGCTACCGATCCCTAACAGCAGGCCGGAAAGGAGTCCACGGCGGAGTATTATGTCTGAGCCTTTGTGCGGGCGATTGGTTGGTGGGAAGGGCCCTTGCTTGTCAAAGGTGGCCACGACAACCGTGATGTTGTCGAGTTCGTGGTCGGGGTCGGAAGGGCCCTCGCTATTGGGGCCCTTTATGACAGCCTCAACCAGCCAAGCTGCACGGGCTTCAGGACTGCCCTCCTCATTCAAGATGCGCTGTATCCAGGCATCCTCAAGGACGTCCCATAATCCATCGGAACAGAGGAGGAAATGATCACCTGGACTGATGAGATGAGGCCCGGACACTTCGGCCTCCAACCTCTCCCGTCCACCGATGTTTCGAGATAATACGTGTGATTCCGGATGCTCCGCTGCCTCTTCAGGTGTGAGGAGGTTGGCATCGAGCATTTCCCTCACTCGCGTGTGGTCCCGGGTAAGGCATTTCAGTTCACCAGAGCGGAGAAGGTAGGCCCGACTGTCGCCAACATGGGCCAAGAAGTAGGTTTCATCTTGCAGCAATACACTCACAAGGGTGGAACCCATCCCCTTGAGAGTTGGATCCTCCATAGCTGCGATGAACACAGCCGCATTAGCAGTTTTGACAGCATTATCCAAGGCAGCGACAGCGCCATTGGATATCTGGTCCTCGTTGAGTGTATGGATCAAGGTGTTGATGGCCATGTGAGAAGCAACCTCGCCACCGGCAGCCCCGCCCATGCCATCTGCCACAACCAGCAAAGTTCCCCATCGAGTGGGAAAAACCCCAAAAGCATCTTCCTGGTTACTCCGTCCGCCTATACTTTGATGGCTGCCGGTCCGAAATTGAATGCTCGTCATGACCAACCTCCGGCACGGTTCCTGGGATCACGCCGAACGATGGTGGCGATTACGAGGCACACAAGAGTAACGATCATTCCGATCAGGACCATAATTGAGATTCCAGGCTTATCGTTTTCAACTGGTCCCGGAAACACACCTGGTAGCCCGCCAGCGGAGGCATCCCGTGAGTAACTAGCGAGAATGACCGCTGAGGTAGGAACCTCGAGGTCACGGGAGGAGGCACCCTCTACTGAGAGGTCGGTTCGCCTGTCCCGGTAGTTGGCACCCTCGCGTGCCTCCTCGGCGTATAGAGCCTGGAAACCCCATCGGATGGGGGTGCAGTCACTCAGCGTTTTGGTGAAACCATTCATCGTCTTATAGGGAAGGAGCATGCCACCAAGGGCGAGCATGCCAATCAGGGCCAGAATAAATACCTGATTGCCCGTGTCGGACGTTTTCACACAAGCGCTAATGAACAGCCCGATCATGCCGCCGCAGATCGCCAAGAGACAGGTGATCCCTAAATAAACGGCGAGTGACCCTTTCAATCCACAGCCCACCCAAAATACACCAGTGATCGCAATTGCCTGCAGTGTGGCGACCAAGACCAGAACCGCGATCTTCGAAAAAACATACGAGGGGATACTTAGATTGGACATCCGCTCCCGCCGAAAGATTGTCCATTCTTCGACCACATCCTTGAGCGATAAACTTCCACCCAAAAAAACCATGACACAAGGAATAAAGAAGGAAAGTGTTCGCATTTTTGTGACTGCGACATACGGTTTTCCGGAAGGGTATACTCCATTGAAAATTCCAACGAGCACGAGGCCCACAAGCAAAGGGGCACCGATGCCTGATAAGTAGCGCCAACCCTTGTTTCGCCACTTGAGTAAGGCCGCCCGCCGAACCAAGGTCCACCACTGACCTTTAGGGGCCTTTGCAGAAGATGGAACCGAGGAGGTTGAGCCCTGGGTACTAACGACCTTTCCCATTCGATTCTGTTGAAATTCGCGTCCCCATCGGCTGTCACGGTACGCCTTAACCCAATGGGAAGACTTCAGTTTGCGAACTCCCTTCAGCATGTCATCAGGATGCATGTTGCCCTGAGAGCTTGTCTCCGGATTGAAATGCTGGATGGATTCCGGGTAGGCGGGTCCAAAGTAGATCAGCCTTCCCGGGTCCTCGCCTGGGTAATCCTTACCAAGGAGGACAAGGGTGTCGAATTTTTGGAATACCTCAAGTCCTGGTTGGTGGATTGTGGCGATGATCATCTTGCCTTCGTCAGCAAGTTTGCGCAGCACTCCGGTGACGGTCACCGCATCCTCTGAGCTGAGGCCAGAGGTTGGCTCATCAAGATAAAGCAGGGGAGGATCCGTCAACAGCTCGATACCAATGTTCACACGCTTCCGCTGGCCGCCACTAACACCCTTCCGATCAGCCGACCCGATCAGGACATTCTCAGTTCCATTCAACTCGAGGGATTTGATGACGGATCGAACCCGATTTTGAAGCTCGTCCTCTGTGGTGTCACTTGGCAGTTTGAGCTTCGCGCTGAAATAAAGGGTCTCAAACACCGTAAGTTCTGCGTGCATCACGTCGTCCTGAGGGACGTAGCCAATCTGGGTTCGGAAAGCATCGAAGTGCGCGCCGAGATCCTGCCCATTCAAGAACACATGGCCCTCGTTTGGGATCGTTTGGCCACACAGCACCTTCATCAAAGTGGTCTTCCCGGCCCCCGCAAGCCCCATAAGAGCCACCATCTCCGATGGGAACAAAGTCAGCGACATGTCTTCAATAAGACGCTTCCCCGGAACGTCCACAGCAATTCCGCGGGCTTCGACCGTGATATGCCCGCGATAGTCCTTGACCTTGAGCTTTCCAGTTAGGTCTGGACATATTTCAACGCTTCCAAGAGACAGCCGATCGGACGCCTTGAAGACGACCGGCTTGGTGATCCGTTCTCCATTAAGAAAGGTGCCGTTCGTCGATCCAAGGTCCTCCACCACATGGTTCTCGCCCTGAAGACGGATCCTCGCATGTCGCTTGGAGATCATCGGCTGGTCGAGCACCACATCGCATTCGGGATCCCTGCCGATCAGGATGCCTTCTTTGCCTGAGGATCCGGGTAGTTGGACTAAAGCCGTGGCTTTATCTGGTCCCTTCAATCCCAGGATTTTCGAAACTGGGAGTGGCATTGAACCCAGGAAAATGACATCTTCTGGCTTGACTCGGGTACGTGAGTGAATCCGATCACCTGGATGGTTCAGGGAAGTGCCATTCGAACTACCCATGTCTTCAACGAAGAGTCGGCCTCCCGATTCCTGCACAAGGACCGCATGGTTCCAGGAAACTATTTCTTGTGAGAGTTGAAATTCGGAGGCAGGATCACGCCCGATGCGAATGACTGTTCCCCCTTGGCCGACCCCAATAGTCCTTTCTTCGATTGGAGCCCCACACGTGCCGCAGAAGCGGTCACCCTTATCAGCCTGCGCCTGGCAACTCGGACAATTCACCTGGACCTCCTTCCTTCATCTGGAGCCAGGAGCGTCAGCGTGGTGTGGCCGACTTTAAGTTCGTTCTCTGGGGCTAATGGAATCACTGCTTCGATCTGGTGTGAATCGACCCAAGTTCCGTTTGTGGCCTTCAAGTTTCGCAACTGAAGGGACGCTGTTTGAGCGTCGAAAATGATCTCCACATGTCGTCCTGACATGTAAGCATCATCTGGAAAAGCGAGAGTGCACGAGGCGTCAGCGCCAATCACGAAGGGTGATACCTCAATAGGAACCAATTCTCCGCGCCTTGGCCCGGACAGAATTCTAAAGTAGGCAGCAGGGTGTCCAGGAGATGGTGCCTGGAAGGTGTATGCATATTGCGTATGGGGAATGGGAGACGCCTTTCTGTTCGCACTGACCGATCCAGGTAGAGAGGCCTTGGTACCACTGCCCATGCCCCCCAATTCGTCTGAAACAACCGTAGGCGCTGGGGACGATGTCGCCTGAGCGGCCTTCTTGTAGGTAGTGAAATCAACGTCAAGTGCAGGTGGACGAATGCTCGATCGCCTGGTCCTTACAAGCAACAGAAACGCACCCAAGCCAAGAACGAGGCCACCTATAGCCAGCCAGAGATAGGGCTTCCCGTTAGCCTGGGGTGTAGGAGCAGGAAGCGCGGGGACTTTGATATGCCCTGTGTACTCGGCGCTTCCGACCCTCAAGGACACGATACCTTCCCTCACAGCACCATCCGAGGGCAGGAAGCCCAGCGGAAACTCCACCACAGGAGCCTCGAGCCATGGGCCAACTCCCTTATTCATGGATGCATCAAAAACACCCGCAAGCGGTAGGACCTCCTCGGCAAACCCGATGGTGGCATTCGCCAGGCTCTCACACTGCTGCTTCCCTATAAGGTAGGGGTTGTGAATGAGACCAAGCACTTCGCCTGGGGCCTTGACCTGTTTCCCCAGACCCTTGCCAGCAATTTTACCCATGGTCACAAGATCAGGAAGCAAGGCCACGTAGATGGGAATCTCCTGATTGGAAGCCTTCTTGATTAGCGTGGGGAGCGTCACTTTGCCAACGCCGGTCAATCCCTTGCTAAATAGGAATATGGCCTTCCGGTCGGCAGTTCCAGACTGGCTCAGCACGTCAAGTGCTTGGGCCACTGAATCCCATAAGGGACGGGGCCCCCGGGTTGAAGGGGCGTTGTTCAGCGCCAGGGTGCGATCGGACTTGCTTGCCCCAAATGGGGAGAGGACATTGTGCCCTTGAGCGGTTGAAAGAATCGCAATCTGATCAAATTCCCGCACTGGTTCCAACTGCTTCACCAGTCCACGTTTGACTTCAGTGGATCGGGATTCATCAAGATCCAGGATGACCACCGCGGCGAATGGGAGATTCGTGTTGATGAAGGACTTGGGTTTGCCAATCCAGTCCTGTTCGGGAAAGCCAGCGACCTTCAATTTGATATCAGAACTGCTTTTCGCAGATGAAGGAACCGCCTGCGAGGGTTCAACCAACACCCTGAGGTGCCCCTCAACACCCCCCTTAACCAAAGTGCAATGTAGAGGCTCCCTGACTGCAGGTGGAGAGTCAGCAAGGAGGAGGCCACCAAGGAGCATTGCCACCAACACTGCCTTCTGGCGCATCCAAGTGCTCATCACAACCGCACCTCGAATTCCTTCCGGAAAAGGTCGTAATTCACCGGCACCATGACTCCATACAAGCGAGCCTTGGCGGAACCCTTCACACGAAAAGTCGTACCACCTTGAGTGATGCTGCCCCATGCCGCCTTGCTGATAGCAGGGGCATCCCAAAGGGACACATCCCACCGCATGGAGATAATCTGTGACCCATGGCTAGGGATGCTGGCAGTATCCGGAATCGTAAGATGCCCCAGCCTAACTGGGTCGTGGGCATCCTTATGGGTCACGACCAACTCGACCTGATGTTCTTTCAGTACTAGGTCTGTTTCAGAAGGGTTGATTACCTCCAAGTCGGCCATAAGGCCCAGTTTTCCAGTGATCACACCATTGGGTTTGGAGATGCCCACCGATACGAGTCTGAACTCGAGTTGTTTCGCCGCCCTTTCATAGGGTCGCAGAATCAAGTGGCAGGCCATCCCCAGTATCAATATCGGCATGACAAGAAGACACGCTCCGAACCGGAATGAGCTGCCGGATCGACTCAGGTTTCGACTGACCTTGTTCATCTCTTACTCCTCAACCTCACTAAAATCTACGGCCCAATGGTTCCGACACATTTTTTTTGGAAACCGTATCGAACCAAACAATTGCCTTTCAAATGCAACGTCAAACCGACGAACAATTGACGACTTATTTCATAAGTCGAATTACTGTTTTGGTCCTCGACAAAAATATTTACCTAAGGCAACGAACCGACCCCGCCTGCACCGAGGCGCTTTGCGAAGCCAAGGTAGACGGATGAAGAGAACGAACGGAAGACAATGCAGGCGGGGTCAGAGTTGAGCGGAGGGATAGGCAGACATAATTGCGGCATTACACGCTGGCGCCGAGAAGGCCGACTTTAATGCCTTGAGCTTTGAGGAAGGTGGTTGCCTTCTGATTAAGCACGAAGAGACAGATGAGGTTGACCAGAGGGATGAACATCGCAATGATCCATAGCACCGGACCAACCTCAAGAGCCTTACAGAGACGATAGACACACCATATGCTGAACACGGCGACACCAAGTGCTATCGGGATTAAAAGGGCTGTATTGAGGGTGTCGGTGTTCATGATTACGTTGCAACCTAGACTTACGAGGATGCTGATGAGCAGCATTCGTTGAGCTTTGGCGACATCCTTCGCTTTGTCGCCGCAGTAACTCGGATCACCGAGGGGCGCATTAGTTGTTGTGTAGTGGTTCTGGCTCATGGGTCTCCTCTAATGAATGGATGGTCCATAACTTGCACTAGGCTGATGTTCGGCGCAATAAGGTATTGACCCTATAAATGTGCAGACATACATCACATGAAGGTTGTTTTCGTCATTCAGCCAGTGCTTTGTAGCCTCTAGCTGAGCCTAAGCACTGAGATACGGTGATGTCTTGAACGATGACCTGCGAGTGACCTTTATCTGCCCAGGTGCATGGTCCCGCCGACTTCAGACTGGATTTCCCACCCCAGCGAATGTTTCTCCCATTCAGTGGGCATTTGACGCTGGCACCCTCGTTCATTTTGTGTCGCCTGTAACCTCCCCGTTCAGAAAGGCAATGAACGCTTCCGGAGTCATGCTGCCCACATGCCGGCGCAGTTCCCTCCCTTCGGCATCCAGCATCACCAAGGTTGGGTATGCCCCTAGTTTGAAGACCTCGGCCACCTTTCTGTTTTCGGACACATCGGTCCCCTCCTTGTCTTGCACCAAGAGAGAGAGAGGAACCAGGTTTCTGAGGGCCACGCGAACGCGGGGATCCTTGAACACAGAACGCTTCATCTCCTGGCAGGGGCCGCACCACTCTGCCCACAGGTCCATAAACACCGGCTTTCCTTCCGTCTTGGCCCGCGCCAGTGCTGCCTCATAGGCGTGCTCCCATACCAGAGGGTTCGCTGCATCTTTGCCTCCAGCCTCCTCCAGCATTAGCACACAGCCATCCGCCTCGGCATCCCGGGCCAAACTTAGGGCGGTATCTCCACTGGGCGTTGCCAAGTTCGGATCGGCACCCTTATCCATCAAGTAGACCATCGCCCCGATTTCGCCTCTTTGGGCTGCGCTCATCAATGGTGTCATTCCCTCCCGACCCATCAAATCAATGCGCGCGCCCCGAGCCATCAGCAATCGCATGACGGCCAGTTGCCCGCTGCTTGCCGAGGTTTCCAGGGGTGTCCTGTTGACGCCCTGCAGGTTTGGATCTGCCCCCACATCCAATAATTGTTTAACCAGCTTGTAATTTCCCATGAATGCCGCAACAGCAATCGGTGTATCCCCATCCCCATCCATCACATTGACTTGGGCCTTGTGTTCAAGAAGGAAGGAAATGGCCGCAGGCTTTTTTTTCAATACCGCCATCACCAAGGGACGGACTTTCTCATTCCCGTCCGGCGACATTCCGCGAGTTTCGATCAGGTAAGAAAGAGCCGAGATGTTCCCGTGCTCTGCTGCAACTTCCACCGAATTCACGTCATTCCCGGGTGAGAGCGTGAAGCTTACCCCACGATCTTCAAGTCTCTTCAGGCACACGGCATCCCCCAGCACCAAGGCTGTAAACCCTATGGGCAGACCATTCTTGAGAGTCCTCGTCGGGGAAGCGCCTTGGGCAAGAAGCAGGTCACCAGTGGACCAGTGGCCATTGAGCAAGGCCAGTCCCAACGGTGTCATCCCAACCTCATCCGAGGCATCCACCACTGCCTTGCCTTCAGTGATCAGGCGTTGAGCAAGAGTCGAGAATCCCTGCTTCGCTGCCCACCAAAGAGCTGTGCGGCCCTTCCCGTCCGTAACGCTCACGTCGATCTGTTTCCGGCGGGCTTTCCAGGTGGCAAGAAGCGTCTCTTCATTGGAAGTCGAGATTTCAGACAGAAAGGACTGGCTTCGAGTACCAATGGGTTGTTTCGTTCGGGCCTTGTTCACCACTGGTTGATTCCCTCCCCAGAGCGGTGCAATGCCCAGCCCAGAAGAAAGCAGCGTGCAAAGTAGGATGTTTCGGCCCGACATGGGATCCGCCTTGTCCACCCGGAATACGGGGATGAGGGTTAGACACGGTGCCCATAAAAGGGTTCCATGGCTCAATCACACGCCCCGTTTTGGGTCCTTGGACCTGGATGACCCACCCGCTCGTTCGCCCAGCTTTGGAATGGAGACATTGAGATTTCGAGTAGGATGGCTCTACACCAAAGCCAATCCGAACCATGACCCACAATCCTTCCCCCACCTCTACCCAGACTGATGCCCTTGTCTCCGCAGCCAGGCAGGGGGAGTCCTGGGCCTGGTTCCGCCTGGTTGAGGCCTACCAGGGGATGGTCTACGCCATGGTGCTGCGCAGCGGCATCCAGGAACCAGCAGAGGATGTGCTGCAGGAGGTCTTTCTGAAGATCTTCAAAGCGCTGGATCGCTTCAGGGGGGACAGTTCCTTCAAGACCTGGGTGTTCCAAATCACCCTCAACACCATCCACACCCATGGCAGAAAGGCCTCTTCCGAAAGGGCCCTGAACGACTCGGCCCTTTCTACTGGCCACGATGACCAGGAAGAAAGCGAAGGATTCCTGGACCGCCTGCCAGATCCCGCCCTCCCGGATCCCCCCCTGGAACTTCACCAGGAGCGGATGCGTCTAAAGCTGCGGGAGGCCTTTGCCCTGCTCCAGCCAAAAGAACGGGAAATCCTTGTGCTCCGGGAACTCCAGGAACTGAGCTACGGGGAAATCGCCATCGTCCTTCATCTGGAAATCGGAACCGTGAAATCCAGGATTTCCAGGGCGCGAAGCTCCCTACATCTCCTGCTCTGCCAACTGGGTGTCACTCCATGAAACACAAATTGACCCCCCTCCTTCTTTCCCGAGCCCTTGATGATGATCTCGATGTCGAGGAGCGCTTCGACCTTGCCGAAGCACTGAGGCAGGATCCCGCCATGGCCGGATACTTCCAGGAACTCCAGTCCCTAGGGCCTCTCCTCCGCTCAGAATTCCCTCCGGTTACCCCCCCACTTTCCGCCACTCTGGCTGCGATGCGTTTGGCCATGCCCTCTCCTACATCGCCCCTGATCGGCACTGGTGCGTTGTGGCTTGCAGCAAGGAGTTCCTCCGCGATGAGGATCGGCATGGTGCGAGGCCATTCGTCCTCTGATCTAGGTAAGAGGAGGGCCGTGGGTAGACGCCGTCTTATATTGAAAACAATCTAGATTGACGCAAGGTGTGTACCCAAGGGTTAGACATCGCCATGTTCCCCACCCGACAGGATCTGCAATCCCCACGCCTGCGCCCTGCAGTGGCAAGGGTGTTGGGTGAGGTCTGCGAACGGCTGCTGTCCGAGGAGGCCTCCCTCTGGTGCGTATCTGCGAACGGCACACACATGGACCTCGCAGTGAACCACGGGGGGGAACAGGCGCTTCTGGAGTGCTTGTCAGTGCCCGTGAGCGAGAGCGTGGTGGGACTGGTGCAGGCCACTGGCATGGCGACGGCCATTGGGCCCGGTGACGCCCACCACCCCGGCGTGGACGCAGCCACCGGCGGCACGACCATGGCCATGGTGGCGGCCCCGGTGCCGGGGCCTGAAGGGTTACTTGGCGTTTTGTCGGCCATCAACCCACGCCACGGTGGCCGCTTCAGTGGTGAGGACCTAGCCCGGCTCTCGGATGCTGCCAGACGTTTGGGCGCCCTGCTCATCGGGGATGATTCCCGTGCCGGTTGAGGGTCGCCCCCACCCGCCCAACCTGCGCCAGGCTTCGGGCCTTGGTGTACGCGTGCTGGTGGTGGATTCGGGGGTGGAGAACCATCCGGTGTTCGCTGGGCAGCCCCCCGCCACCTTCGGACTGGAATCGGGCATGGGTGGCTCGTGGGTCATCGCCCCCGAGGCCGCTGTGGACTTGTACGGCCACGGCACCGCCGTTTGCGGACTGCTCCACACCCACGCCCCCGGCATCGAACTCACCAGCCTGCGGGTTCTGGGCATGGACCTTCGCGCCCCCAGCGATCGTGTGATCCACGCCCTCGCCTGGGGCATCGAGCAGCGATTCGATATCATCAATTGCAGTTTCGGCACCACGGCGTTGCAGCACCTGCCCGCCTACAAGAGGGTGGTGGATCTGGCCTTCATCCGGAACGTTTGGCTGGTGGCGGCGGTGAACACCAGCCGGGACCTACAGGAATATCCTGGCTGCTTCACCTCCGTATTCGGAACCCGCGCGGCGGATGTGCGGGATCCCCTGGCCCTGCAGCGGATTCCAGGAGACATCGTTGAGTTCGGAGCACCCGGCTTCGATCTGCCCGTAGCCTGGAAGGATGGCGGTACCCGCAAGATGAGCGGCAGCAGCCTAGCCGCCCCGCACCTGTGCGCCCAGCTCGCCCGACTGCGCCAAGTTTGGCCCCACCTCAACTCCGTCGAAGCGCGGGCGGTGATGTACCAGTGGATAGAGGCCTCAGGGGCATAATCAGAAACACTCCGTGACCGGCGCAGGGGAACTCTGACTCGCCTGGCAATCTCCTCCAGTTACCTCATCCAACTTGGGTTCGCTTCAATCCATCCCAAATCACTGGCCTGGATGGAAAATTAACCAATCCAAATTCAGATTTGGTACTGGAAATTTTTTTAAAACTACTGAATCTAAAAATACCCAAAAAATGCCATTACACATCAAATGGGCACCCCGGAATCGGCCTCAGTGGGCAGCCCCGCTAGGTCCATGGGCTTCCCTCTTCCCCGAGGAGCGACAGCGGGAAAATGGGTCCACCCTTGGCAACATAAGAAAGAGCCGATCGCACCTCCTCCCCGCGAAGCGGGAAGTGAGCCAGGTCGCTCAGAGAGACCCAGGCCGCCTGCAGGGAATGTTCATCCGGGGTCTGCTTGGGGGGAGTGTCGTCCAGGGGATGGGCGAGGAAGATCATACGCAGCCGACTCTCCCCATCCACTCCTGGCGTGTGTTCAATCCGGAGGATGCCGGTCGGTTGGACGGAAATGCCCGTCTCTTCCAAAGTCTCGCGACAGGCGGCCGCAATGAATGATTCCCCAGGTTCTACGCGGCCTGCCGGAAGGTACCAAAGCTGCCCGTGTTTCCGCTCTTGAGTGAGCAGGAACCGGTGCCCTAGGCGAACCACGACCAAGGCAAAGGCGTAGGTGGGAATCGGCTCTCGGGACATTCGAATCCTGGAATAGTCAGTAAAGGTTATAGACGGACGGCATCAGGAGTCACATCGGGTCTTCGCTGCAGACTGGATTTGCACTTCCTGCGGGGACGCGACTAGCGGCGCAGGGTGGCAAAACTACGGAGTCCGCGCAACCGCAACGACCCGAAAGCCCACCCAGAAATGGAGAGTGTTCGGGGTATTGGCGAGGCGCGAGGCTGATCGATTCCACTCAGCACGGGTGTCCGACGAACCACCACGGTACATCCGGTGCTGACCGCTGGGAGCCCCTGGAGGATCCACTGAAGGCGAGTCCTGATAGTAAGTCACTCCGTACCAGTCCTGGCACCACTGACTTACATGGCCTAGCATGTCATACAGCCCGAAGGCGTTCGGCTGCTTCTGGCCCACGGGATGATGGTTGACCTCATTACTGTTCTTGTTGTACCAGGCTAAGGCATCCAGTTCCCCATACCTTGGTCCCGTGGTTCCCGCCCGACAGGCATACTCCCATTCCGCCTCCGTCGGCAGGCGGTAGGTCCACTCCCGCTGCCGCTCATTGAGCCTCTGGATGAACTTCTGTGCGTCATTCCAACTGACCATCTCAACCGGAGCATCGGGGCCCGCACTCTCGAAGCGACTCGGGTTGCTCCCCATCAAGTCCTGCCATTGCTTCTGAGTCACCGGATACTTCCCCATCCAGAAGGCTTGGCTGATAGTCACTTGGTGCTGAGGACCTTCATCAGCTTTACGCCCCTTTTCATCCTTCGGCGAACCCATCAGGAAGGTCCCGGCGGGGATCCTGACCATCTCCATCCCCAGCTCATTGGGTTTGGCCTCGGGTTTGACGATGGAAGCGGGGTCAGGTTTTGGGTTCCATTCAGGTGTTGGATCAACATGGCTACTGTTGATCCCCCAGAGCCCCAGCCCACCACCGATTAGGAGAAGGGCGCCCAGACTGATGCCCAGGGGCCCCTTCCACCAGGGCTCGGGGGAATGCGTGCCGGGTTCGACTGGAGCTGTTGCGCCCATGGGGGCGGCTGGTGCCTTGGAGGATTCTGCAGAGGCCTGCAGAGGCGGGTTTGGCGGAACGGGTGGCGGCGGTCCCAGCACCGTTTCGGTGGTTTTCCCCGGCCTGGCAATCCCCTGCCCAACACCATCCAGCTCGTCTGCCATGGCCCCGCAACTGGGCCAACGCTCTTCCCGCGCCTTGGCCAGGGCCCTCAGGATCACCGCCTCCCAGGCTTCGGGAAGATCCCTCCGCAGGCTCCGAGGCGGCGGCGGCGGTTGGTTCACATGGGCCGATTGCAGTTCCCAGTCCGACGTGATGTGCTCCCCGAACAGCAACTGGCCCGTCACCATCTCGTAGGCCACGCAGCCCAAGGCGTACTGGTCCGCCCTCCCGTCGATGCCCTGGGGTGTCCGGATCTGCTCGGGCGCCATGTAGGCCGGCGTCCCGATGGTCATCTTGGTCTTGGTGCCCTGATCCACCCCCAGGCGCTTGGCGATGCCAAAATCGCTCAGGAAGGGTTCGCCCTGATCGTCGAACAGGATGTTCGCGGGTTTCACGTCCCGGTGCACCACCCCATTCCGGTGGGCATGATCCAGCGCCCGCAGCATCGGCATCAGGATGCGCTGAACCTCCTCCAGCGGCATGCCGTTCGGGTGCTCCTGGATGCGCTCCACCAGGGTGCCTCCGCCCATGAAGGGCAGCACCAGCACGTACAGCGAGCCTTCCTGAAAGAAGTCCTTGGCGTTCAGGATCCGCGGGTGCTGGAAGGCCGCCATCTCCTTCCCTTCGGCCACGAAGCGCCGCACCCGGTCGGGGTTGGCGCCCGAGGCCGGATCCAACACCTTCAGGGCGAACAACTGGTCTAGGAACACATGGCGGGCCCGCCACACCTGCCCCATGGCCCCTTCGCCGATAGGGGCATCAATCTCATATTCCCGGATGCGCTGGCTTGGCTGGAACATGGCAATCACCTAAAGGCAAAAGGCAAAAGGCACGGAATAGGCTGTGGAAGCGATGATGGAATTTGAAATAATGATGCTTTGGATGGTGGGTAGATTACTTACGGACGGTGTGGTTGGGTAGTCATTAACCCGCTCCAGGGTTCCGAGGATTCGACCTGCCCCCAGCCTCCGTGATTCGTCGACGATTCGTCATGCTTGAGCCCTTAGATCTTCATGAATTCCTCGATTCAGGTGTCGCCAGGAGATCTCCACTCGGCGGATGTTCAACCCTTTGGGACTGCCGCGCCCTTGGCCCACACGTGCAGGGAATCCTGCTGTGGATCCCACGCGACCCACTCCGCCTCATCTGTCCGCCACATCACCCAGCAGTCGTCCACAGTTATCAAGGAAGTGCCGCTAGCATGCCGGAACCTCGGGGGGACCCGGAAGAGCCTGAGGAAGGTTGGGGGGGCACTGCCCGAGGGCATCCTGAAAACGTGGAAGCGATCGGGGGCGAGGGCGCTGATCACCCGATTCCCAGCCCGCACAGGCGCTCCAGGCTCGTAAGTAAGATTCAAGGCTCCCCCCCCAGCGGCGTAGGGGTTTTTATTGAATGGTGCGAAGCCGGGCATCCAGACTAGAGTCCGGCCCTGGAAATCCAGGACGAGCACGCCTTCGTCCACCACTGCGAAGGCACCCTCAGGCTGAATCCACCAGGTGTTGTCGTTCCTGCCTTCGTAACTCCATTCGTGGCTCCAGCAATCAGACACCTCACCCTGGGCGGTGGTCCGGAGGACGATGCTGCCTCCGAAGCGCCCGAAATACACACCCGCGTTCACAAACCACCAGGAGCTACCGTCCCGGAAGGGAACGCGGATGGCCTGATGCAGCCTTTCCACGCCGTCCTTAAGCCATTCGGAGACGATCTTCGCTTGGTTGCCCTTGAGCCGGCCTTCAGGGAGACTCACCCCCTTCAAAGCCGCCATGGCTGACTCTGCCGTGAGCCTCTCGCCCACCCCGTCGGCCTGGTGGGATCCCGGAATGGCGGAGAAGCGCCGGTCGGGCCCGTGGGGCGTCGTGCCTTCCATGCGCCACATTGGCCTCCCCTCTCCCAGCCATGGCTGCCCCTCGCCGGAGGCGGGTACCCACAGATCCAGCATTCCACTGGGCCCGGGAAATCCCTCGGGGACTGCCCAAGTTCTTCCTCTGGCGATCAGGACCCTCCGTCCAGGGTCCAAAAGGAATTCCTCCTCGCCGGCCTTCGCCGCATCGGGAGACGGGGCCAGTGAAGAGGGCACCACGTCGCCCGCCTTCAAGACGCCGAAGGGAGAAGCAGCCATGCCCTTGAGATCTGCAGGAAGGACGTGCGTCCGCCCCGCCCAAAGCAGGAGGATCTGCGTTGGAGGAACCCCCTTGGCCGCCGAGGCACGATTGGTGCGGCATCCATGGAGTCCAATCCCAAGGAGGAAGAAGAGAAGGACGTTAATAAGACTCCGAGGTTCGATCTCATACTCCCGGATACGGCGACCCGACTCGAACATGGAATCACCCGCGTTGGAAACAGCCCAAAACAGGGCCGGGGCTAGCAACTGGATCTGGCAGTGGAGCTAGCACGAGGAAATGGAACTGACACCCTTTCCTGTCGCGGATCTTGTTGACGACATGGTCGGACCGAATCACAAGAATTCTCCCATTGCACCCTGCTATTGATTGATTCCAATAGTGACATGAATGAAGTAAACCGGCAGATGGCAATAAAGCCTAGCGTGAGTAGACCCTCCTTAAAACGTATGGATCCAGACCGAAACATTTCGGCTTGAGGGTCCGCAGAGTTCTTTGACGAACAAGAGCCAAGAAGGTTCCAATTGGGAATCCACCTAAAGATGTGCGGGAACAAATGGAGACTTTGGCCGTCCAAAGGAACAGCGGACCTGACCTCATACAAACAGGGCCGACGATCAAAAGGAGGAATGATGTATTGGCAATACAGGGTGATAAACAAAATCAATGCACCCTTTGAGCCTTGCGGCTTGAAAATTGGTATTCATGAGACCTATTTTATGGATGACAACTCTTTTACTTATGCTGTTAACCCAGTCCAACTCATTGCAGATACCAAGGCTGAATTAGAATTATCTGTGATGCAATTAACTTATGCACTGAATATGCCCACTATAATCTGGAATGATGACCAAACTCTAAATAATCAAGACACTTTGAGTATGGAGATAACCAATAACAATTTTATCAATTTCAAACTAACAATAAATAATTTACTTAATAACGGCAATAAATTGTTTCATGAAAATATCAAACAAGGTGGAATCGATTTATCGGAGTTTAATTATTTGCTTTATCAATTTTTAATTGATCTTAATTCAATAAAAAATAATTATTATCTCAAATAAACAAGACCTAGCAAATCATGGTTGAGGACGTCAACGTCATTCGGCACATCTATGAGGGGGATCTACTTCCAGACCACGAGGACTATCACTCAGAGGGACCACTTCACTTCATTCTTTTCAACCAGATCGAGGCCCACCGTTGATGGATGACATAGGCATCTAGGTAGCCCCTTTCCTCGTCTGTGAGGAGACTTTCATATTCCCAATTACTTGTTGGCTCACCGTAGTGGAGCATTGCCAAAATTCTTCGATACCGGACTTCGTCTTCCTGAGTCATCCATGTCTCGGTCGAGGCAGATGGGAGGCAGACGGATTGATCAGCAAGTGAACCTCCTCGATGCATCCGAGCATCCACTTCTGCCTCGAGTACCTGATTCCGCAAGCGACTCCGTGACATGAATTCCGAAGTGTAGTTCATAGAATTGTCTCCGTTGGCGGCCTGTCCCATGGAACCGGCCCGAGAATACATCTGGTGTGCATTGCGCTAAGCGGGGAGGTGAAACAGTCCGCTCAGTGGGATTGGCTCGTTCCTGTTGAGAAGGCGCCAATTCTGAATGGCAGCCCCTAAGAATATTGCCCAGGCATGTACCAACATGGTGTTCACGTATCGCCGTGAATCAGGATGGCCACAACTGTGGCAGGGTCCGAGTTGGGTGGGAATCCATCATCCCACTCGCCACATCACACCACCCACTTTTCGGTCTGAAGGAAGTGACCACGCTGCCCAGGAATCCAGGCGTGTGCCACATAGTCCTGCACTGACTCGGGCACTGGGTATCCGGCTTCCTCCAGCATCCGGGCAGCTCGCGCAAGCCTATCGTCCCAGAAAATTTCTGCCCAGATGGGGAGTGGGAAGTCTTGCAACCGAAAATGCTGTTGTCTGAAATGTTTCAGTCCGATCCAAAATCGAAAAGCTGGGAGAAGCTCCGGGTTGGCCAGAACGGTCCGATGGAGATGGATCGGCATCTTGGCGCGGACCCCCAGACCCTCCCACAGACAGGCCTCCCCATAGCGTCCCCCAAGCAGACCCAGCGCAGCCACATGCTCAGGAGTGAATCGGGCCAGGTCGGGTTGAGCCTCGCTGGGCGGGACAAATGCATTTGGAAGGTCGATGGGTTCCAGCGAGCCCCCGAGGATCACTGAAAGGGCGATCGGGGAGTGCGGAAGCTGGTCAGGCGAAAGGACACGTGCCTGGAAGCTCTCGGCACTCGCGAGGTTTAGGTCAACCTCGGCCTGATACTCGAACTGGGCAGCCGTGAGGCTGCTGGGGAAGACGATGAGGGTTCCCTTGTCTGGAAGGGGGATCTCAAGGCGCTGCAAGCCAATCCCGGTGGCTAGGTCCCGGAGCAGGTAGCCCAGGGCGAGGAAGCTCCTAAGGGACTGGCTGCGCCGCTGGATGCCGGCCCACGAATTCGGTGGGGAGCAGTGGTCCAGGAGCCACGCTTGGTATATGTCCTTCGTCTCATCGGAAGGCCGGCTCCGGAGTTTGGCCCAGGTCTCGCCGTTGCGCTGGATGGCCCCCTGGCGGTGGGCTTCGATGTCCAAGGGCACAAAGCTGTGGCCCAACCGAGTGAGGGCCTTGGCGGCCAGATTGGCGAGGAACGGCATGTGCCCGCCAGGGACCAGGAAGTTCTCGCCGAATCGCTTCAGTCCGCCCTGCTCCAGTTCGTTGAGCACTGCGTCTTCCACCCGTTTCATCACGGTCCCGGCTGGCAGGCTAACTTCGAACGCTGCCTCCAGAACGAACTCAAAGATCCGGTCAGATTCCTGGAAGGACGCGGCCCGCTTGAAGACGGTGGTGCGATCCTGAGACATGCCGACCTTGCCGAGGACGGTGGCCTGCTCCCCTTCCGTCCTGCCGACATAAAGGATGCCAACAGACCGAACGGGCAAAGGGCAGTCCAACCCAGCAGGATCGTCGACCGGTTTGCGCCTGGAGTTACGAGGGCCCGCTGCTGGGACAGAGCGGGCGAGGGGATCCTGAGACCCCCTGCCCTGGCGATTCGAAGCGCCTCGACCTGCGCCTTTGATGGCCTCCGGGGTTTTCTTCGGGAGCGAGATATTGAAGACACCTGTCGAACCTATCCCGACGGGGGACTGGTCAGAGGCAGGTGCATGGGAAGGCCCCAAGGTGACGGAGAGAATGGAGACTTCGCTCATTGCCACCCCCCTTCGGGATGGATGGCTTGGCCAGCCTGGTGAAGCCGAGTCCACTCCAGTTCGGCCTTCAGGCGGGCCACCACCTGTACAGAGACCAGGGCTTCCATGAGCTCGCTGTCCCGCGTGCAGGTAGGGGAAGGTGAGGGTTGATGGCCCCCCACGAATGGTGGCCGCCAGCCCATCGGGGCTGACGTGTCTGTATCCAGCAGACAGTGGATTTCCCTGGCTACGGCGTATTGCCTGTGAAGCAGGGTGATGAGTTGTGAGTGATTCATGGTTCTCCTTGTGGGGCCCGCGCGTGCCCATATGGGCCGGGGGCCGTAGGCCGCCGGACAGAGGTGAGCTCGGGCTGGGAGACCGACGGTCAGGCCCCGGACCGGGCGCGAAGCGGTCAGCCGAAGGCATACCGGTGAGCAAGCGGGTAGCGGGCTTGACGGGAGGGACCTTCGGCGAGGTCCGGTGACGGGACGGAGTTGGGCCCCGGCTCCCGCGGAGCGGGAGAGAGGGCGGAGTCGCGTCAGCGGAGCTCGTCCCAGACCGAACCCAGAGCGCGGGCTGAGGAGCCAGGGAGCCTACTCACCGCGCTGAGCGCACGGGAACTAAGCCCTCAGCGTCTCCATGAACCTCCGGCTTCCGCCCCTCTAATCCCCGGGAACCACTTCATCAGGCTGGGCGAATTCGGTAAGGGGGCACGAAGTAAAGTGAGGCCTCTTTCATGGCGCCATAGGCATAGACGTCCCACCACGGTTGAGGTACCCGCAGGACCAGAGAATCCAGGCGGACGATAAACCGCTCGCCATAGGGCCCATAAAGGGTTTCTCGAACCCCACATTCCCAGCCCTTCGGAATCCCTACAAGAAGCAGGCAAGTATGTCCCTTGTCCGTCTTGTCAGGCCCAGGATCCGTGCCGACAGAGAGGAACCATGGCGTGTAATCCACTGGCAGCAGCGGCCCTGAAAGCATCACATCTGGGTGTTTTGGTAACCAGGGGTCGCTATAAGGGAACCCTCGTTTGGCGTCGTGGGAGTGTCTCGCCCACCTGATCAGAACAGGCTCCCAAGGGACCAGACCGATTGGGAGAATCGGAAGCTCTGGAACCTCGATGACCCGTGACGGAAGGCCGTTCAATTGCAGTGGGCGGTGGTTTGTTACCGATTGGGTTACAGCATCAACCACCGAGGCCTTGACCTCTTCTGGGTCTCCGAAGATGGAGTACATGACCTCTGACATCGACGCCTGGGTCTTGGATGCCATGCCTTCGGACGCGGCCCGGAGCGGGGCATCATCACCGATATCCATCCCCAGGTCGACGTCCAAAACTAGCGGGTCAATGTCTTCCTGGGCGTGATCCGGGTAATCGGAGTGCCGGGTGCGGAGGGTATCCCTTACTCCTTTCGGGAACAATCCGACTCGTGCGCCTGAGACGCTCTGCTTCGATTTTTGCTGCGCTGAACCTGACATATGCATCCTCCATGACTGCGAGAAGATCGACGGTGATCTTCGGGGTGATTGGCTTCTTTCCGCTAACAATCGGCTTGGCCGAAATGGAAATCGGCTCGAGGTGTTCCTCTAGCACAGGGGCAAGCATCCGTGGCTTCGTGCCAGGGCGGACAGACTTGATGGCTCCGATATCCTCAGGTGTGATAGTCTGATCAATGTGTGGCTCAAGGGCTTTCCACTGAAATTCCTTCCCCAAATCTGAGGCCTTCCATCTCTGGCCGTCGATGAGGTACACCACGCCTGCGGTGGTCTTCTTCCTGCAAACTTCGATCTCGATACCTTGTTCTCTCCACCGAGCCGTGAGGGCCTTATAGGAAATGACTTCAGATGGGGAAGGCCATGCAGCCCGAAGCCGCTGCCGGAGTCTTTCCTTTTCTGAAAGGACTCCCCGTTTCTCCATCTCGAATTCTGCTCGTTTTGGTCGTTTACGCTTCCGTTCGCCGGACGAAGGGTTGATCCCAGGAACCTCATGAAGACTGCTCACGAGCTTGCGGAGTCCGAACCTGATTTCCATCTCGCGGCATACTTTCTGGGTCAGGGCTCCATCCCCCATCCGGTCTCGAATCAGAGACGCATCTGGGCCAATCCTGGACCAGACTATGTGGATATGTAGGTGGTCCTTATCCGTGTGCAGGATCACGACGAATTCATGTTTGTTCGGATCAACGCCCTGGGCCCGAAGTGCAGCGAATGCAAGCGTCTTCCAGTTTTTTCCGAGATCTTCTCCCGGAGAAAGCGACACCATGATGTGTCGGTAAGGACGGGGGATCCTAGAACGAAGGACCGTATTACTGATTAAAACGTCGGAGATTTGCCTCGCACCCAAGGCAGTCAGTGGATCGTCGAACAAGTGCGCCACTACCTTCGGACTAGCCAACACAACTTCGGCCCTCCGCCCAACCAGGAGGTAATGCATCGCCTGATGGGGATCAGGGCAAGGGATTTCGTTCCCGATCATGGCCTCAGCATCCCCAGGATTTGTTGGTAGAACACCTGGACAGTGAGAACGGCTTTGGTAATTCCCTCGTGATCTGGATGACCCGCGACAGCCTGTTTCAGGAGCAACAGCACGTTTGCCGTTAACAGGTGAAGCTCAGAAAGCACCTGTTGCTCCAAGCGTGTCGGAGGTACGGCATCGATGGCTGCGCGCAAAATCGTCGCCACCTTGGTGCCTCGTTCCTTAGCCATCGCCAGCAACTGGGCCTTCTCGGCAGGGGAAACCAACACCGGAACCCTAAGCGTGCGGCACTTCTCGCGAGGAATTCTTGGCTTGGACCTTGGTTCACGCATGTACTGGATCAAAGGATGCAGGTCGGCCATCGAAGTGCTCCCAGTGAGGAGTGGTGTGTTGGGGATGGAGATTGGGGTTCGATCCAGGGGCTTGCCCCTGGCCAGCCGCGGACAGGTGACCCGAACGAGTCCCACAGGGACGACTGAGAGGCACATGTCTGCCCAGCTGGCAGCAGTTGATTTTGGTGCTCATCGCTGAGCGTGATTCCCTCTTCGGTTTAGATGCAGAATCACTTGAGGTACCTTTAGATATTATTTGCGTTAGTATCTTGTCTAGTAATTATTAGCAAGCAGGCCACATCCAGGGTTCGTAAAGGACTTAGGAAGTGACGAAGACGGAAAGTATTTGGAGGTGCTAGGTATGCAAGGCTTATGTCATTGGATGATCACCCGAACAACCTAACCGGCTAAATTACAGAGCCAGGCCCACATCCCAAATATTCGTCCACATGTTTGATAATTGTGATCCATCTTAGGAGATCACATGCGCTTCCTCCCCACCCCCGAACCCAAGAAGATGAAGATCATTCGCATTCGCATCCCTGAGGCTTTGGAGAGGAAGTACCAGTCCAACGCCAAGGCTGCTGACATGGACATCCAGGCCCTCTACCGGCAGGCCCTTGAGTTCGCTGCAAGCGATGAACCAGCCCCAACCGAACAGCCTGTGGAGGGTGTTTCAAAAAGGGCTAGGAAACAAGCCGCAGTCTAATCCCGGCAAGGGTCAATGGCCATCCTGATACCACATTGCTGGCCAGGATGCCTTGTTACGCGTTCTTAATGGAATAGCACCCTGTATCGGTTTGTTACCTTCCCCGGCTGAAAATGATGCCGGTGAAGGTCCTCGTCGCTGTCGCGCCTGCGGTTGATAGAGGTTCACAGTTCAGCCCTGACTTGAACACCTCCCCGGATCTAGGAGCAGCCCGCAACAGAAGACACAACCCAACTGCCCTGCATCAAGACCGGTGGGAGCACCGAGTTCGACTGCTAATCTCTATAGATCCAAGCTATCGGTAACTGGCCACACCGTTCCACCGCCAGAGCCCCGGTTCTAGATCTTCATGAGGGAGTCGCACCCGTATGCTCAGCACGATTCTGCCAGGCACCCAGGTCCAGGCACGCGGCCTGGCATGGGAGGTGGTGCATTCGGAGCCTGCTGGCGGTGAGCACCGTTACCGTCTCAGGTGCACGGATGGGGACCTACGGGGCATGGAGCTTGACCTCCTTTACCCCTTCGAGGAGATCACGCCAATCGTCACCGAGTTGGATCCAAAACGTGCAGGTCGTCTGGCCCAGTGGCGGCTCTACCACGAAGCCTTTCTATTGGAGCAGGCCTTGGGCCCATCAGCGCTGCTGGCCGTTCAGCCTGGGCGCCTTGACATTGCTCCCTACCAGCTCGTTCCCGTAATGCGGGCGATCCGTATGAGTCGGCCTCGATTGCTGCTGGCAGATGGTGTTGGACTTGGTAAGACCGTGGAAGCTGGCTTGGTGATCGCTGAACTCATCGCGAGGCGTCGGGCCCACCGGATCCTCATCGTGTCGCCAGCCGGGCCCTTGCTCGAACAGTGGCGGGCGGAGATGCGGGATCGATTCGGGCTTCGGTTCGATACTGTGTGCAGCTCCGGAGAACTCCAGGAGCGTAGAAGGTCCCTGGTGCTGGGCGCGAATCCCTTCGACCACCTGTCCTTCTGCCTGACCTCAATTGACTTCGCCAAGCAGGAGAAGGTGCTCCAGGAATTGGAACGCACGGTGTGGGACCTCGTGATCATCGACGAGGCCCATCACTGCGTCAGCCTCGGCTCGGGCGGTGACTGGGAAGACTCCCAGCGCAGGCGGCTCGCCGAGGTCCTGGCGAAGCAGACCGACGGCCTCCTTCTACTGACTGCCACGCCGCATGACGGTTTCGATGCGCACTTCGCCTCGGTCATGGAGTTGCTCGATCCCAGCCTCGTGGATGGTCGGGGTGGGCTCCGTGGTGAGCGCTACCGCCAGCACGTGGTGCGTCGCTTGAAGCAGCACATCAAGGATCCCGTGACGGGCGCTCCCTTGTTCAAGGATCGCCAGGTCTTCCCCTGCCCGGTGAGCTACTCACCGGAAACTCATCCGCTCTTTGCGGCCATGCAACAGGCCCTGATGGCAGCCATCGCGCCGCGCCTGAAGCAGGCCGTGCGCCAGCAGAAGTTCGGCGAAGTTCTGGCCTTTGTTTCGCTGTTGAAGCGGTCGGTTTCAACCGCCGCTGCCTGCCACAGAACCCTGAGCGTGATTCGGGACCGGTACGCAGACATGGTGGCTCGGGGGGAATCCGAAACAGAGACCCGGCGCCAGCGCCTCAAGACCCTGAAGGATTACCAGCGGAGGCTTGAACGGTTCGGGGCCTTGTCCTTCGAAGAGGAACAGGATCAAGCCTTCCTGGAGGCCGAGGACATGGCCTCGGACCTGCTCTCCAATGGCCTGGAAGAGTTCGCCCTCAAGATCGACGAGATCCAGCGAACCCAGCGTCGCCACCGCGAACATGGCAAGCGCATCCAGACCACACGGGATGCCCTCGATGCGCTTGTGACCCTGGCCGAAGAGGCCCTCCCGCAGGATCCCAAGTTGAGCGCCGTTCTAGGCCAGGTCCAGACCATCCGGCAGGCCAAACCCGAGGCCAATATCCTCGTCTATACCGAGTACACCGATAGCCAGGATTCGCTTGTGGCCTTCCTGAAGGCTGCCTTGGCACAGGGCTCCTTATCAGGTGAAGTCCTGGCCATCAGTGGCAGTGATTCCGAAGCAGTCCGAACCTCCATCACGGAGCGGTTCAAGACCCACGATGGCATTGTCCTGGTGAGTACCGATGCCACCTCCGAGGGCCTGAATCTGCACGCTCGGTGCCATCACCTGATCCATCTGGAACTCCCCTACAACCCAAATCGGCTTGAGCAGCGGAACGGGCGCATTGATCGATACGGGCAGAAAGAAACACCGATAGTGCGTTACCTCTATCTCGCCGGGTCGTTCGAAGAGCGCCTGCTGATGCGACTGGTGGCCAAGTTCGAGCGCCAACGGGCGAGGCTCACCTTCGTCCCCAATACCCTCGGTGGGATGACCACAGACGATGCCCAGACTGTGCGCCTGCTTGAAGGCCTCTCCGAGGAGGAGAACTGCCTCTTCAAGACCGCCCCACGGGAGATTCGGCTGGTCGAGGAAGAACCTGAGGACACCACCACCCCTGCCTACCAGGAGTTGCTGGCCGAGGTGGAACGAGCCATGACCGGGTTCGAACAGAAGGCCAAGTCCCATGCCTGGCTCGGGGACATTGGATTGAACGCGGAGGCCCGGTTCGTGGCTGATGCCGGGAAGGCCCTGGAGGAAGGTGCGCGACTCAGCGATGTGGACCTTCTGAAGTTCGTCTGTGCTGCCCTGGAGGCAGACTCCCAGGTCGGCTCTATCCAAAATGGGACAGATGGGACCGTCGAGCTTCGGCTACCTCCCTCCTGGAATCACGACCTCAAAGAGGTCCCAGGTTACGACGCCAGTGGGCCCACGATGCTGCTCACTTCGGACCGCGCCCGGACCCAGGACGAGCGTGAGCGACGCCTGGGTTTCCTCGGGCGAGCCCACCCGATCGTGCGCCGCGCCCTGTCCAGGGTGAGAAACATCCGGTTCGGCGATGCGAACGCCTGGCTGGACCGCCGCGTGAGCGCTCTAGAACTCCCCATCCCAGAACCGGCCCTGCTCTGCACCTACCTGGGAGCCATCGAAAGTCCCCGTGGCCATGAATACGAGCGGGTCCTCGCCGTCCAAATCGAGCGCAGCGGGCGATGCACGGTCTATGACCATCCAGACCAATGGCTTCGGCTGGTGGACAGCGGTCGAGCCATCTCCCCAAAGGATCTATGGGAAGGACACTTCGAGTCCTGGGCCCAGGGCTGGTCGGATGCACCGAAGGCAGCGGCCATGGAGACCTTCAACCGGATTGCAGAACCGTGGTACTCCGAGGTGGCTCGCATCTCAGAGGATGAATACCGGGAACTGGAGGCCTGGCTGCGTACCCGAGTCGAGGCCATCTGCGGCCCCATTCGCCAGGCCCAGCAGGGCCTGTTCGAGGAGGCGCCCGAACTGCCCAGGTGGGCCGTGCTGAGTGATCCCATGGAACGGCTCGCGGCCTTCGCCACAGACGGCAAGAACCCGGTCAGTGGTCGTCGGGAAGCTGATGGAATCATCCGTCTGTTCCGTCGACGCGAGAAGGATCTGTTCCCTCACCGTGAAGCCCGCACCCTTCCCCCCTTCCCCTTGGGGTTGCTGATGCTCATGCCGGAAGGGGGGCGCTGAGATGGCACTGAATCTCCGCGACTGCACCTTCTTCGGTCCTGCCCTCCCCGAGCCATTCGTCCTCGCCCAACTGGAAACGGAACTCGCCCGCCGGGCCCCGCTCCCCAAGAACACCGGGGAGGAAGGCCGGGCCCTCCAGGAGGCCTGGGATGCCTTCCGCAGGAAGCTGAGGGCCCTGGGTGAACAGGGTGGGGATCGGCGCGTGTTCAACCACGTGCTGGAGCCCTTGGCGGCGCACTTTGGCTATACCTCCTGGGAAGCCCAGGACACCGTGGTGACCCGCGAAGGTGCCGAGGACGGCGGCTACATCCTGAAGGCGCCTGACGGCCACAAGCTGAGGGCCTGGGCCACGGCCCTGGGCACGGATCTGGATGCCCCGAACCGTCGAGGGCGAGCCTACCGCTTCAGTCCATCCAGGGTGGCCCAGCGCGTTCTACTGACCAGCGGGGAGCGGGTCGGCCTCCTGACGGATGGCGAGGAACTGCGCCTCCTGATTTGCGATCCGGCCCGGCCTGACAGCCACATCTCTGTATCTCTGAGCCGATCCGGTGGGTGGCGAGAGGCTCGAAACGCCCCGGATTCCTATCGGCTGTTCCGGGCCCTGGCCTCGCCTGTGGGCGTGGCCGCCATTCCCGACCTAACCGACGCCGCCCGGCTGGCCCAGAGCCAGGTCACGAAGAAGCTGCGGGTGCAGGCCCGGAAGGCCATTGAGAGCTTCATCCAGGAAGTCATGAGCAACCCTTCCAATCGGGAGGCTCTCGCATCAGCCGGGTCAACGGACCAACTTGCGAAGGAGATGTGGAGAGAAGGCCTGATCCTGGTCTATCGACTGCTCTTCGTCTTCAAGCTGGAATCGTCTGCCGACCCGGCGCGGTCCTTCAGCTTCGCGGCCACCAGCCTCTGGCGGAACACCTACTCGCCCAATACGGCCATGGCACCGATCGTCCGCCGGGTGATAGATCACGGCGCCGATAGCGGAGGCTTCCTGGAGGGCGGGCTCCGTGCATTGTGGCGCATGTTCGCGGGCGGCATGAGTTCCAGCGAACTGGAGATCAAGGCCCTCGGGGGCATGCTCTTCGGGGAAGGCGCCACGCCGCTATTGGATCGGTTGAGTTGGGGCGAGCCTGCCATCGCCCAGGTTCTTGACGCCCTCCTCTGGACACCAGGGGATGGGCGGGTGGAGCGGGAGCGCGTGCATTACGGTGCGCTCGATGTGGAAGATCTGGGCCGAGTCTATGAGGCCCTGCTTGAACTGGAACCAGGTATCACCACCGAACCTATGTGTCGCTTACGCCGGGCCAAGTTGGAAGTCGTGGTCCCAGTTGCCCTGAGTATGCCCTATCGAGTCAGCGCGACTGCGAATCCCAGCGAAGAGCCTGATGATGCGGACGAGGGCAAGGAAGAAGAAGGATCAGAAGGGCAGGAGGATAATGCTTCGCGTCGTCCTGCACAGGGAGAGCTAACTCAGGTCGCGCACATTGAGGACATTCCCGCTGGACGGTTTTTCCTGCGGGTGGGCCTGGGCCGCAAATCTACGGGTAGTTATTACACGCCGCATTCTTTCGTGCGTTTCCTGGTTCAGCAGACCCTCGACCCTCAACTCCTGGAGCACAGCCCCAAGGATGATCCCCGACCGGGGAAAATCCTGGAATTGAAGGTCATCGACCCGGCCATGGGCAGTGGTCACTTTCTGGTGGAGGCCTGTCGTTACCTCGGCGAGGCCCTCTATGAGGCCTGCCGCCTGTGCGACGAACTCGCAGTACAGGCGGAAGAGCAGGCCGAGAAGATAAAGGAACCTGAAAAGGCATCGCTCCTGGCTCGCGCTACCGAACTGCGCAAGCGGGTCGAAGACCTCCCCGACCCTGATGATGAACTGCTGGCGTACTTGCCAAGCCGTGTACCGGAAGGCCAGGACAGTGGGCTCTCCCAGAAGAAAGCTGAAGCTCTATGCCGCCGCCTGGTGGCCGTGCACTGTCTATACGGCGTGGACAAGAACCCCCTCGCCGTGGAACTGGCCAAGCTCTCCCTCTGGCTAGAAAGCTACGCCGAGGGCTTGCCACTCACCTTTATGGATCATCGCTTGATCTGTGGGGATTCGCTGACCGGGCCCTTCTTCGAACACTTACTCACCTACCCAGGGAGCAGTACGAAGCTTGACGACCTCTACGCGCAGGGCCTCACGGAGCAACTCCGTGACACGCTAGACAAGGCACTGACCCATGTGCGCGACCTCGAGGCCAGCGTAGGCAAGGACGTGGCCGATCTGGAGCAGAAGCATGTGGCCAAGGAAAAGCTCGATGCGGCATTGGAACCACTGAAGCTCCTGGCCGCTGCCTGGAGTGGAGGTGTGATGCTGGGTGATGAGTGCGATGACTATGCGTACCAGGCCCTGGCTCAGGCGGTGGCAAAGGACGGAGACACTGCGCCCATTCTTGCTGTGAGTTCGGGGCTTAGTGAAATGGTGAAAACTGGCGAAGATGGCGTGGCGTTCGATCTGATGTTCCCGGAGGTGTTCTATCCGAGCGGAGGGATGCGACATGGGTTTAATGCCGTGGTGGGGAACCCGCCATGGAACAAAGTGCGAGTGGAGGGGCGGGAGGTGGAGCAACTCTTGTCACCGGACCTTCTCCTCGGGAAGGAACGTGGCCGTATTGGAATTGCTCGTGCAACTGTCTCCGACAAGGCTGATAATTCCCCTGCCAGGTTACGATCTCTTCAAAAGCGTCTGACCTGCGTGCAAACCAAAGAAGGCGAGTCAGCTGGAGACGCTGACGAGTACCAGTATTTTCTCGAACGTGCGATCGAGTGCAGGTCAAGGGGAGGGGGTATTGGGTTACTGCTGCCCGGTGGCCTACTGAAGAATCCGGCTGATGCCCCATGGAGGCGGCATTTATCGCTGAATGCCTCTATTGGTATTGCACTCCACTTCCACAACCAAAAGCGGTTATTTTCTGAACTACCACAAGTCGCTGAGTTCTCATTGGTCGTGACCTCGGCAACAGAGCACAAACGCTCGTGTGTTGTCGCGTACGATTTGCGGGACTATCCTGCTGACTCAGCCTCATCGGGCTGGACTGAGGTCTCACAGCAGGAAGTGGCATCGTCGTTGGATTCCACAGGTCTATTCCCCGAACTCCGCAGGAGAGGTTCATCCCAAAGTGTTAATAGTCCGAGTGTGCTCGACCTGCTTGAGCGATTTCGAGTGGATTTGGGAAACGACCTTCATCGCACCTCCGATGAGGAGGCAATGAGGCAACTGGCGTCCCTAGCACCCCAACTGACTGATGCGAGACCTGCCGGATCCCGCGCCGAGTTACTCCGACTAAAGGTACTACCTTGCTACTCCAGTCGGAGCATTTCCCAGCACGAGTCCGAGTCAACAAAGCGAAAAGGGAAATGGCGACCAGAGGTCGATATTTGTGCCGATGTCGCACACGCCGCTGTCAGGTCTCTCGCGCAGAGACTTTCCTCCTTTCGTATAGTAATAAGGAGTACATGCGGAAGCCCCAAGACCAACGAACGTTCTGCGATCGCATGTATTATTCCCCCGCTTACAGTGACCTCAAACAGTCTTTGGGCAGAACAATCACCACTCGGACGACCCAGCTTTTCTTCGCTGATTGTATGTGGCGTCATCAATTCGTTTGTGCTCGATAGCTATGCGCGACCGCTGATAGGGGCGAACTTCAACAAAGGCGTCATGCGCAATGTCGAGGCACCCGATCTGTTCATGGGTAAGGAGGTTCAGTTCGTAGCGCACTGCGTACTGCGCCTTGAGGCAGCATCACTGCTTTTCCTGCCACTTTGGACCGAGCAGTTCGACGACGAGTGGCGTGAGCCGAAACCAAAGTACACCTGGCCGGTGCTCGATGGCGATGACACTAGGTGGGCCGTGCGGGCCGCCATTGACGCAGTAGTGGCGGAGGCCTACGGTCTCGACCGAACCCAATATGCTCATGTGCTTTCGACCTTCAGCCACCGGAGCTACCCGAAGGCTCCGGAATTATGCCTCACTGCCTTCGACGAATTGAAGGCCGTTGGCCTGGAAGCCTTCACCCGGAAGCACGACCCCTACTGGGACATCCCTCTCAATGAGAATCTGCCCCAGCCAGTCATCGACCTACCCATTCCGATCACAGCACTACCTCCCGCAGACACTCACCGTCCCCTCTTTACCGGACTAGAAGATACAACCGGGCTTGACGCTCGACCCGCTTCGCCCCGGATAGTCACACGCCCTCCCCTCGTTGAGGGCGCCACATCCTACGACACGCTCCGTAGCCTTCTTCAGAAGAAAGGGATCATCACCTCTGGAGATGCCCAGGATGCCACCGGCTTGGACGTCGATGGCGTTCGCCCTCTCCTGAAGCGCCTCGTGGATGAAGGACATGCCCTGGTGGAGGGCCAGCGCCGAGGCACCAGATACCGTCGAGCCTGAGAAATCCAGCCGTTCAGGGAATTGGTCACCCTTTGTCACATCATGGACATTAAGGTTAGTTATGGAATCATGGAGGTTGAATCCTCCCTGCATGAAGCCATTGATCTGATTCCTCCGGAGCCGGTATGTCTCTGAACCCCATCACCGTCGTGGACCAGGTGCTTGAGGAATACCGCAGCTACATCTCCACGGAATTCCAGGCCCGCGACCCCCAGCTCCGGGCCGCCCTGGAGGCCGCCCTCGGCGAGGCTGGTTTCCTGGCCCAGGAACCCTTCTTTCAGGCCCACCGGGCCTTCCGCCCCGGCCAGCGGTGGCGAGATCTGGGCCTGGATGCCCGGCTGGCCCAGGTCATGGAAACTCGGAGCGGAAGCCCCACCGCCTACCTCCACCAGAGCGAAGCCCTCACCCATCTGCTGGGCCCCGAGGCCGGGCCACTGGTGGTCACCACGGGAACCGGTAGCGGCAAAACCGAGTGTTTCCTCCTCCCCGTCATCCAGAACGCCATCGAGGACTCGGTCAAATTCCAGCGCTCGGGCCTGACGGCCTTGTTGGTTTATCCCATGAACGCCCTGGCGAACGATCAGGAAGAGCGCATTCGGCAGTATCTGGAGGAGTCCGGCCATACCCACGTGAAGGTGGCCCGGTACGACCGATCCACCAAGGATGATGAGCGGCAACGCCTCCGGCAGAACCCGCCCCACATCCTGCTGACCAACTACATGATGCTGGAATACCTGCTGGTGCGCCCCGCCGACCGGGACGCCCTGTTCGCGAACCATCGCTGTCGCTTCGTGGTGCTGGACGAGGTGCATACCTACCGGGGCGGCCTGGGCGCCAACATCGCCCTCCTTTTTCGTCGCCTCCTGGCCCACCTCCGCAAAGCCCGCCAGGACTGGGCCGCAGATGATCGGAGTGATCGGCGCAGATTCCCCGAGGTGCTGCCCGTGGCCACCTCCGCCACGATCAAGAGCCTGGATGAGGCCAACTATTCGGCAGAGGAGGTTCAGCGGCTTCGGGTGGAAGCGGTGCAGGAGTTCCTCGGGAAGCTGACCGGCATCCAATCAACCCGGTTCAAAGTGATCGGGGAACAGTTGTGTGATCTGACTACCCCGCCTGAAGCGAGATGGCCAGCAGCCCCGGTCGCAGATGTCACCCTCTCCCTGGGGGACGAGACTGGTCTTCGGGACACCCTGGCCCAGCTTGTGGGTAGCAGCCCGGAGAAGCCCCTGGACGCTCTTGTCCGGGAGGCCGGCCTGCTCTGGCACCTGAATGGCCTGTTGGCCCGTCGGCCTATGTCCGTCAGCCAGATTGCCGAGCGTATTCGGGCCGAGGTGCCACAGCGTGCTGGCGCCGACCTGGAGGCCATCCGGAAGGAAGTCACCACCGCCCTGGTGGTCGGTGCGGCGCTCCCGGAGGCCATGCCTGGAGGGCTGCGCCTCCGGGTGCACCGTTTCATCCGGGGTGGGTGGCGTTTCACGCGATGCGTGGACCCCGGGTGCGGTCGTCTCTACCCCATGGGCGAGGAGCACTGCGAATGCGGACATGTGGCCGCGCCACTGTACCTTTGCCGTTCTTGCGGGGCAGATACCCTGCGATTCATGACCGGTCCAGATGGCCCTGGGGCTGACGTCCTCCGACCGAATGCCAACCGGCTTTCCGAGACGGAATGGATGCTTTACGACCGCAGCCGCCAGGACGCCGACGAGGTGGAAGAGGGGCTGGTCGGGGTTGAGCAGCAGATGCGTGGGGAGCAGGTCCTGGAAGGCAGTTTCGATCCAGCCACCTGTTCCTTCTCGCCAGACGAAACCACCTATTCCATGCGTGTGGTGTTGGCCCCCGCCCGGAAACGCTGCTTAGCGTGCGGAGGCACCGCCGGAGCGCGGGACATCATCACGCCCGTGTCGCTTGGCACCTCTGCTGCCGTCCGGGTGATCTCCGAAGGACTGGTAGAGGGACTGGCCGAGCAGAACAAGGGGCGCCCAGGCCACGACGGCAAGGAGCGGTTGCTGGTGTTCTCGGACAGCCGTCAGGACGCCGCCCACCAAGCGCGATTCATCACCTATTCAGGCCGCTACGACCGGATGCGCCGAAGGGTGGTGCAAGCCCTACGCCAGATGCCCAACCACCGGGGAACCTTGGACGAGGCCCTGACACGGCTGGTGGCTCTTGGCGTGGAACGAGGTGACAACCCCCACTGCCAGGGGTTCGACAATGCGGCCTACCTTCCGAGCAATGTCCAGGCTAAGGCCCGGGCCTGGGAAGAGGCCCCCCTTCTCGATGACCTCGCAGTCAGCACCGGCTACCGCGCCTCTCTGTTCAACCTTGGGCTTGTCGGCGTCCGCTACGAGCACCTGGATGCCTATGTAGCAGAACAGGGACAAACCCTTGCGGATGCCTTGGGGATTACGACCCACCAGCTCCGATTCCTCAGCCGATGCCTGCTGGAAGAGATGCGCCGTCGATCCGCCATTTCGCGCCTGATGATCTGCTTCCACCCTGGCAGCCCGAATTGCTCTGAGGAGTTCAAGACACCGGCTGACTGGGAGCGTCGTATCAAGACGCCCTTTGGATATGCCTGTGATCCTGAAGGCAATCCTGTCGGTTCCATCGACAGCAGCGAGGTACCCGAGGGCATCAAACATCTGAACATCTGGCGGCGACCCAGGGCCGGTGGCCGAGGGCCCAACCTTGAACGGCTCTTCCGTCATTTGATGGAACGCATGGGTGGTGCCGAGGCCACGGAGGAAGGGCTGCTTGGTGTGCTCGCATTCCTCACTCGGGGGCCCCGTCTTCTGAGGTCGAACCCCCTGCATGGATTCAGGCGTTCCCGGAACCTGCTTCAAATCAATGCGGACACCGTACTGCTTGAGTTGATCGCCCCCGCTGATCGCTATCGCTGCTCGATCTGCAATGTCCGGATGCCCTGGGTGGTGGATGGCAGCCCGTGCCCGAAGTGCCGTGGGAGCCTTCAGCCCTTGGCAGACGAGGAAGTCAGTCGGAACCGATACGTCCAGCGCATTCTGAACCCCGACATCATGGCTCTGGTGGCTGGAGAACACACCGCCCAGATTACCGGAGATGACCGGAACGAACTGGAGGCCAAGTTCAAGGCACCACCACCAGGTGCCCCGACGGGGAGGGGCGCGGCAGGTCTTCGGTCCACAATCAATGTGTTGGCGTGTTCGCCGACCCTTGAGATGGGTATCGATGTGGGCGGTCTGGATGCCGTGGTGATGAGAAACATCCCGCCACGTCCCGACAACTACGCCCAGCGTGGGGGTCGCGCAGGGCGCCGCACTCGGGTTGGCATCGTTCTCGGCTATGCCCGCAGCACCCCGCACGATGGCTACTTCTTTGATAAACCAGCCGAAATGATCGCCGGGGAAGTCCCTGCTCCAGGCGTGGGCCTGGGTAACCGGGATGTGGTCCTTCGCCACCTTCACGCCATGGCCTTTGGATCTGCGGATCCTGGGCTTGCCGGGCGGATGGGTGACTACATCAACATTCAGGGACAGATCGACGAAACCAAGATGGAGGGACTCATCGAGTCCGTTCGGGCCCAGTTTCCCCATGCCATCGACCTGGCGCTCGATGCCTGGGGCGAGGATGTGCTTGGACCCGCGGGGCTCGGATCCAGGGAGGCCCTTGAAGGTGTTTTGGAACTTTTGCCTGCGCGGATCCGGGACCTCTTCGATCGCGTGAGGATCCAGATCGTCAAACTCCAGGAGACCATCGATCGCTGGAACGAACTGGGCCGAGGTGACCGTTCGGCCATCCATGCCCAGGACCTCAAGCGGCGTCTTCTCGGGTTACGCGATGACCGGAATGTGGGAGATGCGGATGACCGCAGCAGTGGCCACCCGATGCGTCGATTCGCGGAATTCGGGATCCTACCTGGGTACGAATTCCCGACTCAGCCCAGCACGCTCAGGTTGCTGAATGACGAGCACGAAGAGGATCCCCTCACGGTGGCCAGGCGGTTCGGCCTGGCTCAGTTCCAGCCCGAAGCGCTTGTCCATGCTCGCGGCCACCGCTGGCGCGTTATGGGACTGGACCTGTCCTCACCCTGGAACCCGAAGTCTCAGGAACCGGACTGGGTCTATGTGAGGTGCAGACGGTGCACCCTAAAATTCGACGCTCAAACACCTGCCTGCCCACGATGCGGTTCTGATGAGGTCCTTGATGGGCAGCGCGGAGGCTACCCGGGCTACGAATACGGAGGCTTCCTGGCCACCAGGCAGGACACACCCGTTTTGGAAGAAGAGGATCGCTTCTCCATCGCTTCTCTGGTGAGTTGTCACCCCCAGAGAAACGGGCGGGTAACCGCCCGCTACCGGCTTGTCTCAGGGTGGGTTGCCGAGCTTCGAGCCGCCGAGACCGTCCGCTGGGTCAATGAGTGGAAAGCCCCAGCCGAAGCCGACCTGCGCCAGGGGAAGCCCCTGCTCCACGAGGGAGCCAGGGGTTTCTATCTCTGCCCAAGCTGTGGCAGGAACCTCACTGTCCCCGATGAGGCGAACCCAAATGGCGCCCGCCGACGCCCGCGCCGGGCGGAGGGGCCTGATCAGTTCGGCCACGGCGGTGGATGTCAGAGAAGCGGACAGCCCCCTGTTCCTGCCGCCATCACCACATCCCTGCCAGCCACCACCCTCCGGATCACGGTGGCCTTGCCCAGGCAGTTCGAAGAGTCGGAATACCTGCGCTGGGGCTACTCCCTCGGCTATGCCCTTCGCACCGGACTCCGGCAGCTCTATCTCCTGGACGGCTCTGAAATCGAATTCGAACTCGAACCCATGTGGGAGGAGCGCGAGGGTGGAGGGACTCGGAAACTCGGGTCGCTAACCTTCATCGACCCAGCCGTGGGCGGGAGTGGCTTCCTGGAGCGCTGTGCAGAGGAAATGCACCTTGTGGCACGACGAGCCCTCGAACACCTCGATCACCCCAGGTGTGAGACAGCTTGCTACCGCTGCCTGAAGTCCTATGCCAACCAGCGGCATCACGATCACCTTTCCTGGCCGCACATCATGCCCGACCTGGAAATGCTCGCCGCAGAACCCCCTGCCCCGCTTCCCCCAGAACGTGGAGATGCTGATGATCCAAGGCCCTGGCTGGAAGCCTTTGACGCAGGCGTGGGATCGCCCCTTGAACTGAAATTCCTCCGCCTTTTCGAAAAGCACGGCCTGGAAGTTGAGAAGCAGGTGTCAGTGGGCCCTGATAGCACCAGCGCACCGATCAGCGCCGCAGATTTCCGGGTAACTGGAACCAAGGTCCTCATCTATGTGGACGGCGCTGCTTTCCACACAGGAATGCGTCTCCGGCGAGATCGGGCCATCCGGGAAGCACTCAGGAAGGGTGACATGGTTTGGACGGTGGTCGAGTTGAGAGCAATTGATCTATCTCAGGGCGAGTCTCTGGTAAAGAAAATTCGCGGAGAATGATGAAACCAGAAGGCATTTGCAGGTGTGAAGGAATGACGAGTAAACAAGGAGCCCCGTATGGGTTTTGTTAAAAATCAATGGATGGAAGAACAAGATCGGGGATATAGCGACCACGAGGGTGATGTCTGTTTCCCTTGCCTCGGTCCAGGACCAATAGGTGACTGGATCGACCCAAACGAAATTCAGCCAGGAACCTGCAGTTATTGTTCAACCTTCACAAAGGTATTCCCTGTATCCCATCTCATCGAGGTCGTGTTTGAAAGGATCAGCCTCGAATGGGGGGGTCTATTCGAGGCAGCATTGCCTCGGGATGATAAGACCGGCCTTCCCTTTCTACACAAACACTCACTCTCGACGGGTGAAGTCTTCGAAGAAGAAGGGTTTTCTCCTATCCCTACTCAGTTGATAGATGATCTCTGTAGCTCCATACATATCAAAACCTGGTGTGAGCGAAATCCCTTGGATACCACTGAGTCAGAGGCTCTGGGGTATACGTGGAGTAGTTTTTGTTCAGCCGTAAAGACAAAGTATCGCTTCACGTTCTTCCGTACCCCAGATTCCCGTGATGAATTTGATCGAGATGTGTTTTCCATCGCTGAAATGCTTGATCGCCTCCAAGATATTTTTGAAAGCCTCAAACCTTGGTCAGAAGTCGGGATCGGCACTCTTCTATATAGAGCAAGGACCAAACATGGGTGGATAGAACCAAAGGATATCGGTACCCCTTCGGCAGAATATGCGAAAGCCAATCGAATGAGCCCTGAAGGGATTGGCATGTTTTACGGTGCTTTAGACGAGGAAACATGTTTGCGGGAAATATGCAGGATAGACCAGGGTCGATACCACGAATGCACCATGGGGACTTTCCGGTCCAACACTCGAATGACCCTATTGGACCTCACAAAGGTCCATCCAGTGACCGTATTTGACAAGATCAGTGATCGTCAAAGGGAATATTCGAAGTTCCTGAATCAGTTTCAAAAGGCCATTGCACGCCCCCTAAATACGGAGAAGGCTAATCACTCTGTAGAATATGCACCTACACAGGTCCTCACAGAATTCTTTAGGCATACTCGAATGGATGTACTTGGGAAATCGCTTGATGGGATCGTCTACAACAGTTCAACCACAAGAGGAAAACCTTGTGTTGTTCTTTTTGTCGACCATGATGAGTGCGGGTTTCAAGGAGATATAAAGGCACGGCTAGAGCTAATCGGAACCGAGGATCGTTGTATCTTATTTCGGCCGACGATAAATTTAGTGGAACTCTAGTTTGCAATGCGTTCTGCTGCGAAAACCATCTCAATCTGTATCAAGGAGATTTTTCAATGCCACGCACAATCCTAGAAGGGTTCAGAGATTTCTTAGCCCGCTTAACACCGAGTCCTCTGGAATCCGAAGTATCGAGATTGCATCGCTCCTCGATTGAAAATTGCCTTAAGAGTAATTTTGGCCTTCAGAGGTTTGTGCGAATTGGTTCCTTTGGGAATGGCACAAGTATATCTGGCTACAGTGATGTCGATTATCTGGCTTGCCTCCCAACGAACCAACTCACCCGAGTTTCTACATCTTCTCTTACTAAAGTCCGAAATGCCCTTGACGCCCGTTTTCCAACATCAGGCGTTCAGGTTCGCTGCCCTGTTGTGGTTGTGCCCTTTGGTACAACGGCGGCGGGGAGAACAGAGATCGTCCCTGCTGACTTTGTGAAGCATGAGAACGGATACAATATTTACGACATCCCAGATTGTGCTGGAGACTGGATGAATGCCAGCCCTGATGCTCACAACACCTATGTCCGATCTTGGGATGAACATCACGCGAGGAAACTGAAGCCACTGATCCGTTTTATCAAGGCTTGGAAGTATTTTCGTGAAGTTCCCATTAACTCATTCTATTTAGAATTGCGTGCGACCAAATACGCGAGCACCGAACAAACCATTATCTATGATGAAGACATATGTCGTTTTTTAAAATTTCTCTGGGATGGTCAACTCCCTATGATTCAAGACCCGATGGGTATTTCCGGGTACATATCCCCGTGCAAGAGTGATGCACTTCGTGAAGAAGCTCTCTCCAAGTTAGGGACAGCCCTTACACGAGCCGAAAAGGCGCGCGCGTGGTCTACCAATGGCTATGTCAAAGAGTCCTTTGACTGGTGGCGCCTTCTTTACAATGACCAGTTTCCAACCTACTACAACTGAGCCACCATGATTTCGACGGAACAGAACACCCCAAAGCAACTCCAACGCTTAGGTGCACAGCGCCAGCTTTACGCAACCGCCAAGAAAATCCTGGGTATTCAAGTAGTATTGAGTGGCCCCGGTGCTGTGCTCCTCACATTCCTAATTATTCCGTACCCAGCCTTCAAGGGTTACGCCGCCCTTTGGGGTCTTTCGCTGGCACTCTGCGACCTCTTCTGGCTTACTCCATGGCAGAAGCGCTTGCGAGCTTTAGCCGCGAGGACTCAGGAAGCCTTCGATTGTGACGTCCTGGCATTGCCCTGGAATGATTTGAAAGCGGATAAACGGCCAGACCCTGAAGTAATTAAGGCGATGTCAGATAAATACCAATCATGGGCTTCAAATATGCCGCCACTTACCGATTGGTATGCACCAATTGTGAGCGATCTACCTATCCATATAGGTCGGATCGCCTGCCAGCGCTCCAATTGCTGGTGGGACTCCCAGCAGCGGAGAAAGTATGCAATGTGGGTCATTGCTCTTCTCTTCCTTGTTTGCTTTATCATCCTGGGACTTTCAATAATGAAGGGACTCACACTTGAAGATTTTGTTTTAAAAATTGCCACGCCTCTTGTACCCGCTATATTGCTCGCAGCCCGCCAGTTTTCCGAGCAAATGGAGACTGCTACGCGCCTAGACAAGCTAAAGGCCCATGCAGAGCGACTTTGGGATGAATCACTTTCTGGCAATTCTGAAGGAGAAATTGCAACTGAATCACGACAGCTTCAAGATGAGATCTTAGAAAATCGCCGAAAGAGCCCACTGGTCTTCGACCTCATTTATAAAAGACTACAATCGGGATTCGAACTGCATATGAATTATGGCGTAGCCGAGCTTGTGGCTGAAGCCAAGGCAAGACTTCAGCTTCAAAAGTAATATCGCGTCACCAGGCAATTCAACGATTCAATCTGTATGCGGTCGTGGAAAGGTGGCTGTGGCTTAGTGGCGATGTGCTACACGCTCCATCACCCAAGGCCTATGGCGAGGTCCGGATCAGCTCGAGAGTTCACCTTGGCCAATCGACCTAATTAATCAAATGACTCTCAATCATGGTCTCTCGGCTTACTGATTCACCCTCAGCCCCTTGCTCTTCAGTTTCAACCCCTGCCTCCTGCAACGCTTTGCAACGGCCACATCGCTGACCCCGAGATCCTCTCCGACTTTCACCAACGACTTTTCCAGAACGAGACGCTGAAGATCTTCATCAGACGGCCACTCAATTTGGGTCGGGCGGGGCTTCGGCTCCTTCTTGACCACAGGCTTCTTGGCACGGGGCTTCCTGGGGGGCCATGACGCGATTTGAATGACGATCTGGGCCGGAGCCGGAGCCTTTACCTTGGCTTCCTGCTTGGCCTTGTTCTTATTCCTGGATGGCCAAGGGACCCCCATCTCTGAAGCGAACTCGCGCTCGACCTCCAGGTTGGCCTTGACCACCTCTTCGTCTACGGGCTTGCCATAACGATCGGCCATCCTGTCTGTGGCCAACCCCATCGTCGCAGCCACCATTGTGTTTTTATTCTTCTTGCCTAAGGCAGCACCCTTCGTGTGGCGAAGATCATGGAAGCGAATGTTCGGCTTCTCGATGAGTACCCCATAGCGGTCCTTCTCTGGTTTCGAAGCATGCACACCTGCCGCTTCACGGACAAGGGACCAAATCCGGTTAAGGGTCCCTTCTGAAACAGGTCGATCCGGATCTCGCCCAGGGAATACGTAGGGTGAATCACCGATACGCGGAATGCCCTGGAGAATGGAAAGGGCCGCTGGCCCCAAAGGGTGTTTTCGCGGGCCATTAGTGCGGACCATTTTTTCGTTCAAGGTCACGAACTCGCCATCAAAATCCACATCGCACCACTCAAGCATGGCGACGCTTCTCCGCCGAATGCCCGACATCGAGGCAAATCGGATGGCCTCGAGATAGATCACATTGGCTTCCCGGTTGGCTTCCATGCCC
>Ga0268298_10000489_pt1 | contig 51392 bp, 44 predicted proteins | sample WWTPWeurt_MetaG_FD_194462 | JGI IMG/M metagenome (GOLD analysis project Ga0268298, IMG submission 194462) | Activated sludge microbial communities from WWTP in Nijmegen, Gelderland, Netherland - WWTP Weurt | ecosystem: Engineered > WWTP > Aerobic digester > Activated sludge | place... | reverse complement strand
CACCGCCTCGGTGGCACCGGGGTCGAGACTGGCGGTTGGCTCGTCGAGCATGAGGAAGCGCGGTTGGGTGACCCAGGCCCGGGCCAAGGCCAGACGCTGGCGCTCGCCGCCGGAGAGAAGACGGGCACTCTCGCCAGCCCGATCAGCAAGGCCCACCCGCTCCAATACCGCCAGGGCGCGCTGCCGCTTCTCCGGCGAGGCCAGGGCGCGGGGCTCCAGGGCAAAGGCGACGTTGGCCAGAACAGACAGGCGCAAGACCATGGGTTGCTGAAAGACCATGGCCACCCGCTCCTTAGGCTGCGTCACGCCTCCCCAGTCGAGGCTTCCCCCGGATGGCGGCAGCAGTCCGGCGAGGATACGCAGGAGCACCGTCTTGCCGGCGCCGTTGGGCCCCAGGACGACGCTGATGCCCTCGCCGGAGAGATCAAGATCGAGGTTGGCGAGGACGGGCTTTCCGGGAGTTCCGAAGGCGAGGCCACGCAGCGCCAGGGGGAACATCAGCCATACCTCCGGGCAGCCCAGCTGCGCAGGACGTGAGCGGTAGCGTTGAGTGCCAGAATCAGCCCCATGAGGACGATGCCCAGAGCGATGGACAGCGCGAGGTCGCCCTTGCTCGTTTCCAGGGCGATGGCGGTGGTCATGACGCGAGTGAACCCGTCGATGTTGCCGCCGACGATCATCACCGCTCCGACTTCGGACATGGCCCTCCCCACCCCGGCGAGAGTGGCAACCAGAAGCGAAAAGCGGCAGTCGAGCAGGAGCAGACGGGCCGAGGCCCAGCGCGACAGCCCGATGAGGCGCATCTCCGGGGCGTACTCCCGCCAGGCATCCTCGACGATCTGGCGGCTGACGGCAGCCACCAGGGGGGTGACCAGAAGCGCCTGGGCAACGATCATCGCCGGTGGCGAAAAGAGCAGCCCCAAACTCCCAAAGGGCCCGGAGCGGGAAAGCAGCAGATAGACGATCACCCCCACCACCACCGAGGGCAAGCCCATCAAGGCGTTGATCGCGACGATGACCGCGCCGCGGCCGGGAAAGCGCGACACGGCGATCCACGCCCCCAGAGGCAGGCCGAGCAGCGTTCCAAACAGTACCGCAGCGAGGCTGACGCGCAGAGACAGGCCGACGATCCCGAGGAGCCGGGAGTCGAGGGTGCCGAGGAGGGAAAAGGCGTCTACGAGGGTGGAGCCCATGGGGCGGGGAGGATAGCACTGGGGGATGGAGTCGTCAGCGGGCGGCGTTTTCCACCGCCCAGGATTGGGCTAGGATGCGCCCATGGAACGCTTTACCATTTCCCTCGACGAATCCCTCGCCCGGCAGTTCGATGCCCTGATCGCGGAGCGAGGCTACGGCAATCGTTCGGAAGCGGTACGCGATCTCATTCGGGGCGCGATCGAAGGCAACCGCCGCGAAGACGCCAAGGGAAGCTGCGTCGCCTGTCTGTCCTACGTCTTCAATCACCACGAGCGGGAACTCGCGGAACGCCTCACGGCCCTCCAGCACGATCACCACGATCTCTCGGTCGCCGCCATGCACAGCCATCTGGATCATGAAAACTGCCTCGAAACGGTGATCCTGCGGGGCCCGGCCGCCGAGGTCCGGCGCTTTGCCGATCGCCTGATCGCCGAACGGGGGGTGCGCCACGGTCGCATCAATATCATCGCCCTTGAGGCCGACCACGGTCATGCCCACGCCTCCGGCCACCGCCATGTCCACTACCGTCCCGCCCGTTGACCCCCCTCTGCCTCGCGGCGGCGAGGAACTTGGGGAGCAGGCCTGGATCGAGGTCATCCGCAAGATGGACGAGGTCTATAACGACCTGCTCCAGTACGAGGTGGCGCTGGAGGAGAAGAACGCCGCCCTGGAGGAGTCCCACCAGTTCATCGAAAGCGTGCTGGCGTCCATGTCCGACATTCTCATCGTCTGCGATCGCAACGGCAGCATCGAGGAAGTCAATTCATCCCTGCAGCGTTTTTCCGGCAAATCGGCAGGCCAACTCGAGCGCACGCCCGTCTTCGAACTCTTTGCCGATGACGGCGAGCGGGCCAAGGCTCGCGAGCTCTTTTCCCGCCAGGGCCGCGACGGGGTCCACGATGCCGAACTCTACCTGCGCGCCGGCGACGGTTCGTCGGTACCGGTCTCGGTCAACTGCACGCCCCGGATATCCCAGACCGGCAAGCTCATGGGCATGGTGGTCACCGGACGGCCGGTGGGGGAACTGCGGCGTGCTTACCAGGCGCTCCGCCAGGCCCATGAAGACTTGAAGCGCACGCAGAGTCAATTGCTTCACGCGGAAAAGATGGTTTCCCTGGGGCGTCTGGTGGCCGGCGTGGCCCACGAACTGAACAACCCCATCAGCTTTGTCCTCGGCAACGTCCTGTCGCTGCAGCGTTACGCCGGGCGACTCGAATCCTATCTCGACGCGGTCCATCTTTCGTCCGCCGCCGCCGATCCCGACCTCACGCGCTTACGGGAAGAGCTGCGCATCGACCGCATCGTCCGCGACCTCTCGCCCCTGATCGGCGGGATGATCGAGGGCGCCGAGCGAACCCGGGACATCGTCGATGCCCTCAAACGCTTCTCCGCCCTGGACAAATCGACCCCGGAGCGGGTCAACCTCAACGAAGTGGTCGAGCGTTCGGTGCGTTGGGTCGTCCAGAGCGCGCCGGCGCGCTTCTCGGCCGACGTGGACCTGCCGCCCGACCTCGCCTGCAAGGGACACTCCGGACAGTTGCAGCAGGTGGTCATGAATCTGGTCCAGAACGCCTGCGATGCAACCGGGGGACAGGCGCAGCCGCGTCTCCAGATTTCCGGATCCCGGGAAGGCGCCGTGGTACGGATTCAATTCGCCGACAACGGACCCGGAATCTCCGCGGAACACCTGGCCAAGCTGTTCGAACCGTTCTTCACTACCAAACCGGTCGGGCAGGGTACCGGTCTCGGGCTTTCCATCAGCTACGGCATCGTCGAGCGCCATGGCGGCAGCCTTGAGGCCGCCAATCGACCGGGGGGCGGTGCGCTCTTCACTCTCACACTGCCGGTGGAAAGCAGGTGATCAATCCGTAAAGCGCCTGAGCGGTCAATCCCCACCGCCGGCCGCTGTACCGCTCGCCCAATATCACCCGCGACAAGCACTTGCATCGCTGGCACGATACTTGTATGAAGAAGTACTCCATTTTTCCTACAAGAGCGCAAACGCCATGGACGCCCTGCCCGCCGATTGGACCTCCCTTGCTCTTCTGACCTTCGTTCTCGGGATGAAGCACGGATTCGACGCCGATCACCTGGCGACGATAGATGGCCTCACTCGCTACAACAGTCGGACCAATCCGGGGCTCGCGCGGCGCTGCGGCGCCCTCTTCTCCCTTGGGCACGGTGCCGTCGTGGTCGCCATCGCCCTGGGAGTCTCGGTCCTGGCTTCCGGCTGGCGGGTTCCGGAGCAGTTCGCCACCTTGGGGGCGGCGATCTCCATCGCCTTTCTTCTCGCCCTGGGCAGCCTCAATCTCGCTGCGGTCCTCGCCACGGCTCCGCACGAAATGGTTCAGCCCGTGGGATTGAAGGGAAAGCTTCTGGGACGCCTGCGTCACGCCGGCCACCCTGCTCTGGTGGCGGGAGTCGGCGCCCTTTTCGCCCTGTCCTTCGACACCCTCTCCCAGGCCGCCTTCTTCGCTTTCGCCGCGGCCTCCTACGGGGGATGGACGCACGCCCTCGGACTCGCGCTCCTATTCCTCCTCGGAATGCTGCTCACCGATGGCATCAATGGCGCCTGGATCGCCCGGCTCATTGCCCGGGCGGACGAGGTGGCGCTTATCGCCTCCCGCGTCATGGGTCTGGCGGTCTCGGGGATCAGCCTGCTGGTCGCCGCCTTTGGGCTTGCCCGTCTGCTTTCGCCGAGCGTAGAGGGCTGGAGCGACGGGAAGGAGCTTGCGGTCGGCGGCCTCTTGCTCGCGTGTATCGCCGCCAGCTTCCTGCTTGCATTGCGCCTCGGCCGGCGGCCGGTCGCTTCCTAGTTCCGCTGCCGAGGCAGCACAGAGGCGAAAGAGCTCTGAAGAAGGAGCCGGGAACGCGTAGACTGCGCGAGTGTCCTCTCTTGAGGGAATGCTAGGGGAGTCGCCGGGTGAGCGCTGGCAAATTGGAAGAAACCGCATCCGGGCAGTGGGTCGGCGCCTTTGCCGACCTGGCCCGCACGGTGTTCGTTCCGACCGATGCTCAATTGCGCATCCTGCATTGGCCGCCCAGCGCCGAGACTCTGCTGGGCTGGTCTGTCCAACGGGCAGTAGGATTCAGTCTTCCTGCCGTCCTGAGCCTCGCCCGCGCTTCGCAACTCGATCTGCGGGCGGCCATCGAAGCCGGCAAGGACCTCGACGACGTCTTGCTTCCCGCTCGACGCCTGGGGGGCGGCCGCTGCCCCTTGAGGGGGGCGGCCCGCATCGTGCGGGCCGCAGCCGGACAGATCGAGGGGGTTGCCTGGTCCCTGCGACCGGAACCCGACTGCGGAGCCTCCGCCAAAGCGGAGGCACAGCCGCTGGACATCGCTTTGTCCCGCTGGCCGGGGGCTCTCGACCGCCTGAACTTCCCGGTGGCTCTGGTCGATACGGTCTGCAGTGTCCGCATGGCCAACCGGTACGCCCGCAAGATCCTCAACCTGGAGGTGGGCCGCCCCTGGCCCCCGGAACTCCGCGGGCCTTCGGGGAGTAACTGGTGGCACGGGAGCGCCGATCGAGAACCGACGACAAACCGCTGGGAACTTGAAATCCAGGGGCGGCGCCTGGACATGAGCGCACTGCCCATCGCGGTCAACGGCGAGACCCCGGACTTCGTGTTGTGTGTCGGTATTCCCTCGGCGCCCGGGCTGTCGGCCGAATTGCGCAAATTCTACCGGGCAGTGGATGAAAACCTCGCGGGCGTTGTCATTACCGATGCGGAAGCCCGCATCGAATACGCCAACCCGCAGGCCTGCGAGATACTCGGTTGTTCGCCGGTGGAACTCATCCACCGGGACGTTCGCAGCCTCTATCTGCCTGCTGTCGATGCGGGCGATGGAATGGACGGCGCTTTGAGCCAGGGTGCCTTGGATGTCCAGATGCAACGCCCGGACGGCGAAATCCGCGCAGTCCGTGCAGCGATTTCCGACATTCCTGGAGAAGACGGAAGCATTGCCAACTGGGTGATTCTCATCGACGATATCTCGGAGCGCCGCGCCCTGGAGGTCCGGGAGCGGCAATTGCGCGAACAGGTCGCCCAGTCGGCAAGGTTGGCGGCCGTCGGGGAAATTGCCACCATGATCGCTCACGAGATCAATCAGCCACTGTCCAACATCGCCAACTTCGGTCGCGGGCTCTTGCATCGCCTGGCCCGCGGTCCGGTGGATTCCGAAGCGCTGTCCGATACCCTGGAGGAAATGGTCCGCCAGGTTGAGCGCGCGGACAAGGTGGTCCGTAATGTCCGTACCCTGGCTCGGCGCCCGGGCGCCCAAGCCACGGCATCGGATATCAATCGACTCCTCGAGACGAATCTTCCAACTTTTCACCTGCTCGCTCGCAGTGCAGGTGTGCGCATCGTCCTTGATCCGGCACCCGAACTCGTTTCGCTCACGGCTGACGCGAGCCAGATCGAGCAGGTGCTGGTCAATCTGGTGAAGAATGCCATCGAAGCTTGCGAGAGCCTGGATTCCGACGCGCGCCGGGTCGTCATCCGCACCCGACCCGGCGCCAGCGGCGGCATCGCCGTCGAAGTCGAGGATCCTGCCCCTATGCTAGCGCCTGAAATTCTCAAGCGCATTGGCGAACCCTTCTTTACCACCAAGGCCGACGGACTGGGACTGGGGCTTTCCATCAGCCGCACGCTGCTTGAGAATTACGGTTGCCGCCTTTCTATCCGTCCGCTGGACGGCGGAGGCAAGGCTTTCCATTTCGAACTGCCACCGCCCCATGAGCCTAACTGATCCCGTCGCGTCTCCCTCGCCGATACCCGTGGTCTATGTCGTGGACGACGATCCCGTGGCGCGCAAGTCGGTCAGCTTCCTGGTCGGCATCCTCGATGTCGAGGTCTGCCCCCTGGAATCCGCAGAATCTTTCTTGGCCGCCTACCGGCCAGGCCTGCCCAATTGCCTGATCCTCGACGTGCGCATGCCCGGCATGAGCGGAATGGAACTCCAGTCCGAACTCCTGCGGCGCCAGATCGATATTCCGATCATCTTCGTTTCCGGTCACGGCGACATTCCCATGGCCGTGCGGGCCATGCAGTCCGGTGCCCTGGATTTCCTGACCAAGCCCTATAGCGACCAGGACTTGTTGGAGCGCGTCCAGAAAGCCCTGCGGCTGGACGTCGAGCGCAAGCAGCGGCGCCGCCAGCAGGCTGCGGTTCGAGCCCGCTTGGCCCTTCTGACGCAGAGGGAAGTCGACGTTTTGCAACTCGTGGTGAAGGGCATGACCAACAAGGAAATCGCCCAGTCACTGACGATCAGTGTCAAAACCGTGGAAACCCATCGGGCCCGAGTCATGGAGAAGATGCGGGCCGAAAGTCTCGCCGGGCTGTGCGCGGCTATTCAGGCCGCCCAGCAGCCCGCTTGACATCGGGGTTTACCCGCATCCGCTCCCTGTCTTACCCGAATTTCCCTGGGTATCCCGGGCAGATAGACTTGCTCCGTAAAAATAGGATCGTGTGTCTGCCATGTCCGGCCGACGATCCGATAAAGGAGCGACGGTAATGGACATTCTTCTGCTTGACCCCGATCAGGAGCGCAGGAAGCGCTTACTGGAGGCGATCGACCTGCTCGGTTACGTACGGTCGGTTCGCTTCACCAACAATCTTGCCGAGACGCGCACCATGGCCCGTCACGGTCAATTCAGCGTGGCCCTGGTCGGGCCCGATCTGCCCGAACATACCCTGGCCGCCATCACGTTCATGCGCGGCCTCATGCCTTCGACCCTGCTCATCGCCTACGACGGATTCGACCGCTACGACTTCGCCCGGCAGCAGCGGATTCTCGATGCCGGGGCCAACGCGGTCTTCGATATCCGCTTTTCGGCCACGAAGATTGCCATGCTATTGCGGCCTCTGATGCGCGGCAGTATTGGCGGTCTGGAACTGGTGGAGCAGCCAGTCGCCGCCTGACGAAATCAGGCTGGAGATGCTGCGCTGGCTTGGCGCGGCCAAAGAGAGGGCGAGCCGCAGGGTTCGCCCTCGGTCTTTATCCTTTTCGATCTGCGGGCATGGTTACGCGCCCAAGGGGAGCACGGCAATCACGGCGTCCGCTTCCTGGGGCCGGCCGAGCAGGTATCCCTGTACCGAGTCACAGCCAAGTTCGGCCAGAGCCGCCAACTGCCTTTCGGTTTCCACGCCCTCGGCCATGGCGCTCATGTCCAGCGAGTGGGCCATGAGGATGACCGTACGGACGATCTCCAGGTCATTGACGTTGTCGGGGTCGTCCAGGCCATGGATGAAGGAACGGTCGATCTTGAGGGTCGACAATGGCAGCCGCGAGAGGCGGGAAAGGGACGAGTAGCCGGTGCCAAAATCGTCCAGACTGCTGGAGACGCCCATGCCTTTGAGCTGCAGCAGTGTGCTGGCCACTATGTCGGGGCTGCTGCCCATGGCCCCCTCGGTGATTTCGACCGTCACTGCCTTGGGGGAAAGGTCGTAGTAGTGCAACAGGCGCATGAGCGCTTCGCCGATCCCGGGGCCACGGATGTGTAGCGGCGAGACATTGAGTGCTACCGGAGGAGGCAGGCGCCCGGCCGCTCGCCATGCCTTGATTTGACGCATGGCGGCCTGGAAAACCCACTCGGTCAGGGGCAGGATGAGCCCGGATTCCTCAGCCAAGGGGATGAATCGGCTGGGAGGGACCTCCCCGAAGACGGGTGAGTTCCAACGCAGCAGGGCCTCCAGTCCGATCAGGCATTTGTCCGGGAGGCTGTGCTGGGGCTGGTAGACCAGACGCAATTCGTCATCGCTTGCCAGTGCCTGCCGTAAGCCGTTGATGAGGCCCAGGCGTTCGGCGGGAGCGCGGCGGATCTCCGCCGAGGAATAGCAGTAGGTATTGCGGCCGCTTTCCTTGGCCCGGTGCATGGCGGCGTCGGCGCTCTGGAGCAGGGCGCCGACGTCCTCGCCATCGCTGGGGTAGAAGGCGATACCCATGCTGGCCGTAATCCGCTGACTGAAGCCGGTGGCTGAAAGTGGTGTGTCTAGGGCCAGGCGGCAGCGTTCGACAAAGGGCTCGATCTCGCCCTCGCGCAGTTCGTCCACCAGAACGACGAATTCGTCGCTTCCGAGTCGGGCCACCGAATCCTGCTCGCGCACGGCGTGAATCAGGCGTTCGGCGACGCTGCGCAGGACATTGTCGCCGTATTCGTGGCCCAGGCTGTCGTTGATGTCCTTGAAATTGTCGAGGTCGATATAGAGGATGGCGAAGCGGTGCTGGTGACGCTGGGCTCGCACGACGGCCCTTCGGACGCGGTCGTTGAACAGCGCCCGGTTGGGCAGGTGGGTGACCAGGTCGTGCATGGCCTGGAATTCGAGATTGCGGTGCGCTTCCCGCAGGCTGGTGATGTCCGAGAAGATGGCCACGTAATTGCAGATGTCGCCTTTCTCGTCGCGGATGGCGTTGATGGTCAACCATTCGGTAAATAGGGTGCCAGACTTGGTGCGGTTCTCGATTTCCCCCTGCCATAGACCCGTCGAGTTGATTTGAGTCCACATGGCCCGGTAGAAATCGGCATCGTGGCGGTCGCTGCGCAGCATGCGGGGGGTCTGGCCCAGGGCCTCAGTTGCGCTGTACCCGGTGATCTTGGTGAAGGCTTCGTTCACCGTCACGATGCGCTGCTGGGCGTCGGTGATCATGACCGCCTCGGCCGCTCCGCTGATGACGCGCGCGGCAAGGCGCAACTGCTCGTCCGCCCGGCGTTTGTCGGTGATATCGGTCATCTGGACGCAAAGGGCATAGACTTCGCCGGCGCTGTCGGTGAGCGGGAAGCGGACCTGATGCAGCCAGCGGGCGCCGCGCCGCGTATCGACGATCTCTTCGACTTCGATCAGTTCGCTGCGGCGTAGCGTCATCAGTTCTTCGTCGCGGAAGCGCTTGGCCAGGGCCCGGGACATCAGTTGGGAGTCGGCCAGGCCGGTGAAGTCTTTGTTCCCGTCGGCAAAATAGTCGCGGTAGCCTGCATTGGCGTAGAGGTACTTGCCCGAGACGTCCTTGATTGCGATGAGGAAGGGCGTATGCTCCATCACCGACCTGAGCCGACTCTCGCTTTCGTTGAGCAGGCGCGTGGCTTGAAGCAATTCGGTCTGCTCGAGAAGGCTGACGATGGCGCCCACAGCCTGATGATCCTGCCCGAAGATGAGGGTGATGCGCAGCAGGTATTCGTGGCCATCGCCGGAGACATGGACTTCCTTCGGCTGGCGCCGGTCGAGAGCTTCCTGAATCAAGCCGACGAAGGACGGCATGCCCTTGGGAAGAAACAAATTGCCGATTTCCTGGCCGAGTATGCCTCGGTGCATCTTGAAGAGGACTTCGGCGGCCGCATTGAAGCGATTGATCTGCAACTGGGCGTCGAGCACGATGATCGGCATGCCGACGTTATTCTGGATCGATTCCAGGTCGGAATTGGTCTTGATCAGGTCGGTGGACTTGACCTGCAGTTCCTCATTGATGGTGAGCAGTTCTTCATTGGTCGATTGCAGTTCTTCGTTGGCTGCCTCGAGCTCCTCGTTGGTCGCCTGCAATTCTTCATTGGCCGCCTGGACCTCCTCGTTGAGCGCCTGCATTTCCTCGTTTGAGGTTTCCAGTTCCTCGACCAGGGTCTGCATGTGCTCCCGGGTGGCGACCAGTTCGTCCTCCAGCTGCTTCTGGCCGGCATCGTGTGCCTCGCCCGAGTTGGAGGCCTTGAGTGGGTCCTCGGAGGGAACGAATGCCATCAGGAACAAGCGGTCACCACCGTCCACCAGGAGGGGATGAACGTGGAGCCGGATCATCGGGCCGCTCTTGCCCCGCAAGGGCAAGCGCCGACGCCCCTCGACGCTGGACCTTTTCTGATCGGCGGAACGCAGCAGGGCCTGGGCCTCGACCTTGAGTTCCCTCACCAGCAGGGTGGTCAGGTCGAGGGAGACACGACCGGCGGGGAATTGCAGATAGGTCGAAGCGTCGCCCAGGACGTGCTGGATCTGCATGTCCGCATTGACGACCACGCTGGGTGGAACGTAGATCTGCGCAGCTGCCTTGACGATGGATTGCTCGCGACTGGCCCCGGGCCGACCGGCAGCCGGCGGCGCAATCGGATCCGTCAGTTGGGCGATACTGACCGCAGCGCCCGAAGTGGCGGGGAGGCTGCGAACGCCTTCGGAGCGGCGGCGGAATAGGCGGGCTTCCTTGGCTTCCGGAACGAAGAGGAGGTCCTGCTGCGCGACACTCTCCGATTTGCCGAGAAAAAGTAGCCCCGCCGGCAGAAGGGCGTAATGAAACAGCGACAGGATGCGCGCTTGCAATTGGGGCTGAAGATAGATCAGGACATTGCGGCAGCTGATGAGGTCGAGACGAAGGAATGGCGGATCGAGCACCAAGTCCTGCCGGGCGAAGATGACCATCTCGCGTATGGTCTTCGATATTTCGTAGCGATCCGCGACGGGCCGGAAATAGCGCTGGACCACCTCCGACCCCAGGTCGCTGAGGAGCGATGCGTTATACACGCCACGACGCGCGACCTGCATGGCCTCCATATCCACGTCGGTGGCAAAGATCTGAACCCGGTACTGGTCGAATCCGCCCCCCAGCAGTCGGTGAAGCTGGATGGCAATGCTATAGGCCTCTTCGCCGGTCGCGCAGCCGGGCACCCACACCCGAACTTCGTCGCCGGGCTCCTTGCGGCGCAGGAGCTTGCGTAATCCTTCCTCGAGAACCGCGAAGGACTCCCGGTCGCGGAAAAAGGAGGTGACCGAAATGAGGATGTCCCGCGCCAGATGGTCGAGCTCTTCCGGATGTTCCTCGACGAACTCGACATAGGCGTCGAGCGTGCTTTTGCGATTGGCGAAGAGGCGGCGCTCGACCCGACGCCAGAGGGTCGCTTCCTTGTAGCCGGAAAAATCAAGCTTGGTCCGAGTGCGCACTTTGGCCAGCAGGCGCTTGAGCGCGGACAGCGGCAATTCCTGGACATCGGCCGATGGGAGAACGGGGCGCGCCTCGGCGAGGCGCGCAAGTTCGTTGGCGATCTCCTCTGGGGTCTGGATCCAGTCCACGCATCCGGTATCGATAGCGGATTGGGGCATGCCGTCGTAACGCGCCGACCTGGGATCCTGGGCGAAGTTGAATCCGCCCCCCGCTTTGATCGCGCGCACGCCGCTGGAGCCATCCGATCCGGTTCCCGAAAGGATGATTCCGATGGCGTCTTCCTTTCTTTCTTCGGCGAGGGAGGAAAGAAAGAGATTGACCGAAGGTTTCGGGGAAATTTCCCGGGGGGATTCGATGAGCTGCAGGATGCCGTCGCGCAGGACGACATTCCGGTTGGGGGGTGTGATGTAGATGGTATCGGGAACCGGGGCCTGGCCATCCACCGCTTCGATGACCGGCAGCGCCGTTTCCCGGCCGAGCAGTTGGGGCAGCATGCTCTTGTAGGAAGAGGACAGGTGCTGGACCACCACATAGGACATGCCGGCCCCCTTGCGCAGATTGGAGACCAGGGAGGTGAGGGCTTCCAACCCCCCCGCGGAGGCGCCGATTCCGACCACGTAGTGGTGATGCGCCCCTCCCTTCTCCACGGGAGACGAAGCGGGATCCGCAACGGGAGCCGGGGCCGGAACCGCTACAGGAGCGTTTTTCTTACTGGCCGAACGTCGGGGCATGGTTTAGGCCTCTTTGGAAGGTCGTCCATTCTAGCCGCCAAATGGCAGCCACGAGGGGCGAGGACAGCGCCGGTTTGCCAGTTTACTGGCGGATGGACAGCGTGCGCGATGAGGGAGAGCAGCGTAGGAGAGCAGCGAGGAAAAAGTGCGCCGATCACGGGCAATAAATCCACGGGTGGCCCGATGTGCCTGACGACCCGGAGATGGACGGTTCCAAGGCTCGTCGAGCGGATCACGAGACTCATTCTCAAGCGGGATATGTTGTCCGGATGATAACTCGGGTCGCCTGGCGAGCTCAGAGTAGCCGCAATCGGGGTTTGCCCCGAAGCCGATGATCCGCGGTCCGTTCTTGGCAAATCGCCGAATTGGGGGCAAAGCTGTGCCCGGCGTGCGTCGAAACGCAGTTTGCGGTAGCCTTCCGCCTTCTCCCCCTACCGAATTTCCGAGGAGTTTTTGTGGAAAAGGATTTGCGCGACGCCGCGCTCGAGTACCATCGCCTGCCTACCCCCGGCAAGATTTCCATCCGTCCGACCAAGGGACTGACCAACCAGCGCGATCTGGCGCTCGCCTACTCGCCCGGAGTCGCTGCCGCTTGCGACGCCATCGTCGAGGATCCGGCGAGCGCGGCAGAACTGACCGCCCGCGCCAATCTGGTGGGGGTGGTCACCAACGGGACCGCCGTCCTCGGCCTGGGCAACATTGGTCCTCTGGCCGCCAAGCCGGTGATGGAGGGCAAGGGCTGTCTGTTCAAGAAATTTGCCGGGATTGATGTCTTCGACATCGAGCTGGCTGAGAACGACCCCGACAAGCTGATCGACATGATCGCCGCCCTGGAACCCACCCTGGGTGGAGTCAATCTGGAGGATATCAAGGCGCCGGAATGCTTCTACATCGAGAAGAAGCTCAAGGAGCGCATGAGCATTCCCGTTTTTCATGACGACCAGCACGGAACCGCCATTATTTCTGCGGCCGCCATGCTCAACGGCCTCAAGGTGATCGGCAAGGCCATCGGGGACATCAAAGTCGTTTGTTCCGGCGCCGGCGCCGCGGCGATCTCCTGTCTGGACCTCTGGTGCCAGCTAGGGGTGAAGCGCGAAAACGTCATGGTCTGCGACTCCAAGGGAGTCATCTACGTCGGTCGCGAGGCCAATATGGAGGCCAACAAGGCCCGTTACGCCCGGGAAACGTCTGCCCGTACCCTGGGTGACGCCATAGTCGGCGCCGATGTCTTTCTCGGGCTGTCTACGGCCGGGGTGCTCAAACAGGAAATGGTCGCCGCCATGGCACCCGACCCCATGGTCTTTGCACTGGCCAACCCCATACCGGAAATCATGCCCGAGCTCGCCCGGGCGGCGCGCCCGGATGCCCTGATCGCCACCGGGCGTTCCGACTACACCAATCAGGTCAATAACGTCCTCTGTTTTCCCTTCATCTTTCGTGGCGCCCTCGATGTGGGTGCCACCCGTATCACCGAGGAGATGAAGATGGCCAGCGTGCGCGCCATCGCCGAACTGGCCGAGGCCGAAGTCTGCGATGAGGTCGCCATGGCCTACCCGGGCGAGCAGTTGGCCTTCGGTCGCGACTACCTGATCCCGAAGCCGTTTGACCCCCGGCTCATCGTCAAGATTGCCCCGGCGGTGGCCCAGGCTGCCATGGATTCCGGAGTGGCCACCCGGCCTATCGCCGATTTCGATGCCTACCGGGCCAAGCTCTCGGAATTCGTCTATCACACCGGTGCCGGCATGCGCGTGATTTTCAGCGCCGCGCGCATGGCCCGAGGCAAGCGCATTGTCTATGCCGAGGGCGAAGATGAGCGGGTCCTGCGGGCCGCCCAGATCGTCATCGAGGAAAACATGGCAAGGCCTATCCTCATCGGCCGTCCGCCGGTCATCGAGCGCCGCCTCGAGAAGGCCCAGCTACGCATCAAGCCAGGCGTGGATTTCGACGTGGTGAATCCGGATTCCGACGAACGCTATCGGGAATGCTGGAGCGCCTACCATCAACTGCTCGCCCGCCGCGGCATCACTCCCGCCATCGCGAAAAAGGCCTTACGACGGAATACCACGGTCATCGGCGCCATGCTTCTGCGCCTTGGCCACGCCGACGGCCTGATCTGCGGTGTCGACGGGCAGTACGGGGAGCACCTCAAAGTTGTCGATGAAGTGATCGGCAGGCGCAGCGGCGTGAGCATCCTTGCTGCGATGAATTACCTCATGCTTCCCGGTCGCTCGCTCTTCATCTGCGACACCCATGTCAACGAGTGCCCCACCGCCGAAGAAATCGCGGAAATTGCCCTCTTGGGAGTGGAACAGGTCAAACGCTTCGGGATTCACCCGAAAATCGCCCTCATGTCCCATTCGAACTACGGTTCGGGCAGTTCTCTTTCCGCCCAGAAGATGAGCCGCGCCACCGTGCTCATTGCGGAGAGGGTAAAAGGCGACATCGAGGTCGATGGCGAAATGCACGGCGACTCGGCTCTTTCTGAAGAGATCCGGGCAGTGGCCAATCCAGCCTCGCCGATGAAAGGCGAGGCCAATCTTCTGGTGATGCCCAATATCGATGCGGCCAACATTGCCTACAACCTGCTCAAGATGACCGGCGGCGAGGGGGTCACCATCGGCCCCATCCTGCTTGGCGCCGCCCGACCGGTGCATGTGATGACCTCGACTTCGACGGTGCGTCGGCTGGTCAATATGACCGCTTTGGCGGTGGTTGAGGCGCTGGAGCATTCGTGACCGCCGGAGCCTCCCAATTGGGAGGGCTCCGTGCTCTAATGGCAAGATAAGCACAATATCCGGAGACCATCATGCCCGATACCAAATTCCGCCTCGTCACCCGCAGCGATTTCGACGGACTGGTCTGCGCCGTCCTGTTGAAGGAACTCGATCTCATCGACGACATCAAGTTCGTCCATCCCAAGGACATGCAGGACGGCAAGGTCCCCATCGGCGATCGGGACATCACCACCAATCTGCCCTACGTTGCCGGAGCCCATCTGGCTTTCGACCATCATCTCTCCGAGACGGTCCGCAATACCGGGGAGCGCAGCAACCACATCATCGACGCCAATGCGCCGTCGGCGGCACGGGTGGTCTACGACTACTACGGCGGAAAGAAGACCTTTCCGCGGATCGCAGACGCCATGATGGAGGCGGTGGACAAGGCTGATTCGGCCCAATTCACCCGCGACGAAATCCTCGATCCCCAGGGCTGGGTGCTACTCAATTACCTCATGGACGCGCGCACCGGCCTGGGCCGCTTCCGCGATTTCCGCATCAGCAACTATGCCTTGATGATGGACCTGATCTCCTACTGTCGCGATCACGATATCGACGACATTCTGGCCTTACCCGATGTGCGGGAGAGAGTCGACCTCTACCTCGAGCACGCCGAAAAGGCCAAGGAACAGATCCAGCGGTGCACCACCGTGCGCGGCAATCTCGCCATCCTCGATCTGCGCCGTGAGGAAACGCTTTGGGCGACCAATCGCTTCATGGTTTATGCCCTCTTCCCGCAATGCAATATCTCGATCCATGTCCTTTGGGGGTTGCAGCAGCAGAACACCGTTTTCGCCACCGGCAAGTCGATCCTCGACCGCTCCAGCCGCACGAATGTCGGCGAATTGATGCTTCAGTATGGCGGTGGCGGCCACCAGGCGGCCGGGACCTGCCAAGTCGATAACGACAAGGCTGAGGCCGTGCTGCAGGAACTGACGGCTCGCATCAACGCTGACGGCTGAGATTCCAGCAGGCGCTGCCGGCGCCTGAAGCGGCGCTTGTGCTGCTTTGGCGCTTGCGCGACACTTACGGCGATCTGGCTAACCGGAATTGCACATGGCACGCCTCCCACTTCCGCCACCGGTTTCGGCACCGGCGCTATTGTTTTCCGATGCTGCCGGCGCCCGCGATTGGATTGCCGGGCAACCCCTGGCGAATTCCGAGCAACTCACCGACCTGCTCGGCCAAATTCGCGCAGTCGACGCCTCCACCCTCCCTCTCAGCGATCGCTATCATGTCCTGGCAGTGCTGCGCGGGGCGGTGGTGCGCTCCCAGGCCGGGTTGGAGTCGCGCTATGCCCACAAGGCCCTGCCGCCGAACGCTGATGCGGCGGAAGCGTTCATGCTCTCCCGGGATCTGTGGCGGGCGCTCTCGCTTGCCTTTCTCCGCATGGTTCCGGGTCTGTCTCCGGCCAAGGCGACGGTTCCGCTGCACCGAGCCGCGGTGACCCTGCGACAGGAACACTTTGCCCACGTTCTTGCCGGCTACGACACCCCGGTTGTCCTCAATAAGCTGCTCTACGACGTGCTCGCTCTCGCGGAGGAGTTCGGGATTCTGCGCACGCCCGTCGCCGATCCCGATCTGGATTATCTCGGCGAGGCCCCCCTGGCCGGCTTGATCGCTTGGGCTTGGTCACTGGCGGCAGTCGATCCCTATAGCCTCAGTTTGAGCCAGCTGACCGTTGCCAGTCGGGCTTTCTCGCGCTGGAAGGACCTGGCGGTGTTTCAGGGCCAGCCTGACGACGATGCCCGCTCGCGAAGCGTCTCCCTGGCCCGATTGCTTCCCGGGGTGCAGCTCACCGAAGGGGGGCCCGGCTGGATAGACATGCGTGGCGTGGTGCGAAAGATCAGGCGTCGGATTGAATCGCTGGAAGCCGGTGAAAGTCCGGAATCTCTCAAGCTGGGTCGGGATTTGAGCGCACCGGCATGTATCGACCTCCTGCGCCGGCTAGACCTTGCGCTCAAGAATACCGGTGGGGCGAAACCCGCCGAGTCCCATCCGGTCGCTTTGTCGTTTGGTGCCGAAGCGGCCTATATTGCCATCGAACGCCGCCCGCTCAATCCCAGCGGGATGGATTCCCGAAGTTCTGCGATGAATCACGAGCGGATGGCGATCTTCGGCTTCGACAACGTCGCCAACATGACCAGCGCCGTCATGCGGGTCGACGTGCCGAGCGAAACATGGCAACTGGCAGGGGAACGGGTCATTCGCCTTCCCGGAGGAGCCAGCCGACACTTGGCGCCCTGCTTGGTCGCCCTGGCGGACGAGAATCCGGCGGGGGCTCAGCTGGGCGTGCTTCAGAGCCTCAAACTCACGGAAGACGGTTGTCTCTCCGGAGCGATCCGCTGGTTTCCCGAGGCCCCCCTCGCCGCACGGCTCAGGCGGGCTGGGCCGGTTCTGGCCAAGACCCCGCGGGTACCGGCCTTCGTCCTCTCGGATGAGAAGGGGGGCAAGTCGTTTTTCCTTATCGTTTCCCCGACTGCAGGGGTGCGCAGCGATACGGCGATCGCACTGGACGATTCCCCGGTCGAACACGTCCTGGTGGGCGACGTGGTCGAACGGGGGAGCGATTTCGTTCGCTTTGCCTGCCGGCGGAATTGATCACTCGAATTCGAGGATGACCTGATCGACGGTCAGGCTTTCTCCAGACTGGGCAGCAACCTTCTTGACTTTGCAGTCCTGGTCGGCTTTGAGGATGTTTTCCATCTTCATCGCTTCGATGACGGCAAGCTTCTCTCCGGCCTTGACCTCCTGCCCTGCCTTGACGGATACCTCGCGCAACAGGCCAGGCATGGGGGAAAGTAGGAATTTGGAGAGGTCGGGGGCAACCTTTTCCGGCATCAAGGCCAGGAGATCGGCGGCGCGGGCACTCATGACCATGAAATCGGCCCGCGTACCCCAGTGGAAGAGGCTGTAGCGAGTCTTGTGGCGCTCGACCTGCAGCGTGAAGGCTTCGCCGTTGCAAGTGCCGTGGAAGAGGGAGTGGCCTAAGCGCCAGTCCGAAAGAATCTCGTAGGGCTTGCCGCCATATTCGACGTGGTAGCCGCCGGGAATCGGTCGTGCGACCACGGGGTGATTTTCCTTGCCCGCTGCGGACAGGCGTACCACCATCCAGTGGTCGCCGACGATGCGCTCATGGCCCTGAAGCTGCCCTGAAACCGAGGCTCCGCGGTCCGTGTATGCGCGATAGACGAAGGCGGCGACGGAAACGAGGAGGGCTGGATCGTCGTGAGGGACCATCGACGCGTCAAAGCCTTTGGGGTATTCCTTGGCAATGAACCCGGTGTCGAAGATGCCGGACTGGAACCGGGGGTGCTGCATGAGCGCTGCCTGGAAGGGAATGTTCGACGAGATGCCTCGGATCACGAAGGCATTGAGCGCGTCGCGCATGCGGGCGATGGCCTTGTCTCGCGTGGCCCCGTGCACGATCAGTTTTGCGATCATCGAATCGTAATACATCGAGATTTCGCCGCCGTCGTACACGCCGGTATCGACGCGCAATTCCCCGGGGATTTCTGCGGGAGGCTGGAATTTGACCAGACGGCCGGTGGAGGGAAGAAAACCGCGGAAAGGATCCTCGGCATTGATACGGCATTCCATGGCCCAACCGTTGATGCCGACGTCGGATTGGCCGATGGGCAACCTTTCCCCGTAAGCGACCCGGATCATCTGCTCGACCAGGTCGAGACCGGTGATCAGTTCGGTGACCGGGTGCTCAACCTGGAGGCGGGTGTTCATCTCAAGGAAATAGAATTCCTTGGTGGCACCGGACACGACGAATTCGACCGTCCCGGCGGATTCGTATTTCACGGCCCGGGCGAGCGCCACCGCCTGTTCGCCCATGGCTTTGCGCATCTCGGCGTCGACAAAGGGACTCGGCGCCTCCTCGATGACTTTCTGATGGCGACGCTGAATCGAACAATCGCGCTCGTTCAGATAGACATAATTGCCGTGGCTGTCGCCCAGAACCTGGATTTCAATGTGGCGCGGCTCCAGAACGTATTTTTCGATGAAGACACGGTCGTCGCCAAAGGAGTTGCGGGCTTCGTTGACGCAGGAGGCGAATCCCTCATGAGCCTCTGCATCGTTGTAGGCGACGCGCAAGCCCTTGCCGCCCCCGCCCGCAGACGCTTTGATCATCACCGGATAGCCGATCTTCTTGGCGATGGCGACGGCTTCATCGGGGCCTGCAATGGCATCGTTGTAGCCGGGTATGGTATTGACCTTGGCAGCGATAGCCAGCTTCTTGGACTCGATCTTGTCCCCCATCTTGGCCACGGAATAGTGCTTCGGGCCAATGAAGGTGATCCCTTCTTCTTCCAGGCGGCGCGAGAATTCCGCATTCTCCGACAGAAACCCGTAGCCCGGATGGACGGCCTCCGCGCCGGTCTCCTTGCAGGCGGCAATGATCTTGTCGATGACCAGATAGGATTCCTTCGAGGCTGCCGGACCGATACAGACGGCCTCGTCCGCCAGGTCGACATGGAGCGCGTCCTTGTCGGCCTCGGAATAGACGGCGACGGTGGCAATACCCATCTTGCGGGCGGTCTTGATCACCCGGCAGGCGATTTCCCCCCGGTTTGCAATCAGAATTTTCTTGAACATGGTTTTTCTCTTCCGGTCGCTTAGAGCGGGATGTTGCCGTGTTTGCGCCACGGGTTTTCCAGCTTCTTGTCACGCAGCATGGAAAGGGATCGGCAGATACGTTTGCGCGTTGCGTGGGGCATGATGACGTCGTCGATGAAACCCCGGGCGCCGGCAACGAAGGGATTGGCGAACTTGTCTTTGTACTCTGCCTCTCGTTCGGCGAGTTGGGCAGGGGCATTCTTCTCCTCGCGGAAGATGATTTCGACGGCGCCCTTGGGGCCCATGACTGCGATTTCGGCCGATGGCCAGGCCAGGTTCACGTCGCCCCGCAGGTGCTTTGAACTCATCACGTCGTAGGCGCCGCCGTAGGCTTTGCGGGTGATCACGGTGACCTTGGGCACCGTGCACTCGGCGTAGGCGTAGAGCAATTTGGCGCCGTGCTTGATGATTCCCCCGTATTCCTGGGCGGTTCCCGGCATGAAGCCGGGAACGTCCACGAAGGTGACGACCGGAATGTTGAAGGCGTCGCAGAAGCGCACGAAACGCGCCGCCTTGATCGAGGACTTGATGTCGAGACAGCCGGCAAGCACCAGGGGTTGATTGGCCACGATGCCGACCGGATGTCCATCCATGCGGGCGAAGCCAATGATGATGTTTTTCGCGTAGTCGGGCTGCAATTCGAAGAAATCGCTGTCGTCCACCACCTTGACGATCAGTTCGCCCATATCGTAGGGCTTGTTCGGGTTGTCCGGGACCAGGGTGTCGAGCGAGTAATCCATCCGCCCTGCCGGATCGTTGGTGGGCATGATCGGCGGTCTTTCACGATTGCTCCCGGGCAGAAAGTTCATGAAGCGGCGCAGCATCGCCAAGGCTTCGACGTCGTTCTCGAAGGCCAGGTCGGCGACGCCGGATTGGGTCGTGTGGGTGACGGCACCGCCCAGTTCCTCGGCGGTGACCTCTTCGTGGGTGACGGTCTTCACCACTTCCGGGCCGGTGACGAACATGTAGGAACTGTCCTTGACCATGAAGATGAAGTCGGTCATCGACGGGCTATAGACGGCACCGCCGGCACAGGGTCCCATGATCATGGAGATCTGCGGCACCACTCCGGAAGCCAGGACGTTGCGCTGGAAGACCTCGGCATAGCCGCCCAGCGAAGCGACCCCCTCCTGGATCCGGGCGCCGCCGGAATCGTTGAGTCCGATCACCGGCGCGCCGACCTTGATGGCTTGATCCATGACCTTGCAGATCTTCTCGGCGTGAGTTTCCGAGAGAGAACCCCCGAAGACCGTGAAATCCTGGGAGTAGACGAAAACAAGGCGGCCATTGATCGTTCCGTAGCCGATCACCACGCCGTCGCCGGGAGTCTTCTCGTCTTTCTCCATGCCGAAGTCGACGCAGCGGTGTTCCTTGAACAGATCCCATTCCTCGAAAGATTCCGGATCGAGAAGCAGTTCGAGCCGCTCCCGCGCCGTAAGCTTGCCTTTGGCGTGCTGGCTCTCGATACGCTTTTCGCCGCCGCCCAGGCGAGCCTTCTTGCGCTTCTCGTCCAGCTGACGAATGATGTCGTGCATGAAATTCTCCGAAAATACAACGAATTATTGGATCAGCGCCGCAGGCACTCCAGGAGTTCCCGGGCGGCGGCGGCGGGAGTCGTACGACCCGCTTCGACGGCCTCGGTCAGGACGGAGAGCTGTTCCCTGACGGCAGGATGGTAACGAAAAAAACGGCGCAGACCTGAATCAAGTAATTCTTCCATCCAGGCGCGGGCCTGGTGGCGCCTCTTGGCGTCCAGCTCGCCCCCTGGAGCGAGGGCATCGCGATGGCGTTTCACAGTTTGCCAGAACTCGGCGATTCCTTGCTTATTCAGGGCGCTGGCCGCCATCACCGGAGGGTGCCAGAGCGGTGAAGGGGGGCGCAGCCAGTGCAAGGCGTTCTTCCACTGGGCGCACGTCACCGCGGTTGCCCGGGGGTCGATGTCGGCCTTGTTGATGACCACCACGTCGGCAATTTCGACGATGCCTTTTTTGATCGCCTGCAGGTCATCGCCGGCGTTGGGCAATTGCAGGAGGCAAAAGCAGTCGACCATGCCGGCCACCGTGATTTCGGACTGGCCCACGCCGACGGTCTCGACGATGATGACGTCGAAGCCCGCAGCTTCGCAGAGCAACATCGCTTCCCGGGTCTTTTCGGCCACCCCGCCGAGGGAACCGGCCGAGGGGCTGGGGCGGATGAAGGCCGCCTCCCGCTGACACAAGGTTTCCATCCGCGTCTTGTCGCCGAGGATGGAACCGCCCGATACGGTGGAAGAGGGGTCCACCGCCAGTACCGCCACCCGATGCCCGTGGTCGATGAGCCAGGTACCCAAAGCTTCGATGAAAGTCGATTTTCCGGCTCCGGGCACCCCGGAAATTCCGACCCGAATGGCCTTGCCGGTATGGGGCAGGAGAGCATTCAGCAGTTCCTGGGCGCGGGCTTGATGATCGGGGCGGGTCGATTCGATCAGGGTGATGGCCTTGGCCAGCGCCCTCCTCTGGCCGGCGATGACGCCTTCCGCAAGCGCTCGATCGGCAGAGGGCAGGCCGGTCGCCGGCGCTTCGGAAGGGACCATGGGCGAGGTCAGCTGCGGGCCTTGCGGATTTCCTCCAGCACCTTGCGGGCGGAGTCCTCGATACGGGTTCCGGGGCCGAAGATGGCTTTGGCCCCGGCGGCATAGAGGGCGTCGTAATCCTGGGCCGGAATGACGCCCCCGGCGAAGACGATGATGTCATCGGCCCCCTGGGCCTTCAAGGCCTGGATCAATTGCGGTACCAGGGTCTTGTGGCCGGCGGCCAGGGATGAACAGCCGATCGCGTGCACATCGTTTTCGACAGCCTGGCGGGCAGCCTCCTCAGGGGTCTGAAAGAGCGGGCCCATATCGATGTCGAAGCCCAGGTCGGCATAGGCCGTGGCGACGACCTTGGCGCCCCGGTCATGGCCATCCTGGCCGAGTTTGGCGATCATCACCCGTGGCCGGCGGCCTTCTTCCTCGGCGAATTGCGCGATCTCGGCCTTCAGAGCTTCCCAGTTGTCCTGTCCGTCCACCACACCTCCATAGACGCCGGAAATGGTCTGATTGTTGGCCCGGAAGCGACCGAAGATCCGTTCCAGCGCGTCCGAAACTTCGCCTACGGTAGCACGCAAACGAATGGCCTTGACGGTCAGGTCGAGCAGATTGCCCTCGCCGGTTTCAGCGCACCGGGTCAGCGTGTCGAGGGCGGCCTGGACCGAAGCGCCGTCGCGGGACGCGCGTATCCGCTTCAGGCGGGCAATCTGGGCCTCGCGCACGGCGTGGTTGTCGATATTGAGGATCTCGATGGGGTCTTCCTTGGCCAGCTTGTACTTATTGACCCCGACGATGACGTCCTTGCCCGAATCGATGCGAGCCTGCTTGTCGGCGGCGCAGGTCTCGACCTGCATCTTGGCCCAGCCGGATTCGACAGCCTTGGTCATGCCGCCCATGGCCTCAATCTCCGCGATGATGGCCCAAGCCTTGTCGGCCATGTCCTGGGTCAGCTTTTCCATCATGTAGGAACCTGCCCAGGGGTCGATGACGCTGGTGATGTGGGTTTCTTCCTGGATGATGAGCTGGGTGTTGCGGGCGATGCGAGCCGAGAACTCGGTGGGCAGGGCGATGGCTTCGTCGAGGGCGTTGGTGTGCAGGGACTGGGTGCCGCCAAAGACGGCCGCCATCGCTTCGATGGTCGTCCGCACGACGTTGTTGTACGGATCCTGTTCGGTCAGAGACCAGCCGGAGGTCTGGCTGTGGGTGCGCAGCATCTTGGATTTGGCGTTCCTGGCGCCGAACTGGGTCATGATGCGGTGCCAAAGGAGCCGCGCGGCCCGCATCTTGGCGATCTCCAGGTAGAAATTCATGCCCACCGCCCAGAAGAACGACAGACGGCCGGCGAAGGTGTCCACATCCATACCCGAGGCGATGCCGGTCCGCACATACTCCATGCCGTCGGCCAGAGTGAAGGCCAGTTCGATGGCCTGGTTACCCCCCGCTTCCTGGATGTGATACCCGGAAATCGAGATCGAGTTGAACTTCGGCATGTTCTGCGCCGTGTAGGCGAAGATGTCCGCGATGATCTTCATCGACGGCTTGGGCGGATAGATATAGGTATTCCGCACCATGAATTCTTTCAGGATGTCGTTCTGGATGGTTCCGGACAATTGCTCCTTGGCCACCCCCTGCTCTTCGGCGGCGACGATGTAGCCGGCCAGGATGGGCAATACGGCTCCATTCATGGTCATCGAGACCGAGATACGGTCGAGGGGGATGCCGTCGAAAAGAATCTTCATGTCTTCGACCGAGTCGATCGCTACTCCCGCCTTGCCCACGTCGCCGACGACCCGGGGGTTGTCGGAGTCGTAGCCGCGGTGAGTCGCCAGATCGAAGGCCACGGAAACGCCTTGGCCGCCGGCCGCCAGCGCCTTTCGGTAGAAGGCGTTGGACTCCTCGGCGGTGGAAAAACCCGCGTACTGGCGAATGGTCCAGGGCTTAACTGCATACATGGTCGGCTGCGGGCCGCGCAGAAAGGGGTCGAGGCCGGGCAGGGTGTCGACATAAGCCAGATCGTCGATATCCTGCCTTGTGTACAACGCCTTGACCGCCAATCCCTCGGGCGTATTCCAGACGAGATTGGCGATGTCGCCGCCAGGGGCCTGCCGGGATGCCAATTTTTCCCATGCATCCAGATGGTTCGAATCGTGAAATGTGTCGGACATGACAGGCCTCGCAGGTTCGATTTTGTGTACCATTGATGCAGAATTCAAAATTCTACGCTGGTACTTTGCCAAGAGTAGTGCTACGTTTGTATAATACTGCATCCATAATTATGTATGCAAGAAGTGCCTATCCGAGAGAGACAAGAGGATGACCCACCGCATCGCCCCTACCGCCCTCTATCAGGAAGTTGCCGAGCGTCTGCGTCAACGGATCTTTGCGCATGAGTTGCCGCCGGGCACCTGGATCGATGAGCAAAAGCTCGCCGAGCAGTACGGCATTTCCCGCACCCCTCTGCGCGAAGCGCTGAAAGTGCTGGCTTCCGAAGGACTGGTCACCCTGAGGCCGCGCCGCGGGTGCTACGTCACCGAGATCAGCGCCGAAGATCTGGACGATATATTCCCCCTCATGGCAATGCTCGAAGGGCGCTGCGCCGCCGAAGCCGTAAGGCGGGCCACGCGGGCCGACGTCGAGGGCCTCGAGGCGATACACGAAACCTTGGAGCAAAGCGCCCGCGATGGCCGTATCGATGCATTCTTCGAAGCCAATCAGCTGTTTCACCGGCGCATCCAGGAACTCTCCGGCAACCGCTGGATGCTGTCGGTGATTCAGGATTTGCGCAAGGTTCTTAAGTTGTCGCGCTTGCATTCTCTCTCTCTCGAAGGGCGCCTGCAGCAGTCGCTGGACGAGCACCGGACGATCCTGGCGGCCATCAAGGCGGGTCAGCCGTCGGCGGCGGAAACGGCGATGCACGACCACCTGCTTTCGGGCCGCGAAGCCTTGGCGAAGATGCAGGACGCTCACGCCAAGGCTGCCTGAATCACGCCCATGGCAGGCTCGGTGGAGTGCGAGGTCGCTGGCGACCTGGCGACGGTCGTTCTTGACAGCCCCGGGAAATTGAACGCCATCGATTTGGGGATGTGGCGGCGCCTGACGGAACTGTTCCGCGATCTGGGCCGGCAAAGCGAGATCCGATGCATCGTCCTGCGTGGCGAGGGAAGCTTGGCTTTTGCTTCCGGTGGCGATCTCGAGGAATTTCTGACCCAGCGGACTACCCTGGAACAGGCCCGCGCCTACCATGACGAGGTCGCTCTGGCCCTGGGCGCCATCGGCCAATGCGGCTATCCCACGGTCGCCCTCGTACAGGGGGCCTGCATCGGTGGCGGACTGGAAATCGCCGCAGCTTGCGATCTGCGCATCTGTGGGGAGTCGTCCCGCTTTGGCGTACCCATCGCCCGGCTCGGATTTTCCATGTATCCGGATGAAATGAGAGGACTCCTGGATCTTGCGGGACCCGCCGTGCTCAAGGAGCTTCTGCTGGAGGGCCGCATCCTCACAGCGTTCGAGGCGCATGCCAAGGGCATTGTCACCCGGGTGGTGGCCGATAGCCTTGTCGTCGACGAAGCCTATGGAACGGCGCGCCGGATTGCTTCCGGAGCCCCCTTGGTTGCAGCTTGGCACAAGCAGTGGATACGGCGACTCCGGACCGGGCTGCCGCTCAGCGAGGAGGAAAGGGCGGCCTCGTTCGCCTTCCTCGAGACCGAGGACTATAGGGAAGGTCTGGCGGCCTTTTTCGAGAAGCGCAAGCCGCAGTTCAAGGCGCGCTGAACAGGCTCGCCACCATCTCGGCGGTGGTCTAGTTGACGAGGTTGAGGAGCATCTTCGTCGCCAGCAATGCGAGGAACGCGCCGAAGGCCCGCTTCAGTTTCTTCAGCGGAAGTCGGTGGGCGAGCCGGGCGCCAACGGGAGCCATCAAGGTACTCAAGGCGACGATGCCGGCGAAAGCCGGGAGATAGATGTAACCCAGGGTGAAGGCTGGCAGGGTCGGGTCCTGCCCGCCGGCGACGACGTAGCCGATCGTGCCGGCGAGGGCGATCGGAAAACCCAGGGCCGCCGAGGTACCGACGGCGGTATGCAGGGGAACGTTGCAAAAGAGCATGAAGGGCACCGAGAGGAAGCCGCCGCCGGCCGCCACCAGGCTGGAAACAATGCCGATCAATCCCCCGGCGGCCAGTAATCCGGTCGTTTCCGGCAGGCCGCGGTGCGGTTTCGGTCGGGCGTCGAGGATCATTTGAGCTGCCGCGTAATACACGATGACCACGAACACCAGGGTCAGGGGCCGGGTCGGAACCTGGCCGGCGAGCTGCGATCCGCCGAAGGTACCGATGACCAGGGCCGGCGCCATGGCGCGGACGATGGTCCAGTTGACGGCGCCGTGGGCGTGGTGGGCGCGCATGCTGGAGATGGAAGTCAGCAGGATGGTGGCCATCGAAGTGCCGAGGGAGAGGTGAATGACGTGCTCGGCCGGCATCCCCTGCGCCAGAAAGATCATGTACATGAAGGGAACCAGCGTCATTCCGCCGCCGACTCCGAACAAGCCTGCGACAAAGCCCCCGAAGATGCCCAGGAGCGGATAGCTCAGCCACCACCAACTCATCGACGTCCCAGCAGGCTCCCGGTGATGAAAGCCCATTCTTCCGGACTGACCGGCGTGATTGAAAGACGATTTCCCGGAGCGAGAAGCCGCATGTCGGCGAGTTCGGAGTGGCAACGCAATTCGGCGAGGGAGAGGTACCGGGTCTTGGCCACCAGACGGACGTCGACCAGTTGCCAGCGCGGATTTTCCCGGCTGGCCTTGGGGTCGAAATAGGGACTCGCAGGATCGAACTGGCTGTCGTCCGGGTAAGGCCCCGAGCAGACCTCGCAGATTCCGGCAATTCCCGGTTCGCTGCAGCCGGAGTGATAGAAGAAGGCCTGATCTCCCATGCGCATCGCGTCCCGCATGAAATTGCGCGCCTGATAATTGCGCACGCCGAACCAGGGAACGCTCTGCCCGGGCCTGGCAGCCAGATCGTCGATGGAGACCTCGTTCGGCTCGGATTTCATCAGCCAATACTGCACGCTGGATTGCTCCGGGAATAGAAACGGGCGGCAGCATTCCCTGCCGCCCGTTCTGTTCGCTACAAAAACTGGCCCCCGCAAGTGCCGTCAGGCCGGCATCCTGAACCTGGGTCCAGAGTGGTCGCTTTCCTTCCGCATCAGGCGCCTCCGGCGGAGGAGGCTCACAACAGCGGTTTCAACGGTCCGCAACCGATGCCAATCAGCATTGGTCCAAGGAATATATGGCCAAAACAAACACTGCAGGGGACGCTCGGCGGTCGGAGCCGAAAGCAACGCGCGCTGCTAAAGATCGAGTTGGCTTTGCGGTCCCAGCACGGAATCAAGCCGTGCTCCCATGGCATCGATTCTACGCTTTGCCTCGGAACTGGCAAGCGAATCTTCTGGTGCGGGAAGCGGCTCCGGAGAGGTCCGGGGCGCCGACAGATGTTCGTGGGCGATATTGAGGGCCGCCATCACGGCGACGCGCTCGGCGATGGTATTGCGCGTTCGCTGGGCAATGTCGCGCATGCGGCCATCAACCATCTCCACGGCTGAAAGCAGTGCATCCCGCTCGTCCGGGGTACAGGCCACGCGGTACTCGCGGCCCATGATCTTGACATCGAGGAAATGGGCTTCGACTTCCACCTCAGGCCTCTTCGGGAAGTTTATCCACCAGGGACTCCAGGCGGTCGCGGGCGGTGTTGATTCTCTGGCGCAGCGAAAGGCGCTCGGTTTCCGCCGTCGCCAGTTGATTGCGCAGGACTTCGTTTTCGGCCCGCAGGCGATGTACGAGGGCAAGGATCTGTTCGACCTTGACCTCGAGGGCATCCAGTTCGCTGTTCATGGGCGGCACTATAGAGGCAAAATCAAAATGACGTCAAGGAGTAAGCCCATGTTCTGAAAGTGGATTGTATGGATTGGCCGCGGGTGGGTCGTGCCCTGGATTGCCCCCTCTGCTACAATGACGCTTGTGTCAGGTGCTGCGGAAGGATCGTTCCGACCGCGGTTAAACGGGAAAGCGGTGCGTCCATAGGGACCATTCCGCTGCTGCCCCCGCAACGGTAAGCGAGTGCGGACATGCCACGATGCCACTGGGCGCAAGCCTGGGAAGGCGGCAGGTCAAGACTCGCGAGCCCGGATACCGGCCTTGCACATCCAGCGAAGGGCCGCGGGGAGGCGGTGCCGGGCTCCCCCGCCCCTGTTCTCCTTTTGGCGCTTCTATCGTCAGCCTCCGGCGTGCGGGGACGCCCGCCGGGAAAGGGAGAATCATGAAACCGCATCCCAAGATCCTGGCAGCAACGCTGTCAGTCCTGTTATTTCCCCTCGCTCACGCCGAGCAGAACGCGAGTCCCGGGACCGTCGTGGTGACCGCCAGCCGCTTCAGCGAATCGAGTCTGGGCGCCGCCGCCAATGTCCTGGTCATCGGTCGCGAAGACATCGCCGCTTCTGGAGCGGCCACGTTGCCCGATGTCCTCAAGAATGTCGCCGGCGTAGTCGTGCGCCCCCTCTACGGATCGATCGGCGCGGATACCGCCATCGACATGCGGGGATTTGGCGACGGGGCGGGGCAGCGCACTCTGGTCCTACTCAATGGCCAGAGGCTCAATCCCCTCGATTCAGGCAGTGTCGACTGGGGCCTGGTGCCCCTGGACAGCATCGAGCGCGTCGAAATCGTCAGCGGGAGCGGGGCTGTGCTCTACGGCGACAATGCCGTCGGTGGGGTCATCAACATCATTACCGGATCCCGCAAGGACGGAGGAAGCGTTGTCGTCGGGCTGGGAAGTCGGGATGGGCGTCAATTGGCCGCCAATCTGGCGCGTCGTGTCGGCGATTTCGATCTGGCCCTGGCCGCCAACCACCAGGAGACGGACGGCTGGCGCCGCAACAATGCCCAGGAGCGGAACAACGCCAACGGCCGCCTGGGCTACCGTTTCGAGAGCGGCGAAGCCTTCCTGGACATGGGATGGTCGAAACTCGAAGCCGGACTGCCCGGAGTGCTTACCCAGGCCCAGTATCGGGCCAACCCGCGCCAGGCGGAAACCCTGGACAGTCGTGCCGAACGGCGCGCCGGCTTCGTTCGCCCCGGCTTCGAATGGCGCGTGTCCGACTCGTTGACCCTGGCGGCCGAACTGACGCGGTCCGAAACCGACAACGAGTCGTGGATATCCAATTTCAGCTCTTTCGACAACCGGCGGACCGATACCGTGTCTTTCACTCCCCGCTTGCTTTGGAAGCACGGCCTTGGCTCCCTCGCCAGCACGACGACCCTCGGGGTCGATTACTACGACGGGGAACTCGATTCGCGACGTTCGAGCACACCGTCCGCCCCGGTCAACAAGATCGTCCGCATCGATCAGATCAGCCGGGCGGTCTATGTCCAGAATCGGACGGAACTGGCTTCCAGTGTCAGCCTGACCCTGGGCGGTCGGGAGCAGACCATCGACCAGAAGGCTACCGACACGGCCGGCGGGCGCATCTCGAACGACCACCGCCAAACGATAGGCGAAATCGGCCTCGCCTATCGCCCGGTGAACGGACTACGCTTCTTTGTCCGTGGGGGATCGACCTTTCGGTTCGCCAATCTGGACGAACTGACGACATTTGCCGGCTTCGTCAGCGAGACCTTGCGACCGGAGCGTGGCAGCTTCATCGATCTGGGCGGCCAGTGGTCGGGTGCTTCCCATACGCTGCAGGTCACTGCCTACGATCTGAAAATGAAGGATGAAATCGCCTTCAGCTTATTGACCTTCGAGAACGAAAATCTGGCCAAGACGCGTCACCGGGGAATAGAAGCCAATGGCAGCGTCGATGTGAACCGTTTCTGGAAGCTGAGCGGGGGAGTCAATCTTCAGTCGGCGACTTTTCGTGAAGGGAGCGACCGTGGCAATGACATTCCTCTGGTCCCCCGGGTCCAGGCCAACGCGGGAGTGCACTTTCTGCCGTCGGCAGAATGGGACATCGCCCTGCTCGCCCAGCATATCGGGCGCCGGTATTTCGGCGGCGACACCGGCAACGTGCGGCCTCGACTGCCGGCGTATTCCATCGCCGATCTGGTCGTGACCTGGCAGCACGCTCGGTGGACCGCTCGCGGGCGCGTCCTCAATCTGGCGGACAAGCGTTATGCGCCCACCGGTTACGATTTCGGTTTCGGGTCCAGTTACTATCCGGCCGATGGCCGCAGCTTTTTTGCCGACTTGCGCTACTCCTTCTGATCCGTGCCCACCCGCCGCCGCGCGCTCCTGATTCTCGCCAGTCTCGCAGGGCTGGCTCTGGCGAGCCTTGGCATTGCGCTGGCGGCGGGGACCGTGCCGATCGGCGGAAGCGAACTCGCCTCGCTGTTGGCTGGCGGTGACGGCCCGGCAGCAGCCATCGTCCTGCAATTGCGCCTGCCGCGGGCTCTTGCCGGATTTGCCTGCGGCGGATTGCTGGCCCTGGCCGGCGCCCTGATGCAAACGCTCTTGCGCAACCCCCTTGCCGATCCCTATGTGCTGGGAGTATCCGGCGGGGCGGGGGTTGGCGCTCTGGTCGCCATGCTGCTGGGGCTCGCAGCGCCGGGGATCGACCTCATGGCATTCGCCGGGGCCATGGCGACCATGCTGGTGGTGTTCGGCCTGGCGCACGGCGACGGCAGTTGGACTCAGACCCGCCTGCTGTTGACCGGGGTCATCGTTGCTGCCGGTTGCGGGGCGGTCATCGCCTTGTTGCTCGCCCTCGCCCCGGAGGCGAGCTTGCGCGGAATGTTGTTCTGGTTGATGGGGGACCTTGGGCAAACCGCGGAATGGCATTTGCCGATGGCAGTCCTCGCAGGGTGCCTCGCTGCTGCCCTGCCCCTGGCCCGGGAGCTGAATCTCCTCGCACGGGGGCTTTTTCAGGCCCAGGCCCTCGGCGTGGCCGTGGGGCGCTTGAGGATCGCCGTCTATTTTCTGGCCGCCCTGGCGACGGCGGTCGCCGTCACCACTGCCGGAGCCATCGGTTTTGTCGGACTTCTCGTGCCCCACGGGATTCGTCTGGCGGTGGGTGGCGACCTGCGTTTGCTTCTACCCGCCTCAGTGCTGGCCGGGGGAGCCCTGCTCGTTTTCGCCGATACCCTGGCCCGTACTGTGGTGGCACCACAGCAATTGCCGGTCGGAGTCCTCACCGCCCTTATCGGGGTTCCCGCCTTCCTCCTGGTCCTCGCGAGGTATCCGCGGTGAGCCCGCCCTTGCTCGAGGCCAGGGGGCTGGTGGTCGAAGTGGGCGGCCGGAAGGTGGTCGACGGCCTTGAGCTTAGCGTCGAGGCGGGGGAGTGCCTGGCGGTTCTGGGGCGCAATGGTGCGGGGAAGTCCACTCTTCTGGCGACCCTGGCCGGATTGAGGCCACCGTGCGAAGGTGAAATTCTTCTCGGCGGGGAGCCCTGGGGGAGTCTGTCTCCACGAGCGGCGGCGCGGCAGCGCGCATGGTTGGGTCAAAATCAGGCCGATCCGTTCGCCGCGACAGTTCTCGAAACTGCCCTCGCCGGACGCCATCCCCATTTGGGACGATGGGACTGGGAGAGCGAAACCGACGCGACCTTGGCCCGTGAAGCATTGGCGGCGGTGGGGCTCGCCGGTTTTGACGCCCGCGCCGTGGCGACCCTGTCCGGAGGCGAACGCCAGCGCCTGGCCATTGCCACCCTCCTGACCCAGAACACCCCCCTCAACCTGCTCGACGAACCCTTGTCCCACCTCGACCTCTGCCACCAGATGGAGGTCCTCGATCTCTTTGGCCGGTTGGCGCGCGGCAAGGGGGTGGCGGCGATCATGGTTCTGCACGACCCCGGGCTGGCCTTCCGCTTCTGCCAGCGGGCGCTGCTGCTTTACGGCGACGGCCGCGTGGACCTGGGTCCCGTCGACGTCGTCTTGACCGCTGAGCGTCTCGGAGCCCTTTACCGCCAGCCGTTGCGCAGTGTCGACCTGGGGACCAGTCGCGTCTTCGTTCCCGAGTGAACCGGAGCGAATTCCGGCTATCCTTGTCGCCTTGCGGCGGAAGGAGCGCATATGGCGTTGGGCGAGGCAGTGGGGACCGTGCGGACCAGTCGGCTCGTCGTGGTATTTGGAGTCGCGGCGATGGCCGCCCTGGTGATTGCTGCGGTCGCGGCGGCGGTTGCCTTGCGGGAAAGCGAGATCGACGCCTGGCGCAAGCAGTTGGGAAGCCTTTCCCTGGTCCTCGCCGAACATGCCGCCCAGACGGTGTCGGCGGCCCAGGTGGTGCTCGATTCGGTGGCCGAGCGTGTCGAGCAGGCGGGTGTGGCGGATGAGGACAGCTTGCGGCGCAAACTCTCGACCCGCGAGATCCATCACATGCTGCGCGAGAAGATACAAGGCTTGCCGAACGTCGATGTGGCGACCATCGTCGCGGCCAATGGCGACAACATCAATTTCAGCCGCAGCTATCCGGTACAGGGAATCAATCTGGCCGACCGGGACTATTTCCAGGCTCACCGAGACAATCCCCAATTGCGCCACTTCATCAGCAAGCCCGTGCGCAATCGGGCCAACGGCAAGTGGACCTTCTACATCAGTCGGCGTCTCGACGATCCTCAGGGCCAATTCCTGGGCCTTGTGCTGATCGGCATATCGGTCGAGGGGTTCACCGGATTCTACGAGCGGGTTGCCCGTAATCTGGGCCCTGGCGCCCTGATCAGCCTTTATCGCGACGACCTCATGCTGCTTACCCGGTGGCCCCATAAGGATGACTTGATCGGGACGGTCAATACCACAGGTTCGGCCCATATCGTCATCCGCGTCCAGGGCAAGACGGACGATGTCGTCCTGCTCGACAGTCCGCGATTCACCGATGGCACCGAGACTCTGCGACTCGCCGCGCCCCGTCGGGTGGCGGGTGTTCCGCTGGTGGTCAATCCGGTCATCACCGAAGATCTCTTTCTCGCAAGCTGGAAGCGTTCAGTCGCGCTGGTCGCTGCCGCGACTTCTGCCGCCATCGTGGTGCTGCTCGTTCTGATGGTCAGTGTGGTGCGCAATCTGCGCCGACGCGAGGCCGACATGGAGGCCATGGTGCGGCTCAAGCAGGAAGCCGAAGCCGCGAGCGTCGCCAAGTCCAGCTTCCTGGCGACCATGAGCCACGAAATCCGCACTCCCATGAATGGCATCCTGGGGATGACCGAACTGCTGCTGATGACCGGGCTCAGCGCCGAGCAGGAAGAATATGCCCGCACCGCCCTGGATTCAGGCCGCCACCTCCTGGCACTCATCAACGATGTGCTGGATTTTTCGAAGATAGAAGCTGGGCGCATGGAAATCGAGCGGGTTGCCTTCGATATCCGCCAATTGGTGGACGAAATCGTGACCCTGCATGGCGGAGAGGCGCGGCGGAATCGGATCGGACTGCGGGCGGAGGTGGCTCCGGATATTCCGCAGGAACTCACCGGAGATCCCTTGCGACTCCGGCAGGTTGTTAACAATTTCGTCTCCAATGCGCTCAAATTTACGCAAGAGGGTGAGATTTCCCTGGAGGTCACCCGGTTGAGCGATCCTCATGGGGAAAGGCTGCGGCTTGCGGTGCGCGATACCGGTATCGGCCTTCCTGACGATGCCGATCAGTGGCTCTTCAAGCCCTTCTCCCAGGCGGATGGGTCGATCACGCGCCAATTCGGTGGAACGGGACTCGGACTGGCCATCTGCAAGCGACTGGCTGAGGCCATGGGTGGCGAAATCGGGGCGCGGGGCGCGCCCGGAAAAGGTTCCGAATTCTGGTTCACCATCCCTCTGGTTGCGGTTCCCGAGGTTCGGTATCCGACGGGTGACGAATATTCCGGCGATGTGCCGGCCGCTTTGCCCCCGGGCCGTATCCTGGTAGCCGAGGACAATCGGGTCAATCTGCAAGTGGCCCGGAACCTGCTCGAAAAGCTGGGCGCGGAATTCGACCTGGTCGAGGATGGCGCCCAGGCGCTGGAGGCCGCGAGCGCCCAGCGCTATGCCTTGATCCTGATGGATTGCCGAATGCCCGTGCTCGACGGTTACGAAACGACGCGTCGGCTTCGGGAGCGTGAAGCCGGGGAAGGAGGGAGGCGGATTCCGATCATCGCCGTGACGGCCAACGCTACGGCGGAGGATAGAAAGAAATGCCTCGAGGCCGGAATGGACGACTTTCTCGCCAAGCCTTACACCTTGGCAGCCTTGCGTGAGAAGATCGCGAACTGGCTGCCCCGGAGCGAGGGGAGCAGCCGATGAGGCGCTATCCGGCGAGCTTCGTCATTCTCTCGGTGCTCGGCGTCCTGATCGCGATTCCTGGCGCGCTGAGCATCGCAGGTTTCGGAGGCAGCGTGCATCCCATCCTGGAAGACCCCCTCGCCGGTCTGGCGCTCATCGTCTCCGCAGTGGCCCTGATCGGTTCCGGGCTGTTTCCCTACTTCATCGCCCGCCTGATGAATCGCGACCCCTGAATCGTCGCGAACGGATTCTGGGCGGTCAGGCCGAACCGACCGGAGCGCGCAATTCGGAACCCTCGATCACGCGGCAGAATCGCCGCAGCAGTTCGGGGTCGTGCTTGACTCCGGATTCGGCTTCGAGAATGTCCATGATGGCCGAATGATGCCTTGCTTTGTGGTAGGGGCGGGTAATGGCGATGGCATCGTAACTGTCGGCCAGGGAAATCATCCGGGAATAAAGCGGGATGGCGTTTCCAGTCAGGCGATCCGGATAGCCCGAGCCGTCGAAATGCTCGTGATGGTGGCGCACCACCGCAGCGGCTTCGCCGAGGCGATCATCGCCCAAGGAGAGCAGGATGCGCTCTCCGATCACCGGGTGCTGCTTCATGGTTTCCCATTCGTCCTCCACGAAAGGCGCGGGTTTCTGGAGTACCCGGTCCGGGATGCCGATCTTGCCGATGTCGTGCAGATGGGCACCGATTCCGAGAATTTCCAGTTCGTTGCCGGCGAGTTCGCAATCACGGCCCAGTTCGAGGCTCAGCCGGACGACGCGTTCGGAATGTAGTCTGGTCGAACGATCGCGTTCCCCGAGGGCCACGGCGAGGGATCGGGTGAAACCGGAAAGCACAGGCGGGTCGGAATTTTTCATCGTCGCAATTCGGTAAGGTACTTCCTGGAGACAGTGATTCCGCGGTCGAGTTTCAATTCACCGTGCATCGATCGATTGACCGATCTGATCGACCAGGGTCGCGATCGGGATGGAATAGGCGAAACGTCTGACCAATCGGCCATCGGGGCCAATCAGATACAGTCCTGCCGAATGGTCGACCGCATAGCGCTGGGGTGGGTCGGCTGGGTCACGGACCTTTTCGTAACGTACCCGGAAATTGTCCGCCGCCCGCCGCACCAACACAGGGGAACCGGTCAGGCCGACGATACGGGGGTCGAAAAAGGCCGTGTATGCCTTCAGCACGGAAGCGGTGTCGCGCTCGGGATCGACGGTGATGAAGATGGGCTGGATCTTATCCGACCGGGGTCCGAGTTCCTTGAGGACGGCGGCCATTTCGGCCAGGGTGGTCGGGCAGATGTCCGGGCACGCGGTGTAGCCGAAGGTGATGAGTTGGAAGCGACCGCGAAAATCTTCGCTGCTCACCGCCCGTCCGTTGGGGTCCATCAGCAGAAAGCGTGGGACGATCTCTTCCGCGGCCTCGGTACCGGAGCGATGGCCGGTTTGGGCCCAAGCGTTTCCGACGAGGGTGAGCGCAAGCAGGAGAAGGGCTGCGGCCAGCGGCTTCACGGAGTCCGCGGGAAGGCGGCCTGGAGAGCCCTTTCCGCCAGGTCGAGCGCTTGGCTCAGTTCGCGGGGATCGGGGCAAACAGTGCCTTGTCCCTGGGCAAGAAAGGCGGTGTTGGTTGCCTGTTCGAACAGATCGCCGTACTCCCGCGTCTTGGGAGCCCCCGTGGTCACCGCATTCCGCGCCCGGCTCCCCAGCGCGGGCTGCTTGCAGGCCAGAGCGATGCCGTTGATGCGGCCGAGTTCCTCGAGGGCGGATACCGCGGCGGGGGAAGCGGCGCCAGCGCCCATGACCGCGAATACCAGCGGGAGCAGGGCGAAGAAAATTCGGGGCTTCATATCCATGATCCTGAAAGAATGCGCGGGATTATAGCCATGCTTGGCGGGGCCTCCCATCGCTTGAGTCAAAACCCGCTGCGCTTGGCGCGGGCGTCGTCGAGAATTTTGCACAACTGCTCAGCCCCGTCCAGGAGACGGGGCGTGTGGCGCTGGACCAAGTCGGGGTCGATGGCACGTAGATTGTCGCGTTTGACTGCGGTCAGCCGCGGCCAGCGCCGCCAATCGGCAAGCCAGGCCGGGTGGCCGCTGTTGCTGCCCGAAGCGATGATCACCTCGGGGTCGGCCGCGAGGACGGCCTCAACCGTGACGACGGGAGCCACGGTGGCGAGGGAGGAGAAGATATTGCTGCCGCCACACAGGCGGATCAAGTCGGAGATGATCTGCGGGCCGCCGACCGTGATCAGGGGAGAGTGCCAGATCTGATAAAACACGGTCACCGGGGGTTTGCCAATCTGAGCTCGGGCAAGGGATGCCAAGCGTTCTCGGTACGCCGCCGCGCTGGCTTCGGCCGCTCGAATGCCGGTCAGGACTCCGATTCGCTCGATCTGGCTGGCCACGTCTTCGACTCGCTGCGGTTCGACGACGAAGACCGGAAATCCCAGGGATTTGAGTCTTGCGACCTGGGCTGCTGGATTTCCGCTCTGCCAAGCCAGGATCAGATCGGGCTTCAAGGCGGCCACCGCCTCGAGGTCGATCCGGCCGGCATCGCCAACGCGGCGGATGGCCTTTGCACCCTCCGGGTAGTCGCTGAAACTCACCGCGCCGACCACGCGCCCCCCGGCGCCTGCTGCGTAGAGCGTTTCCGCCAAATGGGGCGAGAGGGCGACGATGCGGGTTGCCGGCGTCTGGAGCCTTAAGGTGTTGCCGGTATCGTCGGTGACCGAGATTTGGGCCCGGGCATGAAGCGTCACGGCGAGCATGGCCAGGAGCACCAGCCGGCGGATCATTCGGGGGGCTGCTCCCCGGTCGGCGTCTCGTGGTGGATGCGCTCCAGGGCCACCTGGCGCTGAATTTCGCGCAAGGCCATCTCACGGCCGTGCAGGGAATAGTATTTGCGGACCGTCGCGAAGACCTTCTTGGCGTCGTGGCCCGCCATCAGATGTCTGGCTTGGCGGTCGGCAAGTTCGCCATCATCGGTGGCTAGCGCCGCCCGCAGAACGTCCAGCCGCGTATCGGTAGGCAACTCGGTGTCGATCAGCGCCGGTCGCAGCCCCGCAAGGCGGGATTTCCCCCGTTCCGGCGAAGCCACTGCCAGCAGGGCGACATAGCTGGCCTGGAGGGCGAGATCGAAGCCCTTGACGTCGCTTTCCCGCAGCCCGAGCAGCAATTTTTCGGCGGCCACGAGGTCTCCGGCGGCCACCTGATTGCGGACTAGGGTGAGTTGATCCTGGGGGGAGACGGCACCGGGCATGGTGTCGTTGGCGATGACCTCGGCCATGGCCGCCCGCGCGGTTTCGGTATCGCCATTCAATGCGGCGGCCTGCGCCAGAAGCCGCTTGCGCAGAAAGTTGCGGGGGGTCTTGCGGGCGATTTCGTCGAGGACCTTCTGCGCCTCGGCGTGCTCGCCCTGGGCCATGCAAATGCTCGCCTTGAGATCGGAGGCATCGAAATAAGAAGGTGTTCCGGCGACGACCAGTTCGATTTCTGCCCGCGCCTCGGTGTGTTTCTGCTGACGGTGGAGGGAACGGGCGACTCCTGCCCGAGCCCAGGGAAACTCGTAATCGGCGAGGATGTTGCGGTAGGCCGCTTCGGCGGCGGAAGCATCGCCGGCCGCGAGATGGGTTTCCGCCTCCTGCCGCAGGATTTCAAACCGGTAAGGACGGCCGGCTTCGCTGTCTCTGCCGCGGGCGAGTACCGCCAGGGCGGCGGCGTAATCCTGGCGGCGCTTCTCGCGGTAATAGGCGGCGAAGAATTTCTTCTTGGCCACGATGCGGTCGAGGCGCAGGAGAAGTTTGTCCGGCGAGAAAGGCTTGATGATGTAGTCGTCGGGCACCAGCTCCACCGCGGCGACCACCTGTTCGTAAGCCTGCTCGCCGGTGACCATCATGAAGATGGTGTCGTCGGAAAGCAGGTTGAAGCGTCGGAGTTCCTCCAGCAATTGCTGGCCGGAACGGCCTTCTCCCAACATGTAATCGCAGAGGACGATGTCGGGAGCGTTGTTGCGAATACGGTAGAGCGCGTCCTGGTAATTGGAGGCGAACTCCACAGCAAAGGCACCCACGGTCTGGGCGATGGCCCGCAGGCTATCGCGCGCCAGGGGCTGGTCGTCGACGACGAGAAAGCGCTTGTCGGCGTAGGCGCTCATCAGGGCAGGCGGAGTTCGAATATGGCGCCGCCGAGGGCGCCGCCATTGGTGAGGTGCAGGGCGCCGCTGCGGCCGTGGCGCACATGGAGGGCAGCGAGGCGTTCGCCGACGAGAAGGCCGGTGCCGCCCTGAGCGGCGGTCGCCGGATCGGGGTATCCCGGACCGTCGTCTTCCACCCGCAGTATCAGGTCCCCGGCGTCGACCGCAGCGGTCAAAAGCACCCGGGAGCGGGCATAGCGGCCCGCATTCTGCACGGCATTGTTGAGAATGTCGCCGACCAGATCCCGGTCCAGGGGCCAGACGTCGGCGACCCGCAAGTCGGTCTCGAGGCGGACTCCGGATTGGAGCAGATGCTTTCCCTGGGCGAGGACCACTTCGTCGCAAAGATCGGCGATCACCGTGGGGACTACCGCCAGGGTAGCGCCCTGGCGCAGCAGGCGATAGGTGGCCAGGGTCCGCGAGAGTCGACCGGCTGCTGCCTCGATGGCATAGCGGGCTTCCGCGAGGTCGACACTGTGGGTACGCTCGGCCGCGGCAATAATCGATTCGGCGACGAACAGCTGGTTCTTGGCGTCATGGACCCCGGACGCCAGAATGTCCAACAGACGCTGCATGATCTCCCCCTCCTATTGCGGGTTTCCCGGCCTTTTCTCCAGGATACTCCGACTGCCTTCCGCCGGGAATGCGTATGTCCGGCGGCCCTCCCCGAATTAGTGCGCAGCCTCCCAATTCGGCCCCACTCCGACTTCCACCACCAGAGGTACAGTCAGTTGCGCGACCTGGCCCATGAGGCGGGGCAACTGGGCGCGCACCTCGGCGAGCTCGGCATCGGGCACCTCCAGCACCAGTTCGTCATGGACCTGGAGGACCAGACGGGTGGTCATGGACCCCTCGTCGAGCCAGCGCTGCACGCCGATCATGGCCATCTTGATGAGGTCGGCGGCGGTCCCCTGCATGGGGGCGTTGATGGCGGCGCGTTCGGCGCCCTGGCGGCGGCCCTGTTGGCTGGCGCGGATGTCGGGAAACCACAGGCGGCGGCCGAAGGCGGTCTCGACGTAACCCTGCTGGCGCGCGGCGTTGCGGGTTTCCTCCATGTAGCGCGCGACCCCCGGATAGCGGGTGAAGTAACGGTCGATGTAGGTCTGGGCCGCGCTGCGCTCCAGATCGAGCTGACGCGCCAGCCCGAAGGCGCTCATGCCGTAGATGAGACCGAAGTTGATGGTCTTCGCCACCCGGCGTTGATCGGGTCCGACCTCCAGGGGGGTGACGCCGAAGATTTCGGCGGCGGTGGCCCGGTGCACGTCCTCACCGTGGGCGAAGGCGTCGAGCAATCGCGGGTCTCGGGAGAGGTGGGCCATGATGCGCAACTCGATCTGGGAATAGTCGGCGGAGACGATACTGCTGCCGGCGGGGGCGACGAAGGCGGTGCGGATGCGCCGGCCTTCTTCGGTGCGCACGGGAATGTTCTGCAGATTGGGATCGCTGGAGGCGAGGCGACCGGTAGCTACGCTGGCCTGGGCGTAGTGGGTATGGACGCGGCCGGTGGCCGGATTGACCGAGCGGGGCAGTTTGTCGGTATAGGTGCCTTTCAACTTGGACAGGCTGCGGTGTTCCAGCAGGAGTTTGGGCAGGGGGTAGTCGAGCGCCAACTCGGAGAGCACTTCCTCGTCGGTGGAGGGCGTGCCCGAAGGAGTCTTCTTCTTCACCGGCAGACCTTGCCGTTCGAAGAGGATTTCCGCGAGTTGCTTGGGCGAAGCGAGGTTGAAGGGCTGGCCGGCCAGTTCGTAGGCTTGGCTCTCCAGGGCCATGATCTTCTGCCCCAGTTCGTGGCTCTGGCGGGCCAGGGCTGCCGTGTCGATGAGCACGCCGTTGCGCTCCATACGCCAGATGACCTGCTGCACCGGCACTTCCAATTCGCCGTAGATGCGGGCCAGCCCCGGTTCGTGGGCGAAACGGGGGAACAGGGTGGCATGGACGCGCAGCGTGACGTCGGCGTCCTCGGCGGAGTAGGCCGCGGCGCGCTCCACATCGACCTGATCGAAACCGATCTGCTTGGCACCCTTGCCGCAGAGGTCTTCGTAAGCGATGGTGACCAGTCCCAGGTGGCGGCTGCACAGCTGGCCCAGGTCGTGGCCCTTGTCGGATTCCAGGACGTAGGACTGCAGCATGGTGTCGTGAGCGACGCCGGCCAGGGCGATTCCGTGGTTCGCGAAGACGTGTTGATCGTACTTGGCGTTCTGCAGCAGCTTGGGTTTGCGCGTATCTTCCAGCCAGGGCTTGAGGCGGGCCAGGACCGTTTCCCGATCCAGCTGGTCCGGGGCGCCGGGGGCCGTGTGGGCGAGCGGGATGTAGCATGCCTCGCCGGCGGTCACCGCAAGGGAGATTCCGACAATGCGGGCGGCGAAGGCTTCGAGACTGGTGGTCTCCGTGTCCAGGGCCGTGAGTGGGGCACCGTCGATCTTGGTCAGCCAGATTTCCAGTTGCGGCCAGGACAGCAGGGTCTCGTAGCGCGCCCGGTGCCCTCCGGAATCGTCGAGGGTGGGGGGCTGGGCAGCGGGGGTTGCGAGCCCGTCTTCCTGCGTGGCACCGGATTCCAGTTCCTTCAGCCAGGTCTTGAATTCGAAGCGGGAAAAAAGGGTCTTTAGGGCCTCGGCATCGCGGGGTTGGGGGACCAACTCGGCCGGCGCCGGCAGGCCGGGGAGATCGCAGACGACGGTCACCAGCTTCTTGCCCAGGGGAAGGAAACCCAGATGGGCGCGGAGATTCTCCCCCACCACGCCGCCGATCTCGTCGGCGTGGGCGACGATGCCGTCGAGGTCGCCGTACTGGGCCAGCCACTTCAGTGCGGTCTTGGGCCCGCACTTGGCGACTCCGGGAACGCCATCGACGCTGTCGCCGATGAGCGCCAAGTAGTCCACGATGAGCCGTGGCGGCACGCCGAATTTGGCCTCCACCCCGGCAGGGTCGAGGAGTTCGTTGCTCATGGTGTTGTACCAGCGTACGGCGGGACTCACCAGTTGGGTCAGGTCCTTGTCGCCGGTGGAGATCAGCGTCTCCATGCCGACTGCGGACGCCCGGGCGGCGAGGGTGCCGATGACGTCGTCGGCCTCGACGCCGTCGACCATCAGCAGGGGCCAGCCGGCGGCCCGTACTGCCGCGTGAATGGGCTCGATCTGACGGACCAGGTCTTCCGGCATGGGCGGACGGTGGGCCTTGTATTCGGGGAACCAGTCATCGCGGAAGGTCTTGCCCTTGGCGTCGAAGACCACGGCCTTGTAGTCCGCCTTGTAGTCGCTTTCCAGCCGGCGTAGCATGGCATGCACCCCATACAGGGCGCCGGTGGGCTCGCCGGCCTTGTTTCTCAGGTCGGGCAGGGCGTGGAAGGCGCGATAGAGGTAGGACGAACCGTCCACCAAGAGGAGCAGAGGCATATGACAGAGAACAACAAATTCGTTCACTCGGCGGAAGCCGATGCCCTCATCCAGGCAGCGTCGGCACGGGAATCCTGGCGCATCTTCGGCATTATGTCAGAGTTCGTCGAGGCCACCGAACGCCTGTCCACGATCCGCCCGGCAGTCACCATTTTCGGCAGCGCCCGGGTCCCCGAGGACTCTCCCTACTACCAACTGACCGAAACGATCGCCCGTCTGCTCTCCGATTCTGGTTTCGCGGTCATCTCCGGTGGCGGTCCCGGCATCATGGAAGCTGCGAACAAGGGCGCCTTCGACGGGAAGTCGCCGTCGGTCGGGCTCAATATCCAGTTGCCCCACGAGCAGCGCGCGAATCCCTACCAGGACGTCTCCCAGACTTTCCGCCACTTCTTCGCCCGCAAATACATGTTCGTGCGTTGCGCCAGTGCGTATGTGGTCATGCCCGGCGGCTTCGGCACCCTGGATGAACTGCTCGAAGCCTTGACCCTGATCCAGACCGGCAAGAGCCGCAAGATCCCGATCATCCTGGTCTGTTCAAGCTTCTGGGCAGGGTTGGTGGATTGGTTTCGCACCCGGTTGATCGACGAGAAGATGATCGATCCCACGGACATGGAGCTCATCCAGGTGATCGACGACCCCGCGCGTGTGGTCGAGGCCATTTTCAAACATTACGAGGCCCGTCCCTTTGCGCCGCTCCCCAACGAACGGGAGATGATGCTCAACCTGTAATAGAATGAAGACAAAGCCCCCTGGAATTGCCATGCGCCGCCTAGTTCCCCTCCTCTTTGCCGCTGCCCTGCCCGTTTGGGCCGATGCGCCGCGTCCTGCAGACCTGAAGCCCCTGCCCGCGGTACCGCCTCCTCCTCCGGGGATGGAGGCCTTCGACGAGGCCCTCGAACCCCAGGTCACCATTGTGCGGAACGACAAGGAGACGCGGGAGGAATTCCGCGCCAACGGCAAGCTCTACATGGTCAAAGTGACGCCGGCGGGGGGAAAACCCTACTACCTGGTCGATCACCAGGGCAACGGTCAGTTCGTCGAGGCCGACACGGTCGGCGGCCCGGTGGTCAAGCCCCCCATGTGGGTGATCCACAACTGGTAATCGGGAACCGTCGGCGGTCTCCTCTTCCGGCTTGCTGACACATCGATGGACGATTCCGCTCCCTTCCCGGTGGCTCCCAGACCCTTCGACGGCTCCAGTCGGCACGTGGACCCGGGGGCCTGCTTCGACTGGCTGCGCCAAGGCTGGACCCTCTTCGCCGCCAATCCCAGCGTCTGGCTTGCGGCGGCGCTGCTCACAATGATCATCGGCATCGGGCCGACCATCGTGCCCATTGTCGGAGGTGTCGCCACCAATCTTCTGATGCCCATCCTCAGCGCCGGACTCCTGGATCTGGCGCGCCGCCAGACCCGGGGCGAAGACATCGACGTGGGCGGCCTGTTCGCCGGGTTCAACCGGCGGGCAGGGGAACTCGTGCTGCTCGGCGTCGTGTTTACGGCCGCGATCCTGGCCGTCGTGCTGGTCATCGGCATCCTGATTGGCGGGGGCGTAGTCGGCGGCGTATTCGGGGTCGCGACGAGCAATCCCGCGGTGGCCGGGGCGGGGCTGGGCGTCCTGTTCGGGGGCCTCCTGCTTGGCGGAATGCTGATGTCCATTGCGATGATTCCTCTCATCATGGCCATGTGGTTTGCGCCGGCACTGGTCTATTTCAATGCCATGGCGCCGATCGCGGCGATGAAGGCCAGCTTTGCGGCCTGCGTCGCCAACTGGCTGCCCTTTCTCGTTTTCAGCATCATCCTGACGGTGCTGTGCTTCTTCGCCACGCTTCCCCTCGGGCTGGGATTTCTCGTGCTTCTGCCGGTGTTCTCCGGTGCGCTCTACGCGTCCTATCGCGACGTCTTCCCTGCCAGCTGATGCGAGCCAACACTCTTCCTCCTGCAGCCGGCTGGCGCTGGTTGGTCGGCGGCGCCGAACTGTTCCGCCGCAACCCACCGCTGCTCGCCATGTTGGTGGTGGCCTACTGGTTTACGGTCATCCTGCTTTCCTCCGTGCCGCTGATCGGAACTGTCGCCGCGTCGTTGGCCATTCCCGGACTTTCGGTCGGGCTGATGCAGACTTGCCGCCTTCTTGAACGGCGTCTGGTTCCAGGCGTCCAGACGCTGTTCGGAGGATTGAAGGAAAACCCGCGTACCCTGGCGGCCCTCGGTGCCCTCTATCTGGTCTCCACCCTAGTGATACTGATGCTGGCTTCCCTCATCGACGACGGCGAACTGATGCGTGCCATGCTGTCGGGCCAACCGGTGGACAGGGAAGCGGTGGAGAGCGGCCGCCTTCTTGCCCCGGCTACCGTAGTCGTCCTGCTGCTGACTCCGCTCCTCATGGCCTACTGGTTTGCTCCGGTCCTGGCTGCCTGGCATGGCCTTTCTGCTGCAAAGGCGCTTTTCTTCAGCCTGGTGGCCTGTTGGATCAACTGGCGCGCTTTCCTGGTCTATGGCCTCTCCCTCGCGGCCGTGGCGGCCATCATCCCGGGAATCCTCCTCGGGCTGCTGGTCCTGATTTTTCCCGGAGCGGCCAATTTCATGGCCGCCTTGGTCACCATTCCGGTGATGCTGGTTCTGGCGCCCATCGTCTTTGCCAGTTTTTACGTCAGTTATCGTGACGTCTTCGGCGTCGATGCCGCTGCCTGATCTCCTCGGAGTCTTCGGGGGAACGTTCGACCCGGTCCATACCGGACACCTGCGCCTCGCCGAGGAGGCCCGCGAAGGCCTTGGACTGGCCGAAGTGCGCTGGATTCCTGCCGGAAATCCTGCCCATCGCGATATTCCCGGAGTGGATGCTGCCCATCGGCTGGCCATGGTGCGTCTGGCGGTGGCCGGAAATTCGGCCTTCACCGTAGATGCCTCCGAAGTGGAATCCCCGGCCCCGAGCTTCACCGTGCCGACCCTCGAACGCTTGCGGGCGGAGGCCGCGGGGGAGCGTGCCTTGGTCCTCCTCCTGGGCGCAGATGCCTTCGCCGGATTGCCGACCTGGCATCGTTGGCGGGATTTGTTTTCCCTTGCCCACATCGCGGTATTTCATCGGCCGGGGTTTCCCATCGATCCCGCCAGCCTGCCTGCGGTACTGGCCACGGAATTCTCGCGGCGCGAAGTGTCCGACAGCCGGGCGCTGAGGCGTTCGCCGGCCGGGGGGGTGATCGCCGCGCCCCTGACGCCGCTCGCCATCTCCGCCACCCGGATCCGCCAACTGGTCTCCAGCGGCGGCAGCCCGCGCTATTTGCTGCCGGAAGCCGTTGTGGACTATATTGACCGTCACCGCCTTTACCGACCCGCCTGATGGACGTTCGCAAACTCCAGAAAATCGTCGTTGCCGCCCTCGAAGACATCAAGGGCAAAGACATCGAAGTCATCAATACCACGCGCCTCACTTCCTTGTTCGATCGCATCGTGATCGCTTCGGGAGACTCCAACCGCCAGGTCAAGGCCCTGGCCCGCAATGTTCAGGAAAAGGTCCGCGAGGCCGGTGGGGAGGTTGTTTCCGTCGAAGGCGAGGAAAACGGCGAATGGGTGCTCGTAGACCTGGGCGACATTGTCGTTCATGTCATGCAGCCGGCGATCCGCCAGTACTACAACCTGGAAGAACTCTGGCAGGTGACGCCCGGGCAGCATCGCAAACTGGCGGAATCCAAGGTGGCATGAAGCTGACCCTGGTGGCGGTTGGCCACCGGCAACCGGACTGGGTCGAGGAGGGTTGTACCGAGTACCTGCGGCGCATGCCTCGGGAATTGACCGCCGCCGTGATCGAAGTCAAGCCGGAGCCTCGGGGTTCCAAGACCCGGGATCAGCTCCTGGCGGCGGAAAAGTCGCGCATTCGCGAAGCAATTCCGGGTTCGGTACGCCTCGTTATCCTCGACGAGCGCGGTGAAGACCTGAACACCCTCCAGTTCGCCCGACGAATCGATTCCTGGATGCAAGACGGCCGCGATGCGGTACTCCTGATCGGGGGGGCCGACGGCCTCGACGATGAACTGAAGCGCGACGCCGATGATCGCCTGCGCCTGTCCAGCCTGACGTTGCCCCATGGCCTTGCCCGTCTGGTACTCTGCGAGCAGCTCTACCGGGCGAGCACCGTGCTGCGCAATCACCCTTACCACCGGGAAGGATGAGGGCGCAGGGTTGAAGACTCGGGACCGCGAAGCCCTATGCCTGAGCACGCGCATGTCCGGTGGCCGAGACGCGGTTGAGGAGGGCATCAGTCTTGGGGGGCAAGCTTGCAGAGCCTCAACTGAGCGATCTAAAACCTGACGCCAAAACACCAGTCCGCAATCGGAAGAACATGCGCATACACCTCGCTTCCCGTAGTCCCCGCCGCCGCGAGCTTCTTGGCCAGATCGGGGTCGCCTTCGATACCATGATTTTCCGCACGGGCGAGCGGGCCGATCCGGAGACGGATGAAACCCCGCTGCCCGGCGAGGATCCCGCTGCCTACGTGGAACGGGTCGCCAGGGCCAAAGCCGACCATGGTGGTCGTATCGTCGGCTGGCGCCGGCTGATCGCGCAACCCGTGCTGGCCGCCGATACGACTCTGGAGTTTGCCGGTCGGATTATCGGCAAGCCCCTGGACGCCAAGGATGCCGAGAAAATCCTCGGTGAACTCTCCGGGAAGAAGCACCGGGTCCTGACCGGCGTTGCCGTGCATTTCCGCGGGATGACCGAATATGCCCTCTCGACGAGCGAAGTGGAGTTCCGTGACATGGACCAGGAAGAAATACGCCGTTATGTCGCGACCGGTGATCCGCTCGACAAAGCGGGAGCCTACGGCATTCAAGGTCGCGCGGGCATCTTTGTCCGCCACCTCGCCGGCAGCTATACCGGCGTCATGGGGCTGCCGGTGTGTGAGACCGCGAATCTCCTGAAGCGGATGGGCTGGGAGTTTTAGGGGGCCGCGCCACCGAGCCCAGGTCTTCCGCGCTCCTGTCCGGAAGCGATGATCCCCGGGACCATTTCGGGACTGCCGGCAGTCGCTCGCCAATTTGCGAAATGGACGTTTCCCTTCGCAGTAAGCCTCGCCGCTAGGGTCGGCAATTAGGTCACCGCGTCCTTGCCAACCCGGATCGGCACGGAAACATTGACCGGGTCTTACTTTGCGGATACCATGCCCCGTTTTGAAATATTCCCTGAATCAAGGAGTTAGCCATGGCAATCAACCGTACCCGCCGTTCCTCCCTGGAGCGCCGTTGTGTCTCGAAGTCCACCAAGCGCCTGTTCAAGGGTACCGGCAAGACCATGTTCAAGGTCATGTACGCCGCCGAGTGCCACCAGCGGAATCGCAAGGCCCTGGGCTGAAGCCGGCGACCAGGAACCCCGGTACCCCAAGGTGCCGGGGTTTTTTTTCGTCCTGATCAAGGGAATGCGGACACGACACGATGCAGAATGTGGAAAATAGCGCCATAAGAATCAGGGAGCGCGGGCCCCACGGTCCGCGTTGAGGAACAGTTGGCCGGGCTGGTAGCTCACCGTGCCGCGATCAGGGGTGTGCGATGAAAAGTAATGGGGAGCACCTGCGCACAGGGCTGGGGGTCGGCGTCGGGTGTCTTTGGGCTCTAGCGGCGGCAGCCCAGGAGATCGCCGCCCTCGACACCCTGAATCTTCCTCTGGAGAGCCTCCTGCGGCTGGAGGTTTCGTCGGTATCCAAATTCCCCCAGACCACTCTCGATGCTCCCGCGCTGGTCCGGGTGGTCGATCGGGACGATATGCGCGCCTTCGGCTATCGATCCGTGGGCGATGCGTTGCGGGGACTCCCCGGCATCGACCTGACCTACGATCATACCTATCAATTCCTCGGGGTGCGGGGCTTCAACCGGCCTGACGACTACGGTAGTCGCGTGCTCTTCCTCGTCGACGGGCTGCGTATCAACGATGGCATCTACGATCAGGCCCAATTCGGTGGGGAGGCCGTACTCGATACCCCCATCCTCAAACGGGTCGAATATTTCGCCGGTCCCAGCTCGTCCCTCTACGGAGGCAATGGGCTCTTTGGCGTCGTCAATCTGGTGACCCGCAGCGGTGCCGACATCAACGGCTGGGAACCGCGCGTCGAGTTCGGGACGCGCGAGGCTTGCCGGGCCAGTCTGGCTTACGGGCGGCAACTTGCCGGGGGTCGGGATATCGTCTTCTACGGCAGCGTGGCGGACGATGGCGGCGGTCCGCTTCGCTTCGACGAATACGACGCGACCGTGCGCCGGCTGGATGGCGAGCGTTACGCCAAGTTTTTCGCCAAGCTGACCGATGGCGGGCTGCGCATTTCCGCCGGGTTCAATCGCCGGACCAAGGAAAATCCGGCCGCTCCCTATGGGACCCGCTTCGGGGTCGCCGCCGAGGCCCTGGACGAGCAGGCATTCATCGAGGCGGCCCATGAGGCGAGTTTGGGCGATGCCCTCTCGCGCCTGGTCCGGATCTACGCCAATCACTACCGCTACAAAGCAGACTGGCCCTTTGCGGGCACGCCCAACTACGTCAACCGCGACCGGGCCGAAGCCCAAGCGGGAGGCGCCGAATATCGGCTGACCTATCGGGGGATCGCCAACCACATTCTGGTGGGGGGCCTCGAAGTGCGCCGCAACTGGCGGCTCTCCCAGAGCAACGCCGACATCGATCCGCCAGCGACCTACCTCGACATCCATCACGCTTCCAATTTGGCGGGCGTGTATTTCCAGGACGAGTGGCGTCTTTCGGAGTCGTGGCTGATCAACTTGGGGTTGCGTTACGACAAGGTGAGCGATTTTTCCGGGGAGGTGTCTCCGCGATTCGCCGCGATTTACCGGCCGGATGCCGTTACGGCAATCAAGCTGCTTCTGGGGCGGGCGTTCCGTGCACCAAACCAGTACGAGCGTTTTTACGGCGACGGCGGATCCACGCAGAAAGCTTCGCCGGGGGTCGGGCCGGAACGCATCAGGACGACCGAGCTGGCCTTCGAACGCTTCGTTGGACGCGAAATTCGTCTGGGCGCAAGCCTCTTCCACTACGACATGAGCGGGGCTCTGGAGCAGCAGGTGGATCCGGTCGATGGGCTCGCCCGTTACTTGAATGGCGCGAAGATTCATGTTGTGGGCAGCGAATTGGAGGCCGAATATCGACGCGAAGACGGATTCCGGTTCAAAGGAAGCTTCACCCTGCAGGATGCCAGCGACGCTAACCATCGGCTCACCAATTCGCCGCGACAGCTGGTCAAGGGCCAAGCCTACTTCCCTGCGCTAGCCGGATGGGATATGGGTCTCGAAATTCTGGGTACGGGGCGTCGCCGGACCGAAGCGGGCCGCCAGACCCCTGCTTTTGCAGTGGCGAATCTGACCCTGAATCGACCCTTGGGACAGGGGTCCGAGGTTCGCTTGTCGGCGACCAATCTTTTCGATCGGCGATATCGGGACCCGACTCCCGGGTATTACACCCCCATCGATGCCATGCCCCAGATCGGTCGACAGGTCTTCCTGCAATGGTTGGGCCGCTACTAACCCGGACGCAGCGGTTCGTGAGACTTTCCTCCATCCGCTGGGGCTATGTTGCGCTCCTCGCTTTGGCAGCCGCGGGGGGCGCAGAGGCCGAATCGGGCGGTGACATCCCCTTACGGGTCGCAGTGATCTACAACATCGTCCAATTCGTCCAGTGGCCGGAAGAGGGAGGCACAGGAAGGGAGTTCCAGTTCTGCGTCGTTGAAGGGGACGACTTGGCGGCGGGCTTCGCGGTCCTGGACAACCAGCTCCTGGGTAATCGGCGCATCCGGATCAGGGGGACTGTTGCCGGTCGGCTTGCCGGTTGCGATGCCGCCTATCTGCCCGCCGCCGCGTTCGCCGCGGCTCGCCCGCGGGAGCCGGCCATGCTGACCGTCTCCAGCGGTCATGGGCTGGTGGATCAGGGGGCCATGGTCAATCTCGTGATGGACGGCAAGCGCGTCGGCTTCGACATCGGTCTCGGAACCCTGCGGCGGGCGGGGCTTTCAATGAGCGCCAAGGTTCTGCGGCTCGCTCGCTACGTCAAGGAAGATTGAGATGGCCTTCCATAGGCGCCGCCGCATACGCGAAATCGTCATCAGTTCCGGGGTGACGGCGGCACTCGTCCTGGTCTTGGCAGTGATCCAATATTTCATGCTTCGGGCGAGCGAGGAGAGCGCCCTTTTGGCTCTGGCGCGAGTCGTGGGGAGCAATAGCACGGCAGCCCTCGCTTTCGGAAATGCCGAGGATGCGGGGGAGATCCTGGGGGCCTGCCAGTCGGCCCCTGCGGTCACGGCGGCCCGGTTGGTATTGCCGGGGGGACGGATCATCGCCCGGTATACCCGGGTTGAGGGCGCGCCTCGGCTCCTGGGTATGGAGATTCCCGAAATTGCCGTGGCTCAGGGGATAGAACTCAATGGACGCGCGGTCGGCAGAATCGAGATGTCCGCCACGCTGGAACCGATCTATCGGCAAACCCTCTATTTTCTCGGCTCGGGGATAGCCGTGGTGGTGATCGGTTCCATCCTGGCCACCGTGTATTCGGCGCGCCTGAGGGAAACCGTCGTTTTTGCCGAGGAACGCATGGCTTATCTGGCCATGTACGACACCCTGACAGGCCTCCCCAACCGCAATTTCTTCCGCGATACTCTCGATGCGGCGGTGGCGCGTCTGCGCCGGGATGGGCGCGAATTTGCGCTGCTGTTCGTGGATTTCGACGGGTTCAAGCAGGTCAATGATACCCATGGCCACGCTGCGGGGGATCAGGTCCTCGTCAGTCTGGGCAAACGCCTGGAACGCTCTTTGCGCGCCAACGATTTCGTCGCGCGGATTTCCGGCGACGAGTTCGTCGTTCTTCTCGATCAGCCCGAGGGACCCGATGCGGTGGGCCGCATCGCCGGCAAGTTGGTCGAGCTCATGCGCCGGCCCATCCGCATCGGCGAACGTTCGATCAGCGTCGGAGCGAGCATCGGCATCGCCCTGGCTCCTGCCGACGGGGCCACCGCCAACGATCTCCTGCAGCGCGCGGACGCGGCCATGTACCACGCCAAGCAGCAAGGCAAGAATGGCTACCAGTTCTTCTCCAGCGACATCGAACGCCAGACTCGCCAACGTCTGGAGCTTGAGGAGGCGCTGCGTTCGGCCTGCGCTGCCAATCAATTCAGCTTGGTCTATCAGCCTATCATCGATCTCAGGACCCGCCGGGTCGCGGCGGCCGAAGCCCTATTGCGCTGGAATGCGCCGGATAGGGGGCCGGTTTCCCCGGCCGAGTTCATCCCTTTGGCCGAGGAAACCGGCTTGATCTCCGAAATCGGTCTCTTGGTCTTGCGCCGCGTGGCTTCCGATCTGGCGCTGCTGGAGGCCGCCGTGGCCAAGGCTCCGCCGGTCGCAATCAATCTCTCCTTCCGACAATTTGTCCGATCCGACGCGGAACTGCTCTTCTTCAAGCAGTTGGAACGACTTGGCCTGACACCCGAGCGGATCGAGTTCGAATTGACCGAAAGCGTTTCGGTGGATGCGGTCGAGAGCGGTCACGCCCTCATCGAGCGACTGGAAGCTGCGGGTTACCGTCTGGCCATCGACGACTTTGGAACGGGCTACAGTTCCCTGGGCGTCCTCTGCGGCATGCGTAGCGCCAAACTCAAGATCGACCGCAGCCTGATCCGCGCCATGGGCGCAGGCCAGCAGGGCCAGGCGATCGTCGTCGCCATCCTGCGCATGGCCCGGGCGCTGGCGATCCCGGTGGTTGCCGAAGGGGTCGAGACGGCCGCGGAGTTGGCCATGCTGGAG
>Ga0268298_10000488_pt1 | contig 51393 bp, 47 predicted proteins | sample WWTPWeurt_MetaG_FD_194462 | JGI IMG/M metagenome (GOLD analysis project Ga0268298, IMG submission 194462) | Activated sludge microbial communities from WWTP in Nijmegen, Gelderland, Netherland - WWTP Weurt | ecosystem: Engineered > WWTP > Aerobic digester > Activated sludge | place... | reverse complement strand
TATAAGAAAAGATGCAGTAGGCTTTCCTGCAAATGGTTTTCAAAAAGAAAATGCTTTAACCAGAGAAGAAGCACTTAGGGGAATGACAATTTGGGCAGCTAAAGCAAATTTTCTAGAAAATGAAACAGGAAGTTTAGTGGTAGGAAAGAAAGCCGATTTTATTTTGCTAAACAACGATTTGATGCAAGTACCAGAAACTGAAATTTTAAATACAAAAGTTATTGCAACCTGGAGTGATGGCAAAAAAGTTTATAATAAAAAATAACTTTAACTAAGTCTATAAAATATTATAACAAACACCTTCAATAGCTAATTCAGTAGATTTGAAAACTTCTTTTGCTTCCGTTAAAAATTGATCTAAGTTTTCGTATTTACTACTAAAATGACCAATTAATAATTTATGAGCATTACATTGTTTGGCTATGTTTGCTGCTTGGTGTGTTGTAGAATGGAAGCGTAAAATTGCCTTTTCTTCAAAATTTTTTAAATAAGTTGTTTCGTGGTATAATACATTTACATCTTTCACTTTAGGTATCAACTCTTCAAAGTATTTTGTATCTGCACAATAGGCATAAGATCTGGCAGGTGTATTAGTTGTAGTTACATCATTGTTACTAATAATTAAACCCTCTTTAGTAACATAATCTAACCCTTCTTTTAATTGGTTGTAAAAGGCTGCAGGAATTTGATATTGAACTGCTTTTTCTTTATCAATTTTTCTGGGTGCTTTCTTTTCTCTAAAAATAAAGCCCCAACATTCAATACTATGTTGTACTGTAAAACATTCAACAGAAAATTTATTTTCATTAATTAAAATTCCTTCTGTATGCAATACATGAAAATATAAAGAAAAGGGTAAGGTGATATTGGCAACTTGTAATTGTATTTGTATAATTTGTTCTATTCCAGCAGGTGCATAAATGTGTAAATCATTCTCTCTATTTAATAAGCCCATACTTGTAATTAAACCAATTAAACCAAAGTAATGGTCGCCATGTAAATGAGAAATGAAAATATGATTAATCTTGCTTTTTCTTATTTTATATTTAGCAAGTTGCATTTGAGTTCCTTCGCCACAATCAATTAAAAATTGTTGGTCGTTTAAAGTAACAACTTGTGCAGTTGGCATTCTGCCATAAGCAGGTATTGCTGAATTGTTTCCTAAAATTGTTACTGCAAACATTTTAAAAATATAATTAGATTATGGCTTAATAATTATTTTATTTATATCATTTAAACAGTAGGTAAATCATTTTTTTTCTTGGCATAATTCTATTAAAACACCATTAGTGCTTTTAGGATGCAGAAAACAAACCAATTTATTATCTGCACCTTCTTTTGGGGTTTCATTTAGCAAAGTAAAGCCAGCTTTTTTTAACCTTTCTACTTCCGCCAAAATATTATCAGTATCAAAAGCTAAGTGATGGATGCCTTCGCCTTTTTTCTCAATAAATTTTGCAATCACACCATCAGAATTTGTACTTTGCAAAAGCTCAATTTTAGTTTCGCCAAGTTTAAAAAATGCAGTGTTAACATTTTCTGATTCTACTGTTTCTTGTTTATAACAGGGTACATTTAATAAATTTTCAAATAATGGTATGCTAATGGCAAAATCTTTAACTGCAATACCAATATGTTCTACTTTTTTCATAAAAAATATTTAATAATTTTTATTCTACTTACGATATATGGAAATTGAAATTCATAAAGCTGTTATCTCTTAAAAAGAAGCCTAAAAAATAGTACATTTGTGGCATATTTTTTTAAATTTTTTAAATGCAAGATATGTTGAAGTTGCCAATTTATTTAGATAATAATGCTACCACTCCAATGGATCCAAGAGTGTTAGAAGCTATGCTGCCTTTTTTTACACAACATTTTGGTAATGCAGCCAGCAGAAACCACCAATTTGGATGGGAGGCAGAAGAAGCTGTGGATTATGCAAGGGAGCAAGTAGCAAAATTAGTAGGTGCAGATGCTAAGGAAATAATTTTTACAAGTGGTGCTACCGAAGCAGATAATTTAGCCATTAAAGGTGTGTTTGAAATGTATGCAAGTAAAGGCAACCATATTATAACAGTTACCACTGAACATAAAGCAGTATTAGATACTTGTAAACATATTGAAAAAGTAGGAGGTGAGGTAACCTATTTAGAAGTAAATGGAGATGGGTTAATAGACCTTACATTATTAGAAGCTGCAATTAAACCAACTACTGTTTTAATTGCAATTATGTATGCTAACAATGAAATTGGTGTTGTACAACCTATAAAAGAAATTGCTGCAATAGCCAAAAAACATGGCATTTTATTTTTTACAGATGCTACACAAGCAGTTGGTAAAATACCTGTTGATGTAATAAAAGATGGTATAGATTTAATGGCATTCAGCAGCCATAAAATGTATGGCCCAAAAGGTATTGGTGCTTTATATGTTAGAAGAAAAAATCCTAGAGTAAAAGTAACTGCACAAATGGATGGTGGAGGCCATGAAAGAGGTATGAGAAGTGGCACGTTAAATGTACCAGGAATTGTAGGTTTTGGTAAAGCCTGCGAAATTGCAAGATTAGATATGGAGAAAGATACCAAACATATAGTAGTATTAAGAGATAAATTAGAAAATGCCTTATTGGAATTAGAAGAATCTTATTTAAACGGAAATAAAGAACATCGTTTACCACATGTTAGTAATATTTCTTTTAAGTATGTTGAAGGAGAAGGATTAATGATGGGCTTTAATAAAAATATTGCAGTAAGTTCAGGTTCTGCCTGCACTTCTGCATCTCTTGAACCAAGTTATGTGTTAAAAGCTTTAGGCTTAGGCGATGATTTAGCCCACAGCTCTCTACGTTTTGGATTAAGCAGATTTACAACAGAAGAAGAAATAGATTATACCATTGAAGCAGTGAGAAATACTGTGTTGAAGCTGAGAGAAATGAGTCCGTTATGGGAAATGTTTAAAGAAGGTATAGATTTGGATACTGTAGAATGGGCACACCACTAAAACAAAATAGTATTGCGTTTTTAATAAAATAAATTAAAGCATAGAAACTAAAAATTTTTTATAATCGTAATTTAAAATATCAATTATATGGCATATTCAGATAAAGTAATAGACCACTATAGTAACCCTAAAAATGTAGGCACTTTAGATAAGAGTAGTAAGAGTGTAGGAACAGGTTTAGTAGGTGCACCAGAATGTGGAGATGTAATGCGTTTACAAATTGAAGTGGATGATGCAACAGGATTAATTAAAGATGCAAAATTTAAAACATTTGGTTGTGGCTCAGCTATTGCATCCTCCTCATTAGCAACAGAATGGTTAAAAGGAAAATCGGTAGATGAAGCAGTAAAAATAGATAATATGGATATTGTGGAAGAACTGAATTTACCACCTGTAAAAATTCACTGTTCTGTATTAGCAGAAGATGCAATTAAAGCTGCAATTAATGATTATCGTCAAAAAAATGGCTTAGAAGAATTAACTTTTGAGCAAAAAGGAGTACACTAATTTTATGATATCTACTAATGAAAATAGTATTTACATAAGTGATAAAGCTAGAGCTAAAGTTGCAAAACTAATGGAAGAGGCTGGTGTTGCTAATGATTCATCTTATTTCTTACGAGTAGGTGTAGTTGGTGGTGGTTGTAGTGGCTTAAGCTATAAGTTAGATTTTGATAATGAGGTAAAACCTATGGATCAGGTTTTTGAAAATGATGGAATTAAAATTGTTACCGACCTTAAAAGTTTTTTATACTTAGTAAATACAGAATTAGACTTTAGTGATGGGTTAAATGGAAAAGGATTTTATTTTAGTAATCCTAATGCAAGCAGGAGCTGTGGTTGCGGAGAAAGTTTTGCTGTTTAATTTATTCTATTATTGCTTGCCAATAAGTAAAAGTTTTTATTTTATTGTTATCTAATTTAATATCGTAAGCCACTTTTTTAGTGGCTTTAATTTTATACTTAATTGCTGTTTTAAAAATACTTCCTTCGTAAACAAAACTGTGGTATTCACCTTGCTCTCCACAAATATCAATACCTTTAGGCATGGTGTTTATACAAGTTGAATTTAAATCTTTACCTATAATATCTTTACTAAAAATATCATAGTTGGCTACAATAATTTTTGCTTTAATACCAGAGGATAAAAAATCTTCCATAACTTCTTGAGAAGTTTTGTTATAAAGTGGTTCTACCACTTCAATCTTAAGTGGGTTAAAAATTTTCTTTCTGTAATTGAATATGTTTGAACTGGATAAATCGCTAAAAATAAAATGAGTTACTTGTTGCTGTTTAAATATTTCAACGGCCTTGCTTATTTCGGTATTGTAATTACTTAAATCATTATTTACCTCTATAACATATAATTTAATACCTATACTTTTTGCTTGTTGTTGTAATAAATGCAATGGTATAGCATGAACCGAAGATTTATTTGTACCTTTGGTGATAGTGGTTAAAAGTGCTATAACTTCAAAATCGTTATTTGCTAAAACTTTTTGTAGTGCTAAAGCAGAATCTTTTCCACCACTCCAATTAAAAACAGGTTTCTTAGTATTATTCATCTATTAAAAATATGCTACTCAAGTAAAATAAAATATTTGTTGCTTGGTATATAATACAAGCATTCATTTTACAACTTTAAATATAGTTTTTGATTTGATGGTATGTAATTGATGTACCTAGCTCCTTAACTTTTTCGTTGTTTTTTTCATCTCCATCTACAAAAAATATTTCAATTTTTGATGTAGTTTTTCTGTTTAAAATTGCTTTTATAGTTTGTATGCAATGGCTTGGTTTGCTTGCAAAATTTACAAATATTTTTTCAGGGAGTTCTGTGGCAACAGTTTTGTACGCATTGCCTCCATCATTTTTTTCAATAGTATAATGAAGGCCTTCTTTTTGAAAATGAAGTAAGAAATTATTATTTGGCGAAAAATCTACAATAAAAATTTTCATGGTTGAATTGTATTGGCAATTTTTAAAAGTTGTAAGCAGGTTTTCCAATTACGAGTTGTAGCTATTACTTTCAATTTTTGTTCAATAAAATTATTGTTCATTTTTGTTTTACCATAACCTTGTGCAAAATAAAAGTACACCGCATTATTAGCAATCGTAACTTCTTCGTTTGGTAGTTTTATTTTATCTAATGCATCAATAGTTGTAACTACGGAAGGTTTGTACAAAAATGTTATATACAATTGCTTACTATCTTTATCAGTTGCAATAGAATAGGGGTTGTGCTCAACAATACTTTTAAAAGTCAATAACTCTAAAACCAATACAGAAACTTCAAATGAATAATGTTGTTTTATTTTCTCTTCAATTCTGGTGGCTAGTTTTTGGGTAGCAGTTTTAGTAGTTGAAAAAACTACATTACCACTTTGAATATAGGCAGTTACATTATTAAAACCTACATCATTGTATAGTGCAACCAATTCATTCATTTTAATAATCTTTTGGCCACTTACATTTATTCCTCTCAATAATGAAATATATTTCGGCATTCTTTTTTTAATGTAAAGTATTCATTCAAATATATAAAAAAAACAGCCCCAATAATGCAAGGGGCTGTTGAAGAAAGTATATCTAAAATTATTTACTTGTCTTTTGCTTCATCAAGTTTAGCTTTAATATCAGCTAAAGCACCTAAATCTCCTAAAGTAGCTTTTTCAACTTTAGATTGAACAGCTTTTACGGCTTTTTTAGTTTGTTCAGCTTGTACTTTTGCTTCTTTCTTTTCTGCTTCTACCTCTTCTGCTTTTAATTGTTCCCAAATACGAGTATGGCTTACTAAAATTCTTTTTTCATTACCATCAAATTCAATAACCATAAATTGTGTAGTTTCATCAGCCTGCACTTGTTTGCCATCTTCTTTAAAAGTATGACGGTTAGGAGCAAATCCTTCTAAACCATAAGGTAATTGAACTAAAGCACCTTTATCATCTCTTCTAGTAACTAATCCTTCGTGAATGCTACCAATTGCAAAAGTTTCTTGTAATGCAGCCCAAGGATCTTCTTCTAATTGCTTATGGCCTAATTGTAACTTACGATTTTCTTTATCGATACTTAAAACAATAATATCTATTTGTTCTCCAACTTTAGTAAAATCGCTAGGGTGATTTAATCTTTTTAACCAACTTAAATCGCTAATATGAATCATACCACCAATTCCAGTTTCTAATTCAACAAAAACACCATAAGGAGTAATGTTTTTAACTAAACCTTTATGTTTACTGCTTTCTGGGTATTTATTTTCAATTGTGCTCCAAGGGTCATCAGTCATTTGTTTAATAGATAAACTCATTTTTCTATTTTCTTTATCTAATGTAACCACTTTAGCTTCATGCTCATCGTTCAGTTTAAAGAACTCTTTTGCATTAATTGGAGTATTAGCCCAAGTAATTTCGCTAACGTGTACTAAACCTTCTACACCTGGTTGAATTTCTAAGAAAGCACCATAATCTTCAATATTTACCACTTTTCCTTTTACAATATTTCCTTCTGTTAAACCTTCAGGTAAAACATCCCAAGGGTGTGGAGTTAATTGTTTTAAACCAAGGCTGATACGTTTTTTATCATCATCAAAGTCTAATACAACCACATTTATTTTCTGATCCATTTTCAATACTTCTGAAGGATGTGAAATACGACCCCAAGAAATATCTGTTATGTATAATAAGCCATCTAAACCACCTAAATCCATAAAGGCACCAAAGTCTGTAATATTTTTTACAGTGCCTTCTAATACTTGGCCTTTTTCTAATTTGCCAATTATTTCTGCACGTTGTGCTTCAATATCGCTTTCTATTAATGCTTTGTGAGATACTACGGCATTTTTGATGTTTTCATTAATTTTTACCACTTTAAATTCCATTGTTTTGCCAACAAATTGGTCATAATCGGTAACTGGTTTAACATCAATTTGAGAGCCTGGTAAGAAGGTTTCCATACCAAAAACATCTACAATTAATCCGCCTTTTGTTTTGCTGGTTACTAAGCCTTTAACAACTTCACCAGTTTTATGAACTTCCATAATACGTTCCCAAGCACGGAAGATTCTTGCACTTTTACGGCTTAAATGTAAATTGCCGTTTCTGTCTTCTTTCTCTACAACCATTACCTCAACAGAATCGCCAATTTTTAAACCTTGTACATCACGAAATTCGTTTAAAGAAATTAATCCATCGCTTTTAAAACCAATATTTACAACAACATCGGTTTTAGTTAAGCCAACCACATCGCCATTTAAAATTTCGCCATCTTCAATCTTTACGAAAGTACCTTCGTACACATTATCGTACTTTTCTTTTTCTTCTTTGCTGTAAACAGCAACATTTCTTTTGTCAACACTCCAATCAAAATCGTCGTGTGCAATTGTTTCTTCTACTACAAGATTGTTTGTTGTCGCAGCAACTTCAGTAGTTTCTTCAACTCCTGCAGTTTCTTGAGCATCTGCGTTTAATTGTTTTATAAAAAATTTCATAATAAAAATCCCGTTGTTTTTTTAAACGGGCTGCAAAGGTAGGTATTTTATATATAATTAAGCTATTTTAGATATGTTTTTATCATAACCTATTTTTTATCTAAAATACCTATTATAACATTTTTTTAATTTTAGAATGATTTAAAATTGTTGTCTAAAACTTTTATATGAAAAAGACATGGGTATTATTTTTAGCGTTGTTTTTAACAACTGCAGTTTTGCATAGCCAAACAAAACCAAAGCCAGCCGATAAGAAGGCTTCTAAAACAGTACAAAAACAAGCAAAAAAAGAAGTTTCTACAACAGAAACAAAAGCTGCACCTGCTAGTGCCAATCACACTAAAAAAGATGGCACTCCAGACAAGCGTTTTAAAGAAAACAAAAAACCTGCTGCAGCTAAAACTAAAAAAGACGGCACACCTGATATGCGTTATAAAGAAAATAAAGATGCAAAGAGAAAAAGCTAATTTTTTTATAAAGTATATTTTAATAGAGGCTACTTAGTTAGCCTCTTTTTTTTCCTTATATCGTAGTTTAATTTAGCTAGTTGGTTTGTTGCTTACTAAATAAAAAGATACTTTTGCCCACTTATAATACAAAAGAATTTGTTTAAACATGTATTCCATTCATATTAATTTTCAACAAAAAGATTTAGAACCGGTAGTTATAGAAACTAATGCAATAGGAGATAGTTTATTAGAAGTAATTTTAGATAATGGCCATGAACTGCATCATAATTGTGGTGCTGTTTGTGCTTGCAGTACTTGTCATATTTATATAGATAATGGGGAAGAGCATTTGGCAGAATTAAGTGATAGGGAAGAAGACTTTATAGATAGGGCTGTAAATCCAAGAATTAACTCCAGATTAGGATGCCAATGTGTACTACAAAAAGGTGAAGGAGAAATACATATCACCATTCCGGACCAAACCCAGTTTTTAGGTGAATAAAATATTGGGTTTAGCTTATTAAATAATTTTAGAATAATTTAACTTCAATCAAATTATATTGCAGTTCCAAATATTAATTAAGCATTAAACAATTTTTTATGCTAAAGCATTTTTTTGCAATTTTATTTTTCCCTTTAGTAACCTTAGCTCAAAAGGAAAAAAGTTTTACTATTAATGGTGTTATTGAAGGTTTGAAAGATAGCACTTTAGTTTTTTTAAACTCTGGCTCTGGTGCAACTATTGCTCAAGACTATGCAATTAAAGGTAAATTTAATTTAAAAGGAAATTTAGACGAACCGGATTTGCATAAACTTGCTTTTATTGGTGTTGAACAAGAATTGAGCATCTTTATGTATAATGAAAGTGTAGCATTAAAAGGTAATGTTAATAATTTAGCTAAAACAACCATTACTGGCTCTAAATTGCATAATGACTACAACGAGTATTTAAAAGTATTTGAACCATTAAGGTTGCAGTTAAATTCAATTGCAACAAAAGTAAATATGACCCAATTACCAAAACAAAGAGACTCGTTATTGAAGCAGTTCGATTTAACCAAAAAAAATGTGGTAACTGCATTGAATAAATATACAAGTACAAGATTATCTTCTCCAGTAAGTTCCTTTGTTTTGTATGTAGTAAACCCAGTTTTAGATGGTGGTGTGGATGAGGTTGAAGCAAGATACAATACATTTAAACCATCCGCAAAGGAAGGTGAGTTTGCAAGACTAGTTGAAGATTTAATTAAAAATCATAAGGCCAAACAAGCTGCAGAAGCATCTACCAATCAAGGGGCACTTGCACCAGATTTTACACAAACTGATGTGGATGGGAAGATGGTTAGCTTGTCTTCTTTTAGAGGTAAGTATGTTTTAGTAGATTTTTGGGCTAGTTGGTGCAGGCCATGTAGATTAGAAAATCCTAATGTGGTTGCAGCATTCAATAAATTTAAAGATAAAAATTTTACCGTTTTAGGTGTTTCATTAGATAAAACTGCTGATGCATGGAAAAATGCAATTAAGCAAGACAACTTAACTTGGACACATGTTAGTGATTTAAAATTTTGGGATAATGCTGCTGCAAGATTGTATAATGTTAACAGCATTCCATATAATTTACTAATTGACCCTAATGGTAAAATTGTGGCTAAAAACTTAAGAGCCGAAGAACTGCATGAAACCTTAGAAAAAATATTAAAATAACTTTTGGTTATAGTAATAGAAAATGCTGTCTGTTTTTTGGCAGCATTTTTTTTATTAAATAAAAGCTACATTATAAGTAAGTTTATTTTTGATTTATGAGTTTTTTAAAAGTAGAAAATTTAAGTAAGGTAATAAATAATAAAGCAATTGTAAACCAAGTTAGTTTTAAGCAATTTAAAAGAGAAAATATTGCAATTGCAGGAGCTACAGGCTCGGGGAAAACAACCTTATTAAAATTAATTGCTGGTTTATTACAACCTACCAACGGAAATGTGTTTTTGGAAGAGAATAGGGTAAAAGGCTCAGAGGAAAAATTATTACCAGGGCATAAAAGCATTGCATATTTAAACCAACATTTTGAGTTAAGAAATAATTATTTTGTACATGAACTGTTAGATGTTTTTAATGCAATAACAGAAGAGGAGGCTTATAGAATTTATACTATTTGTGCAATTACCAATTTATTACAAAGAAAAACCAATGAACTATCTGGTGGAGAAAAACAACGAATTGCCTTAGCTGCACAACTGGTTACAAACCCATCATTGCTATTGTTAGATGAGCCTTTTTCTAATTTAGATTTATGGCAAAAAAATAATATAAAAAACGTTTTAACAGACCTTCAAAAAGAATTACAATTAAGTATTATCCTAACATCGCATGATTGGACAGATATTTTGCCTTGGGCAAACACAATTTTGGTAATGAAGAATGGAGAAGTAATACAACAGGGAAATCCTTTTACTATTTATCACAATCCAATTAATGAATATGTGGCAGGATTAAGTGGAGCATATAATATTATTGACGTATCCAATGTTCAGCATTTTAGTAATTCAATTCTTAAACAAGATGCTTTAAAGAAAATATTTTTACGACCAGAACAAATAGAAATAGAACCTGCTAATAATATTTTTCAAAAAGATGTAATTCAGGAAGTTTATTTTTATGGAAGTTACAACATTGTAGATGTTTTAGTAAATAATGAAATTGTAAAAGTTAAAACAACTAATAATACTTTAACTGTTGGGCAAAGGGTATTTTTAACAGTAAAGCCAATTGAATTTTGGTATTTATGATGTAGAATGTAAAATGAAATTTTATTTTATTACAACTGAAAAAAGAGGAAGCAGTTTTCATTAGAGTAATAGATATGTTTGGTAAAATATTAATAAATAAACAAGCCATAATTTTTAAAAATGTAAATACAATTATTATAGACGAAATTGGTAGATTAAACTCTGGTACATTTAATGTACAAATAATGATGAATAATTAAATGTTAACTGAGAAGTTGATTGTAACAAAATAATAATCCCTATGTTTTCGAAAAAGAGAGAGGCTGCACAAATGCAGCCTCTCTCTTTTGAATAATAAAGAACATAAATATTAGGAAAAAGTAAAAAGGAAGTAACTAATTACGATTTTCTTTGCCCATTTACTGTTACAGTATAGCTTCCATCAAAAAAAGAACCTGAAAAAGAATCTCCGTTAATAGTTGCTATTGGAGTAGTTGTGCCAGTACCAAAATACAAAATATTGTTTACATAGCTACCATCAATATCTTTGGTAGTGGTACTACCAGTTTCTCTTGATTTTCCTTTCCAGCCTTTTAAAATGGTAGATACTACTATATTAAAAGTTCCATTCTCTGGTTCATTGGTTGAATAAGTTCCTTCAAAGCATCTTACCAAAACTGTTGAAGTTTCTTTTGCAATTATAAAAACTGCATTAGGATGTCCTGGAATATTGGATGTAGTAATGGTGGGTGATGTGCCATCAAAGTTTACAGAAAAAGTAACCGAAACAGGTTGTCCATTTAATGTACCAGTAAATGGAGACATATAAGTTCCAGATGGTGGTACAGATACTTGAGAAGTTAAAGTAGCAGTTTGCCCATCTAATGTTAAAGTAGCGGTAATAGTGTTTCCCGAATTGTTTATATCAAACTTTATTGTACCACTCGACCCTATAACAACTCCTTTATAAACACCTTTTGCAAGATTATCGTTTGCTGCCAATCCTTCTGGTGTACTGTTGCATGTAGTACATACATATTGTGTATCACCACTATCTTTTTTACAAGATGAAAACACAAGTGCCAATGTAATTGAATACATTGCAAAAATCAAAAGTTTTGATTTCATAAATGTGGTTTTAATTGTTTTTAATTAGAATATAGCAACTACTACATTCTAAAAGTAAATCTATGTACTAATCTTGAAATCCTTAATACCCACCAGAAGGTATTTTAAAAATTATCAATAACCTCTTAAAATAAAATAGATATTTTTACTAACAATCATAAACACTTTGTTATATAAAAAATCATGAAAACGTATAAAGTACCAATACTTCTTACAATTATTATGTTTGTTTTATTAAACAATATTCAATCTCAAAAAGCAGAGATTTATTATGGAAAAATAAACACAATCATGGGCAATTTTGAAGGACAATTTAAAATTAATTTGAACGATGAAAATAAGGATATGATTGAAATAAAAATTGCCGTTATTAAACAAAAGAAAAAAGGCGAAAAAATTATTTACAAAGAAGTATTAAAAGTAAATGCAGCAGGAATTAGAAGTTTTGAAATAGATAGCACAATTTATATTGTAAAAAATATAGAGTTGGAGAATAACAAAACGCTTCAAAATTGTTGTTTAAGAATAACAGATAGTTGTAGTGTAGCTACTTTAGCTTACTGGGGAACAAGTTTAGAAAATGATAAGTGTTTTGTATTAACTAAAAATAGTAGTTATTATAAAACTTTGAAATCAATAAGTTATTTTATTTATTTCACCAATTTTAGTAAATGTGAAACTATAAAAAATAAAAACATTGAAGAAGAGAATAAATGGAATTCTGATGGCTTGAATAGAATGAAAGCTTATGAAGCATTGACACAACAAGAATTATTGGAAAGGTGGAAAAGTAGAATAACAGCGTATAAAAATTGTTTTAGTAATTAGTAAACTATTTGTTTAAAATTTGCTGTACTGTTACTAATAAAATTAAACAAAAAAGGTTTGTCATTCTGAATGAAATGAAGAATCTGAATGTACTTTGGAACAAACCACTAGTAGATCCTTCGCTACGCTCAGGATGACAAAAATGGGATGGTTCAGAATGACAATGCACACTTACTGTCATGTTGAGGCAACGAAGCATCTGTAAAGTTAAGGATAGAGATTCCTCGCAAACTCGGAATGACATAGAATTAAAGATCCTTCGCTTCGCTCAGGATGACAATCTATGAGTGCTCAGGATGACATAAATGGGAGAGTTCTGAATGACAATGTACACTTACTGTCATGCTGAGGCAACGAAGCATCTGTAAAGTTAAGGATAGAGATTCCTCGCAAACACGGAATGACATAGAATTAAAGATCCTTCGCTACGCTCAGGATGACAAACGTTGAGTGCTCAGGATGAAATGATTTAATAAATTGAAACAAAAAAGGGTTTGTCATTCTGAATGAAATGAAGAATCTGCAAGTGCTTTTGCACAAACCATTAGTAGATCCTTCGCTACGCTCAGGATGACAAACTATGAGTACTCAGGATGACATAAATGGGAGAGTTCAGGATGATGCGGTTTATTGTAAAAACAAGATAATCAAAAGTTATATCCCTCTTATAGCTATTTCACCAACTATAAAATTTCTAAAAAACCTTTCTTTTTGTAAATCCCAATCATCTTTTTCAAAACGCCCACCGTGCATAAACCATGCTTTAGGTATGGGTATTGATTGGGAAAATTTGATATGAATTGCAGGTGATTTAATATGCAAGCCCATTCTTTGTGTTAGCTCATTTGATGAATAAAACTCTAATAGTATTTCTGAAAATTGAATAGTATCTTTTAGTCTTTTATCCCAACGTGGTATTGTGAGGCAATACACAACTTTAATTTTCAAATTATCTAACAAGATTTTGAATGGTTTCCCAACATAATAAGATGCTTTAGGTTGAATACTATCAATTAAATATTGTGTGGTATCTGAGACTTGCGATGACCCTCTAATGGTAGTAAGAATAAAAAAGAATAAGATAATTAACATTTTTGCAATTTTCATAATTATTCACAAATTTTAATTTTTAATATAATTTCTCCACTGCTGTCATCTTCAAAAACATTCAATTCTTTAAAATTATCCCCTACTTTCATTAGCACTTTAATACCTGTATTAAATAATTTATTTACCATATAAATATTAGCATAAGCAGTTAATAACTCATAAGGATAATTTTGGTCATATAGATCGTTTCCAAATTTTAAAAAATCTTCAAAAAATGTTTTTCCCGTTGTAGGATTAATTTTCGTATGACTCCAACTATTTATATTTTCACCTGCTGTATCTACTAATGTAGTATATGCATAATTACTGTTATTGATAAAAGACATTGCACTCAATGAATCGCCTATCATTATTGCCCATTCACTATCATCGTAAGTGGTTAAAAAATCTGCTTTATATGTTTTTTGCTGCTTAAACATAGTTAAAAGTCTAAAAAAATCCGATGGGCTTTGGCTATTTACTCCTTCTTTATCATTATGGCAATGTGCTCCACCATACAATGTATCGGTTGTGGGCGGTGGTGCAACATTAGTACTGCTGTTACTGGTGGTAAAATTTATAGCCTCCAATTTATTATTGGCATTTTTCTTTATTAAAAAGGCAGATTCAAACTTTCCGCTTTTAGCACTATCCTGTAACCTTTTCTTTGCTGTACCTGTGGAATCAAGTTCTTTCCAAATACTGTCTGCATATTTTCCTCTTGCAATGGCTGAGTCGTTACAAGGCACTTTTACAGGTTGCAGCGTGTCTTTTTTTTCAATAGGCAGTTCTTCTTTTGTTGTTTCATCATCTACAACAGGTTTTACCGGTGCTGGTACAGTGGTATTGCCTAAGGGGTTGGTGGGGTTATATGTTTTGCTTTTTGCCATTAAAATAGTAACAGTAAAGTTATTGTTTTTTTGTTTTTTGGTAAACCGAGTTAAGGTGAAAGTTTTTAAAATACTTACCTATATTAGTGTTTTGTAGTTTAACTTTTTGCCATGATGCAAAAAGTTACAAAAAAATCTAAGCAGAAACGAATACAGCCCGTTTCTGCTCTACAGATTTTCTCAACTTCTGTACTACTGTAACTTCAACATTTGTAATGCTACACTTAATTATTATGTAATTAAATAAATTAGAAATACTACTATAACCAAATACAGGTTAGTAGTTTAAAACTAACAAAGGTTAAAAAACTATTTTACACCCGAAAGCCTTATATCTGCAACAATAAACTGTCCCCAATAGTTACGTTTACTTCTTGTCCATCCTTTATAGTAATCAAGTAAGCCGCCTCTATTAAAGTAATGCCTTGGTATAGCCAAGGTATCTTGGAATGTGATGTAAAGAGTAGGTGTTATTATATTATGGTTAAAAAAAACTCTTTCTACAATTTTATCTAAAGGATAATAAAATGTAACAATTAATTTATTCGTATAAAAAGTATCTGTATTACCTAAAACAGATGCTATATCCCCTTCATCAGTAATTTCAACTTTTAAGCCTTTAATTAGAGTGGATAACGGCTTGCCAATGTAATAACTTTTCTTAGCTATTATACTATCCTTAAAGTATGCAGATGTGTCTGTAATTGTTGTCTGAGCCTGTGCTTTAACCTTAATTACTATACTTGAAAAAAGTAGTACAGCAATTAATATTTTTCTTATTTTTTTCATTACTTTTATATCCCTCTTATAGCTATTTCACCTATAATATAATTTCTGAAAAATCTTTCTTTTTGTAAGTCCCAATCCCTTTTTTCAAAACGCCCACCCTCCATAAACCATGTTTTAGATATGGGTATGGGTTGAGCAAATTTTATATAAATAGCAGGGGATTTAATATCATTGTTTTTTCTTATAATCCTCTCATCAAGTGTGTGAAATTCTAATAATGTTTGTGTGAATTTTATCGTATCTGATTTATTCCAAACAGGGAAAACACCATGATATTCTATTGGCTGTATTTTTAGATCATCTAATAGTATTTTTAATGGTTTACCTATATAATAACTGAACTTCGGTTGTATGCTGTCCAATAAATATTGAGCAGTATCAGGTACTTGAGATTCGGCTTTTTTAATATTTGTTATTAATACGGTTATACATACCAATAACTTTATTATACTTTTCATTCTGTTTATTTTTTATTCGCAAATTTTAATTTTTAATACACTTTCCCCACTACTGTTATCTTCAAAAACATTCAATTCTTTAAAATTATCCCCTACTTTCATTAATACCTTAATACCTGTATTAAATTGCTTGTTTATCATATAAATATTGGCATAAGCTGTTTGTAGTTCAGCAGGGTATTTTTGGTCAAACATTTTATTTCCAAAGTCAAAAAAATCTTCAGAATAAGTTCGGTTTGTTTTGGGATTAATATTTGTGCTGCTCCAATTATTTATATTTTCTCCTGCTGTATCTATGAGTGTAGCATAAGCATAATTACTGTTATTAATAAAAGACATTGCACTCAGTGAGTCACCTATCATTATTGCCCATTCGCTGTCATCGTAAGAGGTTAAAAAATCTGCTTTATATGTTTTTTGCTGCTTAAACATAGTTAAAAGTCTAAAAAAATCTGATGGGCTTTGGCTGTTTACGCCTTCTCTATTATTGTGGCAATGTGCTCCACCATACAATGTATCAGTGGTGGGTGGCGGTGTAACATTGGTACTGCTGTTACTGGTGGTAAAATTTGTAGCCTCCAGTTTATTGTTGGCATTTTTCTTTATTAGAAAGGCAGATTCAAACTTTCCGCTTTTAGCACTATCCTGTAACCTTTTCTTTGCTGTACCTGTGGAATCAAGTTCTTTCCAAAGGCTGTCTGCATATTTGCCTCTTGCAATGGCAGAGTCGTTACAAGGCACTTTTACAGGTTGCAGCGTGTCTTTTTTTTCAATAGGCAGTTCTTCTTTTGTTGTTTCATCATCTACAACAGGTTTTACCGGTGCTGGTACAGTGGTATTGCCAAATGGGTTGGGGTTGGTGGTTGTACTGCCACCACCTCCACTGCCTCCCGGTGGTACAAAGCTTGGTGGTCCATAAGCTCCTGGAAAATTGAAAAGGTTTATCCATACAAAACCTCCTCCACCTGAACTGCCTTCTGTATTATGGGTAATTTCAGTAGGATTTCCACCACTGCCTCCTGAACCTCCTATCCACCCAAATAAAATGTCTAAAATTCCACAACATTCTATTTCTCCTGTTTTTCGGTTTTCGCACCAACCTAATATACACCATCTTGGTCTTGCTTGCTCTCTTTGCAAATTTTTCCATTGTATCGTTCCTCCACCAATTGCCTCCATAAAATCGGTGGTGGTAATATTGGTAAAACTAATGCTATCGTTATTGTTTTGTGCCATTACAGTGGTTGCTGCATAAAGTAGTAACAGTAAAATTATAGTTTTTCTCATTAGTAATACCTGTTTATTCTTTTATAAATGCTGTTGTTTGCTGTATGCCGTTGCCTTTTATTTGCAGTATATAAATACCTGCTGTTTTTAATGCTGTTTGTACACCGCTTAATCTTATTTCGTGTGTGCCTGCTTTTATAACTTCGGTATGTATATGTGTATATACTACTTGCCCAAGTGCATTGTATATGCTTATTTTTACAGGTGTAGCTTTGTGTAGTGTAAACCTTATGCTTACACTTTTATTTTCTTTTACAGGGTTGGGAAAAACAATAAGGTTATCGGTTGTAGTGTTATCATTTAATGTTTTTTTCTTTGCAAGGGTTATTTGTACTGGCTTGTCTGTTTCTTTGGTATAGGTATTAAATAAAAGCAAACTTCCTTTTAAATAAATACTGTCTGCGGTAGCATGTTGGGTAAAAGCGGCAGATTTAAACACTATTTTTTGTTGCTTTCTTCTTGCCTGTATGGTTGTTGTAATAAAGTTGTTGGCAGTAAATAACAATTCGTTGCCTTGTTGCACTGCGTTTAAGGTTATTGCAGGTTCATTGTTTTGCTGCCAACTGCCTGTTATCATTTTTCCGTTGCTGTATAATTGTAAAGCCAATGGTATTTGTGCAAGTATTTTTTTACCGCTGTAATCGTACTGTGTAAGTGTGCCTGTATAGCTGCCATCGAGGTTTGTGTATATTGTAGTAGCTTTTGTTTTTGTATAAGGCATACCAGGTTCTTGCAACTCTACTACGTTTATCTGTGGTGCTTTTTGTAGGCTTCTTGCAGCATAATTATTATTATAGGCTGCCAGTTCAGCTTGTGCTTGTTTGTAGCCCTTAGCAGCAGCTTGTGTTATATAGTAAGTAGCACTGTCTGTATTGGCATTTACACCATAACCGTATTTAAAACATAAACCTGTAAAATACATACATGCTGCACTGCCTATTGTATTGCCTGTTTTAAAATATTGTAAAGCCTGTGTATAGCTTTGTGTACAGCCCAAGCCTTTGTAATACATATAGCCTAATGCAAAAAATGCGGAAGGCTCCTGTAATTGTACTGCTGTAATAAAATACTGTACTGCTACTGCATAACCTGCACTATCTGTACTGTGTGTTTTATATAGCATGCCTGCATTAACCCATGCTTTATGGTAACCATTACCGGCTGCCTGCAAAAACCAGTATTTTGCTAAAGTAAAATTGCTATCAACACCCAAGCCTTTTGCATAGTGCATTCCTAAAGCATTCATGGCTTTGGGCTCGCCTGCATTGGCTCGTTGGGTAAATAACTGAAATGCTTTTTGAGGATTATACTTTTTAAATGTGCCAGTAAGATACAACTCTGCACTGTCTGTAGTAGTTGTACTATCAGGCTGTGCATGGGCTGCTGTGCAAAAAGAAAACAACAATAGGATAAACAATATTTTTTTCATTTTTTCAGTTAATCGGTTTATTCGTTTAATGGGTAATTAGGAATTAGATATACCAGTTTCCATCAATAAACATTTAACATTCATCATTACGCTTTCTACTAGTTCTTAATTTATAATTTTTAATTTTTAATTCTTAATTTTAAATTTTAAAAAACTACCATTGAAAAAATACATCAGGTAAATTGCCGTAAGGTGTACCAGATTCTGCCCAACGGTCTAATAATAATCTCATTGTTTCTGGCATCACTTCATTTATTCTTTGAATACTGATGTATTGCTCTTCTGGGTTATTGGCATTTCGGTAATAAGCTATAAATATGGCTACATGGTAATTGGTTAGTTCTGTTTTAGTAATAGCTTCCTGTAAACTTAATTCGCCGGCTATATTTAATCTTACCAATTCTGCCCAGTCTTTATTTGCCATTGCAGCAGCTTTGCTGTAATACTTTGCTTCTAATACATAAGTATATTGTTCTGGTGTAAGTACAGGGTTTAACACTTCACTCTCGTAGGCTTTGCTGTCAAACTCTCCAAAAGGGTCGGTTTCTCTAAACGTTGTTTGCATTTCTTTTAAAGTTGCAACTGCCTGATGTAGTGTATTAAGCTGGTTTTCATCTAAATCAATTTCAGTAGCAAATTTTATGGCAATATCTATTTGAGAGTTATTATATAAATGGGCATATAAGCTTACTACACTATCTATTATAGGTTGATGAATGAGTAAAATATTATTTATCAAACTGTCTTTGGCTTCTGAATAATTAGCAAACAGTTTGTTGCTTAAAGCTATTGCTCTTTCTCTTTGTACTAAGTAAGGAGTTATTTGTGTTGCCGCCATTGCAGATAAACTGTAAGTTTTAATGTAAACCGATAATGCAACCTGTGCAGCTTCTATACTGTTTCTTGTAATTTCGTTGTTATAAGCAGCAGCATAATAAACGGTGTCTTGCGGTTGTGTAAATACCGTATTAAATGCTGTATTAAAATTATCGGAGTAGGCTCTGCTTTTATACTGCATACAATTCATAAAATAAGATTCTACTAAAGCATTTTTTTGATTAGCAGGAATGCTTAGTACACTATCTATATAATATAATCTGATTGCCAAATAATGACTACTTGCTGCAGAAAGTGTATATCTGCTTATTACACTATCATAAACAGTAATAATATTTTGCAGGATATTATTACGAATTAAAGTGTCTGTACTTTTTGCCCATACTTTTTCTATGAGGTTTTCTCTCCACCCATAAATGGTATTAAAATATTGCTGCGTAAGTGAGTCTGTATTATACTTTTGTTGCAGCATAAATGCTGTAAGTTTGGCAATAGTATTTGCCTTGGGTAATACAACTGCAGAATAATAATCATCAATCTTCGAAGCAGGTAATAACAAATTAAAGTCGTTCTTAAAAAGTCTTTTTAAACTATCAATTACAAGCGTAGATGAGCCGGCTAAAATGGCATTGCCTATTGTTTGTTCCTCCTCTAAGAATAATTCGGCAAGCATGAATTGCTCATTATTTGTAAGCAATATTTTTGAACCTACCTCATGCACTTTTATAACTACTGAAGAAGGATAAGTTGATAATACTGATGTATCTATGCTTTGGCTGTGGGTAGTTTGAGAAATCAGTATAAATAAAACAAATGAAAATATTGACTTCATCATAAAGTATTTTTGGCTTTTATATAATTGTAGAAAATAAAAAAGTATCCTTTTTAAATACTATACAAAGGAGCTTTTATATATTTGATTAAACAACAACCTAAATGAGTAATTTAGCCACTTATTAAGTAATTTAAAACATATAGCTATGGTGGGTAATAAAATAAAAATTATCAGAGAAATTAAAAACTACACACAAGAGTTTATGGCTTCTGAATTAAACATTAGCCAAAATGCTTACTCACGTATTGAGTTGAATAAAACAAAACTGACTGACTACTGCTTTAGCGGAAAAAATTGCTGATATTTTGGAAGTTTCTCTTGCTGATTTATTATCAAAAGATAACCCAATTATAACTTTTAGTAATAATACTATTGATAAAAATTTTGGCTATATTAATAACCACTACGAATCGCAAAAAGAACTGTACGAAAACACAATAACCTTATTACAAAAAGAATTAACAGATGCAAAAGAAAGAGAAGAAAGGCTGTTGAAGTTATTAGAAAAAAGAGGGTAAAAAAACAATGTTATTCTGAATGAAATGAAGAATCTGCTTGTGCTTTGGTATAATACCCCATGTCATGTTGAGCGAAGCGAAACATCTGCCTGGGCATTTGTTCTACTATTCAGGAGATCCTTCGCTTCGCTCAGGATGACATGAAATATGTTTCTTTATAAACAATATTATATATCAAGTATTTGCTGTACAGTTCCAAATAAAACTTGTGTTCCCAAAGCAATATCTTCGTAAGATGAATATTCCAAAGGGTTATGGCTTATACCATCTTTACTTCTTATAAAAATCATTCCATAATCACAAGCATAAGAAAGTGGTAACGAGTCATGAAATGGACCACTCATTAACTCTGGTGCATCTACATTTAGTTTTTTACATTCATTGTGTATAATAGTTTTTATCCAGTTTGCACAATAACGAGGTTCACTATTAGTGTCTTCAGAAATTTGATAAGTTAATCCATGTTTTTTTGAAATATTTTCTATAGCATCCATTAATTGTTTTTCATAACCATGTCTTCTTTCTAAATCAATATCTCTTAAATCAATAGTAAAACTTACTTCTTCTGGAATAATATTTCTACTTGCAGGAAAAACATTTAAAGTACCTACTGTACCTACAGTTGGTGCATTAGGCACTTGGGAAGCAATTTGATTTAATGCAACAATAATTTCAGCAGCACCTACTAAAGCATCTTTTCTTATAGCCATAGGTACGCTTCCTGCATGACCAGCCATGCCTTTTAATTTTACTGTAGCCCATAAAGGTCCTGAAATACCTGAAACTACACCAACAGGTTTATTGGCAATTTCTAATACTGGTCCTTGCTCTATATGCAATTCTAAAAAACAGTAAATGCTATTGGGTGCATATTCATCGTTTTTAAATTTGGTTATGTCGCAACCAAAATCTAATAACGCTTGTTCTCTTGTAATGCCGTTTGCATCTGTACGTTGCAGCTCTCCTTCTTCTAATTTTCCTAAAATTCCTCTGCTACCAAATAAGCCTTTGTTAAAACGCCATCCTTCTTCGTCTGCAAAGGAAACAACTTGTATAGTGCGTTGTGGTTGTATATTATTTTCAGTAAGTGTTGTTACTACTTCAATGGCACATAAAACACCTGCTACACCATCAAAACGTCCTCCATAGGGTTGAGAATCTAAATGAGAGCCCATCATTAAAATAGGAAGACTTTCATCTGTTCCCTTTAATGTTCCTATTAAATTTCCAAAGTTGTCAATTTTAGTAGTCATTCCTGCTGCTTGCATCCAAGATGCTGCTAATGCAAATGCTTTTTTTTCATCTGCAGAATGTGCAGGACGATTGGTACCTGTTTCTCCAATTTTTCCTATAAGGCTCATAGCCTCAAAGTGTTGCTGTAAACGGGTTGTATTGATATTCATTATAAATTTTAAATTATAAATTTTGAATTGAAGAAGTTAAATAGAACTAAGTTGAATGACTTTGAAAATCATTTAAAATTCATCATTCAAAATAATTTTAATGGTCGTTTAATGGTAAGCCTTTCTCTTGCCACATCTTCCAGTTAATATATTCTGGAGCTACACGTTTTTCATCCATTGTAATGCAATTATCTACAGGGCAAACCAACTTACATAAATTGCAGCCTACGCAATCATCTTCTTTAATGGTGTATATGTTGTAAGGATTTTGGTGTTGTAAATTTATGGCTTGATGCGAAGTATCTTCACAAGCAATGTAACACAAACCGCAGTGAATACATTTATCTTGATTGATGTTTGCAACATGATGATAGTTGATATCCAAATCTTCCCAATGGGTAATATTATTTACTGATTTGCCAATGAAATCATCAAGAGTTTTAAATCCTTTTTCATCCATCCAATTATTTAATCCTTCACACATATCTTGTACAATTCTAAACCCATGTTTCATAGCTGCTGTACAAACTTGTACAGTGCTTGAACCGAGTAACATAAACTCTACAGCATCTCTCCAAGTGCTAACACCTCCAATGCCACTTATTGGAACTTTAGAAGTAGTGGGGTCTTGAGCTATTGTTGTTAAAAATTTTAGAGCAATAGGTTTTACTGCTGGACCACAATAGCCTCCAAAAACACTTTTGCCTGCAACGTAGGGGTTAGGAACTAAAGTATCTAAATCTACACCAGTTACAGATTGTATGGTATTGATTAAACTTAAAGCATTGGTTCCTGCTTCTACACAAGCTTTTCCTGTTGGCACAACAGAGTGTACATTTGGTGTGAGTTTTGTAATTACAGGAATGGTTGCTTTTTCCATTACCCATTCTACAACCATTTTTGCAATTTCTGGGTCTTGACCAACTGCAGCACCCATGCCTCTTTCTGTCATGCCATGAGGGCAACCAAAGTTTAGTTCAAAGCCCATAGCTCCTGCATCTTCACACTTTTTAATTAATTCGTGCCAAGCATTTCTGTTGTTATCTGCCATTAAAGAAACAATCATTGCACGGTCTGGAAAAAGTTTTACAACTTCTGTAATTTCTTTAAGATTTATATCTAAAGGTCTATCACTGATTAACTCAATATTGTTGAAACCCATAACACGATGCCCACCATAATCTACAGAAGAATAACGTGAAGAAACGTTTTTTACTTGCGAACCTAAGGTTTTCCATACAACGCCTCCCCAGCCTGCTTCATAAGCTCTAAGTACATTTATTTTTTTATCTGTTGGTGGTGCACTTGCTAACCAAAATGGATTGGGTGATTTAATGCCTAAAAAATTTGAAGAAATATTTGCCATAAGGAACTATTTTAAATTTTGAATTATAAATTTTGAATTATAAATTATGAATTATGAATTATGAATAATAAATTATTGTTGGTTTGTTTCTGAAGTAGTTTTTACAATTTTTGTTAGTATGTTTATGATATGTTCAATGGAATTTAGATAAGAAGAATAATCGGTTTCAACTAACTTACTTTTATCTAAAAGTCTTAACCAGTAACGAGTTTCTCTTGCTTCCCTTGATGCTATTGAGAGCTTTGCTATGAAATCTTTTCTTGATTGTGCAGCAATTGCTTCTTCAACGTTTGCTCCAATACTTGTACCACTTTTTAGCAATTGTTTTGATAAAACAAACTCTTTATGCTCAATCAAAATTTTATAAAGCTGAATTATTTGTAGAGAAAATTCAAATGACAGTTCTAATATCTTATTTTCAGTTTTCACTACTAATTCCATATTTAAAATATAAAATTTAAAATAGCATTAGCTCCATCTTTACCAGCCTGTACAGCATCTACAGCTTCTTTTCCTCCATTTATTGCATCTCCTCCTGCAAATACACCTTTAACATTTGTAGATGCTTTATCTGATTGTAAAATAATTTTTCCTTTGTTATTTTCCAAGCCTATTTGTTCTACTAAAGCTGTGTATGGTTTTTGTCCAGTTGCTTTTATTATCATATCTACTTCTAAAGTAAACGTTTCGCCAGTTGGTATTGGTGTTGGTCTGCCAGAAGCATCAGGTTCACCTAATTGCATAACATCGCAAACCAAAGCTTTTACTTTTCCACTATCTCCAATAATTTCTTTTGGTGCTGCAAGCCATAATGTAGCACAACCATCTAATCTTGCAATATCTAATTCGTGCTGTGTACAGGTTTTTTCTGCTTCCGTTCTTCTATAAACCATGGCTACTTCTTTAGCTCCTAAACGTTTTGACTGAGTAGCAGCATCAATGGCTGTATTACCCATTCCTATTACAGCTACTCTATCTCCTACAGAAATATTTTTAAACTCATTGGTTCTTATGTTGTAAATAAAATGAATTGCATCTTCAACGCCATCTAAATCTTCTCCAGGAATGTTTAATTTATTAATTGTTCCAATGCCAAAAGCCAAATAAACTGCATCATAATTTTTTTGTAACTCATCCAGCGAAAAATCTTTGCCTAATGTTTGATTGTATTTTATATCAATTCCTCCAATGCTTATAATATAGTTTACTTCATCTTCACAAAAAGCAGGTGTTACTTTATAAGCAGCAATACCATAAGTCATTAAGCCTCCACCTTTACTTTCTTTTTCATAAATAGTTACTTCAACACCTTCTCTTGCTAAAACATGAGCACAACTTAAACCTGCAGGGCCAGCACCAACAATAGCTACTTTTTTTCCATTAGATGGTTTTCTTTCAAACAATTTCCAGTTTTCTTCTATTGCTTTTTCTGTAGAATATCGTTGCAATTTTGCAATTTGTACAGGCGTTTCTTCCATTAAATTATATACACAAGAGCCTTCACATAATTTTTCTACAGGGCAAACTTTACCACAACCAGCACCTAAAATATTTGATTGAAAAATAGTATGTGCAGAGCCTTTGATGTTTTCGGTAGTGATTTGTTTTATAAACTTAGGTATATCAATACTTGTAGGGCAAGCTTTTGTACAAGGTGCATCATAGCAAAACAAACATTTATTAGCTGCAACCAAAGCTGCATCTTTTGTTTCAAACATTGGATGAATGTCTGAAAAGTTTTGATTGTATTGAGCTTCTGTTAGCCTGTTATTTGTAATCATTTTATTTTTATTATGAGTTATGATTTAAGAATAATGATTATGAGTATTCATCGCCTTAGATTCCTCTTTCTAAGATATTATAATCTTACTAATTCTCCATACGTTTCTGGTCTTCTATCTCTAAAGAACTGCCATTTGCTTCTTATTTGTTCTATCAAATCTAAATCAAATTCTGCAATGAGTAGTTCATCTTTATCTTCACTTGCTTCTGCAATAATTTGTCCTAATGGATTTACAAAATAAGAGGTGCCATAAAACTTTCCAAGATTCCAAGGCTTTTCAGTTCCTACACGATTAATGCAACCCATAAAATATCCATTGGCAACAGCATGTGCAGGTTGTTCTAACTTCCATAAATATTGAGATTGACCAACAGTTGTTGCACTTGGATTATAAACAATTTCGGCACCATTTAAACCCAAACATCTTGCACCATCAGGGAAATGTCTATCATAACATATATACACCCCAACCTTTGCATATTTTGTTTGAAAAACAGGATAGCCCAAATTACCAGGTTTGAAAAAGAATTTTTCCCAAAAGCCGCCTGTATGAGGAATATGGTTTTTTCTGTACTTGCCAAGATAAGATCCATCAGCATCAATTACTGCAGCAGTATTGTACAACACCCCAGCTTGTTCTTTTTCATAAACTGGAACAATGATAACCATGTTGTATTTTTTTGCATAAACCTGCATTCGCTCTATCGTAGGTCCAGGAACTGTTTCAGCACTTGCATACCAATTGGCATCTTGCCCAGGACAGAAATATGGCGTATTGAATATTTCCTGAAAGCAAAGTATTTGCACTCCTTTTTTTCCTGCTTCTTCAATTAAAGGAATATGCTTTTGCACCATTGCTTCTTTAATTTCTTCAATTGTTCCTTCACCTTCTGTTTTAGGTAAAGACATTTGAATTAATCCTGATTTAATTATTCTGGGCATATTGTTTAGTTATGAGTTAAGAGTTATGAGTTTAGAGTTGTGAGTTAATAGTTATGAGTTATGAGTTATGAGTTATGAGTTATGAGTTATGAATTGGATAAATATCTTTCTTTAGTTGTTAGAATAATGCTGGTTAGAATTTTTTTCACCTCGTCACAAGAATTATTTAGGTTATTAAATTCAGACTCCGGAATATAACTGCTATCTTTTAAAAGGTTAAGCCAATACTGGGTTTCTCTTGCTTCTTTTAAAGATATTGACAATTTGTGAATGAAGTCTCTTTTGGACTGACTGGCAACAGCTTCCTGAATATTAGCACCAATGGAAGTTCCACTTCTTAAAACTTGTTTTGAAAGAACGAATTCTTTTTTATCAGTTACTAAGTTTTTATACAATGCAATAACTGCTAATGCAAAAGCATAAGACTTTTGTTGAATGATACTATCTGTTTTTTTTAAATCACTCATAACTCTTCATTCTAAACTCTAAACTCTAAACTATAGAAGCAACTTTATTCCGCTTCACAAACTTTCCAAATCCTTTCTCTACTTTACATTCATTATTATCAATAGCAATTTTACCTCTTAATAAAACTGTTTTTACTTTTCCTGTTACTTCCCATCCTTCATAACCACTATAATCTACATTCATGTGATGTGTTGATGCAGATAATACATGTTTTTCATTTGGGTTGAATAAAACAATATCTGCATCGCTACCAACAGCAATGGTTCCTTTTTTAGGAAACATGCCAAATATTTTTGCAGCGTTGGTACTTGTTACTTCTACAAATTTGTTTAAAGTAATTTTATTTTTTTCAACACCTTCGCTAAACAATAATTCCATTCTGTTTTCAATAGCTGGATGTCCGTTGGGTATTTTAGAAAAATCATCTTTACCCAATAATTTTTGTTCCCACATAAAGGGGCAATGGTCTGTAGCAACTACTTGTACCAAACCTTGATTAATTCCTGCCCATAATGTAGCTTGATCTTTCTTTTCACGAAGTGGTGGACTCATAACCCATTTAGCTCCTTCAAAATCTCTTTCATATAAACTTGCATCAAGAATTAAATACTGAATACAAGTTTCTACAAATATTTTTTGGTTACGCTTGGTTGCATTGCGTACTGCATTTAAAGCTCCTTCGCAAGTAAGATGTACAATATAACCAGGGCAACCTGTATAGCTTGTCATATCTACAAATCGTTCACTTGCTTCGGCTTCTGTAATTTCTGGTTGCGATAAATAATGATATAATGGTGAAAGTTTTCCTTCATCTTTATGCTTTGCAATTAAGTAATCAATCATATCGCCATTGGTAGCATGTACATTAATTAAACCACCATGTTTTTTTACTTCTTCCATTAAACCTATCATCTGTCTGTCATCTATCATTAATGCCCCTTTATAAGCCATAAAAGTTTTAAAAGACGTAATGCCTTCTTCTTCTATAAAATGTTTAATTTCTTTTTTGGTATCCTCATTAAAATCTGTAACAGCCATGTGAAAGCTATAATCACCAACACAATTATTATCACTTCTGCTTTTCCATTCTTTTAAAGCATCTTGTAAACTATTGCCTTGTTTTTGTAAAATAAAATCTATTACCATAGTTGTGCCACCATACAAAGCAGCTCTTGTACCAGTTTCGTAACTATCGCTACTAAAAGTACCCATAAAAGGCATATCTAAATGCACATGAGGGTCAATGCCTCCAGGGAAAATTAATAATCCTGTTGCATCAATTTCCTTATCGGATTGTACATTTAGATTTTTCCCAATGGCTTGAACTGTTTCGCCGCTAATAAAAATGTCAGCAGTCTGATCAGAATCTGCTGTAATGATTCTTCCGTTTTTAATTAATACACTCATAAGTTATTTTTTTAAACCGCAAAGGGCACAAAGAATTACGCAATGTTTACAAAGATTAAAGTCCGTTAACAACTCTTTTGATGCCATCTTTTAATCTCAGAACATTAAAGTTCATCAACAAACCTAATTTATAATTACCAAGTTTCATATAAGTAAGTGTTTGTGCCAAATGAATATCGTTTAATGCCTCAACACTTTTTATTTCAATAACCAGTTTTTTTTCTACTAATAAGTCTATTCTATAACCGCATTCTAATTTAACATTTTCAAACACTAATGGCATTGCTTTTTCTTTTTCAACCAAGAATCCTGAGCTTATCAATTTATAATAGAGACATTCCTTATATGCACTTTCCAATAAGCCTGGACCGAGAGCTGAATGTACTTCAATCCCATTACCAATCACTTTATTTGAAATTTCATTTTCTGTCATAAATAACTTAGAGTTCTTTGCGTTAATCCTTAGCGTTCTTTGCGGTTAATATTAAATATAAAATACCACTAACAAAAAAACCAACAAACCATGCATAATGATACAAGATGGAAAGCCATGTTGCAACAGAATTTGGGTCTATCAACTTTACAGTAACTAAAAAGCCTGGAACAACAGGAATTACTCCAATTATAAAAGCAATCAATGCAATAATGTTGAAGCCATTTTTGTAACCATACATTCCGTTGTGTTTATATAAATCTTCTACTATTAATTTTTGTTTGCGAATAAAAAAATAATCTGCAATCATTATTCCTCCAATGGGTCCCAACAAACCTGAATATGCAATAAGCCAAGTAAAAATATATCCATTAGGGTCTGCAATTAATTTCCATGGTAAAATTAAAATACCAACAACACCTGTAATATAACCACCAATTTTAAAATTTATTTTTTTAGGATTAAGGTTTGCAAAATCGTTTGCGGGGCTTACAATATTGGCAGCTATATTGGTTGCTAAGGTTGAAATAATAATTCCAATCATAGCAAAACTTACTACTAATTTACTTTCAAATTTGCTTGCTAATTTTACTATATCCCATTCTGTTTGTCCATAAATTATAGTAGTAGCCAATGTTACCACTACGCCTACAAAAGCAAATAAAGTCATACTAGGTGGTAAGCCAATTGCTTGCCCAGTTATTTGTGCTTTTTGGCTTTTTGCATACCTAGTAAAATCTGTAATATTTAATGATAAAGTAGCCCAAAAACCTATCATACCTGTAAGTGCTGGAAAGAAATATTTCCAAAAATCTGAGCCATGTAATTTTGATTCCTGATTAAGAATATTGTCTAAACCATTTGCTTGAGTAATTGCCCAAAATAATAATGCTAAAGTTGCAACTGGTAAAAAAATAGCTTTAAAAACCAATAACTTTTTAATACTCTCCACACCATAATAAATAATGAGCATATTTAAAAACCAAAATGCTAAAAAACAAATAAAAGGTAATGCTTGAGGGAACAATCCTGTAACATGAATTTCTTCTAAAGTTGGGTTCCAGGTTCTAATTAAATTATAAATAGATTCGCCACCAATCCATGTTTGAATACCAAACCATCCACAAGCAACAATAGCCCTTAATATAGCAGGAATATTAGCACCTCTTGTGCCAAAACTTGCTCTGGCAAAAACAGGAAAAGGAATGCCATATTTTGCACCTGCATGGCCATTTAAAATCATTGGAATTAAAACAATAGAGTTACCTAACAAAAATATTACAATGGCTTGCCACCAGTTTAACCCTTCTTTTATCATACCACTTGCAAGCATATAAGTAGGAATACATAAACTCATACTTATCCATAAAGCTGCATAATTCCAAGTACCCCAAGTTCTTTTATCCTGTGGAATAGGAGCAAGGTCTTCGTTGTATAAACTATTATTCATGTTTTTTGGGTATAAAGTAGTATCGAATTAATAGTTATTTTAAACACAAGCTTCATCGGCAATTTTTAGTGCTTCGCTAATAATAGCCAAGCCTTCATCTATTTGTTCTTTAGTTACTATTAATGGTGGTGCACAAAAAATAAAATTCCAACGTACAAAAGTGTACATGCCTAACGCTTTTATTTTAGCAGCCACTTTATTCATAACTTCCATTTCGGTTGGTTTGGCATTAAATGGAGCTAAAGGTTCTTTAGTTTTTCTGTTTTTTACTAATTCCATACACCCTAATAAACCGGTATTTCTAAAGTCGCCAATAGATGGATGTTTTTCTTTTAGTTTCTCTATTTGTTGCTCCATGTATTTGCCCATTGCAATTGCATTTTCAAACAAATTATCTTCTTCGTACACTTTAATTGTTTCTAAGGCTGCAGCACAACTTACTGCATGAGCTGAATAAGTTAAACCAAGTGGTAAAACAGTGTCATCATATTTAGCAGCTATTTTATCGCTAACTTGTAAGCAACCTAAAGGCATATAACCACAAGTTAAACCTTTTGCCATAGCAATCATATCAGGAACGATATCATGATTTTGAAACCCAAACCATTTACCTGTTCTACCAAAGCCACTCATTACTTCATCTATAATTAATAATATTCCATGCTTTTGGGTAATTTCTCTTACAGCTTTTAAAAATCCTTTTGGATATTTCAAGCAGCCTGATGTGCCAGATTCACCTTCTAATAAAACTGCTGCAATATTAGTAGGTCCTTCATAAGCAATTATACGTTCAAAAGAAGCAACAGCTTCTTTCAATAAATTTTCTTCACCATATTCCCAACGGTATAAATAAGGTAAATCGAAGTGAACAAAATTGGGTGCTTGCTGAGCATCTACTGGTAATCTTCTTGGGTCGCCACCTGCAGAAATAGCACCCATTGTAGCACCATGATAAGATTGATAACGTGTAACAATTTTATGACGACCTGTATATAAACGTGCTAATTTAATTCCATTTTCTATAGAGGTTGCACCACATAAAGTAAAGAACGATTTGTTTAAATCTCCAGGACAAATTTCTGCTAATTTTTTTCCTAAATCTGCTCTTACTTTAGTTACACAACTTGGCGAAACATACGATACTTCTTGCATTTGTTGTACAACTGCATTGGTTATTCTCTGGTTGCCATAGCCAATATTCATATTTATTAATCCACTAGAAAAATCTATTATTTTATTATCATCATAATCGTATAAATAAACACCTTCTGCATGTTTAATGGCAATAGGATTTGTGCCTTTTTGTTTACTCCAACTAAACAAAGTATAATCTTGAGCATCCTGAATTATTTCATGAGCTTGTGATAAGGTTTCTGTTTTCATTTTTTATATTGATTATCGTTATTAATTAATATTTAAATACGCTACGCTTTCAGGTTTATTTAACTCATCCAGTTGATGCCTGCTTCTGCATTCCATTTTGTAGTAGATTTTTTTAGTTTAGTCCAAAACTCAATACTACTTTTTCCTGTAATATCGCCTACGCCAAATTTGCTTTCATTCCAACCGCCAAAACTAAAAGGCTCACGTGGTACAGGTACACCAACGTTTACACCAATCATTCCTGCACTTGCTTTATCAATTATATAACGTGCCATACCACCATTTTGTGTAAACACACTTGCAGCATTGCCATAAGGGTTTGCATTTTCTATTGCCAAAGCTTCATCTACTGTTTTAGTACGCATGATAGAAATAACTGGCCCAAAAATTTCTTCTTTGGCAACACTCATTTCTGGTGTTACATAGTCAATAACTGTTGGACCAACATAAGTTCCATACTCTTGTCCTTCTACTTTTGTATTTCTGCCATCTACTAAAATTTTTGCACCTTGTTGCTCTGCTTCAGTTATATACTTTTCAATTCTTAATTGCGATTCTTTATTAATTACAGCACCTAAATTTTTGCCTGGAATTATTTTTTTTGCTTCCTCACAAATTTTATCAATAATATGTTGTACACTGCCTACAGCAACCATTGCACTTGCTGCCATACAACGTTGTCCTGCACAACCACTCATACTTGCAGCAACATTTTGTGCAGTCATATCGGGTATTGCATCTGGTAAAACCAATAAATGATTTTTTGCACCTCCCAATGCCAAACATCTTTTTAAATTTTGTGTTGCCCGTTGATAAACAATTTTAGCCACTTTGGTAGAACCTACAAAAGAAACTGCTTCTATGCCAGGATGGTCGCAAATAGCTTCTACAATTTCTACATCGCCATGAACTACATTAAATACACCATCAGGTAACCCTGCTTCTTTTAAAATTTCTGCTAAGCGACCACAGCTTAATGGTACTTTTTCACTTGGTTTTATAATCATACAATTACCTAAAGCTATTGCATTAGGAATAGTCCAATTTGGCACCATAGAAGGAAAGTTAAAAGGCACAATAGAGGCAACAACGCCTAAAGGTGCATGTTCTGTTCTACACTCTACACCTTTACTAACTTCTAAAATTTCTCCTTGAATTAATTGAGGTAATGAAGTGGCAAACTCTGTAAGCTCTACACATTTTTCAATTTCTGCAACAGATTCAGCATAGGTTTTTCCATTTTCTTCTGTACATAGTTCTGCTAATTCTTTTAAATGTTTTTCTAATAAAGTTTTATATCTAAAAAATACTTGAACTCTTTCTTTTATAGGTGTTTTGCTCCATGCAGGAAATGCAGCTTTAGCTGCACGAACAGCATTATCTAAATCGTTGTAAGCCGACATTGGAACAGTTGATAAATGACTACCATTTAAAGGAGAAATTACATCCATTGTTTTAGTTGTAGATGCACTTACAAATTTTCCATTGATGAAATTTTGAATAGCAGGGTATTTCATTGTTTGTTTTTTATTTTACTTTTTAATTTAATCATAGATTTTCTAAAGAATATTTTTATAAATTTTTTAGAAAATGAGCTATAAAACTAAAATTATTTTAGAAATAACAAAATATTTTTACTATTTTTATTTTAATGGTAATTATTTATTTTTAAAAAATTATGAGTCAACATTCATTGGACACCCTTGATTTTAATATTCTGTCTTGCTTACAACAAGATGGTAGAATGAGTTTTACTGTAATGGCAGAAAAATTAAATGTATCTATTGCAACAGTAAGAACGAGAGTAAATAAATTAATAGAAGATGGAACTATTAATATTATCGGTAGGGTAAATCCAGAAAAAGTTGGCTTTCATGCGTATGCCCATATCGCAGTGTATGTACGCCCTGCAACATTAAAAGAAAAAGTAGCTAATAAAATTTCGAAATATAAAGAAGTAAGCTTTTTAGCACTAACCAGTGGAGATTATGATTTAGAGGTTGATGTGATGTGTAAGAATAATGATTTTTTGGTTGAATTTGTAAATAAAATTTCTACTATAGAAGGTGTTCATCAAACCAAAACAACCATTTATTTTAAAGTATATAAATATGCACAACCCGATTTGGATTTATTGAGATAAATTTAATGGTGCTGATTTTTTTTTGACTATATAAAAAATTATTTTTACCTTCTCACTCTAAAACTTTGCTATATGATAAAATTTAATGAATTACAAACAGGAGATTTTGTGATGGTTGAGTATGAAGGTAAAATGTGGGAAGGAGAAGTAACCAACCTTAACCACGATGAAAAACAAGTAGAAGTAACCACCGAGGTGCAACCTTTTTGGTACGCACCAGAAAGTTTACATGCTGTACCATTAAACGACCAACAGTTAATGAATTTTAATTTTACCAAGCAAGTTAATGAGGATGGAAGTATTAAATATATGAAAGAAGCTTTTAGGTTAGTGATACCTTCAAAAGATGATTTTAGCACAATAGAAATGTGGTATAGAGAAGATAGAAGACATCATCCAGATGTACATTTTATGCACCAACTACAAAATCATTATTACAGCATGACTAAAGTACATTTAACTAAAAGTTAGTTTATTTTCTGGTTTCTTCTTTTAAGTAATAAACTGTTTTAGTAGTATGTAATTTATATTACATATACAGTTTTCTGTTAAGCAGCAACTTAAAAGAAGATAGTTAGCCTAATTTTTTTAACTGTTAGTATAGAAACCTTTGTTTACCTCAACAATTGATATTTTTTTTAAAAAAAAAAAAATATACTTTAGTAGCCCAATTTAAGAATGGTTTAGCTGCTTATGAAACTACAATATCTTAATAAGATATTTTTTGCTTATAATGAAATGGAATGGACAAAACACTATTGCCAGTTCATTAAGTCTATTTCTCAACATAGCTTTTATAATATTTATTTTTTATTTTTCACTAAAAGAAACCATAAAGTTTTTTTTAAAGATTATTTAAAAGAATGGATATGTAAACCCAAACCACCTTTTCTACATATTACAGTAAATTAAATTGTACAACTAATATTTGGTTCACCTTTTTTTTAATTGTTTTTTATTCAATAATAATAAAGTCATGAAAAAATTTTTATTCTTTTTTTGTTTTCTATTACTTGCAATAGGTAGTACTATAGCACAACCTATGTGGTCAATTGCAACTTGTAGTAATTTAACTTCAACTACTTATGGGCCTATGTATAGCACTTCTACAGCAAATGCAACTAATAGAACGGCTATTATTTACCCTGCTACACAACTTGTAGGGGTGGCAAACACAACGCTTACTTCTATGTTTATTAAAAGAGCTACTGCTAGTGGTTCAATGCTTGGTACGCCCAATTTTAAAATTTATTTGTTAGAAACTTCTTCTACAGATTGGGGGACTGGAAGTTTAGACTGGGCAACAGCAACAGGACCAGCCACATTGGTATATGATGGCAACCCAGTTTCTGCTGTTGGTTCTTCTGCAGGGTTTAAAGAGTTTTCACTAACAACCACGTTTGCTTATGGAACCCAAAATTTAGCGGTGTTTTTTGAATATACTAATTCTACCACTAGTAATAGTATAAGTTGGGATTATGAATATGGTATTGGTTGCAGTGGCAACAATAATAATACCGGTAAATACACCAACAATACAACAGGTGTTTTGCCTGCAACATTAGCAAGTAGTAATTATAGAAGGCCAGTTATTGGCTTTAATTATAGCTTACCGCCATGTACAGTTCCACCAACTGCAGGTATTGCAATAAGTAATATTGATACAGCATGTAGTGGAGAGGATTTTATTTTAAACCTTTCTGGAAATAGTTTTGGTGATGGCCAAACCTACCAATGGCAATATTCTACAACTGGTACTGCACCTTGGACAGATATTGGAACAGCCGATATTGAACAAAGAGATACTCTTAACCAATTAACTACAACTTATTATCGTTGTGCTGTAACTTGTAGCGGTAATACGGCTTATTCAGATTCTGTAAAGATATTTACTCCAACTTTGGTTAGTGGTACCTTTACTATAGACCAAACCCTGCCACCAAGTGGAAGTAATTTTACAAGCTTTGCAGATGCTATTAATTCTATAAAATGTGGTATTAGTGGTCCTGTTGTATTTAATGTTGTAGCAGGTAGTGGTCCATACACAATTACTTCACCAATTTCAATACCCGATGTTTATGGTGCATCTCCATCTAACACCATCACTATTAATGGTAATAACCAATCAATCGTTTACAATGCAAGTGTTTCTGCCGATAGATCAGCAATAATTTTAAATGGAGCCGATTTTGTTAGCCTTAATAATTTAAGTATTGATGTAAGTGCAGGCACTTATGGTTGGGGTATTACTTTAATAAATGCAGCAGATAGTAATTATATTGGCTCATGTAATATTACAAGCTCTACTTCTTCTACTTCTACAAACTATGCAGGTATAGTAATAACAGGCTCCTTAACCAGTGCCACATCAATTGGTAACAATGGTAATGGAAATTTGATAGAAAATAATAATATCATTGGTGGGTATTATGGTATTTCAACTTATGGCGAATCAACAACACTTTGTGCTGGTAATAAATTAGTAAACAATTCTATACAAGATTTTAATTATTACGGTATTCAGGCTGCTTATCAAGCAGATGCTGAGATTAAAAATAATGATATTCAAAGGCCTAACAGAACAACTTTTTCTACAACTAATTATGGAATGAATTTTATATCTGTAAGTACTGGGTTGAATGTTAGTGGCAATAAAATACATCACTTATTTTCCGCTTTACCTGTAAATACTATCACTACCTATGCTATCTATGTAAGTGCTGATGGCACTGTAACCAACCCAAATAAATTTTATAATAACTTAATTTATAGTATAGAAGGGGATGGCACTCATTATGGAGTTTTTAATTCAGGAGGTGCCTATATGCAAGCATATCACAATACTATTGCATTAGATTATGTAGCTGCTACTGCAGGTACTACTGCCGGTTTTTGGCAAACAACTACTGCAGATGGGATAGAGTTTAAAAATAATATTGTGTATATAACCCGTGGTGGTACTGGAGCAAAATATTGTATCTATAAAGCCACACCAGCTACACCTTTAGTTAGTAATAATAATGCCTTTTACTTAGGCAGTGCAGGTAGTGGAGCACAAAGTATAGGTTATGAAACTTCTGCAAGAGCCAGTTTATCAGATTGGCAAACAGCTACAAGTCAAGACTTAAATAGCTTAGTTGCAGACCCAGTATTTACCGACCCAATTAGTGGAGATTATTCTTTTACTTCTTCTATTATAGATAATTTAGGTAGCCCCTTAGGAATAACTACTGATATTATTGGAAATAGCAGAAGTGGAAGTACTCCAGATGTAGGTGCTTATGAATATGTGGCACCAGCTTGTATAGCCCCACCAACAGCAGGTAGTGCTACCAGCTCTTCTCCAAATGTTTGTAATGGTGAAACATTTTCTCTTAATTTAACTGGTAATAGTTCTGGTACTGGTCAAACCTATCAATGGCAATATTCAACTACAGGATCTGCACCTTGGACAGATATTGATATTGCTGATGGATCTCCACTAAAATCTGTAAGTCAAATTACTTCTACTTATTACCGTTGTGCAGTTACATGTAGTGGTAATACTACTTACTCTACTTCAGTGCAAGTGGTTTCTCCAGCTATGGTAAGCGGTACTTTTACTATCAATAAATTATTACCAACTAGTGGTACCAATTTTGCTTCTTTTGCCGAAGCTATTGACTCTATAAGCTGTGGTATAAACGGGCCTGTTATTTTCAATGTAGTTAGTGGCTCTGGTCCTTACGCTTTACCTTCTCAGATTATTATAAATAGTATTTATGGTACTTCTACTTCCAACACAATAACTATTAATGGTAATGGCGAAACTGTAACCTATAATGCAAGTGTTTCTGAAACTAGAACAGCACTACTATTAAATGGAATAGATCATTTAATTATAGATAGTTTAACAATAGATGTAAGTGCAGGTACTTATGGTTATGGTATTCAATTTATGAACCAATCAGATAGCAATATTGTTAGAAAAAGTACTATTTTAAACAACACAACAGCTACTACCTCTAATTATGCAGGTATTGTATATAGCGGTTCGTTAACTAGTGCAACAATTGCAGATGATAATGGAAATGGTAATTTGTTAGAAAATAACAGAATAGTAGGAGGGTATTATGGCATTACAAATATTGGTGCAGCTAGTTCTCTAAATTCTAATAATACAATTAGAAATAATAGTGTGGAAGATTTTTATTATTACGGAATATATTTTTCTAACCAAAATAATGGCATCATAGAAAATAATAATATTCACCGTCCACTTAGAACAAATTCTAGTTCCTGTTATGGTATTTATTCTACAACTGGTAATAAGGGATTGTTTATTAATTCTAATAAAATTCATAACACTTTTGCAGGTCAGGTTTCAAGTACTTCTTCCTTGTATGGCATTTATATTTCTTCAGATGCTCCTGCTGCAAGTCCAAATCTTATAGCCAATAACCTTATTTATGCAAATGAAGGTAATGGTACCCATTATGGTTTATATTCTATTGGTTCAGATACTGCTTTGTTCTATCATAATACTGTTTCTTTAGATTATACCCCTGCAACAGCTGGTGCAACTTATGGAATTTATATGAGTTCTACTGCATCTTCTGGAGTTCAGTATAAAAACAATATTATATCAATAACAAGAGGTGGTTCTGGTGTTAAATATGGTTTCTATGACTTATCAAGCAATTTATATGCAAGCAATTATAATAATTTCTATTTAAATAGTTTAGGAGCTGGAGCACAATATGTAGGTTATAAATCTTCAACAGCTCAGGCTACTTTATTAGACTGGCAAACAGCATCTTCAAATGATATGAACAGTTATGTTTTAAATCCTATGTTCTATAATCCTTCACCCATTGGCAGTATTTATTTACCTACCAATGGTAGCCTGCAAAATTCAGGAACTCCTTTAAGTATTCCAACGGATATTAATGGTGACACAAGAAATCTTTCAACTCCGGATATTGGAGCTTATGAGATGCCTGCTTTTTATCATTATCGTAGTCAAGCAACAGGCAATTGGGGAGATTTATCAACTTGGGAGTCTTCAACAGATAGTTCTTCATGGGCTGCTGCTACAACAATACCTAGCTATTATTCATTAAGTGCAGTTGTTTCTAATGGGCATACAGTTACAATTAATAGTTCTGCAACAATTGATAAAACATTTGTAAATCCAACAGGAATATTGGCTGTAAACGATGCTCTAACTGTTTATTTAAATGGATTAACATTTAGATCTAGTTCTTCTGGAACAGGAGCATTAGGTCAGTCAACAGGCTCTATCACCGGTAATGTAGTTGTAGAACGCTTTATACCAGCAAAAGCTACCAGAAAATGGAGTTTATTAAGCAGCCCTGTAACGCAAAGTTTAGCCAATAGTTGGCAACAACAAATACATTTAACAGGAGCAGGTACAGGAGGAACTATTTGCCCAACGCTTACAGCCCATAGCAATGGTTTTGATGCTACTTTAACCAATGCATCTAATATTTATACATACAATGCAGCAGGCACACCAGGCAGCCGTTGGACAGCAGTAGCAAGTACAAACTCAGATAACCTAATGGCAGGCAAAGGCTTTAGAGTAAATGTAAGAGGCGACAGAAGTTTAGGTTGCGATTTATTAAATGGTGTAAACATGACACCAAGTGCTGTAACACTTAAATCAACAGGATCAATCAGCAATTCAGATAAAAACATGGGAAGCTTTAGTATTACTTATCCTAATGCAGGAATTAACAACTATGTATTAGTAGGTAATCCTTACCCAAGTGCCCTAAGCTTTAGTGCTTTACAAGGAGCCAATGGCAGCAGTATTAGCACCAGCTATGCAGTGTATATACCAGCAAGTGCACCAGGAGTTTACTCTTACTGGAGCGATGATGATGGTTTCTTTACAGGAGGTTCAGGCTATGATGATGCAAAAGGTAATACCATTGCCAGTGGTCAGGCAGTATTTGTACAATCCTTAGTAGCAGGCGATATTACATTAAACTATACCGAAAGCCAAAAAGATATAGAAGGCACAGCAGGATATTTTAAAGCTAATACTAAAGACAGAGTAAGAATAAGCTTAAACAAAGACAGCCAGATAGATGAAGTGGTAATACGTTATGCCAACGATGCTACAATAAGCAATACAAGTATTGGTAAAAAAGATATACCAAGTATGAACTATGGTACATATATCACCAGTTTAAAAGGCAGCACCCACACAGCCGTACAAACCAGAAGCTTAAGCACCTTAAGCAATGATGAAGTATGGTTGAATGTAGGAGCAACCCAAAGTGGCAACTATAGTTTACGCTTTAGCCAATACGAAGATTTTGCAGGAGCCGATATTTATTTGGTAGATCATTTAGCCAAAGTAACACAAGATGTAAAAGCAAATCCGGAATATGTATTTAGTGTAGATGTAAACAATGCAGCAACGAAAGGTTCAGAAAGATTTAGTTTAGTATTTAGCCAAAGAGTACAGCCATTGTTAACACAAAGCATTAAAATGTATCCAAACCCAGCCAGCCATCAAGTAAGCATATTATTACCACAAACAGCGGATAATAAAGCTTACAGTATAAGTGTAACCGATATGGCAGGCAAGGTAGTAATGCAATACAAAGCCAATGCAGGAACAAGCCAAATGAATATAGGCAGGTTAACAGCAGGCACATATTTAGTAGAAGTAACAGACAGCAAAGGCAATAGAAGCACAGAAAAATTAGTAAAACAATAAATTAAATAACAGGTTAGAGGATTGGCAACAACCCCCAATCCGCTAACCTTTCTTTAAAAAATGTCATTCTGAGCCCGATTCATTTTATTCTGAGCTCCTCATTTATGTCATTCTGGGTCTCATTAATGTCATTCTGAGCGAAGCGAAGAATCTCCTGAGCAGCAGTAAAGAAGCAAAAGCAGATGTTTCGCTTACGCTCAACATGACATAAAAAAGTAAAATATCATTTAAGCGTTACAAAGCTTATTTTTGCGGAGTAGCGATAATATAAACAGAAGCATTATGAAAACAAGTATTTTAAAAGTATTAGGGTTATTAAGTATAGTAATGGTATTAAGTTTACCAGTAATGGCACAGGATAATTTTCCAGATCCTGAAGATGATATACCTGTAGATGGTGGTTTAACTTTATTGTTAGCAGCAGGAGCAGGTTTAGGAGCAAAGAAATTAAGAGATAACAGAAAGAAACAACAGAATAAAAACTAAGCAGCCTGTTTAACAACTACTACAATAACTGTAATTTTAATTAATTACAATATAACCTCATTAAATAATAACAAAAACAATAAAAATCCCTTGCATTTATGCAAGGGATTTTTATTGGAATAAAGTAAATTATTAAACGAGGAGTAAATTTTTGAGAATAGGTTTAAGGTAAGATTATTTACCATTGTTATACAAATAAACCTAAAGAGTAATTTATAAATTAAATTCTACCATAGTTGAGATAAATATAAAAATCATCTGCATTATAGATGATTTTACGAAAGTGCAACAGTATAAAACTTATTTTAAAACTTCTTCAATTACTTTACCTATACTGCCATTAGGCATTTGAATTTTTAACAATGCAGCAAGAGTAACTGCAATATCGGTCATATAAGTTTCTTTATTGGTTTTGCCTTGTTTTATTCCGTAACCATACCAAACTAATGGAATGTGTGCATCATAAGGGTTCCAGGCACTATGGTCTGTACCTTTTTCTGTATCTCTCATCCATTGTGGTAAAGGAATAACTTGTAAATCTCCACTTCGGTTAGGATAGTAACCATTAATTAAAGATTCTTTAATTTTAAAAGGCAAGCCAGATGTTTCTAATTTTTGTTTATCTATAACTCTATAAACTCCATCTTCTTTTTCTATAGAATTAATAATAAAATCTTTTATTGTTTGAATATTAATTTTTGCCGAATCTATTTGAGCATGATTTAAGGATATGTTATAGTAAGTTTGGTAAGCAATAGCTTTAGAAATACCAAATTGTTGAGCAATTGTTTTATTTAGGTCAGAAACAATTTTTTTAAGGCCTAATGAACCGCCAGGTATTTTATGTTTTTGTAAATATCCTGCAATATGTGCTCCCCCATGATCGGCAGAAAGAAATAATGTATATTGGCCTTTTCCAATATAAGTATCTAAATATTGAATAAAAGCTGCAAGGTCTTTGTCTAATCGTAGGTACATATCTTCTGCTTCAACAGATGCTGGGCCAAAGGAATGTCCCATATAATCAGGGGCAGATAAACTAATAGCTAAAAAATCGGTTACTCCGTTTTTGCCCATATTTTCTGCCTTTAAAGCTGCCCTAGCCATATTTAAAGTATAGGTATTGCTTTGTGGCATATAGCTAAATTTTTTATAGTCTTTACTAATATGTTGTGAAAATTTGTATGGAAAAACAGGCTTATCTACTTCTATCCAATTGGTTCTTTCGTAATTGTTATCATCTCCTTCGCTTTGAGTGTAAGTTTCTATTGGGTACAAAGTATTCCATCCTTCAGCATAGTACTTATCTACCCAGTTTTGAGCATTAAAATCTTTAACCCATTTAGGTAAATCGTTCATGTAATATGTGCTGCTTATAAAAATCCCTTTGGTTTCATCGTACCAATAGGCAGCATTGGCACTATGGCCAGCAGGTAAAATAGAGCCTCTGTCTTTTAAAGCAATACCAATTACTTTACTTTTAAAGTTAGATGCTAACCTTAATTCGTCTGTTATAGTATTAGCAACCATATTCCTTGGGCTCATTAATCCTTTTTTAGAGTTGCTTCCAACGCCTTTTACAGTGCTATCATCGGTACAATATACATATTGTTGCTGTTTCATATCCCACCAATTATTACTTGCAATACCATGTATAGCTGGTACAGTGCCAGTATAAGCACTAGCATGGCCACAGGCTGTTGCAGTTGGTGTATAAGGTATAAAAGTATTTTCGCAAGTAAAGCCTTCTTTTAAAAGCTTTTTAAAGCCATCATTGGTATATCTGTTTTGATATTTATATAAATAATCCCAACGCATGTGATCTATCATAATACCTATTACCAATTTTGGTTTTGAAGTATTTGGTGTAGCCGTACTGGTTGTTTTTTGTGCAAAGGAAAGAGTAGTTAAAATAGATAATAGGAGAGTACTGAATAATTTCATAAGTTATTTATTATTATTTATGGTAAATGCCAATTATTTAATAAACTGGTATAAAAAGTATTTAGGCTAATAGAAAAAGTTTAATTTATCACGTTGTTATTTCATGTTTTATTGTAGCAAATGTAATAATAAACTTACTGATTTGATTTATTGGTGTTATTTGATAAACATTTACCTTTGCGGCAATTTTTATTTTGTTCAGCAATGTAAAAAGCGTACAATTGTGCGACGCAACAGGAGCTAAATAATCATTCTCCTGCCAAGTAAATAATATGTTTTTTAAAATTTTAACTTAATTCAATGGCAGACATTTTTGAAAAATTAATTAAAAATTATGGGCCAATTGGTCAGCATAGAGAAAGAGCTCATGGATATTTTGCTTTTCCTAAATTAGAAGGTCCTATTAGCAGTAGAATGAACTTTAGAGGTAAAGAAGTAATAGTGTGGAGTTTGAATAATTATTTAGGATTAGCTAACCATCCTGCAATTAGGAAAGTGGATGCAGAAGCATCGGAACAATGGGGGCTTGCTTACCCAATGGGTGCAAGAATGATGAGTGGAAACTCTACCCATCATGAAAAATTAGAAGCAGAGCTAGCAGCTTTTGAACATAAAGAAGATGCTATTTTATTGAACTATGGCTATCAAGGAATAATGAGTACTATTGATGCATTGTGTGGAAGGCATGATGTAATTGTATATGATGCTGAAAGCCATGCTTGTATTATTGATGGTTTGCGTTTACACCCTGGCCACAGATATGTGTTTAAACATAACGATGTTGAGGATTGTGAAAAACAATTGGAAAGAGCAACTGCTTTAATTGATAAACAAAAAACAGGCGGTATTCTAGTGATTACTGAAGGTGTTTTTGGAATGGCAGGAGACCAGGGTAAACTAACGGAAATTGTAGCCTTTAAAAATAAATATGATTTTAGATTATTAGTAGATGATGCACATGGTTTTGGTACATTAGGAAAAACTGGTGCAGGTGCTGGCGAAGAACAAGGCTGCCAGGATGGTATAGATTTATACTTTAGCACTTTTGCAAAAAGCATGGCTAGTATTGGTGCATTTTTAGCTGGGCCAAGAATAATTATAGACTATATAAGATACAATATACGTAGCCAAATTTTTGCAAAAAGTTTACCCATGCCAATTGTAATTGGTAACTTAAAAAGATTGGATATGCTGCGTACAATGCCAGAATTAAAAGAAAAATTATGGCACAATGCAACTAAGCTACAAAAAGGGTTAAAAGAAAGAGGATTTGATATAGGTAAAACAGATAGCCCTGTTACACCTATTTACATGAAAGGCGGTGTAGAAGAGGCAACTGCAATGGTTATGGATTTAAGAGAAAATTATGGAGTATTTGCTAGTATTGTTGTATATCCTGTAATACCTAAAGGACATATTATTTATAGATTAATTCCAAGTGCTGCACATACCGATGAGGATATTGAAATAACATTAAAAGCATTTAGTGCAACTAAAGAAAAATTAGATGCAGGTGCTTACAAGGTAGATGTAATACCTGATATGGCTGAAAAGAAATAAAAACTTTACAAATACTTTTTATCAAGGGGGTAGTTATTTAACTACCTCCTTTTTTTGGTATTTGTTAGTAACAAAAAACTAACTGGGATTATTTTTTTTAAAAAAAGTTAAAAATTTTTTGCACTATTTGTTAAAATAATTATAATTTTAATAATCATTATAAAGATGATAGAGTATTTTTTTCAATCTAAACTTTTAAAGAATTAAACTCTGGTATCTTTTTTTTAAAATTAAAACTAACATTACATGAGAAAATTTGCATCTATGTTGTTTGTGCTAATGTTGTTTTGTACATTAGCATTCTCTCAAAACAGAACCATTACAGGTACTGTAAATGGCAACGACGGAAAACCCATTTCTGGAGCAAGTGTAACCATTAAAGGCAAAAAAGGAGGAACTGTAACTAATGACGAAGGTCATTTTTCTATTTCTGCAGCAAACGGAGATAGACTAGTTTTTTCTGCTGTAGGGTACAGTGCAAAAGAAGTTATTGTTAACACTACAAGTGCAAGCCCTGTTTCTATTACACTCGTTCAAGAAGTGTCAAACCTTACTGAAGTAATTGTAACTGGTGTGGCAACTGCAACTCCAAAGGCAAAAATGACGGTATCTGTTACAAAATTATCTGCAGATAAAATTAATGCAGTTAATCCTGTTTCCTTATCCTCTGCCTTAACAGGTAAAGTTGCTGGTATTAAAACTTCCAACTCTGGAGGCTTACCTGGTCAGCAAGTAGATATTCAACTACGTGCAGATAATAACTTAAATAATGTTGGCTCTGGTCCGTTAATTGTTGTAGATGGAGTTCAGTTATCTGGAAGCCTTGCAGATATTAATGCGGACGACGTAGAATCTATTGAAGTTGTAAAAGGTGCTGCAGCATCTGCTCTTTATGGTTCAAGAGCAGGTAATGGTGTAATAGCAGTAACAACTAAAAGAGGTAAAGGATCTGGTGTAAATATTGTAGTAAGAAACGAAGTAGGTATTCAAAAACTTGCACATACATTAAAAGTAGCAACCCATCATCCTTATAAATTAGCAAACGATTGGGCAAACTTTAAAGGTGTATTTACAAAATACGATGGAGTTACTTATCCTAATGGATATAGTGGTACAGGATTTCATCCTGGTATTGCAGGCAACAGAACACAAGATGCAGACCATTATATGGATAATTCTTATGGTATAGAACGCAATCCACAAAAAGATGTTTTTGGTACAGGAACTAATTATACCAACTTTATTTCTGTAAGCTCCAAATCTGAAAAAACAGGTATTTATGCATCTTTTGAAAACAACGGACAACAAGGTGTAGTAAACCTAACTGATGGTTATAAGAGACAAAACTTTAGATTTAATCTTGACCAACAGCTTGCAAGTTGGGTAAAATTCACTGCATCTAATTTATTTGTAAATAGAACCATTCAATATCCTGGTACAAGCTCTTCTCGTAACAGTTTATTTTATGATGTGGCTCGTTTAGAAACAGATATTAATTTAAGTGAAAAAAATCCGGTAGATGGTCAAAAATATTATCCAAGAATAGACCAATGGATTGGTGAGATTACCAACCCAATGTACACACTTTGGAAAAGAAAAGTAAATGATAAAAGCCGTAGATGGATTGCCAATTATGCATTAAACTTTAAATTAAATAGTTGGGCAAATATTGATGTTAGCCACACTATGGAAATTGAAAACTATCGTAGATCAACTATTGATCCAAAAGACACTTGGAAAGTTTCTGGTGGTACACCTGCAACGTATGGTATGGCTTACACCAATGGTGGTTTAGCAATGTTTTCGTCAGAAGATAATCAACAAAATACCCAATTTACAGTAAACTTAATGCATCGCTTTGGGGATTTAAATGTGGCAGGAAAATTATCTTATTTATATGAAAATAATCACTATGAAAGCTTTAATGTTGGTGCCTCTCAATATGTAATTAATGATATGGAAGGGTTCAACAACTTTGCTTCAATTAGTAGTGCAGGCTCTTATATAAGCAATGAAAGAGCACAAAACTATTTTGCAATTGCTTCTTTCGATTATAAAGACAGATATTTATTAGATGCCATGTTCCGTTATGATGGTTCTTCTTTATTTGGTTCTGATGCAAGATGGAATCCTTATTATCGTTTGTCTGGTGCATACAGATTAACAAAAGATGTAACTATGAAAGGAATAGATGAATTTAAAATAAGATTAGCACACGGAACTGCAGGTATTAGACCAGGTTTTGACTGGCAATATGAAGTTTATACTTTAAGTAATGGAGTAGCAACTCCAACACAAAAGGGTAATAAATTATTAAAACCATCTAAAACTACCGAAACTGAATTTGGTGTGGAAGTAAACTTTTTGAAAAGATTTAATTTCGAAGCTATTTATTCATTCTCTAATACTACTGATCAATTCTTAAATGCTCCATTAATTCCTTTTTTAAATGATGGTTTTCCAAGCCAATGGCAAAATGCAGGTAATGTAAAATCAAATACCATTGAAATTACTTTAGGTGCAAACTGGAAAAACACTCCAAATCTTAAATGGAATTCTTCCTTAGTATTTTCAAGAGTTCGTCAAAAAATTGGCACTTTACCAATTCCTCCATATATGTTTACCAACCAAAATATGGGCGACCAATATATTTTCCGTGTAACATCTAATGAAGCTTATGGGGCAATGTATGGTTACAGATTTGTACGCACTTTAGCAGAAATGGCAAATCAACTTCCAACTGGTAAAACTATAGCCGATTATGAAGTTAATAGCGAAGGATATGTTATAGATAAAGGTACCCAAGGTACAGTAAATGAACGCCCTATTAAATATAAAGAAAACGGTGCTGATTGGTACGGAAAAATTGGAGATGGAAATGCTAAATTTAATATTGGTATTACTAACACCATAACTTGGAAAGATTTTTCATTTTATTTCTTATTAGATTGGAAACAAGGCGGCGATATTTATAATGGTAAAGACCAACGCTTAGCATTTAATAATATGTCTATCCGTCAAGATATGAGTGGTGTTGCAGCTAATGAGAAAAAAGCTTACGATTATTGGTTCTCTGGAGCTTATGATGGTAACAATGCAAATCAATATTGGGTGGAAGATGGAAGTTACTTAAAAATTCGTGAAATATCTATAGGGTATAATTTGAATAATAAAATATTGAAAAAAATATTCAATGGTGCTATTAAAGGTGTAAATGCAAAAATTGTTGGTAGAAACCTATTTACATTTACAAAATACTCTGGCTACGACCCAGAAGTAGGTACTATTAGACAACCTTATGATGGTATTTATATGAATCCTAATTTTAGGAACTATGCATTTTCGTTATCTTTCAATTTCTAATTTTTAAAAATTACAAAATATGAAAAAAAATAATATTGTAGTTTTCTTATTTCTTATTCTGTTAGCAGCAACTGGTTGTAAAAAAAGCCTGCTAGACGTTAGAAATGAAAACGATCCTGATTTTAAAAGTGTGCTTTCCAATGGAAGTGATGTAGAAACCTTAACTTCTAGTTTATTTAATACAATTTATGATGGAGAACACAGTTATAGTGGTTGCTCTATGATGCTTGCTACTGCTGCCGATCATGTATCTTGCTCTTGGGGTAATGCAGGTATGAGAGACATGTCTTATGAGCCACGTAACAATGCATGGAACAACTCCTCTGCATATAGCAATAAAGGCTTTACTAAATACACTTTCGATAAAATGTATGCAACAATTAATACTGCATCTCAAATTATGAAAGCATTAAGTAATGGCGTTGTGGTAGATAACCCTGCAAAAATTAAAGCCTTTGCAAAATATGCACAAGGCGTAGCTTATGGTAACCTTGCATTAATTTATGATAGGGCATTTATTACAGATGAGAATGTTACAGTTCCTGGCGAACTTGCAAGTGCTGTAGATTATAAGCAAGTTGCTACTGCCGCAATTGGTTACTTAAACGAAGCTATTACCCAAAGTGCCAATACTTTTACAATTCCTGCAAGCTGGCTTGGAACTGCAGCAGATTTAACCAATGCAGATTTTAAAGCATTATGCAATACCATGGCTGCCAGAATTCTTGCTTATACTCCTCGTAATAAAGCAGAGTTGGCTACAGTAAATTGGGCTCAAGTAAAAACCTATGCAGATGCTGGTATTACTTTTGATTTTAACGTAATGAACGATAACTATGTTAAATGGTACGATGAGGCAGGAGATTATCTTGTTTACAATGGTTGGGGAATTTCTGATACATATACAATTAATATGATGGACCCAACATTACCACAACATTGGGATGACTCTCCTTCATTCCCTTACCCTGCAGCTTCTGTTTCTCCAATAGATCAAAGATTAAATACAGATTTTGAATATGTAGCAGCACAATGGCTTAACCCTGCAAGAGGTTATTACCATTTTTCTCCTTATAGAAATAAAAGATACGATGCTATGTATGTAAACGCAACTGGTGCAAAACCAGAGGTAATGAAAGCTGAAAATGACATGTTACGTGCAGAAGCAAGAGCTTATACTGCTGATGTAGCTGGTGCTGCAGCAATTATTAATTTAAGTACACGTAAAACAAGAGGTAATATGGCAGATGTTGCTGCTGTACTTGCAGATGTAGTTAAAGCAATACATCACGAAAGATTTGTTGAAATGTACACAACTGGTATTGGTCTTCAATTTTTTGAAATGAGAAAATTAGACTTATTACAAAAAGGTACGCCTTTACACTTGCCTTTACCAGCAGGTACTTTAGAAACATTAAATGCACCATTGCCATTTTATACTTTTGGTACTGTTGCAAAAGCAGATGGTACAGGTACATCAAATGGTGGATGGAGATAAGATAGTGTTGTAAAATAAAATTTAAAAAGGAGTTGTAAAATACAACTCCTTTTTAAATAATAAATAGTCAAAAAGTTGGTAACTACAATTATAAAAGTATTAATAAAACACATTTTATTTTTGTGCTAATTTAATTATAGTATTGGTAAGGTTTTGCCAACTATATTTCTTCTTTTCTTCCTGTAAGTAGGGTATAAAATATTCTTCACCAAATTCGTAAAGAGCTACAATTTTTTCAGCTATATCATTTGAATTTGGTTCGGCAATTAAACCAACTTTTTTGTCAGGTACCAAGGCTGGTAACCCTCCAACATTAGTAACCAACATGGGTTTATTAAAATGATAAGCCAATGGGGTTACACCACTTTGAGTTGCATTTTTATAAGGTTGTATTACAAAATCTGCTGCACTTAAATAATAGCCAACTTCGCTATCTGCAATAAAGTCTGTTTTAAGAATAAGGTTTGAAGCAATGTTTAATGAATTTATTTGTTCATCATATTCTTTTCTATTTTCATAAAACTCACCTGCAATAAGTAGTTTAATATTTAAATGGCCATACTTTACTTGCAAAATTTTCATGGCTTCGAATAATAAATCTAACCCTTTATATTTTCTAATAAATCCAAAAAATAAAATTATTTTATCATTGGTATTTAAGCCTAAGATTTGCCTAGCTGTTTTTTTATCTATTGCTTCTCCAAAATTATCGTATAAAGGATGCTCAACTTTAACAGCATTTTTATTGGTAAACATTCTTAAATCTTTCATTACTTTTTCACTCATAGTAATAAAAGCATCTATTGGCTTTAAAAAATAACTGGTTAACTGTTTATCGCCAATTCTTTTTTCATGGGGTAAAATATTATCAGCTATACAAACAATTTTTGTTTTATTATTTTTTTTTACAATTCTTAAAATGGTTCCTAAGCAAGCTCCCATAAAAGGCAGCCAATAGCGTACAACAATAATATCTGCTTTGGCTTTTTTTAATTGCCATCCTATTTTAAGCCAGTTAAAGGGGTTAATAGAGTTGATACAAACATTGATATCTAAGTTTTTGGGAGCATGTTCAGAAGAATATTGTGTTGTGCCTGGAAATAAAAAATTAGGATATTGTAAAGAAAAGGTATAAATGGTTGTTTCTATATTTTCTTGATTAAACTGTTTGGCAAGCCTTTCGTTAAAAGAAGCTAAGCCACCTCTTAAAGGGTGAGCAGGGCCAATAATAATTACTTTTTTTATAACTGTAGAAGACACTTTATTGTCAATATTTTTTTCAAATAAATCAAAGATAATAATGCATAGTTGTTATACCATAATTTACTAAAAACAGCAATGTGTATTAAATTATATTATTACTATGCCCTTTTGTCGGTTTTTGCTTTTTTGCATATTATTTGGATAAAAATTTTATCAAAATTTCAAAACACTTATCTTCAACGCAAAATTAATAGCATGAATATAGAACAGGAATTTAAAAAATTTGCCATAAAAAACCAGGGCATAAGCAGTGGGGTTTTGCATAATTATCAAACAACTTTTTCTCCAACTAATTTAACACCATATATTATTGAAGAACGCCCATTAAATATTGCTCAAATGGATGTGTTTAGTAGGCTAATGATGGATAGAATTATTTTTTTAGGAGAAAGTATTAACGACTATGTAGCAAATATTATAACTGCACAACTTTTATTTTTAGAAAGTGCAGATAGAACAAGAGATATTCAAATGTATATAAATAGCCCAGGTGGTAGTGTTTATGCAGGTTTGGGAGTTTATGATACAATGCAGTTTATAAGCCCGGATGTAAGTACAATTTGTACAGGTATTGCAGCAAGTATGGGTGCAGTATTACTGTGTGCAGGTGTACAAGGTAAGAGAACCGCTTTAAAACATAGTCGTATTATGCTGCATCAACCAAGTGGAGCCATTGGTGGGCAAGCAACAGATATTGGTATAACAGCAAAAGAAATAAAAATTTTAAAACAAGAATTGTATGAAGTAATTGCTCATCATTCAGGAAAAGATATTGAAACTGTTTCTAAAGATTGTGATAGAGACTTTTGGATGAAAGCCATAGATGCCAAAGCTTATGGTTTGGTTGATGAAGTACTTTTCACCAATCCTAAAAAAGAAAAATAACTTTTTTCATTCCGTAAATTCAAAAATAATATATGTTAAGTAGCAATAAAATAATAAACCCTTTTAAGTTAGAAGACGAAGAAGAAGATAATAAAAAAGATGAAAAACAAGAGCAGTTAAGCCCAGGAATGATG
>Ga0268298_10000487_pt1 | contig 51428 bp, 45 predicted proteins | sample WWTPWeurt_MetaG_FD_194462 | JGI IMG/M metagenome (GOLD analysis project Ga0268298, IMG submission 194462) | Activated sludge microbial communities from WWTP in Nijmegen, Gelderland, Netherland - WWTP Weurt | ecosystem: Engineered > WWTP > Aerobic digester > Activated sludge | place... | reverse complement strand
TTACTCCGTAACCTGCAAATCAACTCTGTCTCATTGGCTTCCAATCCTGTAATGCCAATTTTGGAGGATTTTCTATTCCAACTTAAAGGCAATGAGTTGGAAATCATCACCTCTACCGCTGACGTCACTACTCATTCCCAAATGACTGTGTCCAATGGTGTTAGTGGCGCCATTGCTGTACCCGGAAAAACATTGCTGGATACCCTGAAGTCGATGCCTGAACAACCTCTGGACTTCGAAATAGATCCTGATAGCTGTGGGATAACGATTCTGAGTGCTGCCGGAAAATATAAGCTTGTTGGGCAAAATGCAAGCAATTATCCTGAGATTTCAAGACCGGGAAACGAAGATAAGCTGATTCTCAAAGGAGCAAACCTTCTCAATGCGATCGACAAAACCATCTATGCGACCAGCAATGACGAGATACGTCAGACAATGCGCGGTGTGTGCATGAATATTGACTTCAACCATGTGACATTTGTGGCAACAGATGCCCACAAACTAGTTAAGTATTCCCTTCTGGATATCCAAAGCAATGTAGCGACCTCCCTCATTCTTTCCAAAAAATCACTCCTTGCCCTGAGATCAATTTTGACTAAAGATGCCGAGGTAACCGTCTATTATAACAAAGCCAAGGCTTACTTTGAATTTGCCGGTATCTTGCTCAGTTGTCGGTTGATAGAAGGCAAGTTTCCGGATTACAATGCCGTCATACCTGTGGACAATCCGAACAAGATGAAAGTCAATCGTCTTGAATTGCTCTCAGCATTGAGGAGATTGGCTGTTTTTGCCAATAAAACAACGAATCAAGTGGTACTCAACATCCAAGACAAAAGTCTGACTATTTCTGCTAACGACTTTGATCTAAATAATGAGGGGACGGAACAACTGGTATGTGAATTTCAGGGAGAACCAATGAATTTGGGATTGAATGCCAAGTTTCTCATCGAAATGCTTTCTGCGATTGCACAGGAAGAAGTTGAGTTTGAACTTTCTGACTCTAATAAACCTGCCATTTTAGTTCCAACCGAACAAGATCCGGGTGAAAATATCCTGATGCTTGTTGTCACCAATTATTAATGAACATTGGGCTTTTTTTTGGATCTTTCAATCCAATCCATGTAGGGCATCTCATCATCGCGCAACATCTGCTGAACGAAACGAGTCTTGATAAAATATGGCTGGTGGTCAGTCCCCACAATCCCCTAAAAGAAAAATCCACTCTGGCGCACGATCAGGACAGACTTCAGATGGTCCGTCTTGCTGTAGAAGACCATCCGAAAATATGGGTCTCCGATATTGAGTTCAAGCTTCCAAGACCAAGTTTTACAATAGACACTTTAGCTCATCTTGAAGAAAAATACCCGAATGATAATTTCAGTTTAATCATGGGTGGAGACAATTTAATCAGCTTGCCTAAATGGAAAAACTACGATCAAATTCTCAACAAGTACACAATTTATGTTTACCGCCGTCCCGGCTATGACAGCAGTACCGACCTGGCTTCTCATCATGCCATCCGCTTTGTAGAGGCTCCATTGCTGGATATTTCATCAACTTTTATACGAAATACGCTCAAAGCCGGCAAATCTGTGCAGTTTATGGTCCCTGAAAAAGCTCTTGAGGAACTCCTCACAAAAAAACTTTACCTCAAAAGCTAAATATAAGCAGAACAGAATAATCAATCACTTCAATTCGTTCCTATAGGATGCAAAACATTCCCACTCCACTTTCGAACATCGCACACCTAAGCGTCTTGCTTTTACTATTGTTGATGTCCCTATCCTCTCTAAGCGCACAACAAACTCTGGCCATCGGTCAATGGGACACTCATCTGCCTTTCAACACGGGATCACTTGTCTGTCAAAGTGATGAATTTGTATATTATGCGACTGAGTTTTCTCTACTTAAAATCAATAAATCTGATTTGAGCTATGAAAAAATCAATAAGCACAACGGCTTAAGCGAAAGCCTGATAAAAACCATTTACTATCACAAGGAGTCAAAAACATTGATCGTCGCTTACACCACAGGGATAATTGATCTCATAAACGGCGAAGGAATATTTACAGTGACGGATTTGGCTAATTTTAATAATATCCCTATCAACAAGAATATAAATTCTATATCTGATGCTGGGAATGAGCACGTTTTCATTAATGGTGATTACGGTTTGAGTAGGCTCAATGTCGTAACTGGCAGATTTGAATATTCAGTCTTTGTCGAATCTAACCATTTCATCAAAACGGTGAAATTTGACAATAAACTTTTTGCTGCAACCACAGAGGGGCTTTATGTATATGATGAAAAAGCCAACGCCTTAGTTCAGGATTTTGGTAGCTGGCAAAATTTGTCTGAGGCATCAATTGGATTGGCGGTCGGACAATCCATAGACCAAATTGAAGTGTTCAATGGAAACTTATATGTGGCATCAGGTCCGGATCTGTATTTTATGAATGATATGCATCGCTTCGAGTTGAAGGAAGAATTCAACGGTTTCAAAATTCAATATCTGGATGCCTACCCTGAAGAAATGTTGGTGGGATTGGGATGCAGCTCTCAAAACTGTGACCATTCGATCAAAATATTGAATCCAAGTGGAGTTTGGTCCCAGATTGCAAATGAATGCACTCAGAAAAACATTCGTGCTATCAAGTCAAATAATGGCTGGTACTGGTTGTCGGATGAACGCTGGGGATTCCGATATATGAAATCAGCAACAGATCAATGCAATGTGATTTTGGTCAACGGACCATTAACCAATCGCTCCTTCGAAATACTTCCTGCTAGCGACGCCGTGTATGTTGCCTCAGGAGGTTTCAATGAAATTGGTACTTACCAATATTATTCTGAAGGTCTCCTGAAATTTAAAGATCGCAGTTGGGATGCAATCAATCAATACTCTGTACCCTTTTTGGATTCAATCAAGCTATTGGATGTGGTGCGAATCGTTGAAAGTCCTGACAAAACAAAATTATTTATTGCAAGCAATCAACAAGGATTGATAGAGTATGATAAAATTAGTCAGAAATATAAGATATACAATTCGTCAAACTCTGCTTTGGAAGTTCCTCCGGCGGATCCTTCACGACTTAGAATCACCGGCCTCAGCTTTGATAAAGCAGGGAATCTCTGGGTTTCATTGTTTCTTTCTCCACACCCTTTAGTCTGTTTCAAAAAGGATGGCAGCTCGCAGGCATTTGATCTCAAAGGCATGACAAATCTATTGTTTGAAGTCAAGGTGGATCACAATGGATATAAATGGATCGTACCAAAAGACGCAATCGGTGTGATTGTTTTTGATGAAAAAAATCCGGATGACCCTACGGATGATCGAGCAATCCTGGTCAACAGCAGTAATTCGGAAATTCAAAACAACCGTGTGAATACCGTAGAAGTTGATCTCGAAGGAGACGTATGGGTTGGAACGGCTCAAGGCCCAATTGTTTTTGAATGTAGTAGCTCAATTTTTGATGGAAAGTGTCGAGGAAGCCGCAAAAAATATGTCCAAGATGGTATCCCTTATTACCTCCTGGAATCTGAAGTAATTAGCTCCATTGCTTTTGATGGAGGAAATCGCAAGTGGTTTGGCACTACAAATGGATTGTATGTTCTCTCACCATCTACAGATGAAGAAATTCACATTTTTAATGCTTCCAACAGTCCTTTGCTTGACAATTCGATAATAGATGTTGCGATTGATGGAAAGACAGGAGAGGCTTGGATTGCTACGGACAGAGGTTTACAGGTGTTTAGATCTGATGCGACAAGTGCCTTGGATAATTCATTCGGACAGGCTCTAGTATTTCCGAATCCGGTTCCTTCAAATTATTCCGGCATCATTGCGATTAATGGATTGTCAAGAGATGCCAGGGTAAAGATAACGGATATCAGTGGCAGGCTTGTTTATGAGAGTTTAGCCACAGGCGGTCAATTCAATTGGAATGGCAATGATTATTTAGGCCATAGATCTGCTACAGGCGTTTATCTGGTCTGGGCAAACACGACTCAAAATTTGGACAAAAGCTATGCCCTGATGACAAAAATAATTTTTAATCAATAAATTCCCATCACCTGATGGGTCAACAATCCTGGAGTTTTACTGATTATTTTGGAACGGAACATAACTTCGGTATTTACCACGGTGAGGAAAGCGGGCATTTGGTGTGTTATTTAGACAACTCCATCATGCATATCAATTTTGCAATTAAAGATGATTATCAGTTCAGTTTTTTTATGGAAGAAGAATTGTTGATCTTCAAAATAAAAAAGATTAATGAGAGCTATGAATATTCGTTTGAACTGGATAAAGAATCCCAAACACCTCTCAATGTCAAACGGAAAACGGAAGAGAAAAACAACAAATACAGAATCATGATAGGGATTATTATCGCTCTGCTTATTCTGAAACTTCTAGCGTATATGATCATCCGAAAGCTCAGTTAATATGTTCAATCTACTCGTGGTTTTACTTGTGGCTTTTGCCGGATCCTTGCTGACATTTTTCTGCGGTTTTGGACTTGGAACAATTTTGCTGCCTGTTTTCCTGATTTTTTTTGATGCACCTATAGCCATTGCGATGACCGCTATAGTTCACTTCCTGAATAATTTATTCAAACTATTGTTGACAAAAAAACATATAGACCTCTCAATACTCAAAAGTTTTGGTATTCCTTCTGTACTGGGAGCCGTTGTTGGGAGTCTCCTGTTGACTAGTTTCAATTTGCAGGATGTTGGCGCACAATCAGCTTTGAAACGACTCATTGGGCTCTTACTCATTGTCTTCGCATTCATTGAATGGTGGACTAGTTTTCGCAAGTGGCAGATTGATTCCCGATGGTATTTTGCCGGTGGATTGGTGAGTGGATTTTTTGGAGGGTTGAGTGGACATCAAGGTGCTCTTCGTTCAGCTTTTCTTAGTAAATTTAATTTGGACAAAAATACCTGGATAGCTACGGGCGTTGCAATAGCTTGCTGTGTTGACCTTACCAGATTAACGGTTTACAGCAAACAAATTTCCACTGCATCTACCCATATCCACTACCAGTCATTAGGTGTTGCTTTGATGGGAGCTATTGCAGGAGCTATTCTTGGTAATACTTTACTTAAAAAAATGAATATTCAAATTCTTCATACCAGTGTCACGATAGGCCTGATAATTTTTGGAATATTACTCATATTTGGAGTAATTTGATCCTCCAAATAATTGTGTATAACAATCGTTTAATTTTTAAAATAAATTTATGGCGCGTACAAGTACTTATCTCAATTTCGAAAATCAAACAGAAAAAGCTTTTGAATTTTATAAAAGCGTTTTTGGTGGAGAGTTCCTCGACGGTGGCATCAATAGATTTCGGGACCTTCCGGCTTCAGAGAATTCCCCTGAGATGCCTGAAGATGTTAAAGATCTAGTCATGCATGTTGGTTTGGAAATCACCGGTGGCCATTGCCTGATGGGCACAGATGCTCCAACAAGTCTTGGCTTTCATCTTAAAATGGGAAACAACGTATACATCAATCTGGAGCCTGATACCAGATCGGAAACATTAAGATTATTCAATGCACTTTCCGCCGGCGGTAAAGTAGAACACGAATTACAGGAAATGTTTTGGGGAGCATATTATGGCAGTTGTGTCGACCAGTTTGGTGTGCAATGGATGTTCAATTGTGTTGAATCTGCATAAAAGATAAGTTCAATCTCAATATAATTCTCCTATAAAATTATATTATGCTTTTTCTGATATATGAAATAAAAGAGCAAAGCCTTTTAAATTAATGACCTTGCTCTTCTCTATTTTACTTTGAAAATACTCCTTTAATTACCCTGAATCCTGCTTTTCCAACGACTGCAAATACAAAGTTATTTCCATCGCAATATACTCGACTTGGTGCCAGTATCATACGATCTTCTTTGTAACTTGTCAAGGGAATATTACTTAGTTTGCCAGTTTCATCGATATGAGTGAGGCAAATTAAACCCTTTGATTTTCCAATTGGCGCAATGGTATAAGTGTTGTTGATTAGGGGCATGACACGATTTTGAGTCTTTACTTTTGAACGATATTCGGGTTCCAGATTTTTTGCGCTTGTATTATACATTACACAGACATTATTACCATAGATAAAAACATGATTGATCCGTCCTATATGCTTATCTGCATAAACTGAGTTCGGGATCACTTTTTGGTACTTTTGTTGTCCATTTTCTTGGTATGTAACCGCGATTTTTGACAATTCATAATAACCGGTTATAGCTCCATTTGTTCTTTCTGTGTAGTAGGATCCCAGGACTATGACAGAAGAGTTATTGGCAGTTCTACCGATAAATAATGGCACAAAATAATCGACACCTCTCCCTGCTTTTATATCTTTTTCGTCTAATTTAAAAAATGAAAGCACTTCACTATTAAAATAGTTAATGCTTGTCTGTGAGGCCTTCTTTTCTTTCAGGTTAATCTTAATAAAGCATGTGCCTAGCGTCCCTGCATCATCCTTTTTAGCATTCTGAATTGTACCTACAAAAGATAGGTCATCTCCTGATTCGTATGTTTTCCTTAAAAATGAAATAGCTTTTTCTTTCATATCCAGGTTGAACTTTAACGGAGAATTTGTTTCTACAAATACCAACAATTCCTCCTTCCATTTTCCATAGTCAGGATTCTTTTCGTCTCGAACTGAGGTCATAAATATCAACGGATATCCTTTATTGGATACGCCTATATTGTAATCTTTTACATCTCTATTTTCTACGCCAAAGTCAATGCTGTAATCTTTCAATTTCGTCATATTGCTCTGGTATACAAAGCACGTTATTCTAAAGTTTTCTTGTTGTTTTTGTGGTTCATACACAACAACCATTATCTTGCTGGAATCCGTGGAGAAAAATGTTTCAAAGCCACCTTTTTCCTTATTCGGTGTATTGAAATTCAATAATTTTTCAACTTTGGATTTTTGCAAACTTTCATCCAACTGTTGATAGTATAATGTTCGATTATCTGATGTATTATCAAATTGAGAATAAAAGACAATGGGTTTGTTTTTTATTTGATACAGATCCTCCAGATTCAATACAGAATTCTTCTCTGATGGCAAATCAAGATTTTTTGTTTTTTGAAGCTTTAGGTTACTGTTGTAAATGTCCATCGCCAAAGAATTATATTTTGATCCTTTTATAGGTACGGATTTCAATACATAATAATTAGAAAATGAATCCGCTCCGAAGCCTAAAAGATCCGTGCTACCGCTTGAGAATCCACTGCCGCCTTCCAATTCATGTTCTTCACTTTTACTGATTGCAACTTTTACTCCTGCGTTTTGTGCTCGCATTTCATACAATTCCAAGCTGAAAATCAGAAATAAATAAATAAATTTCACTTTTACTAACATGTTAATTTTATTTTATTGATGTGATATTCCATTTTGCTAAAAATATAATGCAATATATTATAGTATTATTGTATATATTTGTGGCTCTCTATTTAGAACTCAGAGTTTACATCAATTACAATGCCACTTTTTTCATCATTAAAGCTTCTAATTACATCAAATAATTTAACATGAACCAATATTTTAAAATTTTATTATTATTTTTTACGTTTAATACAACTTTTATTTTTAGCCAAAATGACAATCCTCCCACTGATTCAAAAAAAGAAAATGAATCAATAAATGTTTTTGATACCGACAACTCCTCTAATAAAAAAGCTAAAAAAAGCACTAAGAACTACCAGGAAATGAATATGATTAAATTGGATCTACTTTAGATTGCAGCTGCCAATATTATCTTTTCCTATGAGAGGGTTTTAAATAATCGACTTGGTATAGAGCTAGGTCTCGGCGCAAGTTATCCGGCAAAAGCTCTGGGTGTATTATCTTTCTGGGAGAGCGACGACTTCTCTTCCGATGATGATGGTAATCCCAAGTTTGGGCCATACGCTTCTTTTCAACTGAAGTATTACACAGACGCTTACGATTCTCCAGAAGGGTGGTTTGTAGGATTAGGCGCAAGGTATTCCTCCTTTGGTCACGATCCTCTGGAAGATGCAAGTTTAGGTTCCAGTTCTAAATCAGAGAGTAGAATTGATTTGCTCCGTGTTACATTCGGCAAAACTGTGATTTGGGATCGTTTTGTAAATGAATGGTATGTTGGTGGTGGAATAAAACAAACCTCCAGTACTAGATACGAATATACCACTGGAACATATACCACTTCCGAGGCAACGAAAAAATCCGGCCTTTTCTTAACTTTTGGATACAAACTTGGTATTTATTTTTAAAACAAATAAAGCTGTTTTTATTTGATTCAAATTTGTGCTTGAGCAAATTTGATCTATTTAAGCATTGAATTTAAATCCGGGTACTTGTATTTAAAACCTGCGTTTAAAATTTTTTGTGCGGAAATAGAACTTCCATTCAACAAATTTTCCGCCATTTCACCAAACAACAATTTAGTGAACCATGCTGGTGTGGAATGGATCATTTGCTTTTTGCCGGTTTTCTTATGAAAAAATGTATTTAATTCGGCTTGTTTAATTTGATGAGGTGCAACAGCATTAAATGCCCCACGCAATAATTGATCTTCAATTAAAAAAATAACCATTCGACACCAATCCTCCAGATGAATCCAAGGAAAATATTGGCGTCCATCACCTAACGTACTGCCTATCTTAAAAGCAGCCAATTTCAACATTGTATCGTATGCTTCGTTACCAGGAGAGAACACAACTCCGGTTCTCATAATGCACACTCGACAGCCCAATTCCGAAAACTTCTTAGCTTCCAGCTCCCATTCCTCGCACGTTTTAGCTAAAAAATCTTTCCCTGGAAAATGGTCTTCTGCCATCATGTCACTCGTTGTTTGGTTTCCATAATATCCTACAGCAGAACCTTGGATGAAAGTCCGGATCCTGTATTTGTTACATTCTATAACCTCTCTCAAAAACCTTGTTGCTCTAACACGGCTATTGTAAATTTCATTCTTATAGTGCTTCGTCCACCTCTTGTCTCGAATAGAGGCCCCTGCCAAATTGATCAAAATATCAGTGTTTTCGAAACATGCTGTATCAATGAAAGCTTTTTCAAAATCCCACTCAAATTGCTTGATATTTATTTTGGAATTTAATTTTCGGGTCAACCATCTCACTTTATAATTTTTCTCGGCAAGAAGTTTTGTGAGTTTTCTTCCTAAATTACCACTTCCTCCAACTATCAATACTGATGGTATTTCACTCCTCATTTAAATACTTTTTATAAAGCCTAATTGCACGATCTCTGGCGAAGGCATGGTCAATAATCGGAAGGCTTATGTCCTCACCCAACCACTTATTAATATAGATTTGTTCTGGATCAAATTTACGTTCCTGCTCGATCGGATTGAAAATTCTAAAATAGGGAGCTGCATCACAACCGCATCCTGCAGCCCACTGCCAATTTCCATTGTTGGCTGAAAGATCATAATCCAATAATTTCTCAGCAAAGTATGCCTCACCCCATCTCCAATCAATCCATAAATGTTTAGTCAAAAAACTCGCAGTTACCATCCTTACTCTATTATGCATCAATCCTGTGGAATTCAATTCCCGCATCCCTGCATCTACCAACGGATAGCCTGTCTTTCCCTCGCACCAAGCTTTAAAATGTGCTTCATTATTTATCCATTCAATATTTCGATATTTTGGCTTAAAGCTTTCTTCAACACAATTTGGAAAACAGAATAAAATCATCATGAAAAATTCTCTCCAAATAAGCTCATTTAACCATTGTTCATTCATAGAATTGGCCATTTTCACTAATCTTCTTATGCTTACTGTGCCAAAGCGCAATTGAACACTGAGGTTACTGGTTCCATGAACGGACGGATAGTTGCGATTAAGATGGTAATTTCTGATTGTATGTTCTTCTAAATTGCACGCTGGAACTTTGATCATGGAATTTTCAAAACCCAGTTCCTTCAAAGCCAAGAACTTCAGCTCTTTATTCATGTAAAAGTTGTCCAATAATTCTTCACTCGGATACACATTTAACGCGTGCTGTGAGAACAAATACTTCCATGCTGTTGAATACGGAGTAAATACAGTATATGGGCTGCCGTCCTTTTTGCAAATTTCAAGTTTCTCGAAAATTACCTGATCCTTAAATGTGTGAAATTTTACGTTGCGTTCATGGAGAAATTTTCTAATGACTTCGTCTCTTTTTAAAGCATATGGCTCATAATCCCTGTTTGTAAAAACTTCTCGCACAGCAAACATTGATAATAATTCTTCAAATGCACTCTTAGGTTCCTTGAAAATGGTAAAAATTGAACTTTTAAAAGGCTTTAGTTGCTGATTGATATTCTCCAACCGTTGATGAATAAAACTTACACGCGCATCCGATTTATCAGTTAAATGATTTAAAATATTTGGATCAAAAATAAATACAGGTAATACCGGATAGTTGCCTTTCAATGCAGAGAATAATCCTGCATTATCTTCTAGTCTCAAATCACGTCTAAACCAAAATATGGCAATTTCTTTCACAGTTCAGAATTTCAATATAAATTATGTTTATTTCTTTTAAATAGTATCATGACTATAGCATGATTAAAATATAAATGCGAGTGAAATTAAATCAAAATTAATTTGTTCTTCTTTGTAATCTCCAAAGACTTCCATTTCGTGTGTCAATTCGTTCGCTAATTGGATTTTTTTTCAACCATTCATCTAATATGAATTTGGCTTTTTCAAAACTAATTCCGAGTATTTCAGCGCATTCCTTTTGGGTATAGCTGTCATAATTACCAAGTACTTCAAAATCATTCAACGTGACTTCATTCCTTCGAATCTCGGGAAAACTTTTTTGAATTGCCTGTACATACGTGTTATATGGATGCGAACCATAAATCAATTCCATTTGACCATTTTCTCCTAAAATATATATTGTTGGAAATCCTCGTACGCCCATTTTTGCAGCGAGTTGCAAATCTTTTTGGAAATTTTCCAACGCCACAACTTTCATATCTTCCAGAATTTTTACGGCAATCAATCCACTTTGATCCGCTGCTTCCTTGATTTCAGATTCTTTGGTAATATTTTTTTTCTCGACGAATACTTTTTCTCTAAGTATTCTTAAGAAAATTGCCGCCTTTTTTTCGTCTTGCAGCTGTGCTGCCTTAAATGCTATAGAAGGAGGATATGAAGAGGATAATGGGTCTTGAAGCCAAACGTCACCCACAATTGGCATTTGATAATAGGAGCTTACTTCGTCCCAATGGCTCGCGACATCTGAGGGCTTACTAATTCCACCGCTGTTGTATATGTCCCAAGAGGGTAACAAACCTCCCATGTGATAATCAAATATTATATGTTCCCCAAATTCTAGCTTGAGTTTTTTTAGTTGCGGTTCAATTGCCCAACATGACGAACAAATTGGATCTGTAAAATAAATGAGTTTGATTTTTTTGCTTGAATTTGAATGCTCAGAATCGAGTCCAGCTTCATGTTTTGTTTCTTTTGAAGTGGCAATCAAGCATACACCATCTTGCGGTGTACAGAACAGAGGATTATTTTCGCTACTTGTATTCATATTCTTACTTAGATTTCCACACCCGATTATTGTACTGACAACAAAGCATAGCGTAATGATGCTTATGAATCTCATGATTCACAAAATAATTTCTCTACTAGATCTGCCCCCGCGATTGAATTTAATGCCTAATGACATTATTTGATCAGACTCACTGAACCTTTTTGTTTTAACCCCCTGCGAACAAACTTTTCTCCATAACGCAATGAATACTCTGCAATGTAGATATAGGTTTCCATAGGCGAAATTTCTCCTTTATAATAACCGTCCCAAGCTCCTGTATTGGATTTTGTTTCAAAAACTTTTATTCCAAATCTGTTGTAGACTTCCATTTCAAGCGCTTCTAGTTGCACCGTCGCCGAATCTTGACAGTTTAGAATTGGTCTAAATGTTCTGTTTTGTTCTATTTCAGAAAAAGGAGCGAAAACGTTTGGAAATTTTAGGCAATCTTCATTACAATTTACTGTTGTGATTTTATATAAAATGCAATTGTCAATATCTTTAATCACTGTATCTCTATTATATGCCTTACCCTCAATGATTATACTATCTCCACAGAATAATTCCTTCTCTATCAAACTAGATTCTTTTTTTTCAAGATTTAAAGTCATCGAAGTATCACAACCATTTTGAGCGGGAAGTTTTATTATGTGAGTTCCTGCTTCATAAATTTTTCCATTAAAAACGTATTGTTGTAATTCACAATACTTGTCATTTTTTGTTATCGCTATTGCGCTATTAACCTTTATTATTTTCTCGAAGGATTTAGTAATGCACCCAAATTGAAGCGTCAGGATCACAGGAATCTCTCCTGAAGATTGGAAGGTGGTTTTTACACTTCCGCTGGTAGTGTCTTCCGTGGTTCCAAGTTGCCATTTATACTTAATTCCCGGTAGAGTAATAGATTCGTCTTTTATTTCGATTTCCTGGCCTTGGCAGATTTCATTAGGAGCAGAAAATTTAGCCGAAAACTCCGGTAGTTTTTCGCATACTACTTCATTCATAATTTCCCTTCCATCAACAATCGGATTGTAGGGTATTGTACTGCCTCCACTCCTCTCGGTATAATTGTAATCTTCGACTATAAAACTTGGTGAAAGTGTAATTAACTCTCCTGTGACATCTAATTCCTCACAATTGTCATTGAGCAATTGATCATCCGTTTTAATCATGAGCATTTGGAACGCTCTTGAAAGAGTATTGTAAGTTGAAGTCCCTGCGATTACAAATCCTCCCAGTGACGATTTTTTGATTTTTGGATATCCCGATCCATACAGATTGTATAAATACGCTTTTCTTAGTTTTCCGTCTCGTTCTATGATGGTGCCTAACCATTTTCCCGCTGCTTGTGGGATTGGTAAATTGTGATTTGTAAAAGAAGCTGACTCTGAAACAATAGCTAATCCGCCATCCTTCATTTCCGCAATACTCTCCCCCAAGGCTCCATTATCAGTTCCTGCTGCAATCTCATAAGTATTGATCCATTTCGTATTAAGGTCTTTATCAAACAATCCCACCATGAGGTCTGACCTATCCTGAAAGTTTTGCTCAAGAATTGTAGTAAAGCCTGTCAAGGCGATATCGCCATTGGAAAGAACGGCCAGATCATACCCATTAGTACTGTGATTTTCAGCTCCAATTGCAATCGTTTTCATGGGATTGCCATTCGGGTCAGTTTTCATCAGAAAACCCATGAACGTCCCTCTGTTTATTAATCTACCGGTTAGGTAGAGGTTGCCATTCGGGTCGGATTCTATTGCAAATGCCTGATCATAGGAATCTAAAGTGCCAAATGTTTTTGTCCACAACAAAGTTCCGGCACTATCTATTTTTAGCAAATAAATATCATCACGGGTATGATCGATGCCATAAACCCCTGTACTGCCTGCAATCACAAATCCGCCATCCTTTGTTGCTACCATATCTCGGCCAAATTCTTTGCTGACACCAAGTCTGTTGGACCATTTTACATTCCCTTGGCGATCGATTCTGGTAATCAGCATCGTCGCTGAAAAAAACGTTGCGCTATGGTTAAAACAAATTACAATGTCTCCATTAGATGCTTCAGCTATTCCAAAATTAGTATTGGTAGCACCACTTGATAAACCAAGGTTTTTTGTCCAAATCAGATCTCCGGTGCAGCTGAACAGGGAGAGGATACCTGTGGATTGGTTGGCAGCATCTGATCCAAAGCCTATAGTGACAATAGAACCATCCTTCATTGTTTCTATGGCATAGTTGAGTATGCCTGTATTTGGTCCATTCGGATTGAATTGATCATGAAAGTAGTATTTCCGAAAATAAAGATCCTGTGCTTGTATCTGGTTGACTATAATGAACAAGAAGATGGAGATTCCAATATTTATTTTTTTCATTTTTAGCTTTTATGATGGAGCAAAATAAGTCATTCTTGGACAAATGAAAATAATTCTCCCGGATTAATTTTCGTTTTGTTCTTTTGCGGTACAGATGCGCTCAGAGTTTGTCATCAATATTATTCTATTACTCTTCTTTAGCTTTATCATTAAGCCGATTTACCTGTTTTTGATTGAAAAAAATATTCAATTGCATGTTGGTCTTGAACAGTTCGGATTTTATGCCGGAATTCTCAACTTCACTTTGATTCTGCAAGTGATCAATGATTTTGGGATTCAAAATTTTACCAATCGCGAAATCAGCCAACAGCGCCTACAGGGGAATACAGGATTTGGCGAGCTCCTCGCAAGTAAAGGTATACTTTCAATAATTTATCTGCTCTTTTGTTTGCTTCTGGCTTTGATATGGTTTCCTCCGGATCAATCCCTCAAACTCCTTGCGCATGTAGCTTTCAACCAGATTTTGATTAGCGGTGTTGGGTTTTTTCGCTCTGCAATTGCAGGAATGAGTTTCTATAGATGGGATAGCTTTTTGTCTGTCATGGATCGCTTGATTTTAATCATAACCGGTGCTTTTTTTCTTCTCATACCTGGTTTGAAACACTATCTGTCCATACCTTTGTTTGTCTGGATGCAGACCGTATCCCTTGGGCTTACGCTGTTGATTTGCATCCTTGTTTTCTTTTCCAAAAAACCACCGGATCTGAGTATTCACTTCAGCCATTCGCGCGTCAAACAAATTTTTGTCGCATGTCTGCCATTTGCACTGATTTATTTTTTCAATGCATTGTATGCTAAACAAGACTTACTCCTATTGGGACGATGGCACCGCGGTGGAGATTATACTGTGGGAAAATATACCTTAGTAATGAGATTTTTCGATGCAGCTAACATGGTGAGCCTTGCCTTTGGGGGGTTGCTGCTGGGCATGTTTTCGCGTCAAAAATTCAATGCTGAGCTGAAGAATGATTTTCTTCATTTTAGTATGAAGTTGCTTCTGTTCCTTACCGTTTTGATTGTTATCACGGGATTCTATTATGCACATGATATCAATCTTTTGGTCAATAGACTCAGTGATCCTGATCTCGATCAATGTATGAAATGGACAATGTTGGCTTTCCTTCCCGCAAGCTTGAGCTATATCTACGGAGCCCTATATCAGGCTATTCATCTGGAAAAGCGTCTTGTTCTCATTTATATCTGTATTGTGATTGTGAACCTTCTCTCTAACTATCTACTGATACCGAATTGGGGTATAAATGGACCGGCTATTTCTAATCTAGTCTCCCAATCTGTTTGTTTGATTGTTTTGGTTGCTGCTACCCCTAGGGCTTATCATTTCCAAACGATCGAAGTGGCACAATTTATTTCCTTTGTGATTCTTGGCTTTGGCCTGGGACATTTGATGGCATTTTGGGGAGTTTCCTTTTATACTTTTGTTTTGTTGATATTACCCTCAATAGCCCTTATTGCCTTTTTGCTCCGCCTTTTTCAATGGGACGAAGTAAGGATGTTCGTGTCCAAATTGCGCAGCTAAATATCTTCTGGCCAAGAAAATTTATCCTTTTGTTTGGATTATTCTGCACAGCCTGTTTATCTTTGCCCGCCTATTCACCATATGGGTGTTTGTAGTTTGAAAAAGCTATTTGATAAAACCACATCGGTGAAATATCCGGGAGATTAGCTCAGCTGGTTCAGAGCACCTGCCTTACAAGCAGGGGGTCACTGGTTCGAACCCAGTATCTCCCACTCTTTCCTCCTCACATACTTTTTTAATGCATCATTCGGAGTGTCCACATTTCGTACCATAGCGTTTCATACATTGGGTTGCAAGCTCAATTTTTCCGAGACTTCTTCTATAGAAAGGATGTGCTCAGACGCCGGATACGAAATCACGGATTATCATCTTCCTGCAGATATCTATGTGCTCAACACCTGTTCAGTAACAGAAGAAGCTGACAAAAAATGTAGATATTCTGTCCGGTCATTCCTGAGACGAAACCCTTCCGCCAAAATCATTGTCATCGGATGTTATGCACAACTAAAGCCAGTCGAAATATCACAAATTCCCGGTGTGAGCATCGTATTGGGAGCTGCAGAAAAATTTCAACTCGTCGAAGTATTGAACAAACTTTCGGAAAGTACATCCGGGCTGATGGAAGTTGGACCTGTCCACCACGCCAATAGCTTTGTGCCTTCATACTCTTTGGAAAGCAGGACCCGAACCTTTCTAAAGGTCCAAGACGGATGTGACTATAAATGCAGCTTTTGCACCATTCCCCAGGCACGAGGAAAGTCCAGGTCGGGGACTGTTTCTGAACTCGTTCAACTGGCCAACACCATCTCCATACAGGGTGCGAAAGAGATTGTGCTGACAGGAGTAAACATTGGAGATTTTGGTAATGGTACGGAAATTATCGAACAGCAAATACCCAAAAAACAAGAACTCTTCGTTGATTTGATTCTAGCACTGGACAGGGAAACCACTGTTGATCGGTACCGGATTTCTTCCATTGAACCTAATCTATGTACAGAGGAGATTATAGATTTTGTGGCCAATAGTCGTCGATTTATGCCACATTTTCATATTCCGCTTCAGAGCGGTGACAATGAGATTCTTGCTCGAATGAAGCGACGTTACAAAAGAGAGCTTTATCAAACCAGAGTGGAACAGATCCGGCGGCGAATGCCTCATGCATGTATTGGTGTGGATGTGATCGTTGGTTTTCCCGGCGAAACGGAAGAGCATTTTATGAACACCTATCGATTTATCCAGGACCTGGACGTATCTTATCTTCATGTTTTCACTTATTCGGAAAGGAAAAACACTGCCGCAGCTGAAATGGAAGGGTCGGTTTCTCCTAAAAAGCGTTCAGATCGAAATGAAATGTTGAGGATTCTTTCAGAAAAGAAAAAAAGAGCCTTTGCATCGTCGCAGTTAGGTACAACTCGCCCTGTTCTTTGGGAACAATCGGATGAAAGTGGCAAAATTTTCGGATGGACAGATAACTATTGTAGGGTTGAAACCACGGTTGGGGGTAATAGGTCAACCAACCTTATATCAGAGGAAAATTTACAGTATTTGTCGCCTTCTGGTACAATTATACTGAGTTAACAAAATGAGATCTTGGGCCTAGAAGGAAAATCCCAAAGTATAAATTACATAATCTGACTTTTTACTTGTCCCGGTGTAAAGTTCAGACAATCCCTTCTCGAATTGTACACAAAAGACCAAAGGACCCAAATCTATGCCACCTCCAAACAAGGCTCCCAGCTGAAAATCCTTCATGGTATCGTGATTCAAGCCCAATGCATTCTCTTGGATGGACCAGATATAGCTCACTTGCACACCTCCCATGGCAATCAGCTTGAACTTTTCCAGGTTGATGATCCTGTAACCGATTTGTGCAGGAATTTTTAGGAAATATGCCGATTTTCTGTCGGTGAATAACTCAGCTTTATTTGCAGACTCAAGATAAATTTTGTGTAATTCCAATCCAGGTCGAATAAAAAATTTTCCATCTCCAAATCTTCCTACAATACCAGCATTCCAACCACTCATAAATCCTCCATTTGCCGTGGCCAAGCTGTAATCAGTAAATCCGGAGGAATACCCAACACTGATTACCGCTCCCGATTGTGCCTGAGCCACCCACATCCAAATGCTCAGAAATGCGATCAGTGGTAATTTCATATGCCAAAGATACATTCAATTCTATTCTTCCTCCTTCAATAGAGCTTATAAAAATCCACTTTCATCGTTGTATTCATAATACATATCTGATTTTTTTCAAATTGGCTTTCCATCCTTTCCATTTTGCTTACATTTATGGGTTCATTAATTTTCATCTCAGCAGGTAAATTATGTATCCTGATTTTTCGTATATTTTACATGCATTATTTGGTACTCAACCTGATAATGTCTTTTCCATTATCAAGACATTCGGATTGTTTCTTGGACTTTCGTTTTTAGCCAGTGGGTTCTTATTATACCTAGAACTAAAAAGAAAAGAGAAAATTGGTCAATTATCCGGCCGTCTAGAAAACATTATTGTGTATCAGCCGATCAATTGGCAATTTATCGGAATTCAAACAGTAATTAATGCGGTGCTTGCTGGAAAAGTTATGTATGCATATTTACATTTTAGTGAATTTCATTTGGATCCTGCAGGTATAATTTTTTCGACTAAAATACATTTCATTTCTTTTATCCTTGCAGGTCTCGCGACAGCTATTTATTGGTTCTATAAAATGAATCGGCAAGTTGACAAAGAAGTCCGAAGGGCTGACATATTTATCCACCCTTATCAACGGGTGATGGACATCACAGGAGTAGCAGCATTATTTGGCATTATCGGATCTAAACTATTTAGCATATTTGAAAATTTTGGTGATTTTTTAAGAGATCCAATAGGCAATTTTTTCTCAGGTAGCGGCCTTACAATTTATGGTGGCCTGATTTTGGCTTTTATCATGGTATTTCGATACGTGCGCAGCAAAGGATTGCACCCTATTTATATGATGGATGCGATAGCTCCTACCTTAATGATAGGCTATGCCGTCGGAAGATTGGGGTGTCATTTTAGCGGAGATGGAGACTGGGGAATTGTAAATGAATTGGCAAAGCCTTCCTGGTTTTTTTTACCGGATAGTTGGTGGTCATTTACATATCCACACAATGTATTGAATGAAGGAATTAAAATCGATGGTTGTGTTTTTGAATATTGCAGTCAATTGAGTCCCGGCGTTTTTCCTACAGCTCTTTATGAAAGTATTCTTGCATTTACAATTACTGGAGTTCTTTGGATCTTGAGAAATAAAATCAAAGCAGCCGGTGTATTATTTTTTATCTACTGTCTGTTGAATGGAATTGAAAGAATATTTATTGAAGCCATCCGTGTTAATCCTCGTTATAATATATTAGGGTTTCATCCTTCTTTTGCACAGATGATTGCTTTCTGTTTGATTATTGCAGGTATCGCTGGAATTATTTTTTTTCAAAAGAAAAATATCAGATAGACTTTTAATAATCCCTTTTAAATTGTAACTTTAATTTGTTCTATTCTTTTTTTGCTGACAGCAACTACCTTAAATAAACAACCACCGATTTGTATTTCCTGATCTTTTTTAGGCATTTCTCCAAGATTTTCTAATAGCAAACCCGCTATAGAATCCGCATTTCCTCTCACATCTTCAAACAGATAAATATCTATTCCCAATACTCTACACATATCATTGATCAACGTTTTTCCATCAAATAAATAATTGTGCAAGTCGAGTTTCGTGAAATTCAATTCGTGTTGGTCGTCAAATTCATCTTTGATTTCTCCTACGATTTCTTCCATGATATCTTCCAGTGTCACTAAACCACTTAATCCGCCATATTCATCCACCACAAATGCCATGTGCAAATGCTTCTCTTGAAGATCATTGAGCAGTTCATTAATTTTTCTGGATTCCGGTACAAAATGAAGTGAAGTTCTGATCAATTGCTGCCATTCAAAGCCTGCTCCTTCTCCTAAGTGCCCGATTAAATCTTTAGCATACAAGATTCCACAAATATGATCGAGATCATTCTGAAATATTGGTAATCTCGAAAAACCACTTTCTCTGATGACCTGAATCACATCATTATAATTTTCCTCTTTGTCTACCGCATATACTTCAGTTCTGGCCGTCATCACTTGTTTCGCAGTGACGTCATTAAACTTTATAATCCCTTTCAGCATGTCAACCTGTTTGCCGGACTCTTGCTCATGACTCACAGCCAGGTCAATGGCTGCATCCAGATCTTCTCTAGATGTGGTTTGCACGTTCAATTTTTTTTCAATAATCTTTCTCTCGACCGAGGTGGTCATGGATTCTAGTATTATTGTAAATGGTCTCATTAAATAATCCAATACACGTAACGGCCGTGCTATAAATCTTGCTAACTTGATGCTATTGAATTGGCCGTAAATTTTCGGAGTAACTTCCCCAAACAAGAGTATGAGCGTAGTTGCCCCGATCACAGCTACCATAAAGTACATAAGATTGCCTAGTTGTGCATGATCTAGCCAACTTAGTGGCCTCCAACTCACCAAATAAGTAGCAAAGTCATGGAATCCGGTTACCGGAAAATAAACCGACAGAATTCCTTCTACCAAGATGGCAATCGCAATATTGACGAATGTATTGCAGATCAAAAGTAGAGCAAGCAGTCTCCTTGGATGATTTTTTAGGAAAAGCAATGAAGCGACTCCGGACTGATTGTCGTCTTCTTCCAACGCTTCAACTTGTTGTCTGTTTAATGAAAAAAAAGCCACCTCAGAACCTGAGAACATTGCAGACAACAGGAGCATAAACACCAATAAAGTCAATAAACTTAGTCCTTCAAATACAGATCCAGCCTGTATGAGATTTATGATAAATATTAAATGGGGAGGCTCCGCTTCCAAAATGTAGATTTAGTGATCAGAATGGCAGATCGTCTTCACTTGCCGACTTTGTGAATGGGTCTTCTTCCATAGCACTGCCTTGAGAACTATTACCTGAAGAACCACCATAAGTAGAGTTTTCCCGCTTTTCTAGTATTCGCATTGTTTCTACCTGAATTTCCGTGATATAGTGATCCTTGTTTTCTTTGTCTGTCCATTTCCGGTGAGTAAGCTTACCTTCGATATAAACCTGCATTCCTTTTTTGAGATTTTTAGCCTGGTCAGCCTGATTGCGCCAAGCCACGATGTCGTGCCATTCAGTCAGTTTTTGCCATTGGCCACTTTTATCTTTGTAACTTTCATTCGTCGCCAATGAAAAGTTTGCACGGGATGCTCCACTCTCCAGAGTGCGGAATTCTGGATCTTTACCTAAATTCCCTATAAGGATGACTTTATTTACCATAATGGAATGTTTAAATGATGAATTGTTTGATAAAATTACTGGTTTTTCGGGAAAAAGCAAAATTGTTGAGCTTTTTCCTATCGACCAACAAGTAATGCGGAACATGCTTTATTTGTTTAACATGGACCTCACTAGTCCAAAACATCATTTCGACGATTTGATGAGTGAGTGCTTGTTTTACCGTACTCAATTTTTGCCATTTTCGTACTTCATCCAGTTCAAATCCAGCTAGTAAAAACTGAGACCGAAGATCAATTTTTGAAAATGAAATAGACTGGCTTTCGATACCAAAAAATTCAAACAGATTTTTCCAGATATCATTGTCTTGCCGTTGATGCAGCACCAACCTTCCCTTCGAATCAGATACCACGAAATAATGAAAATACCTTCTCCTTTTATCCAGTTTAGGCCTCTTTAGCGGTAAGTCCAAAACCAGATTTTCTTGGAAAGCCACACATTCCTTTCTAAAAGTGCAGAGGGAACATTCTGGTGACTTTGGCGTGCAACACAATGCTCCAAAATTCATGATGGCCTGATTATAGTGCCCTGCATTTGTTCTGTCCAGCATCTCCACAGCGAGCTCTTCGTATCTCTTCTTTCCCGATTGTGTAAAAAAGGAGTGTTCCAATCCAAATATCCTTGCAAGCACCCGCACCACGTTTCCGTCCAGGACAGGGTAAGGATTGCCATAAGCAAAAGAGGCAATGGCTGATGCTGTTGACTTGCCAATGCCTTTTAGTGCTACTATTTGTTCGAAATGTTCAGGAAATTTTCCTTTGTATCGGGCTACGATTTCTTGCGCAGTATGATGCAGATTTCTCAATCGGCTGTAATAGCCTAATCCCTGCCAATACAACATCAATTTTGTCTCTGAGGCATTCGCTACAGCTGACAGATTTGGAAATTCACCAATAAACCGAAGGTAAAAAGGCACAACGGTCTCGGCGCGGGTCTGCTGAAGCATGATTTCCGAAATCCATATTTTATAAGGATCTTTTTCACCGATCCAGGGCAATTCTCTTGGATGATCCGAGGACCATTGATACAATAATTTTCTAAAAAGTCCGGCTTTCATCCTTTCAGATTATCAAAAAAGCAACTGAAGACACTGATTATTTGTGGATTTTAGAGGATACCATCATATTATGGATCAAGCTATGCGAAAAGCAGTTTGTCTCCAACAATATAAGGTCATTATATTTTTTAATGATCAAAGGATCCAAAGTGTTGACAAGGTTTTTGGTATTATAGATGTCTTTCTTCTGATCATAGATTTCAACTATCTTTTGTCCGTCATGTAGCACGATATAATCTGAATCTACATATTGGTATAACCCATAAGAGAGATTGATACAATAATTTTTCCCGGTTGTATCAAATACGTTTCTACCATAACTAAAAAATGCCTGGTCATAATTAAGCAAAGCCAGTACAGAAGGAAAAATATCGATTTGATTGACAATGGTCGTACTATCTTTCAATGGAGAGATATCGTTGGGTTTGAAAAAAAGTATTGGAATTTTAAATATATCTGTCATGACACGATATACATCATCCACATTTTTACCTGTATGGTCTGCAGTAATCACAAATAAGGTATTATCATACCATTTTTCCTTTTTTGCTCTTTCAAAAAATGTTCGCAAAGCATAATCTGTATACCTGAGGCAGTTGATCAACGGTTCTTTTTGCACCTGCATTTCTTTTCCAAACTCTTCAGGGATTTGGAAAGGGTGGTGTGGGTTCATTGTAAAAATGGAATATACAAAAGGTTCCGGTGAAAGATTCAATTCATCAACAACGCGCGATAAAAATTTATGATCCCAAATTCCCCATTTCCCATCAAAATCAGAATCATTGTTATACTCATTTTTTCCAAAATATTTTTCTATCCCCGCCATCTTCGCAAATAAATCAAGTCGCATGGTTCCGTTTTGTCCACCATGAAAAAACCCTGTCGTATAAGATTTATTTTTAAGTTCATTGGGAAGTGAACTGATTTGGTTCGTTGAATAAATTGAATTGATGTATGGGTCTTTCTGCCATGATGGTATAGATGACAATATTGCAGGAATTCCCTGGATAGATTCTTTTGCATTTGCATATGAATTTTCCATATATAGACCTTCGTTCAACAAGGAATCAAGAAATGGAGTGGCATTCCATTTTTGGTCGTTGTGCAAATATTTATGCGATAGACTTTCGACGATCAGAATTACTACATTCCAGGATTTAAAACTATCTCTTTTAAATGGTTGAATAATTTTCTTTTGTAATTCCGTCTCGTAATTCCATTTTCCAGACAAGTCTTCGGTAAGATTATTTTTTCCCTTTGAGCGCAACAGAGTAAATGTGGTATTCACCACTGCAGGTATTTTTCTGCTATCCGTCATCTGCCCCGCATTTACTGAATCAATGGGTTTTAATTGAAATCCACCGCGAATGGTTATTATAGATAAGGCCCCGAAAATTGATAGTGAAAACAAATACTGGAAAAAGGATTTTGTGTTTTTGTTTCTCAGTATTTCTGTTTTGAATATTGATAAAGGTATAAGTCTATTCAGGAAAATGTACGCTAGAATAACAAGAAAAGGAATATACCAAAATTGTAAAATAAACTCTGGCAACAGACGATAAAAATCCGAACCTTTTTCTCCTGTCAAAAACTGCATAGCGTCCATCTGCATTCTCTTTTGTACAAAAGGAAAATATGCAAAATCAGCGAGATTCAACAGTATGAACAAAAGATTCCAAGCGATGAAAAGAACTCGCCATACTCTCCAAATAGCTGTTAAGCCTGCTGTCCATGGAAATACTAAAAAATAAATTCCATTCAAAACTATATTAGCCAACATGAGTGCACTTAAATCAAATCTCCATCCACTAATAATGATGTTCAAAATTTCCTTAAAAGAATGAATTTCTAAATCTGAAGAAAACATGGCAATAAATCCGATACGCAAGGCTGTGTAGATCAATATCAGAGGTAGAAATGTTCTGATGAAAATTTGCCATATATGAAATTGTGTCGGCAATTTAATTTACTATGATAAAAACTAATGGATTTTGAATGGCGAAGATAATGAGATTTAATCCAGATTTTACTTTGAAGATCTATTCCCTACGAAATTGACTGCAAAATCTGTGATTGAATTTACCAAATTATGCCGGAGAGGGCGTATTGCATTCTCTATGCAGGAAAATGCCATATTCCTTTATGAATAAAGCAAAAAATGATTTTATGCAAAATGACTTTACATTCTTTGGCAAGCAGGAAAATGTGAAATTCTGAACGATAGAGCAACACCTTTCATCCAGACCTAATGAATTTGACCGGAAACTATTGAAATTAAAGAAGTGATTAGTTATCGGAGACAGCCATTTCCTGATGCATCTCCTGATGGATATGATACTGTGATCCAATCATACTTTTTAAAGCTTTCCTTGCGAAAAATATTCTGCTTTTTACGGTTCCAAGAGGCAGATGGAGTTCATCTGCAATCTCCTGATATTTGTATCCATGGTAATATCTCACAAATGGCACTTTCAAAGAATCGTCCAGACTATCCACCATGGCATGAAGTTCCTTCATCATCATATCTGATTCAGCTCGGTTAAGAACACTGTTGCTGATAGAATTGAAATAGTACTGATTTTCAGAATTATCATTCACAATACCGCCCTTCACTTTACGGCGATAATTGTTGATGAAAATATTCTTCATGATTGTAATCAACCATGCTTTAAAATTAGTACCCGGTTGAAATTTATCTCTATTGGACAAAGCCCTGAATGCGGTCTCCTGATACAAATCTTTTGCATCTTCAGCATCTCTGGTCAAACTGTACGCAAAGTTGTTGAGTGTCTGAGTCTGCTTGTTAAACTGGTTAAAAAACTCCACCGTCGACATAACATCAAAAAATTTTCTCAAATATACTAATTTGTTTAATTGGATACAGGTGATCTTTAGACAAAATAGTGTTAAAATTACGTGAACATTTTCGACTTTTATATAATCTGCTGATTTTCAATTTAATTACAGATTTCGATTTTTAAAAACATCTTCTCAAACTTTCAACTTTTGTTGAACAAAATATTATTTGTACAATTTTATTTTTGTGCGTTTTTATAAAAATAATATGCTACGAAAGTAAATATAAAATTTGGGATCCATACCGCTATCCAAGGTGGTAAAATTTCACTGTTTGCAAAGGTGATAGAAAGTTTGGAAAGGAATATATAGCACACACCAATGATGACTGCCAAGGCAAGGTGCAATCCGAGGCCCCCTCTTACCTTCCGACTCGCTATACAAGCCCCTATTATGGTCAAAATCAATGTAGTGACAGGATCTGCGGATCTGCGCTGCTTCTCCACCTCAAACAAACGAGAAATTCCGGAACCTTTTTCCTTCTCCCTTTGGATGAATTCAATCAACTCCGGGGTAGGCATGACCTCTTTTTGGTTGGTTTTAAAGATAAAGTCACTCGGCAAGAAGTTGATGCTTGTATCCAGACTTTGTTCTCTATATGTCTGATAACTCTCTACACTATCCTGAAAAGTTCTCAGTTCGTAATCTTTTACTGTCCAGACATGTGGTTCTGCCTTCCACTTAATACTTCGCGCCTGAAGCATAGCCACTAGTCTATCCTGATCAAATCTTTGCATAATAAAATCTTGCCCGGACGAATCCTTCACGTTAAAATAACGCACATATACCTTAACATCCTGGTCAACAAACATGTGCACGTTCCGATCCTTTTCCTTGACATTACTGGTCTTGATATAGGTATTTTCAAACTCCTTAAGGGTCTTGTTCGCTCTTGGTATAAAATAATGGTTGCCGATAAGGTGTATCAATGTAAAAAAGCTTCCTGCAATAATAAATGGACGAAGAAATCTGCCATAAGAAACGCCTGAACTAAAAACAGGAATAATTTCCGTTTGTCCGGCCATCCTGGAGGTGAAAAAGATTACTGTAATCAGGGCATAAAGTGGAAACATCAACGAATTGATCCAAGGAATAAAGTTGAAATAGTAATCTCTCGCAATCACCCATGCACTTAGGTTGTGAGAGAGCAGTTTTTCGATACGTTCGCTCAGATCAAAGACCACCGCAATAATTGATAACAAAGCCATGGTAAAAGTGAATGTCACCACATACTTGCGGATGATATATCTATCGAAGATGGAAAGTGCAAAGTACTTCTTCATCCGCTTACCTTTTCAGTGAGATGACTTCAATCATTTTAGTTTTCCAGCTAGAAAAGCTGCCATCAATTATATGTCTTCTAGCTTCCTTCACAAGCCAAAGATAAAAGCCCAGATTTTGCAGAGTAGCAATCTGCGCTCCTAGAATTTCTTTCGAATGAAAAAGATGGCGTAAGTATGCCTTTGACATTTGAACACTGGTGTTTGTAGTCAGACCCCGATCTATTGGACTAAAGTCTTCTTTCCACTTAGCGTTGCGGATATGGATGATCCCTTCTGTAGTGTAAATGATCCCATGTCTTGCATTTCTACTGGGCAATACACAGTCAAACATATCTATTCCGCGGTCGATACATTCGAGGAGATTTGCAGGAGTGCCTACTCCCATCAGGTATCTCGCTCCGGTCTCCGGCAATACGTCTGTTTCTAGATTTACCATCTCGTATAGTACATTCTCGGGTTCTCCAACGGATAATCCACCAATCGCATATACGGGTTTGTCATACTGAGAAATAAATTCAGCGCTTTTTATCCTTAAATCGGGATATACTGAACCCTGACAGATTGGCACAAAAATCTGTTCGTGGCCGTGTATACTGCTGGTGGATTGAAAATGATTTTGTCCTCGTTGGATCCAGCGATGGGTGAGCTGCATTGATTTTTCTGCATATTTCTGTTCACAGGGAAAAGGAGGACATTCGTCCAGAGCCATCATAAAGTCGGAGCCCAGATTGCGTTGAATGTCTACAACGGATTCCGGTGAGAAGAACTGTCTGGAGCCGTCGATATGAGAGTAAAATGTAACCCCCTCCTCTTTGATCTTTCTCCTTTCGCTCAATGAAAAAACCTGATATCCTCCACTATCTGTCAATATCGGCATAGGCCAGCTCATGAACTGATGGAGGCCTCCTGCCAGACGGATGAGCTCACTTCCCGGACGAAGATGCAAGTGATATGTGTTTGACAAAATGATCTGTGCCTTCACTTCTTCTTGAAGCTCTTTCTGATGAACAGCCTTGACCGTGGCTGCAGTCCCTACAGGCATGAAAATCGGCGTTTCTATCGCTCCATGTGCCGTTTGGAGTAAACCAGCCCTCGCTTTGCTGTTGGGCGCTCGGTGGATGAGTTGAAATCGGTCTTGGCTCATAAAAATTCTTCTACTTGGGTTTGGCTTGCATTCTGATATAAATACCCAGCATCAACGAAAATCCAATCAAAGAAGATCCACCTTTGCTGATAAAGGGTAGGGGAATGCCAATTATGGGCATGAGACCAATTGTCATTCCTATATTCACCAAAACGTGCACAAGGAGCAATCCTGCAAGACCAATACTGTAATAACTGATAAATTTCGTACTGATAGACTCAGCTGTCCTCATTATCCTCAGCATGAGTATGGTAAATAAAGTGACAACCAATACTGCACCGATAAACCCATGTTCTTCTCCTATCGTACTAAAAATAAAATCTGTGCTCTGCTCAGGAACAAAACGCAGCTTTGTCATATTCCCTTTCAAAAAACCCTTGCCCCAAAATCCTCCGGAGCCAATGGCTACCTTAGACTGTAAAATATTATACAGAGAGCCTCTGGGATCACATTCCGAAGGCTTCAACCACACATTGATTCTTTCCTGTTGATGTTTGTCCAAGGACAAAAACAATTGTGTTGTCATCAATGCAAAACCAGTCAGCAAAATCATCGACGATAAGAGAGCCAGAGAAAGTCTCTCTTGTCTGGATCTCCAAAGTAGAATAAGAAAAACCAATGAACCCAACACTCCGATTCCAATCCAATACCAATAGGAAAGATAAAGAAAAGTGATGACAACTGCAGCAAGACTGAGGGCCAATACCGCCCAGGATAAAGGAAATCTCTTCGAAAAATACCAGGCGATGATAGGGATAATAATCAAGAGACCCAGCTCAAAATATTCTAATGGAAATACTATAGACAAGATAAAGGTGGCAATCAAAACTGCACCGATCAAGAAGTAAATTTCATTCAATCCTGCTACAAAAAGCAAGAGGAAGAATGAGAAAAAGGTCAACGCCGATCCTGCATCCGGTTGTAATAAGATAAGAAAAACGGGCACCAAAATGAGACCGATGGCGACAAGTTGATATTGTCTGACTTTTAAATCGGTTTTGAAATTGCTCAGATAGGCAGATAATGCAAGAGCCGTCCCCAACTTCGCTATCTCAGCTGGTTGAAATGAAAAGCCACCAAAAGAAAACCAGGCTTTAGCTCCTTTAATTTCAGAGCCAAATATCAATACCAATATAAGGAGCACCAGTCCTGCTCCGTAAAAGATATATGCAAAGTTTTGCCAGAACTTCCAATCGATAAAAGTCACCGTTATAAATACAAGAAGCGCAGTAACTGTGAAAACTGTTTGCTTGGTAATAGGAGTCGAAAGGTCGAAAAAATCGCGTCCTTCATTCTGAGTGTAGGTCACTGCATAATATGCCATCCACCCTATGCACAGCATGCTGATGTATATTCCGATCGTCACCCAGTCATAAAGAATCCGTTCTTTTCTGATAGACATGAATGATCAGAGTTCTTCGTACGGGATTTTATCTAAGGATAAAAATGCACCGGAAAATTTTTTCTTCACGTTCTCTAAAGCCCAATTAGCTTCATTCCGAGAAAGATAGGCTCCGGCTTTTAGGTGATAATAAGGCTCTTTATACTCCCACTTCGTTTTGAGATTAAACTGCTTTTGAAACTCTGCTCTTGTGCTTTCCATCATCCTTCGGTCTGTAGTGGTGATCACTGTGATCCTCCATCCTTGAACATGGGTATTGGCTTTGTTTCTTTTCACATATTGGTCGATCATTTTACTCACGTCGGGGTCTTCTTTGACAGAGACCTTACCTTGTGAGAATATCGCTCCCGGTATAGTGAGTAAGAGACTGATAATGAGTAGTGTGAATCCAGTTTTCATGGTCTGTGTAAAGGATTTAAGTTTGTCAACAAGAACGACTAAGATACATGACAATTATGACAAAATCATGATTCTGCACCATGGCAGTTTTTAAATTTCTTACCGCTCCCGCATGGGCATGGTTCGTTCCTGCCTACTTTGGGTCCACTGTTGCGTATCGTCTGGACAGCTTGCGGTTCTGCTCTGCCCGCACTTTCCGCCGCTCGTCTAGCATTTTCTTCTTGCTTGTTGGTTCGTACTTTGCTAAGGTCTGCTTTTTGGGTCTTGGCCTCTTGCATTTCTGTCTCGACAGCGATCATCACCTTGCCTTTGGTCAGATAGGAGGTGATTTCTTCATTCATTTTGTACACTAGATTTTCGAACAGTTTGTAGGCTTCCATCTTGTATATGACGAGAGGGTCCTTCTGCTCAAAAGTAGCCGCTTGAACAGAATCTTTGAGCTCATCTGTATTGCGCAAGTGCTCCTTCCAGTTGCTGTCAAGGATACTCAGAGCAATTGATTTTTCGATATCCCTCATAATAGAAGTTCCTTTGGTTCGCAAGGCCTCATCGATCTCAGCGGCAATTGGAACAGGTTCGTTAATGCCATCTTCATAAGGTATGGCTATGCGCTTGTAGTGATCACCGTGTTCCCTTTTGATACGCTCTATGCCCGGAAGTAGGAGATTACTGATCGCCTCTTCTTTCTTCTTATAAAAGTTATAAAATTCGTCTTCAAATCTGGCCAGAACTTCCTGTTCTCTTGATTGTAAGAAGTCAGCATCACGCATCTCCGGTTCAAAACCAAGAAGCATAATCGAGTCATTGACAAATTCCGGATAACTCCCAGTAGCTTTGTTTTTGTGGACAATATGTTGAAGTGTACTTCTGAACATATAATCCAGATCTACCGAAAGTCTATATCCCTCCAATGCATGATCGCGCTTTTTATAGATCGCTTCTCGTTGGATATTCATGACGTCATCATACTCCAACAGACGTTTTCGCATGGCGAAGTTGTTTTCCTCTACCTTTTTTTGTGCATTCTCTATTGACTTTGTCACCATGGAGTGCTGCATGACCTCACCTTCTTTGTGTCCGAGTTTGTCCATAATCGTGATCATGCGATCTGAATTGAAAAGTCGCATGAGGTTGTCCTCGAAGGATACGAAAAACTGGGACGAACCCGGATCTCCCTGACGACCGGACCTTCCGCGAAGCTGTCTGTCCACACGCCTTGATTCGTGTCTTTCAGTACCTATGATAGCCAGACCTCCGGCTCGTTTTACCTCATCAGTAATTTTGATGTCCGTACCTCTACCTGCCATGTTCGTAGCTATGGTGACTTTACCCGGCAGACCCGCTTCTGCCACAATCTCCGCCTCTCTCTGGTGCTGCTTTGCATTGAGAACGTTGTGAGGTATGCCTCGCAATTGGAGCATACGGCTCAATTTTTCAGAAATATCCACAGAAGTCGTACCCACTAATACCGGTCTTCCCTTTTCCGTACAAGATGCAATTTCTTCTATTACAGCATTGAATTTCTCTCTTGATGTCTTGTAAACAAGGTCTTCTCTGTCATCCCTGATAACCGGTCTGTTGGTTGGAATAACCACAACGTCCAGCTTATAGATCTGCCAGAACTCCCCTGCTTCTGTTTCTGCCGTACCCGTCATTCCCGCCAGCTTGTGGAACATCCTGAAGTAGTTTTGGAGTGTGATCGTCGCGTAAGTTTGAGTGAGTTCTCCCACTTTTACAGCTTCTTTGGCTTCTAAAGCCTGGTGCAGACCATCTGAATATCTTCTGCCCTCCAACATACGACCTGTACCTTCGTCGACGATCTTTACTTCACCATCTAAGACCACATATTCTTCATCTTTTTCGAACAAAGTGTAGGCCTTCAAAAGTTGATGAACGCAGTGTAAGCGTTTTGACTTGATGGCATAATCATTGAGAACCTTTTCCTTTTTTTCGGTAATTTCTTCCTTGCTCAAATTCGTTTGACCGAGGATTACATTCATTTCTTGGGCCAGATCCGGTATGATAAAAAAGTTGGTATCTGATTCTCCTTTAGCCAGAAAATCTTCTCCTTTTCCAGTCAGTTCTACGTGTTTATTTTTTTCGTCAATCGTGAAATAAAGAGGTTGATCGGCAACTCTCATATTGCGGGATTGCTCCTGCATATAAAAGTTTTCTGTTTTCTGCAATATAGCGCGTACGCCTTCCTCACTAAGATATTTGATCAATGGTCTGGACTTCGGTAATGCCCTGTAAGCGCGGAATAATGCCATACCTCCTCCTCCTTCGCCCGTTGTTGCATTTCCTTCTGAAATGAGTCTCCTGGCGTCTGAAAGATTTTGTGTTGCCAATCTTTTTTGTTCGTTGATAAGGCGCTCCACTTTGGGTTTGAGTTCATTGTATTCCTGACTTTCTTCGTCTACATCCACCGGACCGGAGATGATTAGTGGTGTTCTGGCGTCGTCTATCAACACACTGTCCACCTCATCTACCATAGCATAATGGTGTTTGCGCTGAACTTTCTCTTCTGAAGAGCGCACCATATTGTCCCTCAGATAATCGAACCCGAATTCATTGTTCGTACCATAAGTCACGTCACAATTGTAGGCAGCGCGTCTTTGCTGAGAATGCGGTTTATACTTGTCTATACAATCTATACTGAGATGGAGAAATTCCAATATCGGTCCTATCCACTCACTGTCTCTCCTAGCTAGGTAATCATTGACCGTGACAACGTGAACTCCTTCACCTGTCAAGCCATTGAGATATGCTGGAAGTGTCGCGACCAAGGTTTTTCCTTCTCCGGTACCCATTTCCGCTATCTTTCCATCATGGAGTACCATACCACCGATGAGTTGCACATCATAGTGTAGCATATTCCATGTGATTTGACCTCCTGCAGCCGACCAACTGTTGGAATATTTGGCTTTATCCCCGTCAAGGTTGATGTAGGAACGAGATACCGATAGGTTTCGGTCGGCATCCGTAGCTGTCACCTCGAGGATCTCGTTCTGCATAAATCTCCTGGACGTCTCTTTTACAACAGCAAAGGCCCTTGGCAACAGGGTTTTGAGAACTTCTTCGATAAGGCCGTCTTTTTCTTTTATTGTACTGTCTATTGTATTGTAAATCTCTTCTTTACGATGTACATTCTCTTCTTCCTCAGCTGCTTGGCGCAAACTGTCAATTCTCCCATTGATCTCGCTCAGGTACTGCTGTATTTCTTCTCTGAATTCTACGGTTTTGTTTCTCAATTGGTCATGAGAGAGTGCTTGATATTCTTCATAAAAGCGGTTGATCTCCGGGAGCCTGAGCTGGTATTCCTTGACATCGCGCTCGTGTTTCGTTCCGAAAATCTTCTTGAGGAAGCCTAACATAAATCGATTTTAAACTGTAAAGTTAATCATTAACGCTAAAGCTCGAGGAAACTTGCCCTCTCTGCAACGCAAAGAGCTGATTTGTGGCTTTTTATCCCGAAAACTGCGTTCCAATGCTGCACACAAATCATACCAGAGCCGAAGTCCTGACAGAATGTCACCAAGAATGCTTTTTGAAAAAGCATTAAAGAGATTGCCCATTTATACCGAAAGCATTGTAAAGTTAGGAGAACGACTGAGCACTGAGTTGTTTGATCTCGTAGGAACTATTGTCGTTTTAAATAACCATTCCTTTAAGCAATACGTCCAAGGTCTTTATTTCGAATCACCGATTACGAAAAAATCATTATAAATTTGATATTGTCTATCTCCTAATCTACCAATATCCTGTAAAGTGTGTAAGTACAAAAGTTATTCTGGAAAGTTTTTTTGCTCTGAACTTTTTATAAAATTTAAGGAAATAACTTTTCGCTATATTTAAAACACAGTTTACAAAATGAAAAAAGGAGCGTTTTTAAGCGTCGACTTCCTTAAGCAGTTTAAGAGTGGTGAAGAGTTGAACTCATTCTTTATGGAGATTCAAAGGCACGGCGTTGAACAACCCCTTAAAGGTGAATTAGATGCCCTTTCGGCTTATATCTAGCTTCCGGAATCATACAATCCGAATAACCGTAATAATCATACTGATGCTGGGAGTGAGCATTGTGCGAAAATATCAAAAAAATGATTATGACATTAGTTTTCACGTTGTTATGTATTATTTAACTTATGTTTTTGATGCTATAGAGTTTTGTTGTTGTTTATTATGCCTATATAAAACGTTTTTTCAACTCATAAGGTAAACAAATTGGTCTAATAAATGGGAAGTACTTTAATCTGTGGGGGATTGAATGGAAATACCAATATCAGTCTCGGCCAAGGAAAAAACTTTAAACCCAGTCTTGGCGCAAATGCAAATTTTCGCAAACACAAAATCAATTTGTTCGGAAATTATTCGATTAGTAAACCCGACAACTTTACTAATTTTTACATAAACCGACAAATTTTTAATCCGACCAGAGAGGTGAGTGCAATATTTGACCAGTCCAGTGTTATCAAGCAAGATTTTTTAGCACAGACTTTGAAGTTAGGTGCTGATTATTACTTCCATCCAAAATTTATTCTAGGTGCTTTCGCATATCTTAATCTGAGTGACAATATTCGTCACGGAAGTTCTAACTCAATCGTTTCCAATCCGGAACATATTGTGCAATACAACACGAAAACCAATCAATATTCTACTGACAATAAAACAAATGTACTACTGAATTTCAATTTGAAAAAATCATATGATAAACAAAATAAAGACCTCGGCTTTGATCTTGTCTTTGGTAATTATAATCTATCGACTGAGTAAGATTTTAACAATCAGTTTCTAGATCCTCAGGGAGTCTTATTTGATTCATTCTACTTGAATTCCAATCAAAAAGGAAATATAATCGTTTTTTCCGCCAAAGTAGATTACAGTCTATTCTTATACAAAATAAAGCTTGAAACCGGTATAAAATCCAGCTTAGTAAAAACCGAAAATGATCTTCGCTTGTTTAAACTAACCAACAATTCTCCTAATTTTGATACTTCACGTTCATGCGCCTTTTCCTATCATGAAAATATTAATGCCGGATACTTGATTTTAAGTACGGAGGATAAAAACTTAGAATATCAACTATGCTTACGCATCGAACAAACTTTCCACTTATAAATTTGCTATTAATGATATTTTCCATAAAAATAAAATCAGAGTGCAGGTGGATCATGACAATCAAAAGTTTCATACTGACAGAAATTGGGATTCAACAGTAGCGACATTCATTTACACCTCCGTTTTGGAAAATCCGGTGTACAAAAAGCGCGACAAAGTCAATCCGATATGGAAGATGAAAAAATGAGGGCTGGATAAAATTCTTTAGACTTAATTTTCTAAGTTGGAAATACTTTTTTTCTTAGAATCCAGCTTTTAATTTGTTGAATAAATTTGCGTTTGTTCAATTTTAAATTGGATATCCTGATGAAAAGCCTCATCAGAAAAATAAAAATCGCTTTCATTTTTTATCGATTGTAGCTGCAAGAAAAAATCCTCTTAGATCCGGTTTTCTATTCTGAAAATTTCAATAAGGCAAAACGGGTAATTGATTTGTTTTGAGGTAAAATGACAATTTTTGCAACAAACATTTTATACAATCTATGATCGTCCTTCCTTTACAGAAAATATTAGCCCAAATTGTAAAGCAGGAGATCGATCGAGAATCAAACTGACTATAAAATCTGGCTTAATTCAGATGCTATTCATTTTTTACTGTAATTTCATGATTTAATTAAGCTCTTACTCAAATGTTCACTTCGATTTGGTTTTCTATAGTGCTGTGGATGATTGCTCCATTTTTAATGCTGCCTTCTTCTTGCAAGCAACATAAGATCCAGGCTGCTTTGCCCACAAGACCGAACGAAGAAGTTACAAACAATTATCCTTTCGGGAAAAATATTGATTTCATCTTTCAGGACAAAAACGATCGGTATTGGATTGCTAGCAATGCAGATGGTGTTTTCAGATATGACGGCAACACTATCGTTCATTTTACGGATTCAGTTGGATTTTGCTTCAATTATGTCTGGTCAATTCAAGAAGATACTCAGGGGAATTTGTGGTTTGCAGGTCGAGATGGTATTTGTCGATACGATGGAATTAAATTTAGCAACTTTAATGAGACCATCGCTTCTGCTCCGGAAGGCAAGCTAAACTTTATGCCGGGTGATCTGATCTTTGCGATTCCGGACGGTAAGACAGTACATTATGATGGAAAGAAATTTACCCAGTTTAAAATTACTCCTGAAACGTATATTCCTGAGCGAAGTAATCTCAATCGTCCTTATGCATTGTATTCTTATCTCAGAGATCAATCCGGAAAAATCTGGTTTGGCACTCAATCCAAGGGTGTCTGCGTGTATGATGGATATCAGTATAAATACATGGATAGTTTGGATCTCGGCGGTCCTGCTGTGCGCACCATTTTAGCAGATAAAAATGGCAACTTGTGGTTTGGCAATAATGGTGGTGGATTATTCCAATTTGACGGCAAGCATTTGATCAATATTACCGAAAAGTTCGGTCTTGGTAATCAGGAGTTTTTACGAAATTTTGCTTCAAAGGATATGCCAACTTCTATGGCGCGTGTGTTTGCAATCAATGAGGATACTTCCGGCAATATATGGGTGGGTACAGCAGATGCCGGAATCTGGAGATATGACGGCAAAGAATTGAAACATTATACTGTAGAAGATGGCCTTTGTGGATACAATATCATTCACATTTTCAAAAACCGAACCGGGGATTTGTGGTTTGTTTGCAATGGACAGGAGATCATGTACTTTGACGGTCAAAGTTTCAGACCTGTAATATTTCTCCATTGAGTTTCGCACAAGCCTTGATGTAAAGCGTCTCTGCTCCCACTACTTTGAGGATATGTTTTACTCAAAATGCTGAGTATAATATTAAAAAGAATTCCGTTTTTACGATTACTTCCAAAATTGTGTTGCTTAATGGATATTTCATTTGGCTGGTCAGCGTTTATTGAGTGTTAACCCAATCTTTGCAGCTGAAAATCTCTTTCGAGTCATAGTATCGCTAATAATAAAGTTTTAGTGAATGAATAATAAACTACAGTTAATAGCGGAATAATATTTTAATTAGATTAGTTCCTTACTAAATAATATTGTGAGCTATTTTATAATAGACAAATATTGATTTAGATATTCCTCCCCTTACCAAAATATTCATTACTTTATATAAATTGCCTTCTACATAGCTATCTTTAAATAAAAAGAGAAAGAATATCTAATCTATGCTCAAGTTTTCCGTTGGATGTTAATTTCCGGTCTTTTCTTTCTTGTTCTTAAAAAAATAGTGAAGTATGAATGGCTACGATGCCTATTTCTGAAAATTCGATAATAAAATAAGACATTGGATGTCATTATAGATTGGCTCATTAATTTACACCAGGCGATTTTTCAATGAAAACCAGGATGAGTTATGTAGCCAATGCCGGGGGTATTCATTCCCAAAATCTTGCTGAAAATAGTAATGGGCTAAATTCTGCGATTGTATTCGCATCTAGTCCTCTGATCCTAATAAATTGTAGAAATCACGATACTGCTGGCATAAAACTTAATGGATACTCCTTTGAAAGTTTGGTTCCTTTTTCTTGAATTGTCTTCACCTCACCAAGTTTAATTTATTGGTTGATCTATTTCCTTGTTACTATGCCTTCCTTTCCATTAAATCCTTAGAATCACATACATTGAAAGGAATAAATTTCCTTGGTTAAACATTAAACCTAATATCAAACCAAGATTTTCTCTGTATTCAATTGAAATAGAGTGAACTCTTTTTATAATTGCTGAAATATATATTTCTTCCTATGTTCCACGTGGAACATGTTAGATTCAAATGATTCGATTCATAATGGTATAACGAATACCTAAAATTGGTTCACTTCTTAGCAGTAAAATTGACCTTCTTAAGTATCAGCAATTGGGTAAAATAGAAAACAAAATCAGCGACAGATAATTCATGGCGGATACAAATAACAGATGTGTTCCACGTGGAACATAAAAAAGGCCTCTAACGAGGCCTTTCCTTTTTACTTCACAACAAAAAACTATTTAATTCTATACCTCAAACCAACCAGTATTCCAGTCTGCAAATACTTGTGGGACAAAGAATATGAGGGAGTCGTCAAATCCTTCACATAATATCGGACTGATGGTTCTAATAACAACATAAAATTCTTATTCAACTTATAGTTAAATCCAAAACTTCCTAAAAGTGAAACACCAGCTCTTGTTTTATAAAATCGCTCACCACCTTCCAAATATGGGTTAGACAGGTCATACAGACTCTTGAGATCTTCACCATAAACCTTGCCTCGTTGTGTTGACATTATATTCAAGCCTACTCCTAAACTAGCAGACATAATAAAATCTCTCATCTCCAATTCATATCCTAAAAAAATGGGTATATCTATAAATGTATACCTGTTCTTGATTTCTAATACTTCCAACTCCTCCACAGTATCAATACGGATAATGTTGCCGTTCTCATCCTTGATCGTCTTCTCAATAAATACCGAACCTTTGATGTGATTGAATTTCTCAGTGTTCATGCTATAAATAAATCCAGTTCTGAAAGCCAAACCCTGTGGCATGACGTACGAGGCCCTTACTCCAGAACTAAACGCCATTGTTGGTCTCTCTGATCCGCTTCTTTTCTCCGCATAGGCAAGTGCTCCCTGCTCCCTGGCATCCATTTTTCGGATACTCAACTCAGGAGTATAATATGCATCAATGTAATAATGTGTCAATTTGATTGGTCTTGTGACCAGACAACCATCAATATTCGGCTTCTTTGTTTTCTTTGTAGAGTTAGGTAATGTCATTAGGCTCGGCATCATGCTTACAGATAAACTAGAAACTTCTTCACGACTCTCACCTTCGTCACCTAATACACTTCCCTGATTAGACGTATTATCCTTGTTAGCAAATTCTCCCAACTTCTTATAATTCTCTTTCAATACAAAATTCAATTCCTCATTTTGGACATTCACTCCAAAAGCATCTGAATTGTCGTCAATGCCTTTTCTCTGGTTATCATTTCGATTTTCTATATGCGTCCTGGTAGCTATACCATTTTCAAAATTTCTTTCTCCTCCAGTCGTTCTTAATGATGACTCTCTGTCCAAAGTTCGTATACGATTAAAGCTTCGGTCCTTTAAATCTGCTGTACTTAGCTCATTTTCAGTCATTTGTGATGATTCTGAGCTTAAGGATTCAATAGGATGATGATCCACCGTATTTGACATATTGTCGCCTGATGTAGCGCCATCAGTAGAGGATCCATCAGCAAGGGACTTTGTGGTTGCATCTCCATTATCACGCACCTGGTTAGTGTTATACCAATAATATACTCCAGCTCCTACGCCCGCCGAAATAGTCAATGCGATCAATAATGTAGAAAACCAAAATACCAGGCCGCGTCTGGATTTTTTATTTCCATCCAACTGATCTGCGATTCCCTGCCATAAATGTTCAGGATGTTCATACTGAAAATCTTTCAGCTTTTGTCTGAACATTCCGTCAATTTTCGACTCTTTGTTTAAGTTCATTACACCAAAAAATTAGAATTCTTAATTATCTTATCTTGTAAAACCTTTCTTGCTTTTGCCAACTGAGATCGAGAGGTACTTTCTTCGATGTGCATCATCTCAGAAATTTCTTTATGCGAATACCCTTCAATGGCGAATAGATTGAATACCATTCTATAACCATCGGGCAACTCAGCTATCATATCCATCATCTCCTGTTCTGAAATTTGATCTATCGCATCCGGTTGAACCCCTTCCTCAACAACTGTATCTATCGTATAACTTTCGTTTTGGTTGCATTTCTTGTGATATTTCTTGATCGCATTATTTATCATAATCCTTCTGATCCACTGCTCTAATGGACCATCATTTTTAAACTGATCAAGATTCATAAACACCCGAATGAAACCATCTTGCAGTAGGTCTTCAGCCTCCATTCTATGCTTGGAATAGCGCATGCAAACGGCTAGCATCTTTCCTGCAAAAAGGTCAAAGAGTTTCTTCTGGGAGATACGATCACCCCGAAGACAAGCTTCAACCATTTCAAGCACTTCCATTTGTATTCATAACAGACCCTGCGTATAGTTCATACGCTGCCTGTTCATACTTTAATTCATCTAATTTTTTTCTAGAAAACTCTCTAGAATTCTGTTGAATTCTAGGGGTCTCTCCATCATAGGGGCATGTCCGCATTTATCAATAAAATGTAACTCCGATTTTTGAATCAATTCACTGAACTTTTCTCCAACGAACGGAGGAGTAACATTGTCATTCTGACCCCAAATAAGAAGAGTAGGTACATTAATTAAATGCAGTTTATGCTCAAGATTATTTCGGATAGCAGACTTTGCAGTAGCTATGATTCTGATCGCCTTACCACGGTCATTGGTGATCTCAAAAACCTCATCCACCAGCTCTTTTGTCGCAATCGCCGGATCGTAAAAAGTCAGTTCAGTCTTCTTCTTGATAAATTCATAGTCTCCCCTTTTTGGAAAAGAATTACCCATCCCACTTTCAAACAACCCTGAACTACCTGTAAGGGTAATACTCCTCACATGCTCCTGATCAGCTAATGCATACAATAGTGCAATATGCCCTCCCAACGAATTTCCTAAAACATGACATTTGTCAAATTTTTTGAACTTGACGAAATCGACAACATGATCAACGTATCCATTCAAACCAACTTGTAGTAACGGCAATTCAAAAATTGGAATGATAGGCACCACTACATTATAATCTTTGCTAAAGTGCTCTATAAGATCTTTGAAATTACTTAATGCTCCAAACAAACCATGCAATAGCATCAGATTAGGTCCTTTCGCTCCGGACTCAAAATAACTGAATTTATTTTCTGTAATCAGATCCATCTACACTATTTATATCAATGAGCAAAGCAAAAATAATCAGAAAAAGCATTTACATACTAATTTTTCAATACAAGCTTTACAGAACTGAAATGTTAGCATTTTTTATCCTCCACAATCCATAAAATACACACAACCACAAGGCAAGACCCATAAATTGATGTGATATAGCCAAGAACAAAGGCACCTTTCCATGACAATTGATCACCGTAAGAATGCCTAAAATCAATTGAACTGTCAGAAGTCCCACCAGTAAACTGAAATACCTAAGCAACACTAAACTTGACTTTCGAAAATAAAAGAACATCCAAATGGCGAAGCCGTAAATAACATAAGCAAGACTTCTGTGAACAAATTGCACCAGCAAAAGAAAACTAGGATTTTTATCATAATCGGACCAGTCATATAAAACAGAAAAGTTTCCTCTCAATAAAAACCCCGGTACCCAGTCCTTCGCTATTTTTGGCCAGGTTGGTGCAATCAACCCGGCGTGAGTTCCACTCATAACTCCGGCAACGAATAATTGCAATATCACAAGTACAGCAAATATTCTGAGTGCAACAATTGACCCTCGTCTCCCTGTATCCCATTTCTTTAAATCTCCACAACTATAATCTAAATATGTGAAAAAGATGAATGTAAGTAATGCGACTGCTGCCAAAAAGTGAAAAGATAATTTATAGGCATTGACCCAAGGTCTTTCACTAAGCCCACTGGCCACCATTATCCATCCCAATGATGCCACAAAAGCAGCTAAAATTATAACTATAGACAAATGGACTAGTAAGCGCCGGTTTAGCCAATTTTTAATCAAAAAATAAACAAGTGGAAACACAAACACCAAACCCATCATCCGAGCCCATAAACGATGAAAATATTCCCAGAAAAAAATAAATTTGAAGTCAGAAAGGCCCATGTCACTATTGATTTTCTGATACTGAGGCGTCTGCTTGTACAATTCAAAATGATGATTCCAGCTCTCATCTGAAAGAGGAAATAAAATCCCTGTGACAATATCCCATCGAGTAATGGACAATCCACTTCCTGTCAATCGCGTTATCGCACCGAGTAATATCTGCACCAGTATCAATACAATACCGCAAATCAACCAGATTTTAACACTGCTTCTTACTACATTTCCCATGGCTAGGCAAAAGTCTGAAATTTTCTTACAAATCCATCAACGAACAACATTACATAAATAATAATATTTTATAAAAGAAATTTAAATACGATTTGATGTATTATGCTGTGTGAAAATGTGAATCAGCTTACAAACCTAAGTTATACACATCAAAATCACATTTTATTCATATTCTAAATATTTATAAATGTAAATATTATAGATTTTATTCACTTCAAGTTAATTAAATATGTGTGAATAATTTTATCAACAGATCACTTGTAGAACATGTGAAAAGTAGTGAATAAAAATGTGGAAGAAGCAAATTTGTATTCTATTGGATGACAGATATTCACAATACCCAACTATAATGTTGAAAATTGAATGAAAAATCAAATATCAAATGTGAAAAAATAATTTTTTGAACCATTGAAGATGAAAGCTATAAATATTAAAAGAATTAAAAATGTTTATAAGTTTATCTTTACTCTTCAAAATGCGAGCTGTTATACAGAGAGTAAAATCCGCTACCGTGAGAGTCAATACAAGAGTAATTTCTACCATTGGCCCTGGGCTGTTGATCTTATTGGGAGTAGAAGTTGCAGATACAGACGAAGATATCAACTGGTTATCTCAAAAAGTTGCACAAATAAGGATTTTTCCGGATCAACACGGCTATATGAACATATCTTCCGGAGAAGCGAAAGCACAGTTAATGGTAATCAGTCAGTTTACTTTGTTGGCTAGTACCAAAAAAGGAAACAGGCCTAGTTTTATAAAAGCTGCTCCTGCAGTAGCAGCAGAACAGATGTATGAGAAATTTGTGAAAAAGCTGACTGAAATGAGCCAAAGCCTAATTCAAACGGGTAGTTTTGGTGCTGATATGCAAGTAGAGCTGATCAACGATGGGCCGGTCACTATAATTATTGACAGCAAAAACAAAGAGTGATGAATAGTATGCAACAGGCAGTGGATCTGTGGATTAAACAATACGGTATCAGATATTTCAATGAAATGACCAACACACTGATTCTAGTAGAAGAAGTTGGCGAGCTGGCAAGACATATTAGCAGAACATATGGGGAACAATCCTATAAAAATTTTCCCGATCAAGATAAAAGCCAAGAAATGATCAGAGAAGAGCTGGCAGATATACAGTTTGTATTATGCTGTCTGGCCAACCAAATGCAAATTGATCTCGATGCAGCAATGCAAGAAAGTTTATCAAAAAAAACTAAAAGAGATAAAGACAGACACAGTAAGAATCCAAAACTTCTAGCATGAAATCGTTAGACTTGAAACAAATATTATTTGTGTTGACGAGTCTGTTTCTTGTATTTTGCTTATTTGCCTGTTTTGTACCTTATTTTTTCAGTGTAGATAAAATGCAGTACGCCAATTCACAGGACTTGACAAAATCCCTGAGGAACCCCATGTTTACAAGCTGTGGACAAGGGAATTTATTGTCAAAAGCGGAAATCAGTGATTTTAAAGAATTTGTAATTGGTGTAGCACCTTCATCCAACTCAGGGCGGAAGACTTCTGTCCAGGACCAAAAGGTAAAGTGTACAACACATTATTTTGGAACCGACAAATTGGGAAGGGACATTTACAGTAGAATCATCGTCGGCATCAGATATACGATGGTAGTGAGCTCGACGGCAGTTCTTTTTTCGTTATTTTTAGGAATAACGATCGGTGCGATGGCAGGTTATTATGGTGGAAAGACAGACCGATTCCTAAGTATGCTGATCGGTCTATTCTGGAGTTTACCTTCTATACTGTTGGCTTTTGCGATCAGTTTTGCTTTTGGAAGAACACTACCTGCCTTGTTCATTGCGATCGGACTAACGATGTGGGGTGATGTAGCAAGAGTAGTCAGAGGCCAGGTAAAGTATTATAAGGAGATGTATTTTGTGCAAGCAGGCATATCGATGGGATTTTCAGACAGTAGAATTCTGTTCAGACACATATTGCCGAACATTATGGGACCAATTTATGTATTGGCAGCTTCCAATTTTGCTTTGGCTGTATTGCTTGAGTCGGGTTTATCTTTTATTGGGCTTGGATTACAGCCTCCGATTCCAACTTTGGGAAACATTCTTCAGGAGCATTATGTATATGCAGTATCATCGAATCCATTGCTTGCCATTATTCCGGCATTTATTGTAGTTTTGCTCATTCTGTCTTTTCAATTGCAAACCAATTATTGGAGAGACAAGACCGATTTGAAAGCAACCACAACATGAGTCGCGAAAACAATATATTGACAAAGATGGAAAATGAGTTGAGTCTAAAACAACTCCAGATCACATCTTTGCTGAATATTACTCAAGCGATCAATGAAAATCTTCCACAAGAAGATTTATTTACCATGTACAAGAATTTTTTAACCTGGGAACTCAGTATTGAAAAAATTGCATTGTATATACAAGAAGAAAACAAGTGGCACGCGGTTTTAACAAATCATGTGGATCCGGAATTGAGATTGGAAGAGTTGCCGGACAAATTTATCAAATACAAACGTCTGCATACTATTAAAAAAACGGACGACAAACAATTACAAGAATTTGAATTTATCATTCCGGTATATCACAAGCGAGATCCAATTGCGTATTCTCTCATCAGTGGAGTAAAAAATGGTGAGGATATTTTCAACAACATTCAGATTATAACGTCTATCACCAATATCATAGCCGTTGCTATAGAAAACAAGAGACTGGTTCGCAAACAAATTATTCAGGAGAAAGAGCTGGAACTGGCTAATGAAGTGACCAAGATGTTGATACCTGAGGAGATGCCGACAGGTTCACAGTTTGAATTGGCCAATATTTATCAACCGCATTTTAAAGTAGGAGGAGATTATATCGATTATATCCGTTTTGATGAAGATCGGATTTGTTTTTGTATCGCTGACGTTTCAGGTAAAGGAATAGCAGCTGCGATGATTATGGCCAATTTTCAAGCATTGGTACAAAATCTTGCCCAACAATATAAGGATCTGGAAACGCTTGTCATCGCTCTGAATGAGACCGTGTTGAAAATCACAAAAGGGGAAAAGTATATCACTTTCTTTATTGCGTTGGCAGATATTAAGAATAAAACTCTACAATATGTGAATGCGGGACATATTCCACCGATATATTATCACAAAGGAAATTTTCAATCACTAGGTGCAAGTTGTACGATCATAGGTCATTTTGACAGACTTCCGGAGTTGAGAGAAGGTTGTATTCCTTTGGAAGAAAGCTCATTATTGGTCGCATTTACTGATGGACTGACCGATGTAAAGAATGAATTTGGCGAAAAATTCAATGTTTCATACATCAAATCCAGTATTTTAGAACAACCAAATATCACCGCGAAAGATCTCAATGCAAAAATCATGGATCAAATACAAAACTTTAAAGGATCTGAGGAACTTCCGGATGATATTGCGATTATTACATTTAAATATTGTCCCACACAAAAAATTAAGAAATTATCAAAATGAAAAAAAAATGGGTTGCCATTTTTCTGGCTATAATCGGAGGTAGTTTTGGAATGCACCGATTTTATCTTAGACAAACCGAAATCGGTATACTCTATATTTTGTTGCTTATATTAAGAAATATATTTAGCATTTTTGGTATGCCTATTTCTACTTTGCTTTCGTGGTACGATGCGTACAAATTTATGATCATGGACCCGAACGAATTTGATCGGAAATACAATTCTTATTATTTCAGAGACAGGTATGGCAATCGTAGGGAAATGCCTAAGGTACAAAACCAAAGAAGAGGCCGATATATATTATTAGACGAAAATCAAGAGACAACAAAAAGAAACCAAAGCTCATACTTTGATCTTCGCAAGCAAAGGAAGGAAAGTCAGAATTATAAAAATTCTGGGATCAGAAAATTTAAAGATTACGATATCAAAGGTGCAATTCAGGATTTTAAAAGAGCCATTGATTTGGATCCAAATGATAAAGCACTCCACTTTAATATAGCATGTGCTTATTCAATGAATGAAGAAGCGACAAATGCAATCACCCATCTCAACAAAGCAAGATTGTTGGGTTTTAATGATTGGGAAAATGTAATGAATCATGAAGCTCTGGCATATATAAGGGTCCTACCGGAATTTGAGGCTTTCCGAAATAACCAGTATATTCTAACTGATTCTATTCTTGAAAGATTAAATAAAAGAGACAGAGATTTATTGGAGGAACTGCAGAATGCGCGTAAAGTAAAAACTGAATTATTGTTGGACACAAAACAAAACTGGAAGAATGAGCTATCATGACCTCAATTCAGGACTAATAGTAAATTCACAGCGCAATATGCTCAATGAAGAGAATACTGTGACGGATGCTTTAAAATGGATGGAGGCTGAAGAGGTAGAACATCTTATCGTGATCTCGGGACAATATTTCAATAAATTAATTTCTATAGAAGATTTAGAAAATCAAAAGAAATTCGAAACCTTAAAACATATCAATCCTTCCTGTGCTCAAGTAGTAGTCAAAAATACAGATAGCATATTAAAATTGTGGACTAATTTTATACAGAATAAAATCAGTATTATAGCTATATCTGATGAAGACAATCACATAGTAGGAAGTGTCAGCATTAAAGAAATTATCCAGTTTTTCAATCATGGTTTTGAAACGGAGCAGAGAGGTTCATTAATTGTAATTCGGATGAGAAAATTGGATTATTTGCTCAGTAAGATTGCCACAATTGTTGAAGAACACAGATGTATTATTTTGAACAGCTTTATAACGAACGTTGATGATCATGACGAAATGCTACTCACAATCAAACTTAACTGTTCAGAACCAGACACAATCATCCAAACACTAGAGAGACATGAGTATGACCAAATAGAAGTTTTCACACCGAAACAATACGTAAGTGAGTATCAGGAACGATATGACGAATTAATGAGGTATTTGGATGTATGACAAAGAGTGCACTACATTTCTGAATAAAAAGAATGGGTGGTTTATAAAGTTTATTCGTTTCTTCATCAAGAAGGCTTTCCAAATCCTAGTAGGAATTGCATTATTGTTTTCAGAGACCAGGCTTGGTGCTCAATGTGACAGCATAATAGTTTCCAATATTCATATTGAAGGAAATGAAAAAACCAAATTATGGGTCATCAAAAACGAAATGAGAACCCATGTCAATGAGGTTTTGAATATCAATGCACTTTATCAAAAACTGGATCAAATTCAAATTGACCTTACCAGAACGGGATTGTTTGCGGATGTTAAAGTATCTACAATTCAGGATTCTTCACAAAGTTTGCATTGTGAATTCGAGATTGTTGTATCATTAAAGGAAAGCTGGTTATTTTTTCCATCTATAATATTTGACATCGCGGACCGAAATTATAATGTCTGGTGGACAGAGCAAAATCACTCATTAGATAGAGTAAATTATGGACTACAGCTGATTCACTATAATGTGTCTGGCAGAAAGGATAAACTTAGATTAAAGATGCAGACCGGATATACAAACAAATACGAATTTTATTATTACTACCCTTATTTTAGTTATAGAAGAAATATTGGTGCATATGCGGGAATGTTATATGCTCACAGCAAAGAAGTAGATTACAAATCCGAAAATAATAAATTAGTATTTTACAGGAATGAAGAAAAAATCCAATTGACCAGAAGAGAATTTTATATAGGTTTGGCACACAGACCCAGCAGTATAATTTTTCACCAATATCGTTTGGAATACCAGTACAACAATATTAGCGATTCTATTGCATACCGCAATCGAAATTTTTATGGTGACGGAAACCGGATCCAGAGGCATTTTCTCTTAAGTTATGGATTTTATTTCAATAAACTGAATCATGATCTATTGCCGGAAAAAGGATATCGCTTAGCATTCGAGTTTTTTTTGAGAAGATCTTTTTTAAGTGATGATGTTCGATCTTTTATAACCCGACAAGAGTGGGTTTATGCAAAAAAATTATTTCCTCGATATATTTACTCTTCGGTTATCACTTCTTCGCAGCAAATCCTCAATAATAAACAACCATATTCTCTGAACAAATTATTGGGGTATTATAACAATATAGTTTACGGATATGAATATTATGTCATTGATGGAACGCATATGCTGCGAGTCGAGCAAAACCTTCGATACAAATTATTTTCATATCATAAGAGTTTTTTTAAGATACTTAAAAACGAACCGAGGATCAAGTTTAAACTGGATGCCTCAGCATTGGTAAATGTTTCAACGGCATATGTAAAAGATAAATATGAGGATCCAAGCAATGAATTAGCAAATCGCTTTTTGTATAGCGCCACATTAGGAGGAGAATTAGGAATAAATAATGTACAGAAACTTCAACTGCATCTTTCTGTCAACCATAGAAGAGAAGTCGGTATCTTTGTTCACAGCAAATCCACGTTCTAATGAAGATCTGCATCTTTGGGCAAAAACTGAATCCGGAAGACCAAATTCATATCAAAAGCTTCCTGACTCAAATGAGAGATCACCGGATCGAGTATTATATCTACGAAACCTTTTATTCCTTACTCGGTAACGACATCAGAAAACAAATCGACGATCGACTGTGGAGCTCCTATGAGGATTTGGAGAATATTAAACCTCAGTTTGTGATTAGTTTTGGCGGTGATGGTACGATATTGTCCACAACAGGACTGATTCGTGACCTGGGAATACCGGTACTGGGGATCAATATGGGACGTCTGGGTTTTTTGGCAGGCATAGACAAGAAACTCATCAATGATGCAGTTTATCAATTGGTGAATGGAATGTTTTCCATAGAAGATAGATCCATGCTTAAATTGGATAGCAACCCTGCATTGTTTGGCGAAGCTCCGCTGGCCTTAAATGACTTTACGGTTCTCAAGAGAGATAATTCCTCTATGATTACAATACGTACTTTTGTAAACGGCGAGTTTCTAAATTCATATTGGGCTGACGGACTGATTGTTTCTACACCAACCGGATCTACAGGGTATTCATTATCCTGCGGTGGCCCCATAGTCTTTCCGGATTCTAATAATTTCATCATAACTCCGGTGGCGCCACATAATCTGAATGTAAGACCAGTCGTTTTGCCGGATCATTACGTTCTTTCTTTTGAGATTGAAGGCAGGGCAGATAGTTTCCTGTGTACGATGGACTCGAGGTTTGAAGTAATTACCTCAGACTATCAACTTGCAGTGAGAAAGTGTGATTATTCCTTTAAACTGGTACATCTTTTGCCATCGAGTTTTTTGAAGACTATCCATGAAAAACTAAACTGGGGATTGGACCAGAGAAACTAAAAAGCGTGAGATGAATTTCGTTATAAATATAGATAATCTCATTTGTAAGGTTGATTTAGACCGTGGGCATGATATTTCCATCCCTCTGCATCCGGGGATACGCCAAGTAAACTGCTTTTACGCTCCATTATACCAACATGAGCCGGTCAAAATGGGAAATTTTATAGGCAGTATAGAATCCGGATCTCCGGTTAATTTTTACAATGTCAAATTAAATCCACACGGAAACGGTACGCACACGGAAAGTAGTGCACACATTTCCAGTGAAGGATTATCTGTCAATCAAGTTTTGACTAAATATTTGTTTGTTGCAGAATTGTTGTCCGTTTATCCTACGCGTAGAGAAAATGGAGATCTTGTAATTGAAGCTGCTACAATTGCAGCATTGTGGCAGAATAGTGGAGTAAAAGCGCTTATAGTAAGGACGCTCCCGAATGATGATTCGAAAATAACGAGACAATATTCAGGTACTAATCCGCCGTATTTTTCTCCGGAAGCCATTGACCTGATCGTAGAGAATGGTATACAACATTTATTGGTAGATCTACCTTCTGTAGACAAAGAAGAGGATCAGGGGCTCCTCGCTTCGCATAAATCGTTTTGGAAAGGAGACAGGTCGAGACATTGTACAATAACCGAGCTGATATATGTAAAAAATGAGATAACAGATGGATTTTATCTTCTCAATTTGCAACTGGCGCCGATTGAACTCGACGCATCGCCATCCAGGCCGGTTATTTATCCGTTGAATCTGGTATAATGAAAACAATACATGCTTCGGATCTTATTGTGAGTTTCAGACGATTGCCGGATAACGCATTTTTTGATCATATTATATTTTACAAAAAAAATTTTAGAAAGATACAGGACCTCGAGTTTGAAGAATACGCGGAGATCAAATTTTCATTTGTGAAAGCGATGTTTTATGTCGAAAATTATTTTACTTTCGAAAAGCAAAGTGAGCAGCTGTTGTATGAAATTATCAATCATGATCATTTTCATCAAACATTGCGACACATTTATGAAAAACTGATTTATTTGAGGGCGACCTATTATGTACAGCAACAGGAGAGTTCATCATCACTGCATCATTTCAGAGAATTATATAAATTGAATACTTCCAATCCTAAATATAGAAAGCTATTATTTCATCAATTGTTTCTACAAAATCTCAAATCCTATGCCAACTGGTTTACGGTGGTTGTTTTATTATTGATTTGCACCTTGGGTATAATATTCATACAAAATTTTGTTATTCATCCATTTTTTCATAGAGCGGAATCCGTTTGGAATATGGCAAGAAACCTATGTTTTCTGGGCAGTTTAGTAATGTATTTAGCGATCAATGCAATCGCTGGCGTCAAAGCAAAATCAGAAATGAAAGCGATCTCAAATAAAAACAAACAGCTCAGAAATGAATTGAATTAAGTTTCCATTAACGCCCTCATTTATCAATTTGCAGACGAAATGAAAGAATAGGAATATATCTTTGCAAAACTTGTATCGAAGAATTCTTATCGGCAAAACATGAAATCCGATGTTCTAATAATCCAAGAACAATTTAATAAAAAGTAAATATCAAATACATTCAGATGAAAAATCTGTGGATATACAACAGCTTGACAAGACAGAAAGAAGAATTTGTGCCTTTACAACAAGGTTATGCAGGAATGTATGTCTGTGGGCCTACTGTGTACAATGATGTTCACCTTGGCAACTGTCGAACTTACGTTTCATTTGATATCATACATCGGTATTTCCGGTATCTGGGATATAAAGTCAGATATGTGAGAAATATCACTGACGTAGGGCACTTATTGGATGATGGTGAGGATAGAATGTTAAAAGGGGCAAGACTGGAGAAACTGGAACCCATGGAAGTTGCACACAAATATTCTTTGGGTTTTAATGAAATGATGAGGATTTTCAATACGCTTCCACCTACGATAGAACCACTGGCATCCGGTCATATCATAGAACAGATAGAAATGATCAATGCAATCTTGGATCGAGGATATGCATATGTCAAAAATGGTTCAGTCTATTTTGATACGATCCAATTTATTCAGGATAAAAATCCTTATGGTCAGCTAAGTGGAAGGGTTGTTGAAGAGTTGATGGCAGAAAGCCGATCGGATTTAAAGAACCAAGACGAAAAAAATCACCCTTCAGATTTTGCTATCTGGATGAAAGCATCAGAGGAACACATCATGAAATGGCCTTCACCATGGTCAGTAGGATTTCCCGGATGGCATCTGGAATGCTCCGCGATGAGTAGAAAATATTTGGGTGAAATTTTTGACATTCATGGTGGGGGAAATGATTTAAAATTTCCTCATCACGAAAATGAAATTGCACAAAGCGTAGGAGCTTGCGGACATGCACCTGTGCGGTATTGGATGCACACGAATATGCTCTTGCTTAATGGCAGGAAAATGTCTAAAAGCGAAGGCAATTCGATCACACCAACTGAATTATTTACCGGCCAAAGCCCATTGATCAGCAAAGCATTCTCACCGATGAGTATCCGGTTTTTTATGCTTCAAGCACATTATCGCAGCACATTGGATATTACCGATGAGGCACTGATTGCAGGAGAAAAAGGATACAAACGCCTCATGGAAGCAATTCTTGCCATGGATCAAATTACAGACGCGTTTGCCGAAGAGGAAGGAGAACTTGACGAGAAAGTGAATCAATCTCTCAACCAATGTTTCGACGACCTCAACGATGATTTCAATGTGCCCAAAGCTCTGGCCTCTGTTTTTGAATTGGTCAGCCTCATTCATTCGGTAAAGGACAGACATATTTCTTCATCCAAGATATCAAAATCCTGCTGGATCGACATGAAAAGCAGGATTAAAAGCCTTGTGTTTGACATATTCGGTTTGCAGGCGGAGAGTCAAGAAGAAAATGGTGGAACAACAGACGGATTGATGAAGCTCATAATCTCTCTGAGAACAGATGCTCGAAACAGAAAAGATTGGGCGTCCTCTGATTTAATTCGAGATTCATTAAAAGAACTCGGCATACAGCTAAAAGACGGTAAAGAAGGCACTGGCTGGACGAGAGATTGAATTGATTTTACCTAAATTTTGTATCGGAAA
>Ga0268298_10000486_pt1 | contig 51457 bp, 42 predicted proteins | sample WWTPWeurt_MetaG_FD_194462 | JGI IMG/M metagenome (GOLD analysis project Ga0268298, IMG submission 194462) | Activated sludge microbial communities from WWTP in Nijmegen, Gelderland, Netherland - WWTP Weurt | ecosystem: Engineered > WWTP > Aerobic digester > Activated sludge | place... | reverse complement strand
CCGCCCCATCGTTTTGAGAGCCTTCATCCTGTTCCAATCGACCCGCAACCTCGTTTGAAGAGCCTTCACCCTTCTCAAATCGACCCGCGACCTCGTTTTGAGAGCCTTCACCCTTCTCAAATCGACCTCCGATCCCGAACAGGCGCGCCGCTGGCGGACAAAAGGGAAGAGCGGTCATCGGGCCAAAAACCCCCACCTGCTCGATCGTTTTGATCATGTGTTCGCGTCGAGAGGCATTCATCCGCCCGCACTCGAAGCAGACAGGTTTGAGCCAACCATGGCCGCATCAACGCAAGGCGTTATGGGAACTGCAAGCGGTGCGTCCCCAGATACTTTCTGGGCGTGATGAAATCTGGAGTGCCCGTTGCGGCAAGATCAAGCTGGCCCTCGTTCTGAAGCGACACCTTGATCTGCCAGTCCCACGGCGGCATCGGCGGCTCGCCGGAGTAGCCCTTGCAGAATGCGTTGGCAACCGTCAGCGGTGGGATGCACGAGGGAACCTCGGAACGCCCCATTCCGCAGAGTGCCAGTTGCTCGAAGCAGTTCTGCGCGGTGCGGTCTGAGCCGAACTTTGTGGGCAGGAGATAGGTGCCAGCGAGCCGGAGCCGCACGAGAGGACCGAGCGCAGAAATGCTGGCATCCACGCTCAGCTCGCGCACCTGGGCGTCGGCACTGGCCTCGATGATATCTTGCACGTACCAGCCCTTCGCAACCTGGATTGCCAGGGCGAACCGACGCCAGGCCACATCGCCCGTGCTGATCAAGCGAGCGCCACGGAAGGGCGGCTGCGGGGCCTTCATTGCGAAGTAGCCAGTACCCTCAGAGTCAGGGCCGTCGACGAAGCACTCACCCGGCGACTGTTTGATGTCCTTACAGTAGGCCCGCAGGTCTGGAAACGGTCCGCGCATGGGCTGCGGCTTCAGTTGCGTTGCTGCCGGCTTCAATGCGGCAGCAGGAGAAGGCTTCGCCGGCTGGGACAATGTGACGGGTGCGACAGGACGCTCAGCAGGAACCCGTGAGATCTTGCTGTCGGCGCAGGCCGCGCCGGCAATGAAGAGTGGCAGGCAGAGAAGAGATGGCAGCCGGTCGGTGCGCATGGTCAAGGGGTCTGCTCCCCGCCGTGGTTCAGTTCGATAGACATGTCTGGACCGATGCTCATCTCTAGCGCACCGTCCTCGTATCCCAAAGAGGAATCTTGCGCAGAGGTCTGCGTCTGGGGCTGGGTTACGATCGACTTTCGGGCGTCCGGCGGTAGCGGCTCCTCGATGTGCTGCTCTTCGAGCGACTTGACGGTCTTTTGATAACGACTCTTGCGATTCTCCAGGTCAGTGCGATGTTTGCTCCAGTCACCAATCAGCGCCGTCAAGCGCTTCCGTGCGGTCGCATCTTTGGTCTGAGCAAGCTGGGCTCGCAGCTCAGTCCGCCGCGCGTCCGCCTGAGCAATGGCGTCGGCACGTCCCTTCTCGCCCCAAAACGCGTACCAGCGTCCCTCATTCTGCGGATCAGGAGCCTTGATGCTGCTGTTGTGGAACAGCTCTTCCAGCGCCTGCGAGGCACGCTCGCGCTGCTCCTGCGTCACCTCGCTGTCGGCTCCTCCACCAGCGGCGCTGATGGCGCCGAGCAGGTTGCGCTGCGCCGGTCCTGGCAGATTCTTATACATGCTGTAGTAGAGCGCGAGCGCCCGCGGCGTCAGCCACTTGGTCGGGGAGTGGCCCTCTCCACCACGCTTCACGGGCTTGCTGAGCGTCTCCTCCACCTCATGCCGCAGGAACTGCCGCTGTAGCCGCTGGATCTGCGGGTCAGTGCCTGCCTGCGCGAACAGCTGGACCAGCTGCCGGTTTCGCTCTGGCGACGAACAGAAGAGCTCCACCAGGCGCGGGCGAGAAAAAGGATACTCCGTTCCCTGAAATCGGAAAGCGCGGCCGTGGAGATCCAGCCCGTGCGATGAGAAGTAGTGCGCGAACAGATCCGGCCGTCGCGCCTTGATAAAGTTCAGCACGTCTTGAAGGTTCGACTCTCCCTCGGTCACGGTCCACTGTCCCTGTCCCCAGGTGAACACGCCCCCGTCGCTTCCTTCCGTCGAGGCAAAGCCGCCTTCTGCCTCAGCAATGGAGCCCATTGCGAGATCGACACCCGACGCATCGTGATGGCGCGCAACGGTCTCGCTACCGCTTGTGAGGTGCCCCTGGCCGTGGCGAAAGAGCCTGGGAGCTTTCGGAACTTGCAGCTGTTCCATCGCGGCCGGAATTCCCTCGACCTGGACCAGCGTCCCGTCTTGAAACGAGTCCGTATTCAGCACCTGTAGCTGAACATGGCGAGCGTCGTAGCGAACGCGGACCAGCGCCCGATCTTCCGTGACCAGATCCTCAAGGTAGAATGGCAGGGATTGCGCTGCCGCGACATAAGACTGATGCAGCGACAGGGACGCGACTTTGACCGGCTCACCTGCCAGACCGCGCACGAGCACGTCGTACTGCCCGGTGCCTGCCATGTGGACCTGGACTCGGGAGTCGAGCGAGCTTCGCAGGGCAAGTGGCTGGTTTTTCATCGCTGGCTTGGCCCGCGTGAGCTGCCTCTGCGCTCTGCGCTGCCGGCTGCGCGTTTGCAGCGGTCCCCTTTGGAGCAAAGCAGGCAGGCGTGGCCTCATGGCCTCGCGCGCCGCCAGGCTCAGCCCAGTGCGAAAGCACTGGTGCCGCATCAGTTGCATTCGCCCCCGGTCGCGGCCCCATCGCCAGCGCGGAAGAGGCGGCTACAGATTGGCCAGCCGCGAGCGACGTTTCAGGGGCAGGCACCGGCTGACAAGCCAAGTGCTGTGCGGAGGTCAGGTCCTCTTGATGAGCAGGCATCACACCACCTCGCTGGAAGCATACCTTGCGGGGATGGAAAACGGTAAGATGATCTGCCCTGTCAAGACTGCACCCCATGCCGATTGTGTCTGGCCAATGTGTTGGGAAGTGGAACGTGTTGCGGCTGCTTGCCCACGGGGGACAAGGAGCTGTGTACGAAGTGGTGCGAAAGGACATCGGCCAGCTTGGCGCCCTCAAGGTGCTGGTCCCGCACGACAATAACCCCCACCTGCTCAACCGTTTTCAGAACGAAGCCAGGGCCGTGAGTGCCCTGCATCACCCCAACATTCCTCAAGTCCTGGATCTGGGCCTGCTTGCAGACGGAACCGCCTTCCTGGTGGTCACGCTGCTTCACGGACAGACGCTCGAAACCCTTTTGGCTGAAAAGGCCTTGCCTTTCTCGCAGGCCCTGTCCATCGCGGTAGACGTGGCCGCTGCCCTGGAAGCCGCGCACAAGAAGAACATCGTTCACCGCGACGTGAAGCCGTCTAACCTCATGCTCATCGCGGATGACACCCATCCACACGGGGAACGCGCCCTGGTGCTCGATTTCGGTATCGCCAAGCTGCTGGGCAGCGAAAGACTCACCCTCACAGGCCACTTCGTCGGGACCCCCTTATACATGGCACCGGAACAAGGGGTGCGGGCGCAAGACGTGGATGGGAGGGCGGATGTCTACTCGTTGGGTGTCGTGCTGTATCAAATGCTGTGTCGCCGGGTTCCTTTTCGTTGCGGTCGGGGAGACGGCCCTTTCGTCATCCTGGCTGAAAAAGCGCAACCGCCCATTCCCATCGAAACGCGCGTGCCCCAGTTGCCTTCCGATCTGTGTGCGCTTGTCAACGCGATGGTTCAACCCGACCGGACGGCGCGGCCCACGATGACCGATGTGCGTGCCGTCCTGCGGGGTTTCAAACACCGCGCTTGGCCCAAGGAAGAGGTCCAGGTCTTCGGGCAGGATGCGGTTTGTTCTGAAAAGGGTCCGCTCGACTATGACGACGAGGGCCCGAAAACGCCCGGTCGGATGGAGCTTGTTGCGTCGCCTCTTTTGCAAACCGGCACACGGGCCTTGCTGGTGGGGCCATCGCCTGATTCCTTGTCTGAACTGCCGACTCGGGCGATGTCTGTGCCTCCCCTTTTGTCTGGGCCAGAGGATTCCACCGTTCGGCCTCCGCCTTCCGATCGAAAGGCCGAGCGGCACGCTTCGCCTTCTGCGCCCACGTTCCGGCCCGTGGCCCAGCGCAAAGCGATCGGATGGGCCGTTTTTGCTTTGGCCGTTTTTTCGCTCTTGCTTTGGGTGTCGTTCGGGCCGGGCCTGGTTCGCAAGAGCAGCGGGCCAACCGACAGCGGGCGGGCGGGCGGCTTGCCGGAATCGGTTCCGTCCCCAAAAGGGGAACGGCCATCCACCGCAGAACCCGGTGCCAAGGCTGGCCCCGAAGCAACATCACCCGCAGACTTGGCCACAGATTCCCAAAAGGACCTGGGCAGCAGCCTGCCTTTGCCAAAATCCCCAGCCCGACGCGAGCCGGTGAAGCCCGGTTGTGTGACCGCCATCGGCATCGCCCCGAATGTGCAACAGCGCGTGGCCCAAGCGTTCCGTGATGTGAACATCGATTTGAGTGGCCAGGAGCAAGTGGTTTTTGCATACACTCGGGGCCGCCCAAGGTTTCTTGCGGTGCCTGAGCGACTGGATGCCGGGCAAAAAGAGCTGCTTCTGACGAGTCTGCAAGGATGGCTGAAAGACACTTCCCCAAGCGCCGAAATCACCGTTTCCTGCGGAGCGCGCTGACCGCGTGGCTTCTGTGGGCTTCTGCCTGCCGCCCAGACGTTCGGGAAGATCCACTGGTGCTCGCCATCGTCGCCGATCAGCAACACATGGAAAATCGTCTGCGCGAAGTCGAGGCCGAGCACGCCCGACTTTCCCGCGAGTTGGTCCGGGTTTGGGGAAAACTCGCCTGCACAAGCGATGCGGTCCGCGAATTTCTGCGCACCTGCGAGCAAGAGGGCGGCGGTTGTTCCAGCCAGGAAGTCGCGAACACCTTTACGCGGTTTCTGGAAACCCAAAACCACGTCCGCATCTACCTGCGGCCCGAGGCAGGGATAGACGGTCTCATCCGGCTGCGGCAGACCCAACTGGAGAACCAGACGGACCCCGCCGAGCTGCATCCCGGCACCCGGTTTGTCGTCATCACGCTGCCCCAAAGCTCCAGCACTGAACATCAGATCGAAGCCGAACGCATGGGCAGGCAGGTGATTCGGTATTTGCGTGAAACCCTGAACCTGCCGCTGGCCCACCGCATTTTGGGCCCGAAGACGTTGCCCTGTCAGTACAAGCGCAAAGAGATCCTGAAAGTGACCAAACGCATCGATGACCGCCAGCTCAACGAACCCACCGAGCGCGACCCGACGGTTCATGTGTGGGTCTTTCGCACGGATTGTCATTGAAATGGGCATGCCCATGAAGGTGGTCATGCCAGATCCATGCCGTCGTTTCCGCCCCCCGACATTGTAGATTGCCTCTCGCTTTCTTCTTCGGAGTCCCTCATGCCTTCCTCGTTTGCTTCTGTGGTGTTGTCCGTTCTTTCTTTTCTTGTGCTGCTGCCCGGCAAAGGTCACGCCCAGCCGCAAGCTCAACCCGCCTGGTTTTGGGGCGTCGTGCGCGGCTGCAAGCCCGAGCCCAAACTCGCACAAGCCGCCCGCGAGTATCTTGCGGCTGTTGCGGTTCCGGTGACGCAACTGCCCGGCTCGCCGACGCCTGAGTTCGCGCCCTGGTCTCCAGAAGAAGCGGGGACGCGGTTTCAAAAAGCCTGTCCGCACGTCAAGGGCAGGCTCGTTGGGGCCCAGGTCGAGTCGTCCCCTGTTTCCGCGACCGCTCACGTGGGTCAACGCCTCGAACGCTTTCGGGTGTGGCTGTTTGACCTGGAGACTGGGCGCATCGCGGTCTTGGATGATTCCTGTGAGGCGTGCGGCGCGCTGGGAGAACGGATCGGGCGACGTGCGGGGCTTCTGCTCGACAAGCCTCGGTTTGGTGTGCCGCAGGCCCTGCCGACCTATTGCCAGGCCGAGGTGGCGGCAGCACCGGCAGAGCCTCGGAGCCCCAAAGTCGTGACGATGATCTTGGGCGATGCAAAGCTTCACCGGGCCGTGTTTTCGCAGGTGAAAAAGGACCTTTCTCTGGCCGGGCGCGATGCGGTGCTGTGGACGGGGGAGGCGCGCATCGGGCACAGCGATTTGCGGCGGATGCTCAAAGGAGATCCGAGGGGGCAAGTGCTGGCGATAGACCTTTTTTCCGACGGGGCCAAAGTGTGGGTCTACGACGCGCTTTCGGACAAAGACCACCTGAGCCAGGTGCATTGCCCCGGCTGTGGCCAAGACGACGTTGGGGGCCAGGTCGCCCGACGCGGCCTCATGCTGCTCGACCAGGCGGCATCGGCCAGCCCGCCTGCGCTTGGACTTGGATCTAAAAAGGACGGGTGGTCTGCCTGGGCGTGTGCGCCGTTTGCGACCCCCGTGTGCCAAAACCCTGCGTCGCCCTCGGCCCGCCCGGACCCAGCCTCGGGCAAGCCTAGGTTCATCGATCCAACGCTCGCCAAGCTCGTGAAAGGCAGCCTATGGGGCCTCTTTGGTGCCACCACCGTGAGCGCCGGGGCATTGTTTGTTGCCAACCCTTTTGTCGTGCAGGAAATCGACGACCGGCGGTTTGTCCATACCTTGACGGCGCCAGCGTGGACCATGGCTGCGGCTTCGGCGGGTTTGTTGGCGGTGTCAGTCCCGATCACGCTGTGGGTGCAGCGGGCGGAACGGGAAAAGCCCAGCCCGGTGGTTCTTCCGCCGGATGTCGAAAACCAAGTGTTTTGTCCCTCTTCAGGTGGAATGTGAGGTGTTGCATGCGTACGCGTCGTTTGCTCACGGTGCTTTTTTTGTCTTCGCTGGCGGCTTGTCAACAATGGACTCCCCTGGATGATCTGGGAGGATGGCCCAGTGGCTCCGACAGGGCGTGTCCGGCTTTGCCGGATTTGGCACCTGCGCCGCCTAGGTGTGCGGCGGCGAAGGGTTTGACTGGGGAGAGTTTGCTGTGCGTCGATTTCAAGGACGTGCGAGAGCTCTCTGCGCTCCCCAACTGGAACTTCTTTTGCGGTGGTGCCTTCACCTGGACCACCGGTCCGTCAGGGCTTCAGGTCAAAGACTTTGCGACGTTTGACAAGGAATGCACGGCGATCCTGCCCGCGCAAAACCTCAACGACCCAGACAAGCAGAACTACCGATCGGTGACCGTGTCGCTCGTGCAGCGGATCGATTTGAGCGATCCGGAACAAAAAGCCGATCTGTATTTGAATACGGCCAGCGATCCGACGCGGATGCTGTGGTCCGCCACGGGAAAAAAGAATCCGTCGCGGCAGGTGACGACGATGACGTTTGAGCGCAGCGAGCTGCCCACCGCGATCAACCAATCGCCCCAGTGGATTTTGCGCGTGAGTTCGACTACGACGGTTGGCCGCCAAGGGTGGCAGATCGAGTCGATCGCGGTGCTCGGCAATCCATGAGGCGGGAGGCTGCGATGAAACAGGGATCAGGGAACAGGCGGTTTGGGGAGGGCGAATCGTTCAGAGAAAAGGCTATCTGTCGCCCGATTTGCAGCCTCTACACTTCTCGATGGCAGGTGCGACCACGCGGGAAAGATGATCTTCATGGTCGGTGTATTCGGGCTCCCATACATGGGAGATTTGCGACGATGCGATCTCTTTGATCACGGGATCGGATTCTCCTTTTGCCCGCGATATCACGTCCTTGAAAAGCTCTTGCACGGCTCGGCGCGCATCCCGGCATTTTTCGCCATTGTAGATACGCTTCTCCGCTTCTGACTTGTTGTCATCGACTTGCTTCTTATGCGATTCGAGTCTGCCTTCTGTCTTATAGAGCTTGTCTTCGATTTCCTTGATTTTGTCTTCAGCGTCACGGCGCTCGTTATCGTCCTTTGCATTCGATCGGCGATTCTTTTGGTCATCTCTGGCCGATTTGAGACGTTCGATCTCTCCCTTGATCCCGTCTATCGCTGCCAATAGACCCTTGGTCCCGAGTCCATCACAACTGAAAGGGTTAGCATCGCTCTTGCAATACCTGCCGACATCTTCACCTTTGTCTTTGCAACTGCTGCGCAGGCTTGAGTATGGAATTCCGGCACATCCCTTCACCCCTTGAATTGCCTTCCAATCGGCAGGCATCTGCGCGCTGGCAGTGGCCGACGCCAATGCTACAAAACCGCAAACCGTCCAGAATCTGAAGGTTGCTGTGGCGTAGTTCATGTTGCTCTCTCCTTGATGTGCGCATGGATTTCTTGAACGGCTTTGTCCATCCGTTCTCTGTCTACCTCATCCGTTTCCGCTGCCTTCAAGTGCGCGATCACGTTCAGGATCGTCGTTTTTTGTCCATCGTTGAGCGCATGGATTCTTTCTTTGTACCGTGCAGCGATGCTTGGGATTGGGCTTGGCGTAACAGCTGCGAGGACAGCCAACGGTATGATATCAACATGGGGGCGATCTCTTATCATGATCGCCAAGAAGGCAGGCACGTAGTCAACGAACCCTGATGGGCTTAATTGTTGTAGAGAGTCATAATGGAACCTGAGGAATTTCAGATCCAGTTCTTCCCAGGTGCATCCTCGAGAGTCACGTCTAAATTCGTCGATATTCAGATATGATCCCCCTTGAGGATCAAACGCTTGATCCGGATCAAGGGCACGTGGGGGAAAGCGGTCATGAATCTCTTGTAGAAGCTCATGGTCGGTCATGAACGCTCCTCCCGGGCACGCCGCAGCGGCCTTTGCCGTTGGAAGTGTTGGACGTTTGGCGTTTCGTTGGCGTTTGGGAAGACGGAAAACCCTGTGGGGTCAGTTGTCGTCATGCCTGGACACGTAGCATGTTTCGGTGGTGCCGCCAATGCCACCGTCTCGGGATAGCGGAACACAGGCCCACAGGGTTTGGAAAGGGCTTGCCCCTCCGCGCCAAGGACCTCCGCCAGAGCCAGACCCCCTGTGTTGAGAGCCTTCACCCTGTTCAAATCGACCCGCAACCTCGTTTGAAGAGCCTTCATCCTCTTCAAACCGACCCGCCCCATCGTTTTGAGAGCCTTCATCCTGTTCCAATCGACCCGCGACCTCGTTTTGAGAGCCTTCACCCTTCTCAAATCGACCCGCGACCTCGTTTTGAGAGCCTTCATCCTTCTCAAATCGACCCGCGACCTCGTTTTGAGAGCCTTCACCCTTCTCAAATCGACCCGCGACCTCGCTACCAATAGAGGTGTAAATGGTTTTTTGGGGGGGGTTTGGTGGGGTTTGTGGGGCCCTGGTTGTGGTTGGATGGTTTTGTTTGGGGCGGGTTGTGCACGGTCCTGTTGCTGACGGACATGCAACGTGGTAGTTCCGGCATACACGCATGGGAAACACGGTCGAGGTCTTGATTGTCGGTGGAGGTTTGACAGGCTTGTCGGTGGCGCTGCATCTTCCGCCGTCCTGTTCCTTTCGCTTGTTTGAAAAAGATGATCGCTTGGGGGGGCACGCACGGACAGAACAGCGCGACGGTTTCTTCTTTGACAAGACAGGGCATTGGCTTCATTTGCGCGACCCGTCGATGCGGTCTTTGGTGTCCAGTCTGTTTTCGGGTGAAGAGGCGAACCGGAAGCTGGTGTCCGTCGCACGCAACGCCCGCATTTTTTCAAACGGTGTGCTGACACGGTATCCCTTTCAAGCCCATTTGTTTGGTCTTCCGCCCCAGATCGCGAGCGAATGTCTGCTCGATTTTGTCCGCGCAAAGTTTGCTCCGTTGTCCAGCCTCCCGTCGCAGAATTTCGCCGACTTTTGCGAAAAGCAATTTGGGAAGGGAATCAGCCGTCACTTCATGCTTCCCTACAACCGCAAGCTCTGGGGCGTGGACCCAGCCGAGATCACGGCGGAGTGGTGCTCGCGGTTTGTTCCGATTCCTTCTTTGGAGGATGTCATTCGGGGGGCCGTGGGAGACATTCCCTCTGAACTTGGATACAACGCGCATTTTTTGTATCCGCAAGTCGGCGGCATCGAAACACTTGTACAAAGAATGCTGGACCGGTTGCCGACAGAACGAATCACTTGTGGTGCGGAACTTACTTCCATATGCCTTGCGGACAAGACGGCTGTGGTGGCGGGGGAGAAGTTGTCCTATGCCTCGCTGGTCGCGACGCTTCCCCTTCCTGAACTGTGTCGGAGGATTGTGGATTTGCCTCCTTCCCTTGTGCAGTGGGCCAGCAAGCTGCGATGTACACAGGTCAAGTATTTGAACATCGGCACGCGAGTTCCCCCCAAGTCAGACTATCACTGGCTGTATGTCCCTGAAGAAAAGTACCCCTTTTATCGCGTGGGGGTGTACTCGAACGCCGTTCCGAGCATGGCCCCGTCCGGCTGCGGTTCTTTGTATGTTGAACTTTCAGAGCGAGGGAACATCGACCTGGCAACCCTGGTTCCGAAAGTCGCTTCGGCGCTGTGCGCGACTGGGATCTTGGCCAAACAGGAGGACATTCTGTTTGCAGATTTGCGCACGATTGATTTCGCCTACGTCGTGTTTGATGAGAACTACTATCCTGCGCTGGCGGCGTTGGTTCCGTTTTTGGAAGGACACAGGATCTATCCACGAGGGCGATATGGATCGTGGACGTACAACTCCATGGAAGACTGCATGCTGCTGGGAAAAGGAATTGCGGCGCAGCTCTCAAAGCAAACCTCCAAAGGGAATTGATATGGACCCCCTTTTAACACCCCCGATTGTTTCCATTGTGATTCCTGTGTACAACGAAGAGGGAATCTTGCATGCGGCGATAGTGGACCTGATCGACCGTCTGCAAAGAGCTCAGCAGACGACTCCTCAGTTTGCGCACTACGAACTTCTGTTGTCCGAGAATGGGTCAACAGACAACACGGTTCGCATCGGCAAGGAACTGGCAGAGCGGTATCCGCAAGTGAGGATTCTGTCTTTGGGGCGGCCCAATTATGGCGCAGCACTCAAGTCCGGCATTGAAGAGGCGCGCGGGCAGTATGTGCTATGCGATGAAATCGATCTCTGTGATGTGGACTTCTATGCGCGCGCCTTGCCTCTTTTGGAAAGTGGAGAGGCAGATTTGGTCGTCGGTTCCAAAGCGATGAGCGGTGCGCAGGACAAGCGCCCCTTTCTTCGCAGAGCGGCCACGCAGACCATCAACGGAATGCTGCGCATGCTGCTCGATTTTCGGGGAACAGATACGCACGGTCTCAAAGCCTTCCGACGGCAAACGCTGCTGGATACGCTGTCTCACTGTGTGGTGGACAAAGACCTGTTTGCTTCCGAATTTGTCATCCGCTCGCAAAGAGAAGGCAAACGGACGACCGAGATTCCGGTTCAGATCGTTGAGAAAAGGCCGCCGTCCATCAATCTGTTTCGGCGCGTCCCGAACGTACTCAAGAATCTCTTTTTGCTCACGTATGTGATTCGTGTGCAAAACCCCTCAAAATAACCAAGACCGAACAACAGAATCCGAATAGGAACGGTACATACACACATGAAAACGCTGACGAGTTGTTTGCAGGGTGCGTGGGTCTCTGGTCAGGGTCACGCGCAGACGTTGTGTAACCCTACGACCGAGGAAGCGATTGCTTCTGCATCCACACATGGCTTGGACTTCAAGAAGGCCCTTTCTTACGGACGAGACGTAGGTGGGAAAGCCTTGCGTGCCTTGTCCTTTGCGGAAAGGGGGACCATGCTCAAGAAACTCGCAGACGCAATTTCTGCACAACGGGAGGAGCTCCTTTTGCTCGGAATGCAAAACGGAGGGAATACCCGGTCGGATGCAAAATTCGATGTGGATGGTGCCATCGCAACACTTGCGTACTACGCAGAACTTTGTCAGTCACTTGGAAACGCGCGGTTCCTTTCCGACGGAGACGCTGTGCCGCTGGGCCGCAGTCCACGGCTTTTTGGGCAACACTTCTTGTTTCCGCGAAAAGGGATTGCGATCCACATCAACGCGTACAATTTTCCGGCTTGGGGTTTGGCCGAAAAGGCCGCGACTTGTCTTGCTGCTGGCATGCCGTTTTTGTGCAAACCGGCTACTTCCACAGCGTTGCTGGCTCACCGGATGTTTGAAGTGATGCTGTCTTCCGGTGCATTGCCGGACGGTGCGGGCCAATTTGTCTGCGGTTCCGTTTCGGACCTGCTCGACCATGTGGAGAGCGCCGATGTGGTGGCCTTTACGGGCTCTTGTGAAACGGCAGCACTGCTTCGCGCACACCAACAGATCATCGAAAAAGGGGTCCCCCTGAATGTCGAGGCAGACAGTCTGAACATCGCGGTCGGTGGCCCCGATCTGGAAAGGGGCACAGAAACGTACGATTTGTTCCTGAAAAATGTCGTCAAGGAAATCACGCAAAAAACAGGGCAAAAATGTACGGCCATCCGACGGATTTTCGTAAAAAGGGACAAGCTAAGTGAAGTCGTAGAAGACCTGCTGGAGCGGTTGAGTCAGCACAAAGTTGGGGCACCGGATTTGCCCGATGTGACGATCGGCCCGCTTGCGACTGCTCAGCAGAAACGAGACGTTGAAACAGGAATTGCAAAACTGGCCAAAGAGGCGCGCATCGTTTTGGGGGGCGTGGGCCGGCTTTCTTTGCATCAGACGGACCCGGAAAAGGGGTACTTTGTGATGCCGACACTTTTGGTTGCGCACGACCCTTCTGTGCTCAAGGAAGTGCATTCGCTGGAAGTGTTTGGACCCGTTGCAACGGTGATCCCCTATGAAAACACAGAACACCTTTTTGCACAGGCAGAACGCGGGCAGGGGTCTTTGGTCGCAAGCGTGTTCAGCGATGACAGGGCATTCCTATCGGAAAGCGTGATGGGATTGTCCGCGTCGCATGGTCGCATTTGTTTGGGCAGTGAAAAGGTTGCGGGGCCGTTCATTCCTCCGGGCACGGTGATGCCGCAACTGACACACGGTGGGCCCGGTCGCGCAGGAGGAGGCACCGAACTTGGCGGCCTGCGTGGAATGCTGTTTTACATGCAGCGGACTGCGGTCTCGGGCTTTCAACCCTTCCTTGAGAGTTTCTCTGCAACTGCCAAACGCGCTTGGTAGTCACCCTCGAAAACTCTGTTTCCAAAAGGAATATGAGGGGTTGCCGACGACATGGCGATCGGACACCAAGCAGAGTGCGTTCACTGATACGATCGGGGGATGCACGCTTGCTTTCGCTTGGCGACGACGTTTCTTACCATGGGAATACTCCTGTTTTCGATGGGTTGCGACAAGATGTGGTGGCCGTTTTTGGAGCCCATCCCGGATTGTTCGCTGGACCCCTCTTTGTGTCCTCCAGATCCATCGAACACCGACGCGGGAAATAACCCGGATGGTGGCGCAGCCGATGGGGCCGCTGATGTCGCAGACGGAAGCACTCCGATCATGTACGACGTATGTAGTGCAGACAACTTTTGTCGGCAGAATCCAATTCCATCGGGGCAAAACCTAAACGCCGTTTGGGGGCCCGATCCAAACAATGTTTGGGTGGTCGGCGATGCAGGTTTGGTCTTGAAATGGAACGGTACTGCGTGGAGGTTGCAAACCAGTGGCATACAGGAAACGCTCCACTCAATTTGGGGGGCCGACGGAAACCATGTTTGGGCAGTCGGGAACGCGGGAACCATTTTGTCTTTCGACGGGACAAGTTGGAACAAGGCAACATCGGGCTCACTGATCGAACTACATGGCGTCTACGGCTTCGGAAACAACAACGTCTGGGCCGTCGGGTACGGCGGAAGCATCCTAAAATGGAATGGCGCAGCGTGGAGCGCGCAAGCATCTGGAACGCTTCAACATCTGTTTGCAGCGTGGGGGACCGATGCCAACAATGTGTGGGCCGTTGGAAACAACAGGACGGCACAGTTTTGGAATGGAACTTCTTGGAACGACAGGAGTTTCTTTCAGACGACGCACTACTACGGAGTTTGGGGGTCTAGCAAGACTACTCTGTGGGCAGTGGGACTGGGCGGTGCCATCTTGCAGGGGAATGGCTCGTCTTGGACCGCCATCTCACCGATTACGACCGATACCCTTCACTCTATCCATGGGACAGATGCGCAAAATCGTTTTGCAGTGGGAGACAACGGAGTGATTTTGGGGGCGTCTGGGGCTTCGTGGGCTTTTGCTGCCTCTCCGACGCAAAACAACCTGAAGGGAGTGCATGGTTTTAACAAAAACGACTTTTGGGCTGTGGGTGCGCAGGGGACGATCTTGAGATGGGACGGATCGACTTGGAATTCCAAGAGTCCGGCCACCGTAAACGATCTTGCAGCGGTTTGGGGGAAGGACAGAAACAACGTGTGGGCCGTTGGACGATCGGGAACGATCGTGAAATGGAGTGGCTCAGGGTGGCGCTCGCAGTCTTCACCGACGAGTCAGCACTTGTCCGCTGTTCACGGCAAGGACAACGCAAACCAGTGGGCCGTAGGGGCAAGCGGAACGATTCTCAAGGGAAACGGAACCACATGGACTGCGCAAACTTCCAACACGAGTCAATTCCTGTTCGACGTGATCTTCATCAAGGACAATCTGCTGTATGCGGTGGGCTTTGGGGGAACCATCTTGATGGGGGATGGAACCAATTGGAGTGTCATGAGTTCCGCTTCGGTTGCCAGCTTGTACGGAATCGGTGCGCACGACGAGAACAACGTCTGGGTTGTGGGAAGTGGCGGCACGATTCTCAAGTGGAACGGAAACGCCTGGACAACACAAAGTTCAGGCACGAGCGCGGCCTTGAACCGCGTTGTCGTCGTGGATGCAAACAACGCATGGGCTGTAGGAGATGGAGGCGTGGTGCTGAAGTGGAACGGGACAAGCTGGACCCTGCAGCCGCCTGGAATTGCAAAGAATCTGTACGATGTCTGGATAGACACGGGCGGAAGAGTCTGGATCGCAGGGGAAAGCGGCGTGATGTTGAAATGGGAAAATTCAACCTGGACCACTCTGCAATCCGGCACGACATCCATGCTTCGGGGGATCTATGGGTTTGGCGCAGGTCCGTCTGACCTCTTTGTCGTTGGCATTGAGGGGACGATTCTGCACTATCCAACCCCGTGATCGGAACCGGGCAATGGGGGTGTCTGTGTGTCTCGCCTTACGAGCAGCATGGAAATCGACGGGCGATCTTTCGGGTCGAAGGATCGCGTTGTCCGATCACATCGGGGTGTCCTGTCTGACCGGTGAACCAACTGGGCTGGATGCCGAAGAAAGCGGAAGACGCGTTTGTGCGCGCGCGACGCGCGCTGGTTTTCCTGCTACGATTTTGGGATGCTGAAAAAACTACGTACTGCGACGGCACTAAGTCTATATGGCCTTCTGCTTCTCGGGTCCGGTTGTAATGCACTGTGGTGGGCCTTTTTGGAGCCCAAGCCCGACTGCGAAAGCGAAACAGGAAACTGCGAACTTCCCGATGGCGGGGTTGCAGAAGAGGCGTGGAATCAAAAGTACTCTGTCTGCAACATCAACGGCTTCTGTTGGCAGAATCCGTATCCGATCTCACCCGCTACAGACCTCTACGGCGTGTGGGCACAAGATCCGAACAATGTTTGGATCGTCGGATCTGGCGGAGTCATCCTCAACTGGAACGGCGAGAAATGGACACGACAGGGGCAAGCTCTCACCATCACAGGAGAACTCCGGTCCATATGGGGATTGACCACAGGAAACGCTCTTCGACTCTGGGCCGTCGGAGACCTGACGCCAGCAAAAACCAACGGTGTGCTCGTCTTGGGCGACGGAAAGTCCTGGTCTCAGACCACACACCCGGCAACAGGTCTTCGCGATGTTTGGGGGCCCGATGTAAACAACGTTCGAGTAGTTGGATATGGCAAGTCAATTTCGCGCTTGACTGGGAGCAATTGGATTGATGAAAGCCCAACGAATCCCGCTCCCGATTTGAAGGGAATTCGTGGCTTCGATGTCAACAGCATGCGGGCAGTAGGCACTGGGGCCTGCATCTTGAAATGGAACGGAACATCTTGGGCTTCCGAAACCTGTGCAGGAGGAAGCGAGTACAGGAGTTTGTGGGCAGCGGACGCCAACAATGTCTGGATCGTCGGCCAAGCTGGCGCAATCCAGAGATGGAACGGAGCGGCATGGAACGCCGAAACCTCCTCTGCATCGATAGAATTGAGGCGCGTGTGGGGCACTGATGCGTCGCACGTATGGGCAGTGGGGTATGTGCAAAACTTGAAATCCACCGTGCTCTTCCGCAACCAAACGCAGTGGGTCGAACAAAATCCAGGGGTCTCCACCGAATTGGAAGGGGTCTTTGGGACCTCGTCGAACGATGTGTATGTTGTCGGAAAAGGGGCCACCATTTTGCATTCACAGAACGCCACAGATCCAAACGGTTGGAAACCCCTCAACGGTTCGGCGAGCACGGGCAAACTCAATGCGGTCTGGGGGGCGAGTCCGGCCCATGTTTGGGCCATCGGAGATGGCGGCGAGATCTTGAAGTGGGATGGGAAGGAGTGGAAAAAACAAGTTTCAGGGACAACCGCAAACCTCTATGGAATCTATGGAACGTCAAAGGACAACGTCGTGGCGGTGGGGGCAAGCGGAACCATTCTGCGATGGAACGGCACGAACTGGGTATCTCAAGATTCTGGTACCGCAAATGATCTTCGAGGCGTTTGGGGGACAGCACCGGACAACATCTGGGCTGTAGGCCGTGATGGCATCATGCTGCAATGGACCGGATCGAAGTGGGCCTCTTCAGGCAATTCAGCCAAGACGTTTTACGCAATCTGGGGTCCCAATGACAAGCTCATGTGGGCGGTGGGTGATTCTGGTCTCATCTACAAATGGTCCGTGGGAATGGGTTGGGCTTCCGATGGTCTGAGCTACACAGCGAACTTCAGTTCCGTTTCAGGCCATTTTAACGGCGCAACAGGGAAGCTGTGGATCGTTGGTACGGACGGAACCAACGGGATCGGCGTCTCTGCGGACATCCCCGAAAGCGGCACAATATCGTGGGGCAATCTGAAAACGTGGAACAACATGTCCGCTTTGACAGGGGTCTTCGGCTCGACAGGGAGAGTCTGGGGAGTTGGGACACCGAAGACCCCGAACACCATGAACGTGGTCAATTGGAACGGCGAGAATCTTGTCCCGCTGGATTCCGGGACCTCCGCTACCTTGCGAGGGATTTGGGGACTTTCGGCTGACCAGTTCTGGGTCGTCGGAGATACAGGCAGCATTCTGTATCACCCGAACGTGAGTCTGGACAAGCTTGGCAGCAGAAAAGCAGATATGGGTTTCACTGCTGCGGAATGACTGAGCGTCCATGCAAAACACGCCCGCCATACATCATTTCCCCCGATTTGATGCAAAATGCCCCAGTGATGCGGCGTCCTGCCGCGTTTTGATCGCTTCCTGGGTTGCCTCCGCTTGACTCTCCCTCGAAAAGAACATCTGGCATAGCCGTTGCGATAGAACACGGCAGAGACACACGGAGAAGGCGTTTTTCATCAAACGCATGTTCCTGTTGGTCTCTGAGAGTTCGTTGGGAATTCTCTGAAGGCTCTTTGGGAGTTCTCTGGGAATTCTCTCGCCATCGCTTTGTAGGCTGATTGTGCCTTCTTGTTTGCACAGTCCTTCCTTTGGCATGTGAGCCTCTGAAAAAGGGCTCACAGAGGGCAGAAGGGCGGAGTTTGCAACGACTATGTGTTCGAGACATCGCGTGCAGAATCCTTGATTGGAAGGATCGGTCACGCAGAAAGGGAACGTCCATGGGTGGTGCAGCAGTTGTTTCTTCTGGAAAAGGGGGCCGCAAATCCCTTGACGCGGCAATCAATTTGGTTCCTTTCATCGATCTCCTTTCGTGCTGTATCTCATTCCTGTTGATTACAGCGGTTTGGGTGAACCTTGGACAGATCGAGGTCAAGACTCCCCAACGCCAATCAGGAGACCCATCCGAGCGGAACATAGACACGGATGTGAAGATCACACTGACCCTTTCTCCGTCGGCAGTCGTGATCCAGCGTTCGACGGGGGAACAGACCGAGCTTCCGCGCATCGAAGGACATATCGACGAACGCGGACTGAATCAACAGCTCGCACTGCTTCGGACTGCGCTTCCCAAGCAATATGACATGACTGTTCTGACGCACGATTCCGTAAACTACCTGGACCTGGTGAGAACCATGGATTTGGCTCGGGGGGCTCAGTTTTCCAACATTCAAGTAACGCCGTGGAGAGAATAAGCATCGCTTGAATAGGAAGTCCGTTACGCCGACGAAAAACAAGGGACCGGAGGCTCATCCATGTTGAAAAAAACGATGTGCAGTGAAGCCAAGGAACAGATTGTGGTGAGCCACTGTGTTCACATGGTCATCGAGCTCACCGGGCATTGGGAAAGCGACCGCGAACAAATGGTCATGGAACTGGAAAGAAAAGTTGCTGCGGTGGAAACGTATGTGGCCTCTGCTTCTTTCCGAAAGGAGTTTGGCGCTCGATGCCCTGTTCTTCGCGTGCAAGCGGAGGGTCCGGCACCGTCGATTGTGGAACATCTGCTGGCAGAGGAAGGAATCGAAATCGAGGATACCACTGCTACACGTTCGGAGGGTCTCTGTTGCGTCGATTGCGGTCGAGACAAACTCCCGGAAACAGCAATTGCCATGAGCGCGCACGGTTGGGTCTGTCGAAGTTGTGACCGCGCTCGCAGAAGGGGGTTTGTGCGGACGCGCAACCACACACAACTCGGTTTCCTGTCGATTCCTGCGCCGCTCGTCTGGCCTGTGTTGGCTGTGATAACCCTGGGTTTCTTCGTCGGTGTCGGCTATGAACTGCGCAACCTTGGCACCATCAACCAATCCATCAAAACCCCCAAGTAATCCGTCAGAACAAACGCAAGTCACTTGCATCCATGCCGCGTGTGGAATAGACGAATGTCTTTCCATCTGGCTGGTTGTGGAGCTCGATCAAAATGATGACTACATGGGAGCGGTTTCATGTTTGGGGGAGATCCAAACTCTGTCCGTTCAAGGCGCTGGCGTCGTTTGTCCCAAAACAGGGGAAGATCATCGACGTGGGTTGCGGTCACGGACTGTTTTCCAAGTATCTGAAACAGGAGTCTTCAGCGCGCGACATTCGCGGTCTTGACGTGGACAAAAAGAAAATTGCTTTTGCGAGAGCGAACTTCTCTCGGGACGGGTTGGTCTTCGAGGATAGAGACCTTCTGGTCCATGACATCGATTGTGAGGCAGACTGTATCGTCATCGTGGATGTTCTCTATCTGATTCCCTACGCTCGACAGAGAGAGATCATCCGACGTTGCAGAGAACTGCTGCGAGAAAACGGAATGCTGCTGATCAAAGAGATCGACAACACCCCCAGTTGGAAGGCTTCCTTCAATCGGTTCGAGGAAACGCTGGCAGTAAAAATCCTGCGCATCACACACGGAAAGGAGTTCTACTTTCACCACGCAGAGGACTTTCGGAAAGTTCTTGTGGAGGAGGGTTTTTCCGTGAACGTACACGCACTTGATCGGGGCTACCCACACTCACACGTCGCGTTCGTTTGTCGAAAGCAGTTGGGCAAGTACGACTTGCACACTTCCTGGACGTGACGAGGACCAAACCCGGCGGAGCAGGAAGCGAGCGCGCCCGGAGCGACCGACCGAGCCGTGGCCGTAGCCACGGCGACCGAGGGAGTGAGGACGCAAGCCGCGAGATGCCCGCTGGGGTTGGCCGCAGGAGTCCGGGAAGTGAGCAAGTCGTACTAGGAGCGTCGGTCTATTTTTCGGGGATGGCGAGGGTGAGGATCATGCCTCCCAAGAGGAGGCCGGAGACTGCGTAGCCAGGGGCCCAGAGGCCGATGGTGGTCAATACGCAGTTTTGGCCGGCGTTGCTGGGGGCGGAACAGGGCGTGCCGGCGGGATTTTGTGCAAGGGCCGGGTCGAGTTTTCGATCGAAATAGTGCGCGGCAATGCTGCCTCCGAGCGTGGCAAAACCGAGTGTACCGAGCACCGCAGCGACGGCTTTTCGTTTTGTTGATAGTCCTTTTCGGGGCGCGCGGTCAGTTGCACGAATCGACTCCGACACAGCAGTCGGTGGCAATGGTTGCAAGCGCGGTGGTGACAAGGGCAAAGAAGGTGATGGATAGACAGGCTCGGCTGCAACCGGAGCCACCTGAAGGGGCGTCGGAGCGATGGAGACTTGAGGAGCAGGCGCTTGTGGCACTGGTGTCGGTGCCAAAGGCAACGTGGGCGGCGGCGCCACCGGAAGGGGAGGAACCATCACCGGATCACTCGTCGGGGCCGGGATTTCGGGCGGGCCTGTTCGCGCCGATTTGTCGAACAGATCGTTCAGTTGAGCATCGGCGTCTTGGCCTTTTTGGTATCGCGAGAGGATCTCGGTCACGGTGGTCTGCACGAGCAAACCGAGCTTTGTTTCGTCACAGTCGCCGCACAGGTTTTCGACATCGAACACCTGTCGGTGACGACCGTCGTACAAATGCAGCACGACGCGCTGACTTTTCTTGCTCCCAAGCTGAAAAATGTCGCCGCTGAGCACGATGTTTGCGCTGTGCTTTCGCGCGAGCGCGGACAGACAAGGCGACGTGCGACAACGCCGATCCTCGTCGGTCAGCGAGGCTTCGACCACGCGCAACTCGGTTCGGCCTGCCAGTTGTTCCCTGACCTGCTCGCTTGCCACACGATCGAGCGTCGCGCCACGGACAATCGCAAGCCACAAAAGCGGTTCTTCACCGCTGGCGAGTGCAAACCGAGGCACAGCCAACCCAAGAACCACCAGCAGGCCGCAGAACCACGATGAAAAAGTGCGCGGCTCACACAGGAAGCGCCGCTTCGCAAAAGGGGAGGACATGCGGGGTATCGTCTCGCAAAAGTTTCGGTCTCAGCATAAACCGAAACGGCGCATGCGAAGCAAACGGTTTGGGCGCGCGGCTTCTCCCGAAACCTGAGTGCGTGTCCGACCAGCACGGAAGCGGGGCACATTGACGGTGAAATGGGTCAGGCGTAAAACGCGGGTTATGTCTGACGAAAATGCCATGTTGACGCACGAACCGGACCTGTTGCTCATCGAACGCGAGCATGCCGCCGGACACTTTGCGTCCGCTCGACGGATGCTTCGCAAGGCCATCGCGAAGATGGAGCAGGAAAAAGGGGCCGAGCAATCGGCGAGTCTGGATGCACTCCGGCAGTGGGAAAAGCGGTTTCACGCAGACTGGTTGGGGTGGGTGTTTTTTGTGGGAGGACTTCTGCTGCTTGCTCTGGTCGCGTCGAGGTAGTTTCGCGCAGATCCGTGCGCTATTTTTCCAATTCAGCCGCCAGCTCGGGACGATGGTTGCTCGCGGTGCCAAAACGGGTTTTCTTCCACTGGTTCTGGTAGGCCATCCACAAACCCATCGCGTCCGCGACGAAACGCAGCGCGAGCGGCTGTTCCTGGGTGAGTTCTTTTTGTTCCGCAGGATCATCTTGTCCGTCGTGCAGCTTGATTTGTCCAGAACCCCCAACCCACAGCTTGTACCGACCAAGCCGCATCACATGGGCCAATTCGTATTGGCTGGCAATGGCCGGACGGGGGTATCCGCCGCCCACACCCTGCGCAATCGGAATGAGCGATTCACCCTGCACATCCTTGGGAATGGGCACACCGAAGGCGTCGGCCAGCGTGGGCAACAAATCCACCAGTTCTGTGCCCTCTTCGACCACTTTTCCGCCTGGAAACAGCGGCGGGAAATAAATCCACAGCGGAATATGAACCAGTTCCTGTCGCAAAGACTGCCCATGTCCGATGCGACCATGGTCCCAAAATTCCTCACCGTGGTCCGAGGTGTAGACAACCATCGTATCGTCCTCGTGACCTGTCCGTTTCAACAAGTCGAGCAGTTTCCCAAAATGGTGATCGTTGTACGAAATGTCGCAGTCATACAGCGCGATTACACGCTGTCTGTCTCTGGCCGTCACCGTCAGTTGCCCTGCCACGATCTTGTCAAGCTGTGGGTCCATACAACCTTTGACAAAGGGGCCGTTATAGGGCGTCGGATCGTATTTCGAGATCCATGGTTCATAAGCTCGCCAGGAAACGTGCGCATCGATCGTGCCCAAGTACAAAAAGAAGGGCTTGGTTTTGCCCGGACCCTTTTCAAGGAAATTCGCGGCGTCTCCGACGAGTTCCACAGCTTTGAGACCGCCGCCCTCGTGAATGTGGTTTTTCAGCACGTCCCAGCCATCGCCAAAACCCCACCGTTTGGTGATGTACCCGTTGGCGATGTGCCCGATGGTGAACAGCCCCGCTTGTTTCATGACCTCGGGAATGATCACGAAACTGTCCGAGAGAACGGCTTTGTCCGCGATGAACTTATGTTGTGCCGGATAAAGCCCGGTAAACAGCGAGGCGTGGCTCACACGCGATTCGTTGCCTTGTGAGTACGTGACGGCAAACCGCGTGGCCCGTTTGGAAAACTCATCGAGAATCGGCGTTTCAACACGGGAACTTCTATTCCAAAGTCGGAATCTGTCGGCGCGAGTGTCATCAGCCAGCCAAAACACGATGTTTTTCGGCTTCTCCGCTTTGCGAATCTGTGGCGGATTTCCTGGGGCCAAAAGCTGCGCTTTTTCGAGCGCAATTTTGTCGCAAGAACCATCTGCGCGCAGACCCAGCCGACGAACTTCACCCCCGTGGCTGTACAGCGCAACGGGTGAACCGTCTAGCGTCACCGTTTGCGGAGCACCGCGCTTTTCGGGTTGGGGTCCCTCCACCGTCAGCTTGAACGAGCAACCCGCTGCGTCCCCTTTGAGGGACAGAGAACCCCCTTTCGGGATGAATACGTAGTAGTGAAGCGCACCTCCGCCTGGAATCAGCAGCTTGCTTCCGTCCGAAAGCTTCGGGAGCGCGACTTTTTGTGGCGGCGGCGTGCCTCCAACTTGAATCCACTCGACGGCAGCCGCAGCTTTGTGAGACGCACCACCTTCCAGCGAAAACATCCCACTTTGTGCAAACGTGAAGTTGAGTGTGTTTTCACCCGCATGTAGCGTATCCGCAGGCAAAGTCACACTCACGACTTGCCAGCCCGGTTCCAACGAAACCGCCGCGCTGGATTTGGAACCGCTGCTGACTCTGACCGAAGAGCGGCTCGGGCTTTTCAGTGCAACATAAACGACTTGGTTTGCGGCCTGCGCGCTTGTCAGGGGCACCTGCAACTTCGCCGCCGTCGCAGCCAGCGCGACCTTCCGTCCGTCCACTTCCACGCGCGTCTTCCAGGTGGGTGTAGGTCGTCCGAAATGAGTGTATCGGGCGAATCCCCCACTTCCACACGCGAGCACAAGCCCCTGCCTCTGCTCGACATGTGCGAGTGAGCGATTGGCCCACAAATCAAACACCGCATGCGTCGCGCCCGCTCCCGCGCCCTGCGCGTGTATCACCGACGGCACAAGGAGCTGCAAAACGCCGATCCCAATCCACAAAAAGGCCCAACCCCTGCCGGGTCTGTGGCGATGGATGCTCATCGCTGTTGTTCGTTCCTTCAACTTGGTTTGTCCTTCCCGAAAAAACTCGCGGCAAAAATGCACGGGGCGCGAACATACACGGAGCGGGGGCCGAAAACCAAGATCGGGTACGCATGGGAATCGCCGAACCGCGAAACCGAAAACCCACGATGCGAACCACAAGCCGCTTGTACGTGACCAACACAGGAACCGGAACGTGCTAGACACGCGGCAACCCAAATATCGCGGGTGGTCGAAGGTTGGCGAGGTCTCGAGACAGCAATGAGTGAAAAAAAGTGAAACCCTAGATGTCTTAGCCCTTTACAAGACACGTTCGACTCGTGCCAAATGAGAGGTACTTAAATGGCAAGCAAGCACCCCCGCGGCCTTTACGTACTTTTCTTCACAGAGATGTGGGAGCGGTTCGGTTTCTACCTCATGGTGGCGCTCTTCTCTCTCTATCTCATCGAACGCCTCAAGCTTTCCAAAGCAGAGGCAGGCTCGGTGTACAGCACCTACAAGGCGCTGATTTACCTGGCCCCTCTCGTCGGCGGCTATTTGGCCGATCGAGTTCTTGGGTACACACGAGCCATCTTGCTCGGTGCGGTCTTTTTGGGTTCGGGATATTTTATGTTTTCTTTCCCGTCCACTGTGACCTTCTACTGCTCGATTGGCTTGTTGGTGATTGGAAACGGCTTGTTCAAGCCAAACATCTCAACCCTGGTCGGCAATCTCTATCCACAAGGAGATCCCAGACGAGATTCGGCGTTTTCCATTTTCTATATGGGAATTAACTTAGGCGCATTGTTCGCCGGACCTGTCGGAGAAACGATGCGCGGTTGGCTTGGCTGGCCTGTCGCGTTTGCCACCGCAGGTTGTGGCATGGTGGCTTCGTTTTTGATTTTTTCCACTTTCTTGAAATACGTCTCATTGGGTGATACACGCTCATCGGTTGCAGCAGTCCTGGATGTTCCACTGCCTGCGGAATACGAAGACAAACCTGATCCTCCTGAACTTGAACGGAAGCGTATCATCGCGCTTGGGATCATGTGCTTGATTGTCGTCTTCTTCTGGATGGCCTTTGAACAAAACGGAACGACGTTGACCTTCTGGGCGAAAGAAAACACGGATCGGGTGCTTCATCTTGGTTCCTTCACATGGGAAGTTCCGGTCGGCTGGTTTCAATCCTTCAATCCCCTTTTCATCATTTGTCTGACGCCGCTCATGGTTGCGTTGATGTCGTATCTGCGTACCAAAAACTTGGAACCCAGCACACCCGCAAAAATCGGTCTCGGGATGGGTTTGACTGCGGCATCTTACGGAATCATGGTGGTGGCGTCTCGGATGGGTGGCGATACGGGCAAGGTTCATATGGCTTGGCTCGTTGCCTGCTATTTCGTGATCACCATCGCTGAGCTTTTCCTGTCGCCGATGGGTCTCTCGATGGTGACGAAGCTGTCTCCACGTCGAATGACCTCGCTCATGATGGGCGTGTGGTTTCTCGCAAACGCGACTGGAAACAAGCTCTCAGGTTTCTATTCAAAATACTGGGACAGTTGGAAGCACTCTGAAGTGTTCATGCTCCTCGTGGTTTCTTCACTTGTGGCTGCGGCTCTTTTGATTTCGCAATATCGCAGACTTCTTGAAGCCATGCCGCCCGAGGGTCCACAAGACGAAAAGAAAGCCTCTGTCGAACCAGAACCAGCCGTTGCCGCAGCGGCAGAATCTGGCGCGTAATCCTGGACCGGCCTAAACCCGCTGTCGCTTGACTTTCCTCCCATATCTGTTTTCGTTTTTCAGATCTTTCACATGAAATCGCCGATGGTGTTCACAAGAACGGCTATGAGGATGGTTGGTTGCGATGGCGAGAAACGCAAAAGCGGAAAAGTCGGGCTCTTGTGCATGTAAGGACCCACAATGAGGCAGGCACGACCCGCTGAGGGTTCTTTCGAGCACAGTCGTTTTGAGATAGCCACCTCAGAAACGATTTCGTCTGCGCCATCCGTAGATGTCCTTTCCACAAGTCTACGATCAAAATCGCTGTCTTCGTCTGCCCAGTACCTCATCGGTCCCTTTTTGAATCAGGGCGGGATGGCATCTGTGTTTCTGGGCAAGCGGCTTGGAAGTGCTGGTTTTGTCTCGCAAGTGGTTTTGAAGCGGCTGCGTTCGGAATTGGCACACGTTCCCGAACTGCACGCGCTGCTTCAAACAGAAGCCGAGATTCAATCGCAGCTTGTGCATCCCAACATTGTTTGCACGACGGATTGGGTGGTTCTCGATGGCGAGCACTATTTGGTGATGGAATATGTGCGGGGCGGCGACTTGCAGCTTCTGCTGAAACGTGCGCGTCGGCGAAATCAGCGTTTCTCGATTTCCGCGTCCCTGTTCATCATCCGCGAGCTTTTGCAGGGACTCGCCTATGCACACGAACTTCGCGATGAGCGGGGCAATCCTAGGCATCTTCTGCACCGTGATATTTCGCCAGCGAATGTGCTGCTGTCGTGCGAAGGCGAAGTAAAGTTGTCGGACTTTGGCATCGCTGCGACCACCACAACCCACGATCTGCTCGGTGGGCTCAGGTTGCGCGGCAAAATTGGATACATGTCGCCCGAGCACGCCCGGCAGGAAGAACTCGACCCGCGCGCCGACTTGTTTTCTGTCTCGACGGTGCTTTACGAGATGTTGACGATGAAACGCCTGTTCGTCGGCCAAGAGGAAGAAAGTCCCTCACGGGTGTATGCAACACCCATTTTGCCTCCCTCGCTGTGCTGCGACGGCTTGCCGAAGGAAATGGACGCAGTGGTGCTGGCGGCGCTGTCTTTGGACAAGCGAGACCGTCCAGAATCGGCCCAGAAGTTCTATTCGCAGCTCCTTGACCTGTCGCGTCGGCATGATTTGCTCATCGATCGGTCTGAACTCAAAGACGAGCTTCGGGCCAAGCTGGGAGACGAACCAGACTCGTGGCGTATCGTCGAGGAACGCTCTGGTACGGCCCAGATTCCATCTCTGCTGGAGTGCGTCGAGGTGTGGGACGACCCGATGGGCGAGGAGTCGATGCCCATTTCATTCGCGCGCACCGAGAAATTCGTTCCGTTCAAGCCTGCCGACGCGCTGCATTCCGAAGTCACCGCACCTGTTCCCACGCAAATGGCCGAAACTCAGCCAAGCAGCACGACCTCGGCGCTTCCACACGTACATCCCCCCACAAGGATCATCCTGAAAAGCCCGCTCCGCTTCGCAGATCGACTCCCGCGAGATCTGCGAAAGCTGGGTGTCTTTTCATTGCTGACCTTGCTGGCCGCGCTCCTCTTGCTGTGGCTGTGGCGATAGCCGAAAAGGGGTCCCAGGGAACGACAGGAAGGAACCGCAGGAGAGTGGAATACGAAAGGGGCGAAGGGCAGGGATGGAGGAAAAATCAGTGCAGGTTGTGAACTTGGTCAGGCTTCTGTCCGAGGGCTTCCTTGCGGGACAATCGGATTTTCCCCGTACGGTCAATGCCAACCACCTTGACCATCAGCTCCTCACCTTCCTTGACGATATCGGCCACGTTTTGCACGCGTTCGCTGGATAGCTCGCTGATGTGAACCAAGCCATCGGTCCCAGGAAGGATTTCGACGAACGCGCCAAACTCGACGATTCGCCGAACCGTGCCCATGTAAAACGCCCCGACCTCTGGCTCGGCGGTAAGACCTTTCACGATGTCGATGGCTTTTTGGGCGGACGGCCCGTCCGGCGACGCGATGTTGACGGTTCCGTCGTCCTCGATGTCGATGGCAACGCCCGTTTGCTCGATGATCGCGCGAATCATCTTGCCTCCCGGCCCGATGATGTCTCGAACGCGGTCGGGTTTGACTTGCAGACGATAAATCCGGGGCGCGTACTTGGACATTTCTTGGTTCGGTGCCGCAATGGTCTGCGACATTTTGTCCAAGATGTAGAGTCGCCCGTCGCGAGCCTGCTTCAGCGCACGCTTTAACACCTCTTTGGAAAGGCCCGGGATCTTGATGTCCATTTGCACGCTGGTAATGCCTTTGCGTGTGCCGCACACCTTGAAATCCATGTCGCCCAGGTGATCTTCGTCGCCCAAGATGTCCGACAAAATCGCAATTCGGTCCGCAGAACCGTCGAGGCCTTTTTCGTAAATCAGACCCATCGCGATCCCGGAAACCGGTGCGACGATCGGGACGCCCGCGTCCATGAGAGACAACGTCCCACCGCACACCGCCGCCATCGATGAACTCCCGTTGGACTCAAGTGTTTCAGACACGATGCGCACAACGTACGGAAAGTCCTTCTCTGTCGGCATGACTTTCGCGAGAGCCCGTTCGGCAAGTGCACCGTGTCCCACTTCCCGACGAGACTGCCGCATCGGCTTGGTCTCCCCCGTCGAAAACGGCGGAAAGTTGTAGTGCAACATAAAACGCTTCGTGACATCCCCGAGCAGCGTGTCGATGCGCTGTTCATCCTGGCTGGTCCCGAGCGTCGTCGTCACAAGCGCCTGGGTTTCCCCTCGAGTGAACAGCGCCGAACCATGTACGCGCGGCAAAACGCCCACTTCTGTTGAAATCTGTCGGATGTCCGTGGTGCGGCGACCATCGATGCGCACCTGCTCGGTCAGCACCATTTCCCGCACAGTTTTTTTGTGCAGCGCACGAACCGCCTCAGCGACTTCCTTGTTGCGACCCGCGTACACCATTGCTTCGCTGCACAACTCGAACAAAAGTTGCTGCTCGACCAGAGATTCCTGATCGTGCCGCTTGTGTTTCTCGCGAACCGTAACTGCGGCGCGCATGCGCTCGGCCCCAAGTTCCTTGACCTTGTTGTGCAACGCCTCGTCTTTTTGAGGCGGCACAAACACTCGCTTGGGCTTCCCGATCGCCGCACGCAGTTTCTCGAGCAAATCGAGCACCGGCTGCGACTCTTTGTGCGCAAAAAAGAGCGCATCGACAACGACTTCTTCAGACACTTGGTCCGCGCCGCCCTCGACCATCACGATCGCGTCTCGGCTGACGGCAACCAGAAGTTCCAAGTCGGATTGGTCACGCTGCGAAAAGGTCGGATTCACGACAAACTGTCCGTCCACCCGACACACACGCACACCGACATACGGCCCTTGCCACGGAATATCCGACAGGTGCAAGGCCGCCGCTGCGCCGGTCATCGCCAACACGTCAGTCGGATTCTCTCGGTCATAGGAAAGAGAGAACGCGATGACCTGTGTATCGCAGCGATACCCTTTGGGAAACAGGGGACGCGACGGTCGATCCATCAGCCGAGCAACCAGCGTTTCGGCATCCGTAGGCCGACCCTCGCGCTTGAAGTAGCCGCCCGGGATTTTGCCACCTGCGTAGGTTTTCTCGACGTACTCACAAGTCAGCGGCAAGAAGTCCACGCCGTCTTTGGCGTTTTTAGCACCGCAAGCAGTGACCAACACCATGCTGTCGCCGTAGCGAACGATGACGGCACCGTCCGCCTGTTTGGCCATCTTGCCGGTTTCGATGGACAGCTCTTTGCCACCTAGAAAAACACTTTCTTTGATGTGCATTTTTGCTCGATATGGTCTGGCTCTCTCACGAAGGCCAGAGATGGAAGGTCAGCGTGGAGAGATTCTGCGGAGGTTACTTGCGGATACCCAGCGAATCAATCAACTGACGGTAGCGTTCCTCGCTGCTGTTTCGCAGGTAGTCCAGCATGCGACGACGCTGACCAACCAGTTTGAGCAGGCCGCGACGCGAATGGTGATCTTTCGTGTGCGTCTTGAAATGTTCGGTCAGATAGGAAATCCGCTCGCTGAGGATGGCGATCTGGACCTCGGGAGAACCGGTGTCCGACGGATGTTTGGCAAATTTTTTGACGATTTCCTCTTTGCGCTGCGTGGCGAGACTCATGACAACTCCGCAAACCTTTGGATTTATTTTTGGGACAGTCTCTTCCCAAATCCGTTGCCGTGTCAACACATGTTCGCACCCGCCCGTGCATGTGGTTCGCGCGTCAGCGTTTTTTGGAATGCGCAGCCAGTTGCACAAGCAGCGCCTTGTCTTGGGGCGTGTGAAATGCGCGCAAACAATCGACCGTTTGCAGACGGACTGCAATCGGTTGCGTTCCTTGAGCGATGGCTCGAACGCGCGCCACGACCGGCGCGGGAAGTTGCGTTTGTGCGACGGGCGTCTTTTTCGGAATAAGCAAAAGTGGCCAACACAGCTCTTGGGCCGCAGCCGCAGAAAGCACGTCATCAGGCTTGAGCAAAAGGTCCACGAGTTCGGGCCGCGAGGCTCGTTCGGACAACAAAGACAACGCGGCAAGTGCAGTCGTCCTCAGCGATCCAGTTTCCTTTTGCGCGATCGCCGAGAGCCTGGGCGCAAATTGCTGCCACGTCACAACCGGAAGCGACTGAAGCGCTGACAGTGCGACATTTCGAGACGAAGCCGGCGACGAAACCCGTTCCGAAAGCACCAGCAACCGACGCGGCAGGTTTCCAAGTTCGCCGCCGCAGCCCAGATCATCAGCCTCCTGGCATGCCAGGGACCGTCCCAAGTTTTGGCAAGATCGAAGCAGCACATCGTGCAGCGCCGCACGGATTCTCTCGTCGGTGGTCTGCTCAAGAATTTCCAGCAACGGCACGGCGGTTTGCGCGGCGAAGTCAGGAGATTTTTCGACGACCAACGACAAGCCTCGCAGCACCGAACCCGTCAGCTTTTTTCTCTCGGAAACTGGCTTTTCCAGCAGTTTGAGCAACCGGCCCGGACCCATGCGGCGCGTTTGCCGCTCGAGTTCAACGGGGTCGTTTTCGTGCGTCAGAAAATCGGCTGGACGCGGCATCACCACGTCGGGCAAAAGCCAAAGCAAAACAACCAGTACAGTCGCCATTCCAAGTGCCTTACAAGTTCCCAAAAAGAGCGCGCTGTCATCATCGCACAAGCCGAATCCAGACGGACACACTGTAGGGTCTTGTAAGGAGAACTGCGCGACGGTTTCAACGGGCCAGTTTGCCGTCATGCCGGGCTAGTTCCCGTCCAGAAACCTTGTGAGGATGGGAACGGGCTATTCGAGGCGCAAGTCGCAGGTTTGCCAGGTTTCGGACAGGACGCGGCGCGTGACCTCGTGTTCGGGAAACGAAAGGTCCGGGTCGCGCGACAACAACGATGCTGCTTCTCGTCGAGCAATCGTCAGCAGGTCGATGTCGCGCAGCAAATCGGCAAAACGCAAAGGCGGCAGACCGGATTGCCGCGTGCCCAACACCTCGCCGGGACCGCGAAAACGCAAGTCCATTTCGGCCAATCGAAAGCCATCCGTCGTGGAAGCGACCGCAGCCAAACGGTGCCCAGCCGACGGCAAAACATTTTTTTGCCCTCCCGTCGCGACGCGGGCCGTTTCGCCGCTTGGCCCTGAGGACTTTGTTTCGTTTTCGTCTTCCATTTCCAGTTCAGAAAGGCCTGCCAAATCGTCGTTTGGCTCGACGGACGCCGCACCCCCTTTTGATGTGGTGCTACCCCGCAGAAGCAAGCACAAACTCGCATTGTTTCCTCGGCCAATTCGACCACGCAATTGATGAAGCTGAGAGAGACCGAATCGCTCTGCACTCTCGATCACCATGAGGGACGCATTGGGAACATCGACCCCGACTTCGATCACCGTCGTCGCAACCAGCACCTCGATTTCATTTTTGCGAAACGCTTCCATGACTTGGTCGCGCTCGTCGGTGTTGAGGCGTCCATGGACCAAACCGACGCGCAAATCGGACAGCGTTTCGCACAGCGCCACATGTCGAGCCGTGGCGCTCGCAAGATCTAACTTCTCGCTCTCCTCGATGAGAGGACACACCCAATACGCCTGCTGTCCGACGGAAACGGTCTTCCGTATGGCCTTGATCGCATCACGTTCGCCTTTTTTTCCAAAAACCACTTTTGTGACTGGCGGCGTGCGACCTTTGGGCAACTCGTCGAGTTGGCTCACGTCGAGATCGCCATACAGCGTGAGCGCCAAAGTGCGCGGAATTGGCGTCGCGGTCATCACCAAAATGTGCGGTTCCAGCCCTTTTTTTCGCAGCGCCGCACGTTGATGCACTCCAAAACGATGTTGCTCGTCGATGATCACGAGGGCCAAGTCTCGAAACTCAACTTTTTCAGCGATGAGCGCGTGGGTTCCAACGACCACATCCAAAAAGCCCGCTGCGAGCATCGCCAAAATCGTCTCCCGATCGAGCGGCTGCCCCATCGTTTCGGCCACACGAAAAACCTCGCCAAAACGACCCGCTTGAAGCTGAGCGAGCGTGGTTTTTCTTGCGTTTTTTGGGGTGGTCGCGGTCAGCAACGCCAACTTGCGCCCAGTCGCTTTGGCCCACACGCGCAGCGTCTTGTAGTGCTGTTCCGCGAGAATTTCCGTCGGTGCCATAAAGGCCGCTTGATGGCCGGATTCAGCGACGCATTCGCAAGCCGCCCACGCGACGAGCGTCTTGCCAGAACCGACATCGCCGTGCAAAAGGCGCTGCATCGGGTGAGGCTGCGCCAAATCGCGCGCAATTTCGGCCATGGCACGTTCCTGGGCACCCGTCGGAACAAACGGCAGCACAGCACGAAGTTTTGCGAGGACACCATCACCCGCTCGGCACACGGGTGCATTTTCCCGCGAGAGGTTTTTTCGACGCTGCAAAAGACCTAGCTGAAGAAAAAACAGTTCCTCGAAAATCAGCCGACGCTGCGCTGGGGAAAGCCCTGCGTTCAAACGCGACAAATACGCGGTCGTGGCATCGCTCGAAACCAGATGGAGATCTCGCAATGTCTGGGACAGCGACGGAAACCCCAATTTCGTCAGCAGCATATTCGGAATGCCGTCGGGCACAAATTCGGCGTAGTGAGCGCACAGGTATTGGCACAAACGCTCAACGGTTTTTGCGGGCACTCCCTCGACATCGGGATAACGGGCGCGAATCTGGCCGGTCCCATCGGCAAAACGCGGGCAATCTGCGTCTTGAACCGGCGCAAGTTCGGTCAATTCTGGATGAGTGGCCTGCATCACACCGCGAAATTGGACGGGCGTCGCCGTCAGCAAAAAGCGCTTTCCGGGCAAAAGCCGCTTTTGATAGCCGCCGTGAAAATAAAACCAACGTGCGACCAGAATCGCTCCGTCTTCACCCCGAAACGTCGCTTCCAGAAAACGCTTGCGCGCCCAGACCACGCGCGTCCTCTCGACCAAAACAACCGTCGTCTGCAAAACCCCCGGTTCAAGTGCTCCAACAGCAACGACTTGTCGGAGGTCATCGTACCGTTTGGGAAGCAAATAGAGCGCGTCGAAGACTCGACAAAGGCCCTTGGCTTGCAGTTTTTCAGCGGTCACTTTTCCAACGCCAGGCATTCCCAAAAGAGGCCGGTCAAGCGGTGCCGTTTGCTCGGGTGATGTAAACGCATCTGACACTCCATCCGACAGGTCGTTGCCAGAAGCAGGCCGCGCGGAGGGCACAGAAGACGCCGCCGAAACCGCTCGGGCTGGGTTTTCCGACGGCACGGGACCGGGCTCGGATCGCCTTCCCATCGGCACGGACACGAGGCTTTTGGATGGTTTTTCGGTTTGAGCAGGCAAGTGCATGGAAACCGCTGCGCACAGCCTCATTCCGAGGGCAACCAACCGCTGCCGTTCTCCCAACGCAAGTTTTTCAAACGAGGTCACTTGCGCAGCCAAATCCGCAAGTTCTTGCGCCGTTCGTTTGCGCCTGGCCCGTTCGTCATCCGAGCCGACCCGCGCGCAACTGGCCAAAAACGCTTCAGAAAGCGCACCAGCGGCCCGCGAAACCAGTTCTGCCTGCGCAATGACCCGGTCTTGGTATTCGGGCTCAGACAGCCTTGCAAGCCCCACAGCGCACAAGTCGTCAATTGGGCGGCGGAGCACCCAAAGAGCCTCCCGCATGGCCCTCACAGAGGGTGTGGCTGCGTCTTTTTGCCACACTGCGCCACCGTGTCCGTTTTCCGACGCTGAAACGTCCGCCATGGCGCTGTCTATTAACACAATCGGGCGACCATTTTCCTCAACGGAAGTCGTGTACTATGAATCGGATTGTCCTTCTGCAACGGGCACCACCCATGACCATGGACCGCGTCATCGGCATCGACCTGGGAACGACCAATTCATGCGTTGCCCTCGTCGAGGGCGGCGTTCCAATCGTGCTGACCCACCCAAGCGGTCAGCGCCATGTGCCCGTGGTCTTTGCGATCGACGAAAACGACCAGCGGCTGCTCGGCCAAAGTGCTCGACGGCAAGCTGTGTCAAACGCCGAACACACGGCCACGTCGCTCAAAAGACTTTTGGGGCTGCGCCACGGCCATCCTGTGGTGCGCCAAGTGGCCGACACGGTTTCGTATCGAATCGTGCAAGGCCCGGCGGACGATTTGCGAATCGCGCTGCGAAACGAGACGTTTTTGGTCGCCGAAGTCATCGCAAAAATCCTGCTCGAGCTTCGGCGCACGGCGGAACAGTACTTGGGACAGCCCGTCACCAAAGCCGTGATGACCGCACCGCTCTCGTTTTCGGACGCGCAGCGGATGGCGCTTCGAGACGCCGCCAAATTGGCGGGTTTGGAGACGCTGCGAATCATCGCCGATCCGATCGCCGCTGCGCTCGCCCACGGTTTGGGCACGAGCGAAAAACGCGCACAACGTGTGGCGGTGTACGACCTGGGTGGTGGGTCGTTCGATTTTGCGCTGCTCGAAATGAAAGGCGGTGTTCACGAAATTCGTGCGCACGCCAGCGACGCTTTTTTGGGAGGGCAGGACTTTGACCGTCGTCTGCTCGACTATTTGGTTTTCGGTTTCGCCAAAGACCACAAAATCGACCTGCGACAAGACCGAACGGCGCTTCAACGTTTGCGCGATGCCGTGGAAAAAGCGAAATGCGACCTTTCTGTCGATGAAGTTGTGTCGATCGAGCTTCCTTTCATCATTTCGACTGGGACATCCGAGCCGCTGCACCTCAAACGCACCATCGACCGGGCCAAACTCGAGGAACTGACCGAGGATCTCGTCGAGCGCACGATCCGAATTGCCCGAGAGGCTATGTCAGAGGCTGGCGTAGAACCTGCGACAGTGGATGCAGTCGTTTTGGTTGGCGGCATGGGACGTGTCCCGCGAATCCAGCGTGCGCTGTTCAACCTGTTTGGTCGCCTGCCTTTGGGCGGAGTCATTCCAGAAGAAGCTCTGGCGATGGGAGCAGCGCTTCAAGGGGCCGCGCTGTCTCAATCTCCGTCAGCAAGCACGACTTTTGAGTTGTGCCCAAGTCATTTGGGATTGCTCGTCGGTGGCAACAAGATCTTTCGCTTGATCCCCGCAGGCGCTCAGCTTCCCTTCGAGTCCGCTCACGTTTTCACGACGGAACAAGACCAGCAAACCGCGTTGCGAATCATGGTGCTGGAAGGCGACAGCGAACAGGCCTCGGACTGCCGCAGTTTGGGTGAATTTGTGTTTTCCGGAATCGTGCCAACGGCCCGGGAAAACACCGAGGTCGAAATCCGCTTTTCGGCGGCTCAGACAGGGGAATTGACCGTGTTCGCGACCGATTTGCGAGAACAACGGCGGGAACAACATGTGTTCAGGCTGTCTTCGCGACTCTTGAGCGCAGACACAGATGGAAACAAGACAGTTCTTTCTTCGTTTGAACTCGAAGGGCAGCGCACCGACGAAATTTCGCGCAACCAAACGCGCACGGAACAGCTCATCAACGACATTTTGGGAATGCTCCCGAAAGCAGAACAGGCCGTCGCAGGCAGCGAACTGGGTTTGGATGCCATGCGACGCGCCCGAGCAGCCGTGGAACGCGCGCGGATCGCGATCATTCGTGGCGAAACCAGCGCACTCGGCGATGCGAAACAGCTTTTGGAACGCACCGCAGCGATGTTGCGAGGAGTCACCGCCAGCCTCAGATGAGCCTCCGATGATCGGAACATGCGTAGCGCGCTATGCAGTGGCACCCTCACGACGCAGAAAAAAACGCTCCAAACCGGGTCCGCACTGAATTCTCCGACAGAGGTGGCTGCCGCTTTTCCTTGACACGGTTGGCCCAGGAAATGCTTGGGACTTCCCGCCATGCAGGTGCAAGACGTTTCAGTGGGATTTGGCCACTCTGGAAAAAGCCAAACCCGCCAGCCCCAAGTTTCTGAAGGTGTTGCCGTCGTACTCAACAGCCGCGCTCGGGCGGTAACGCCACGCATGGTTCGCAAACTCAAAGCGATCCATCCGCAAGACCACTTGTTTCTGTCTGAGAGTTTTGAACACAGTAAAGAGATCGCAAGTGAGCTGGCGAAACGGGCCTATCACACCGTGCTCTTTGGCGGCGGCGACGGCACATTCGTGTGTTGCTTAAACGATCTGAAAGATTTTTGTACGCAGTTGGGTCGATCTTTGCCACGCATCGGCGTGCTTCCCCTCGGAACAGGAAATGCGATTGGCCATTACCAGGGCATTCGTTCGGGTCTGAGAGGTCTTGTGGAACAGCTCGAACGGGCCAATCGTCTGCCGGGTTCCGTCCGCGACCTGCCACTTTTGCGCGTCAATGGCCGTTTGACGCCGTTTTCTGGGACGGGCCTCGATTCGCAAATCCTCGAGGATTACAGCGCCACCACAAAGGCCCTCGATGCGGTTGGGCTGGGTCGTTTCATTGGATCGCCGCTGCGGTATGCGTTGGCCGTCGCGTTGCGCTCGGTGCCTCGCTTTGTCCTTCGGAAATTGCCCGAGGTCGAGGTCATCAACGTCGGTGGTCCTGCTTTTGCGATCGGCCCGGACGGGCAGCCCGAAACCACTCCGCTTCCTCGGGGAACCGTGCTGTATCGAGGCCGCTGCACGCTGGCCGGTGCTTCGACGGTGCCTTGTTACGGTTTTGGCGTACGCATTTTTCCATTTGCGGACGCTCGACCCGACAAATTTCATCTGCGTTGCACCGACGCAAGCGCAGGAGAAACAATCGCCAATCTTCCGGCAGTGTTGCGCGGGGATTATCGCAGTCCGTCGATACACGATTTTCTGTGTGATGCGGTCGAAATGCGCATCTCCGAACCTGTCCCGATGCAAAGCGGCGGAGATTTGCTGCCCGGTCGAAGCGACTTTTTGCGCCTCGATTTGGCCCCGCCCATCTCGCTGCTAACGCCGTAGGTCCGAAAGAACGCTCAGAGCGGACGAGCCGGATTGCCTGCGACTTTTGTTTTCGGCGGAACGGAGCGCGTCACCACCGCGCCAGCCCCGACTTGTGCGCCGGACCCAATCGTCACGCCCGGAAGCAAAATCGCACCCACACCGATGTCGCAACCGTCCTCGAGCGTGACCTGCGCGAACCGAAGAGGGCGATGCAAAATGGGCTCGGACAAATCGGACAGCGACGCGGGCAAATCGTGAGCACTGGTCAAAATGATGACTTTGGGCCCGATTCCCACCTCACTTCCGATAACCAGCCCGCCCGCCGCGTGAAAAAACACATCTTGCCCAATCCAAGTTCCGTCCCCGACGCGCAGTTCGTTTTTGTAATACCCCTTCAAAATCGTGCGGTGGCCGACGTAAACCCGTTCGCCGAGAAAAACATGTTCGGGATGAAAAACCAACACGCCCGGTTCAAACACGACGCTCGTCGGGCAAGCACCAAAATCTTGCCTGCAAAACTCGCCGCTTCCGTGGCTCGACGGAGCCGGTCGCATCAGTACTGATACCGAATGCCAAACTGCGCGCGAAAGGGCGTCTGCCGACTGAGCACTGTGCCAAACGTCGTCGCGTCTCGGCTTTCAAACCCGGCCTGATTCCCCCCACCAATCGGCGTCGAAAGATCGAGGACGTTGAACAAATCGACGATCAACGACAGGTGCTGGCGAATCAGTGCGTGCATGTCGTATTGCACCCGCAGATTGATTTCCACCAAGTCTGGGTTCCTGAGTTCGGTCCATTTGCGGATGTCGTTCGGGTCCGACGCTGGATCGAGCCCCCGGTAGCTGTACCGACCCAAATATCCCGCGCTCGTTGGTTTGCTTTGCCGGTAAATGCGCGTCGCCGGTGCTCCTGACAGGTACGTCATGTTCACACCGCCCGTCAGACCATGGAACGAATAGCTGGATTGCAGTTTGACTTGGTGTCGATGGTCGTCGGACAAATACCCGAAAAAGCGGAAGTCACGCGGCACATCGTTGCGAAACTGAGACATTTGATCGTCAAGCGTCCCGTCGAGAAAAGACAGCGTATACGCCACAAACACAGACCAGTTCGGGCTCGGGTTGCCAGAAACCATGAAATCGACGCCGTGGTAGCGACGAAATGCCTCTTGCGTCGGACGGTACACAAACACGTTTCCGCGCGTTGGGTCAGCAAACCGGACAAACCGCCCACCATCGAGAGAACTCAGCGCATTCACCTCGACGTTTTCCCACAGAAACTGCGTCAGACGGTAGGAGTAGGTAATCCCCCCCATCACATTTGCGTACAGTTCCCGCTCCAACGAAACCGTCACCGAATCGGCGCGCGGCGGCGTCAGGCTCAGTTTTGCATTTCCACATTCGGGCGTAAGGGAACCGTCCGTGCAACGGCCTCGCAGGTCGTAACCATCGCTGCCGCCCGTCGAGGTATTCCACTTGTCGAACTCGCCCGTCGTTCGATTGAAATTCCAGGTCGTCGAGCGATACGTTGCGTCCGCGTAAAAACCAGGCAAAAGACTAACGACTTCGTTGGCTCGCCCATACGCCGCCTTGAGCAGGGTTTTTCCGTCGCGGGTTAGATCGATCGTCGCGCCAAGCCTGGGGCCAAAACCGAGCAAATTCTGCACGATTTCCCCAAGCGAGTTTTGCGCCATTCCGTAGTCCAACCGCAAACCCGGCACCACTGTCAGCCACGAGGTCGGTTTCCACGTATCCTGCACGAACACGCCGACGCCAAACCCGTATCGCACTTGAGCCAACGCCGGATCGACCGTCGTCAATTGATAGCAACTTGTCGCCGTCTGTCCGGCATTTGGAAACGGTTGCGCCTGAACACAACCCGCCGGGCGTTCCGTCGAAGTGGTGTCGCGCGCAAACACCGATCCATCCGCCGACGTGTCATCGACATAACTCGAGTTGCCTGGCGTCGCGGTGTACAGGTAGTGACGAATGAACTGCGCTTGCACACCGGCTTTGAAGGTATGTTGGCCAATCCAGCCCTTTTTCACCCAGGTCAGATTGGGATCAAACTGGATGCGCCACCGTCGGTCATCGACGTAGCGCCCCAATCCAGCGTTGTTCCAAACCACCGTCGAGGCAGCGTCTTGGTGCTGCGGCGAAATCCGGTCTCCCGACATCGGCTCGACGGAAATGTTGCTGTGCAGAACACCGGCCTGTAGGTTAAAGAGCACATTGTCCGACACAAACCAATCATAGTTTGCCGACGCCAGTTGCCCACCCTGCTTTTGGAGCGTCTCGGCCTCGTTGGTGTAGGTGTTCGACTGGGCCGTGTTGTAAATCCACGCCGGGTCCGTATTAAACGAAAGCGACAGCCTGTGCCTCGGGGCCGGGGCCCAAGTCAACTTCAAGCGGGGATACGCGCCGTAAAATTCGCGCGTCGCGTGCTGCGTGTTGAGCGGCGCACCCGGCACAATGGCCGCCGCCGAGTAACGCAACTCCGTCGAAAGATAGAACCACAAACGCTGCTTAACGATGGGCCCGCTGACGTTCAAGTTGAACTGATAGCCAGCGTTCGGTGGCCTCGGGTCGCTTTGGTCGAGCAAACGGCCTTCATAAAGTTGCGTTCCCGCTCGAGCGCCCGACGAGAGTTTCTGGTGATTGAAATAAAAACTCGTATCGACGGAAAACTTGTCGGAGCCTGTCTTCGTCACCAAGTTGATGACACCGCCGAGAGAGTTGTACTGCGCGTCGATAGACAGAAGCTGAGCATCGACTTGGCCGATCGCGTCGAAGTTGAAATTTGCCGAAAACGTGTTCGAAACCGGATCAGTGATGTCCAAACCATCGACGAGATACCGGTTGTGCCGCATCGAGCCGCCCGCCATCACAGGATTTCCGCCACCGACGACGCCAGGTAGTTGTTGCACGATGCTTTGATAACTGCGGCCCGTCGCAATCGTCGCCTGTTGCTCGGCGGTAAGGACTCGACCTGTCGATACTTTTTCTTGGTCGAGGCGAGCGCGTTCTTCAACGATTTTGGTGACCTCGGCTTGCGCCAACTCAGCCGTGTATTCGAGCCGCAGGTTGCGCGTTTCGCCGAGTGTCAATCCGACGCGTCGAACCAGCGGTCGCAGACCTTCGTATTCGACTGTCACTTCATAGGTACCGGGCGGAACCGACAAAAAATCGAAACGGCCCTCATCGTCGGTCAGCGCGGTTTTGCTGCCCCCGATCATCGTCGCGGAACGAATCGTCACTTTCGCTCCCGGAAAAGGAACAGCCGTCCCTGCCTCGACGACGACGCCGCTCAGGCGAGCGTTCTGCTGTCCGACTGAAAATGCGTCCTGCGGACACAAAAACGGCACCGCAAACCCTGCGGCCACACCCAAAAAACCGAGCGTTCTCATAACCCGGCTGCGCATTTACTTTTCCGCGCCCGGGCTTTGCGAAATCGGACATTCCACCTCGAGTGCGACATTCTTTGCATCGACGGTGATGGTCCGGCAGGGCAAACAACTTGCCAGCTCAAGCGGCGCGTTTTGCGCGGGTTTGTACACCGGATCTTTGAGGTCGGGCGGAGGCGGCGCGCTCTGTCCGTTCAGTGCATAAATCTGGCAAATCGGCGAATACGTGCTGACCTCGACAGAGACTCCAGGAATCACAACCTGCATCGGCGTGTTCTTTTCCGTCGGAGCCGCCTCTTTGTAGACTTTCCAAAGCGGCATAGTTTTGAAGCGCCGCTTGCTCATGTCTGCATTGTCATCGTCGGGAACCTTGCCCATGTCGATGTAGGGCACGACAAGCTGGTTGTAAAAACCGAGTTGCACAGGAAGCGGCGCGGGCGGTGCCGTCGAAGGAGTCAGCGCCGGATCAACAATTTGGAGCAGTCGGTATTCGTGCTCTTTCTCCGTCAGGTCTTTGCCAATGCGTCCCGTCGCTGTATCAAACCGCTTGATGGACTGACAGGGCATGTCGCTCGGCCCGGAAAGGTGAATGACCTCGACGACAGCACTGTAATTTTGTTTGCGACCTGGTTTCCCGCCCGCCGTCGAGAGAACCTCGGGAATGTCCTCGAAAAGCGGATACTGGCGATCCCAACGAATCAAGTCGAGCCGTTCGTCAAATTCTGTGTCGGATGACTTCGCACAGGGGCCGTCAAACACGTACACCCTGCCCGCGTTCGACACGAGCAAAGGATCGCGTTTTTTCTTGGAGTCCGTCCAAAAGGGCGTCGTCGCTGTGATCAAAGCGCCGTCGCGATTGGTGGTACCAACCTCGGCCTGGGTATCCGCCGACCTGGTTGTGAGAAACACGGTGTATGGCATTTGGGGCCAATTCCCGCGCCCATTTCCGACGGCACCCAGACGATCGATCGCTTTTGTGCCGGCGATGAAATTTTGCGCGTAAACAACGCCAGCCAAAAACTCGCCGTCATCGGGGTAGGGACTGCACGCACCCGAAAGCGACGCGACCGCCACCGTCGCAAACAAACGAGCGCCAAACGCGAAACGAGACGAGAAACCAGGACGCAAAGACGACACAGAAGCCCTCTTACCTTGCATGGCCGCGCATCTTCCTGAAAGCGTTGGCCAGTTGCAAGATGTTCGCGCGGTTGCGACAGTTCGACCCGCGTTTACGCGGAACCCAGTTGTTCGAGCGCGAGCCGAATGGACAGCGCCGAAAACTGCGCGACGTAAATGCCACCTTGTCCGTAACCGCCCGATTCGCCGCAATGCAGCCTGTGGAGCGCACGCACGTCCCGATCCGCAAACAGAATGCCAGTCACCCGCACTCGAGTTCCCGTGGGAAGGGGCAAGCCTTTTCTGCGTCGCAAAAGTTCGATGCTGCGATCCACCCAAACCCGACCGAGTGCAGCCGTATGAAAACGGCTCTCTTGCCAACTGATGTTGCCGATTGTCGTCACAAAATGTCCGTGCCAGCGTTCGGGGTCGAGTTCCAAATCGATGAGACTCACATCAACGGGTCCGCCGACTGCCCGACGGACATCGCGTTCTGGATCGAGAAGTCGCAGCCGATCGCCGTCTACATCAACCCATCCCATCGTCATCAAACGTCTGCGCCCGCCTGGCGACACCGCTTGTAAAACACGCGCCAACTCCGTTTCTGCCGCCACGAACATTCACCCCGATCTGTTCATTGGCTCCCTTGTTGAAACGTCCTCGGAAAATGACGCATCAACAAAGGAACCAGTGAATCCTAAAGCAACTTGGCTTGTTCTCGAACGAGAGCCGCGCAGCCTCGGAAGTTTTTGCTGTGTTGCCGGTGCGCGACATTTGCCGACTTTGCTCAGAAGCGATGTAGTGTGGGCCGTCGTCCATGGCGTTTTTGCGTGTTCACAGTGCCCGCGAGGCCGCATTTCCCACAGATTTGGAGCGCCGCGTTTTTGACTTGATCGTCGTCGGAAGCGGTGCGGGTGGGTCGATGTGCGCAAGGCGAGCCGCGCAAGCCGGGCTCTCGGTTTTGGTGCTCGAAGCGGGCAGTCACCATCTGCCAAGCGACATGACGCAAAAAGAAGGCGACATGATGCCTCGGCTGTTCTACGACGCCGGAGGCCGTGCGACGAGTGATGGAGCTGTCACGGTTTTGCACGGTCGCGGCATCGGGGGCTCGACGCTCCACAACACGAATCTGTGCAAACGCGCGCCCGAGGCTGTGCTGAAAAAATGGGCCGACGATTTGCACTGTCCCGCTTGGCATCCTGACCGTGTGTCGAAAGACTACGATTTCGTCGAGAAAGAACTGCACGTTTCGGTGCTGACGCAGGAAGACACGAATCGAAACAACGATGTCATGCGTCGTGGCGTCGAGAAACTCGGTTGGCGGGGCGGTTTTCTGAAGCACAATCGCGTCGGCTGTCAGCGGTCTGGGTTTTGTGACTTGGGCTGTGCCTACGACGCGAAGGAAAATGCTGCGAAAATCGTGTTGCCCGCCGCGCAGTCGTTTGGTGCGGTCGTGTGCGCTGATGTGCGGGTTTCTACCCTGCTCCACGATGGGAAACGCGTGCAAGGCGTCGTCGCGCGAGCGGTCCAGCGCGATGGAACCGATGGCAAGACGTACCGTTTTTTGTCGCGAGCGGTTTGTGTGGCCGCAAGTGCCGTGCTTTCTCCGGTGTTGCTGCTGGATAGCCAAGTTCCCGATCCGCACCGACAAATCGGCCAGCGTTTGCGCCTGCATCCGGGCGTCGCGGTGGGAGGCTGTTTTCCCGAAAAAATCGAGGCCTGGAAGGGCATTCCCCAATCGTATGAATGCACCGAAAAACTCGATTTTTCCGACGGTGCGGTCGATCGATGTTGGTTGATTCCGGTGTTTGCTCATCCGGGTGGTTTGGCTGGCTTGCAGCCGGGTTTTGGGACCACGCACGCCAAGGCAATGCGGTCGTATTCGCACATGGCCGCCGTCGCTGCAATGCTGCACGACGAGACGAAGGGAACGGTGCGGTCTGCGGGACACGGAAGACCCACACTCGATTACGCGCTGACTCCGGCGGATGCGTCTGCGCTGTTGCGAGGGATTCGGGCCGCAGCACAGATTCTGCTTGCCGCAGGTGCCGAGGAAATCACCGTTCCGTTTGCGCGTCCTCTGTTGGTGCGGACAGAGAAGGATTTGGAGGACATCGAACGACATCGAGTTAGGCCGCTCGATCCGGTGTTGACCTCGGTGCATCCGATGGGAAGTTTGCCGATGGGAAACGACGCACGACAGGCTGTCGTCGATGAACACGGTCGGCACCATCAACTTGGGGGTTTGTACGTAGCCGATGGGAGTGTGTTTCCCACATCGATTGGGGGACCTCCGCAAATCACGATTTACACGGTCGGTCTTCGGGTGGGACATGCAGTGGTTTCCGATGCAAAACGCGGTTGAAATCGTGCGAACCAAGCAAACCGGTGTCCGCACGCATCCGGGCAGTGCGGAAAGGGTGTGTGGGCTTGGAAAGCCGGTGGGGTCGTTCCTTGGGTTGTTTCTTTTGTTGTTTCTGGGGCTCGCGCCGCTTTTGTCGGGTTGCGCGGCGTGGCATGACCTGTTTCAACGGGACAAATCGAACGCTGCGGTGCTGGCTCGTGCCATGGCGGCACCTCGACCGCCGCAAACGGATGTGGCGATTGCGCTCGGTTGTCCGGCCAGGGAAGACGGAAAACCGTCGGAATGCCTGATGTGTCGCGTGAATGCCTCGTGGGCGGCGTACAAAATGGGTCTGGTCCGCGCGGTCATTTTTGCGGGCGGGGCGGCTCACAATCGCTACATCGAAGCGGCGGTCATGGCCAAAGAAGCAGCGCGTTTGGGTCTTCCCAAAGAAGCGATTTTTTTGGAACCGGAATCGCTGACCACTTGGCAGAATTTGCGGTTTTCTCGACGGATCATGGAGAAACAGGGGTTTCGGACTGCGCTGCTGATTTCGACTCGTGATCACCTTCCGCGCGCCCGCCGTTTTGCGGATTACTACGACATGTCCACGGCGCTTTTGGGTTGTGAAGACACGCTGTCAGAAAACAAGTGAGCATGGGTCCGCGTAGTCAGTCGCAAGAAGGTTCACGGTGATGGGCCGCGCAGAGGCGGCAGGTGGTGCCAGGGAACGGGAATGGGATTCGGCAGTTCCCCCAACCAGGACAGCCCACGCAGACCGGGGCGTTTGGCTTTGGCCATGTCGGGCACAAGGTCCTGAACGCGCCGCAGCTTGCGAACGGGACTGTCCATGCGAGCAATAAATTCGTCGAGGGACTGGATGGAAAAGTGCCAGCGGTCTTCGTCGGGGGCGGGCACGTCTCCTCGGGCAAGGGTGCGCAGAACGAGGGTTCGGCGGTCGTGGGGAAGTTGCACCAAATTGCGTCGAAACTGCGGCGAATACCGAAACCACTGCTCGACGTTGGACAGATAGACCGCACGGACGTTGCTGTCGAGCGCCCTCGCGGCCTGCCCGATGGCCAAGAGCGTTTTTTCGCCGTGCAGGTCGCCGACGCGCGCCACCACCCGACGGGTCAGCATGAGTTTGCGAACGTGCTCAAAAAAGGCGGGATTGGACATCCAGGTCACGCCTCGACCGTTGCGCAGAACGGTTTGCTCGACACTGAGGTGCAAAAACAGCATGTGGCGACGCGCGCGATAGGACTTGAACAGTTCTGGCGCTTCCCTTGGCCAGCGGTGGAACAAAGCGTCTTTGGCGATGGTTTCGGCGCGTGGTTTCAAAAGCGCCAACAAGTCCTGCGGGGTTTGGCACAGCGGGATCAGCGCGGCGTAGATTTTGTGCCAGCGAATGACCTCGGCGTCGATGTCCACCAGAAACACAAACTCCGCCGAGGCCGCCGCAGCCAACGTGTAGTTCTGATCGGCCCCGACGCCCAAATAACTTCCCCCCAACCGGGCCAGCGCCGAGAAAAACAAGTCGTGGCGGCGCTCGTTGGATTTCAAAAAATGCCAGCGGACGGCGTAGGGACTCTCCTCGCTGGTCAGCCGCAGGGCTTGTTCCTGCACGTTGGTCAAATCGGGCATTTCATGCGCGACGACTCTTTCCGAGCACAGCAGCCCCCAAAGCAAAACAAACCGCGCAAACCGCAGGCGGTCCAAAGACCCTGGCCTGTGTAGCCCTTCGCGAAAGCGCATGGCTCCCCCCAACTCCAATTATTTGAAAACTTGGGGGGTTTGAACACTCGTTTTTTCACAGACCGCGAGCGGCTACGGATCGGGTGTCGATTCGGGCGGTGTTTCTGGTGTCGATTCGGGCGGTGTTTCTGGTGTCGATTCTGGTGCTGGTGTCGGTTCTGGTGCTGGTGTCGGTTCTGGTTCTGGTTGGCGTCCCAAGGCAGCCAGCGCGGACGCCCGCAGCTCACGGATGCGCAGAAATGGGTCCCACGCCTCGGACGCGCGGTCTTGTTCGGTCAGGGTCGCCTGCGCCAAATCCAGCGCCGCGAGGGCTTCCTCAAAACGCCGCAAAGCAACACAGAGCACGGCTTGCGACAGGTATGCATCCGCCGCGTCTTTTTCCTGCTCGGTCCAGTTCCGCAAAACGGACAGCGCCTCGTCATTGCGCCCGAGTTCCGACAGCAGCGCGGCCCAGGAAAACACATGCGACCGCCACGAAAACCGCTCGCCGGACACAAACGCCAGCGCATCTTCGGCTTCCGAAATCATGTACGTGTTTTCTGCTTTTGCCCGTTCGGTGTCCGCGAACGCGAACGCACGCGACGCGCCTTCTTTGTCATCGAGTTTCAAGAGCGCCAAACCGCACGCGACCGCTGCTGGCCACAAGTTCGGCGCCGCAGCCACGGCCTGTTCAAAATCCGCAACCGCTCGCTCATTCCGACCCCGACGCATGCGGCAAACGCCCGCAAAAAAAGCGAACACGGGCGCGTACGAGCCAAACTGCGGGGACAGACAATCGCAGATTTCCTCTGCCGCGCGGTCGTTGTGCAGCGAAAGCAGCCAGCGCAGCGTCCTGCAAGCGCGCGACACCGCAACCAAAGACACATCCTTGGCCACCTGCGGCAAAAGCGAATCGGAGAGCCCCGACAGTGCCTGGAGCGGAAGCCCAAGCCTGCGGGCCAACGCGAGCGCCGTTCGTACATCCACAAAAGCCGCCGCGTGCGCCTGTTGTTGAACCGACGCCAACGCGCGCAATTCATAGATCGCGGGTGCAAGCGGACCTGCCTCTTGCAGCTTGTCGCACAACCCCATCGCTTCTTCTGTTTTGCCTTCCGCAAGGCACCGCTTCGCCAGCGCATACCCTTGCGCAAGCGCATCGGCAGACAGTTCTTGCAAGCCCGTTCGGTCACTCATGCGCAACCCCCGCACTACTTATGTAAATACATACGGGCGCAGCTCGGTCGGCCAAGCCGCGTCGGTTCCTCCGGGCGGTGTGGCACAGGCGACGACCGGAATTTGCCGAAGCAGCAACGCCAGAAGGGCCATGCGCGGCGGCGTCAGCTCGGCATCCACCAACAACATCGCGCCGTCTCGAGCCGCCAAATAGGCCGCCTTGGCATAAGACTCTGCGTTGGCCGACGGACCCACGGCAAACACCGCCCGCCGATCGCTCTGTTGCGGAAGCTGAAGCTGACCCGTCGCGCGCGGACTGACCGCCGCTTTGGACGCCGGGCCTGGCGGACGAAACAGGACGCCTGGCGGCAGACTCGCCGATGGCAACGCCGGGGCTGTTCCTTCCCGCACAAGGCTTACGTCCAGAAGTTTTCTGCCGAAAAGGCCCGCTGCTGCCGGTGCATCGGCCATCGCCCACAGCACCACCGGCACCTGAAGTTTCTGAAGCAGCCCATGCAGCACCGCGACCTGAGATTTGCCGCCAAAATCCGGGAACGACAGCCCCGAAAAACCATCCAGCGACACCGCCGCGTCCTGCAAAAGAGCCCGCCTGAGCAGCGCGGGCAACACCTTCGGCAGCGCCGGTTCCGCAAGCCCGTCGAGCCGCAGCATCGGACGCGAAAACAGCCGCGCCGGTTTGGCCACCGCTGGGCCATCCAATAGATAAAGACCCGGCTTGAGCGTCTCTTTCGACGTGGTGGGCGGCCACTGCACGTCCGGGTCCATCGTGCCCGACAGCCGCAAAAGCACTTCTTGTCGCAGCATCACCCGCCCGTCTTTTCGCCTGCACAAAAGGTCCAGCGCGCACAGCGGAGACGATGGCAACACTTCAGCCAGCACATCCGGTTCTTCGCACGACCCCGATAGTGCCCGCGCAAGCTCAAGCGGTCGCATTCCGTGCGGCCTTGTGCCCAGCAACATCCCCGCCGCGTACAAAAGCCCAAGCACCTTCTGCCCAACTGCCGACAACTTGAGCCGCAACGCCAGCTCGGACAGCGGCCCTGCTGGCGGAGGCGACACCGCCTCTTGCCCCGAAAGCGCCGCGTGTGCCCACCGCAAAAGCTCCCACTGCCAGCTCGCCGGGTTGCGGTGCGCGTCATACGCACGCAGCGGAGCGACTGCGGCCTTGTGCGACCATGCCGACGCCGTGTGTTCCAGGTTCTGCACCGGCCCACCCAGCGAAATCTCCGGCAGAAACGGCTCGGTGGGAAGCAGCGAGACGCCATCCTCTGGCGGTTCCGCCCCGCCGATTGCCTCGACCGGACTTCGCCGGCTCTCAGCGGCTTGGGACCCAGCATCGGGTCGGTCGCCACCGGTCTTGTTTCCTTCTGCGGTCGTTCCGTCCGTCTTCGTCTCATCGCTGTCCGGCGAATCCGAGGAACTCGCTCTTGGCCCCGATCGCAGCGTTTCCGCCTCCGCCAAGCGTCGTATCAGGCGCGTTTCCGGTCGCCCCTCGCGCGCCTCACGAATGGACCGCGCCGGTTTGGGTACACTCTCGTCGTTCGAGGTCCGCGACCTTGCCCCACTTGCCCCAGCCACCGTTCGCGCATCCGTCTGGGTTTTCGTTTGGGCCGCGCGTGGCAGCGGCAACCGGCACAGCGACCCTTCCTCACCGTCAAGACGCAGCAGAAGTTCCGGGTACTTTGCGTGCTGGGTCACGACGAAGGCCAACGGCTGCTTTGTGTCTTCTGGCAGCGTCACTTTCCGCAACACCCGAAGACCCACGTCGAAATCCAAGAAACTCGGTACGTCCTCATCCTCGAACGCGACCACCAGCCGACCTGGCGCGCTTTCCACCGTCAGCGCCCGACCAGGCCGTTCCAGTTCAAAGAAGCGCAGCCCATCGGACGCCCGAAACACCTCGACCCGCATCGGCATCGCGCTCGTCAGCGCCCAGATCATCCGTCCATCGCTCAAGAAACCCATTTCCAACGGAGGCTGGCGCGTGTTCAGCGCCAGACGCACCACCGCGCGCCGCGTCTGCGGGTCCCAAATCTCGAAACCGCTGCGTTGTTCCAGCAGCAAACGCTTGTCCGGTGTGTGACCACACGACAGAACCTCGCCCCGCACGAACAACTTGAACACCACCAAGTCCGTGTCCCGAGGAACCAAAAGTTCCGCCCCCGCCCCGCTTGGTGCCACCACGATCCCCGCCGCGCCGCCGCCCAAAATGCGCGCTGCTCCCGGGATGCGGATGCCCCGCCCGATGCGCCGGAAGGACGGCACTTCCAGAAGCTCGGCCAGCACCGCTTTGGGGCCCTGTTCGCTTTTTTCTTCCGCGCCCTCCCCCGCTTGCACCGTCAAGCTGACCAGGCGGTCGTTCTGCACGAAAAACACCCGGCCAGGGCCCGCGTCCTTGCGCAGCGTTTCTTTCGATTCGCACCGGGTCATTTGGTCTATGGGCGAATCAAGCGCGTAGAGCCGGAGTTCATCTGCCAGCCGCTCTACGGCCCATTTGCCATCGGGGCTTGCCACAAGGTCGGGTGCCTCGGGCCTAAGGTTTGGCATGCGCCCAGCGTATCACGCCCCACGCTCCATCCGCGTGTTTCCAAAGGGCCCGTGTCAGTGCGACAGCGGGTCTTCTTCTTTGTCTTTTTTGTCTTTCTCGTTCTCTTTGAGCAAGAGCGCGAGAAGCTGCGCTCGGGCGGCGGAATTCAGACCAAAAAGCCGTTCCTGGGGGTCCAAGCCGCGCAGCCGTTCCTGGGGGTCCAGACCGCGCAACCGTTCCTGGGGGCCCAGGCCGCGCAGGCGGTCTTCGGGGGTGAAGCCTTGCAGAACTTGTTCCGGGGAGAGCCCGCGCAACCGTTCTTCTACTGTTGCGTTGGCTATGAGGTACCTTTTCAGGGCTTCCACGTCGCCTTCCAGTTCTTGCGTTCCGGGGATGTGTGCGTTGCGCATGCAGGACAGCTCCTTCAAAAACAATTGTTCGTATAGCACAGCAAACGGGCCCAGCGTGGGTGGATGCTCAGATGAACCGAATTGGCGCCTTCGCGCAGACAGAAGGTTGATCGGGTGTTCGGGCTCCTCCCTCCCGATCGTCACAAGGTCTACTGCGTAATAGTGCAGTGCTGACCGCACGCACTCCTTCACTCCCGCCTGGAGATCCTCAAACCGAAACCCCTGCGCCTCGCATCCTTCAAAAAAGTCCGACGACGTTCTCGAATACAGCATCGCCACCGCAACCTCTTTGTCCAGCCGAATGCCGTAGTTTCTCTTGCACAGCATCGCGTACGCTCTCACCGTGTCGAAGTCTTCAAGCGTCAGCCGGTCATTCGGAGACTTGTATTCCAATATCAAATACGGCCTCAAACACGGCTCAAGGAAACTGAAATACCTCCGAAACACCGCTATGTCCGCCTCTGGGTCCATGTGCAATAGGATGATGTCCGCCTCCAGCGGCAACGACCCAAGCTTCACGAAGCAGCGCACCTCAAACCCTGGCACCTGCGTCTTCTGAAGCACCTGCGCCAGAAAAAAATGCCACGCCGTATACGGTGCCGAAACTGACTCCTCTGTATGCTCGGGGACCACGGAAGCGGCTGTTTTGGGGTCCTTTTGGGGGTCGGGCTCGGGGCGCATGGTTAGGGGGCTGGTTAGGGGGCTGGTTTTGGGGGTTCTGGTTTTTTGCTTGGGTTTGGGTGTCTGCCGGCGGTGTGCAGGGAGGGGCAAAGGGCTTCTCCGCCTTCGTGGCGCAGGACGAAACGGACGGCGGCGGCGACCTCGGCGTAGACCTCTTCGAGCAGGGCGAACGCGCGCCAGCACAGCTCGCGGCTGTCTTGGGTCCGCGCGGCCTTGCGCACCCGTCCGTCGGCTTTGACCGAACCGGCCTCGGGCACCTCGCCCAGCTCGGCGCGCAATTGCTTGGCCAGGTCAGCGGCGCGGCGGGCGTCGTCGGCCTGATACAGATGCGTGTCGCGGCTCACCGTCGTCGTTTCGCGGGTGTAGAGCGCGGCCAGCCGGTCCAAATCCTCGGCCAGGTCCAGGTAGCCTCGGCCCAGGCGGATGCCGGCGACCTCCTGCCCCGCGACGGTCTCGGGCGCAAAATAGTAGTCGAGCAGCCGCAGCATCCGTTCCCGCTGCGCGCTCGCATCGTGCGCCAACGCAAGCGACACCTTGGTGCTCGGCGCGGTCGCCGTGGTCGTCGCGCGCTGCTGAGCCGCCTCGAGCGCCGCCTGCGCACAGGGCCGCAAATCGTCGAGGTACGCCGGGTCAAACTCCGCCTTGGGCAAACTCCGCAGCCGTTTGTCCAAAGCGGGTGCCGCCAGCTTGCCAGCCACCCCCAGCGCAAACGTCGCCGCCGCCGAGACATCGGTGCTGGGTCGCCGCACCCGTTCGTCGGGGAGCGCCAAAAGTCGGGTCATGAGTTTTTCGAGGTCTGTCTTGGGAACCAGTGTTTTCGCCATGGCCGCAACCAAAGCCCAGGTGCCTGACCCGCGCAAGCTTTTTCGTCTACCCCCTGACGCAACCAGGCCCCTCCTGACACAACCCGCAGGCTGCAAGAGACCACGCGGTCTCTTTTTTTGAGGAAACCTGGGTTGCAAGAGACCACGCGGTCTCTTTTTTGGAGGAAACCTGGGTTGCAAGAGACCACGCGGTCTCTTTTTTGGAGGAAACCTGGGTTGCAAGAGGCCACGCGGTCTCTTTTTTCAAGGAGACCCAGGCTGCAAGAGACCACGCGGTCTCTTTTTTTGAGGAAACCTGGGCTGCAAGAGACCACGCGGTCTCTTTTGGCCTGGTTTATTGGTTGTGCAAGGGGCCGTTTCGCGGGTATTTGCCGAAGGGGTAGCGAATGATCGAACGGAGTCAGGGCAGATTACGCGACGGCGATCATCACGTCCGACACTGAGGTTGCCGTCACAGCGCGGGTGATCCAGCGGTCCAGTTGAGTCAGATCCTCGCACTGTAGGATTTGGGCGCGCACGAGGTCGTTCACAAACAACCCCCGCGCCGCCATCACCGCCAACAGGGACTTGGCCTTCCCAAGGGCCTCCCCGATGGTCTTGCCGATGGCCCTGCCACGGGCTTCGCCACGGGCTTCGCCACGGGCTTCGCCACGGGCTTCGCCGGTTGCGACGAGTTGGGCTTTGTAGGCTTCAAATTCACGGGCGAGCTGGGTCATGTCGTCTCCTTCCTCGAGGCCCAACGCGGATG
>Ga0268298_10000485_pt1 | contig 51654 bp, 42 predicted proteins | sample WWTPWeurt_MetaG_FD_194462 | JGI IMG/M metagenome (GOLD analysis project Ga0268298, IMG submission 194462) | Activated sludge microbial communities from WWTP in Nijmegen, Gelderland, Netherland - WWTP Weurt | ecosystem: Engineered > WWTP > Aerobic digester > Activated sludge | place... | reverse complement strand
AGCCACATTATTATTTTTAATCTTACCCTGAATTTACGCAAAAAGTGCTGAATTCAGGGTTTTTTATGGCTTTTATTTTTTCACATTGTGTTAATTTCTAGAGACTTATAATTTTACCGAATAGCCCCAATTGTACCTGTAAACGGTGGTAAGGATATGAAGAAAGGCACTTTACTTGCCATCATCAAACAAGCTGGACTTGATAAAAACGACTTGGATTAAATTTATTTTTTGCCCATTTGGAAATTTGTTTTTAGAGTTTCAGTGGTCTTTAGGTATCCGTCCGTCAAAAGTACTTAAGGATTTATCTTAGCCCAATTTTGTGGCAGTTTCTTAACTCTCAATTACACTAAAAAACAATCAACCAGGCTGCAATAGTATTCAGGAAATTATTGACGCAGGAAATATTCATTGCAACTAAATGTCTGAACCTGTAAAATTAAATACTTTCTTTGGCACAGGACTGAAGACTTGCTCCAGCTAAGGGGCTTTCATTATCTTATGAATTCAAAATAACGATTTCCTTACCCTATCACAAACATTCGTCTTTAGAGGTTCACATGCGATTTGTGGTCTTAAGTTTCATCAAATAACCATAAAAAAGTGCAAAAGAAAAGCCGGCAAGCAATGCTGCCATGGTTGGTTGAATGCCGGAAAGCCAGTCGTAAACTCCATGCAAAACTGCAGCAGTCACGAAACCTATGAAAATCAATGCAGATTGCTGGGTCTTTCGCATCCGGGCAATGGTGATGAAATAAGCCACAATGCCTGAGAAAACGGCATGACAAAAAACCAACGACAAGGATCGCAACATAACCAGAACCATGGCATTTTGCACTCCTGATACCAGTCCGCTAACTCCATCATCCAAAGTCTTCGCATACGTATTCCCTACTGCGCTTTCTCCGTAGTGCAAATTTTCAAATGCTGCGAATCCAAGTCCACTAAACACTCCAATGGTAATCAATGACATATCGTTCAAATCTCCACGAAACCATCGCAATGCAATGAAAATTGGGATGGATTTTACCAATTCCTCACAGACACCTACCTGTAAAACATAACCTATCAACGACAACATTAAATTCGGACTATCGGCAGCATTCAGGTAAAAATCTGGAAGAAATCGATAAATGAATAACAATAACCAGATTCCTATGATGCCTGTAAAGAATAAAGCAGCCAGGGCTAGCCGATTGGAGCCATGGTCTTTGAGAATAAACTTTTTAAAGATGACGCCCCAGACAAATGCAAAAAATAAAGCAAACATGGTAAGCTGGGTTCCAACGTGATTCACTGTAATGATGAGCAATGGAATAATTCCTAAAAAACTGACTGCCCAGAAAATAAAATCCTTTAACAATAGATCAATATTGCTTTGATCGATTGGCAGAATTTCTTGTTTCAAGGGTATCTGTTGGAGATCTTTCAATAAACTCTGTGCTTGCTTTGAACTTTTTTCAATGAGGTTTTGGAAGGAATCATTGAGGGATTGAACGGTATCCTGATCATCCGAATCATGGTCTTTGCGATCACTCACCTCAAAAACAGGGATTTGCACAGGCTGACCACAGATTGCACAAAACCGACTTTTCCCTGAGGCCTGAACATCCAGTTCCATCTGGGAATTGCAATGCGGACAAAATATTTTCAACATAATAGATTATTTTGATGATTCATACACGAATCCAGAAAAGCCATTCCCCAAAATTAAATATTTCCAGCCAATTATTGTCATAGACCATTCATTTACACAATGGGCTATGCATACTGCGTAAAGGTCATCTCCTGAAATATAAAAATGGTTTCAACCCATGCGAACGCTAACCAGCCTCATGATTAGGAGCTGCAGCCCTCAATGCCTGCATTCAAATTCGACCAATGCAATCAATGCATAAACCTCACATATGCTGAATACCGACCTGCATGCGATCATCGGGCAATTTGGCATTAACCCTGGGACGCAAAGGAGTCTAAAGCAATATTAGGTCACATCAATTCACGCACCCGTTTGATGGCTGTTGTTCGCGAATTAACTTCCATCCTCATGTATGCATTGTTGATGTGGCGTTTCAATGTATTGATGGAAATAAAAAGTTCTTGGGCAATTTGTTGATTGGTCTTTCCGGAATAAATGCCCTGCAACACTTCAAACTCACGTTGAGACAGTGGATTGGAAATACCGGCATTGATCCGCTGGAGGTCGAGTTCCTGAACTTGTGGATACTTCCTTGCAGCAAAATTTACCAAGGAAATTTCCAACGTTGTCAACAGGGTTTTCTCATGAAAAGGTTTGACGAGGTAACCCGATGGTTGCAATTGTTTCGCTCTATCAACCGTTAGCTTATCCGAATAGGAACTTAGAAATACAATCGGAACATTGATTTTTTCGTTGATGTAATGCCCGAGTTCTATTCCGTCTTTGTCTCCTTCCAAATTGATATCGAGCAACACAATATCCGGTCTTTGATCATGGAGCGAATGAATGGCTTCATCGTAATCATAAGCTATCCCCACTACTGTAAAATCATGGTTGTTCAAATACATGGCAATGTTTTCGGCGATCAATGGTTCGTCTTCCACAATCAATACCCGGACCTTATATTGCATCTCATTCATACTCCTTACTTGCTCTTAAATACTATGGAAACACATGTTCCTCGTTCACCTGAAACATTCATTTGGCCTTTCAATTTTTGCACGAATGCGCGGATCATTTTGAAACCAAAAGTATTCGACTGACGAATGTTCACTTCCTCTGGAATGCCATTGCCATCATCGGCTACGATGAGTTCATACGATCCATTAAGTGGAATCAATCTTACATCGATCTTTCCTTCCTTTTTGCCGACAAAACCATACTTCAGAGAATTCGTGACCAATTCATTGATGATCATCCCAATTGATACAACCAGGTCCATGTGCAATTGCAGCGGTTCAATCTGCACATTGATTTGAACTTGTTCGTCCTCCTTTTGATATGCTGTTTTCAAATGATCGATTAAGCTTTCAACATAATTGGGCATGTCGACCATGTTCATGCCTGCCGATTCGTATAGGTTTTGATGAATGAATGCCATGGACTGCACCCTGTTCTTGCTCTCCTTCAACAGATTTTCATACCTCTTGTCCTGGGCATATTTTGTTTGCAAATCCAATAAACTTGAAATCACCTGTAAATTATTCTTTACACGGTGATGCACTTCCTTGTTAATAAACTCGAGATCCTTCTTTTGTTGTTCGATGATTCGGTTCTTTTCAATTTGTTTTTTCAGCAAATAATAAATCAACGTACCCAAAGAAACCAGCAATACCAATCCAGCGATGAGTATGAAAAGAATATTTTGACTCTTCTTCCAATTTGAAAGTCGCAATTCACTTTCGCGGCTAAGCACCTGACTTAGATTTTTTTCCTTTTCCAGTTGAACTTCCTTCAATTTTGCTTCCCTAACAGCAGCTTCGGTCAACAAAAATTCTTTCTCCAGATTGTGGTCCTTTAACATGCTTTCACGCCGCAAACTTTGCTGCAGCAGCACTTCACGGGCAATTCGTTCAGTCTTTAATTGATTTTGAAGCTTAAGGTAATCGATTTCCCGATCGCGAATCCCCAATTCTGAATCCAGCGCGACACTGTCTGCCAGTTTATTGTTTTTTAAACTCGAATAACTTGCTTTGTTATGGTCAAGATATCTCAATAAATTGTAGGCTTCCTCCACGTTTCCAGTTCGGTAATATGCTTCAGCAAGATTGGATTTTATGTAGCTATCGATAAAAGGAGTGAATCCTTGATGAGACAAGGCCTCTGCTTTTTGGTATGCTTGAAGCGCAAATTCCTCATTCTTTTGCGCCATCAAAAGGTTGCCTTTGAGCACGTGTAATTTCACTTTCAAAAACACGTCATCGGGTACATTGGGAATGTGTTCGAGTTCCTCTAAACACGTCTTCAAGTCGTCATATTTCTTACTCGCGAAATAATAATTACCGAGTTCCACTTTCGTATCCAGGATGTAACGGCTTTTTCCAAGTTGGATGGCCAAATCCAGACTTCTATTCAAAAATAGAATGCAGGAATCCCATTGTTCCAGTGATAGATAGATTTTCCCAAGGGCCAGCATATTTTGCTGTACTGCTTCATGCCTTCCCAACTTTTGAAAAAGTTGCATAGACCGGGTATAAAACTGAATGGCCTTGTCGGGTTTACTGACTTTGTCAAATACTTTCGCCAGGCTTTCCTGCAGCTGTGCAAGTAATTCCTGGTCTTGAAGGCCTTTTGCCAATTCCATGGCCGCTCTGATCTTTGTGGTCGATGCAAAAAACCTACCGTTATGAAACTCTATTTCCGCCAATTCTTTTAAAGCATGAGCTTCCAGGATTTTATTGTTGTTTGGAATCAATTTGTTTATCAAAGCTGCCGCATTTTCACTTTCATTTTGTAAAATCAGACATTTGGCTTTATAATAGACAGCCCAATCGCTAAGGCCAATTTGTTGTTGAACCCTATAAGTTTCTATCCAATTATCTATTAACTTCAATACCTGGGAAGGATTTCCACCTGAATGCGCATCCATCATCTGTTTCATTGAGGCTACATCCTTAGGTGCAACAGTTGTTTGTGCAACCGTCTGCTGCCCGCAAAGAACAAGCAGAATCAGGATCACCAATACTATAGAAGTTTTCAACGAAAGATATAAAATGATTTCAAAGATACGGCCTGCCAGATATTGTCAATAACCCCAATGGGTGATATTCGATCACGTTGCACTTAATCACCCCTAAGGGTGAGCATTAAACTGGACCCGGCTATTATTTTTGTGGAACAAATCAATTCGTATGAAAATAAAATTACTATTTTCTTTCAGTTTTATCTTCTTGCAATTCCTCAATGGTCAAACCCGTTACAATGTTGAATTTATACTGGACGGTCGCTTGAGAGAGAGTATCATTGTCAAGCCAAGTACAGCTCCTCCTCCCGGCGGATATCCTGTAGTCTATATGCTGCATGGCACCAGTGGCGATGGAGAAAAATTTTACAACATTTCGGGTTGGAAAGAATTGGGTGAGCAAGAAAATTTTATCACGGTATTTCCAAGTTCATTGAGTTGGTGTTTTGTAGAGGATGGTATTGAAAAGCAAAATACACGCTGGGTCAACGGCAATGTCACAGAATTTCCCTGTGCAGGACCCCCTCAGAATTATATCGACGATGTGAAATTTTTAAAAGTGCTTGCGAAACGCATTTCTGACACTTTACCCGTAAACAGATCGATGATTTTTGCCTGTGGATTTTCAAACGGTTGCTCGATGATACATAAACTCGCTGTTGACGCCGGAGATGTGTTTGCGGCTGTTGCTGGTGCCAGTTCAGTGCTCGCTGCATCTGATTCATCGACTCCTGTAAAACGCATACCCATATGGACGATGGTTGGAAGTTTGGACGACCGGTTTATTGTGCCCCCATTTACTGAATTACCCTTTGGTGGAGATTCGATATTGGGATATTTACAAAGCCCAATGAGACGCGTGATTGGTTCGCAAGGTTTGGAAGAAAGTTTTGCAAAAACAGAATCCGATAGTTTACATACCTACCAGTTTTCAACTCCAAAGTCAGGCGAAGTATCGGCTCCTTATATTTTTACGCTTGCAAAAGGCATGACGCATGAATTTCCTAACGGAACGAACTATTTTTTCAATGGGCCAGCAAGGTTTTGGGAATTTTTTAAAAAATCAGTGAGTGTTGGTACAAAACAAACAGAAACACCAAATTTAACTTTATCGTTTGATGTATTCCCCAATCCTTCAGAAGGACATTTGCAAATTAGGTTTAATAAACATATTTCCAAAGCAAAATGGAAATTAATGGATCTTTATGGTCAAACAATTGATTCAGGATTCCTAGAAAACGGGGATGCATTTAAGTTGAATCCGAACCACAAAAATTCAGGCGTTTACTTCTTCCAGGTGGCTTCCGAAAAACAATGGTCAAGCAAGAAAATTCAGTTCTGCAATTCCACACAAGAATAACCAAATATAGGATGAAAATATTTTACATACTTCTGTTGCAAATTTTTGCAATAAACTTGTCAGGACAAAAAAGAGTTGATGTCCAGTTTATGATGGAAGGACACTTGCGGCAATCCATTCTTTCGATACCCTCTCATCCAGCTCCAGCTGAAGGGTATCCAATGGTGTTGATGCTACATGGTACTGGGCAAGATGGACAAGAATTCTATGACAATTCTGGATGGAAAGAATTAGGCGAATCGGAAAATTTCATCGCTGTATTTCCGACATCACTGGAATGGTGTTTCACCGAAGATGGGATGGAAAGAAAATCAAGGCGATGGGTATGTGGAGGAGTGACTGATAATCCATGTTCGGGTACTCCTCAGGATTATGTGAATGACGTAAATTATCTTAAAAAATTGGTTCAAATCATTTCTGATTCAATATCCATCAACAAATCAATGATCTTCGCATCTGGATTTTCCAACGGCAGCGGAATGATCCATAAATTGGCCGTGGAAGCAGGTGATGTATTTGCAGCCTGTGCAGGTTCCGGGGCATTTTTAACAAGGGGTGATTCAGCCAATCCGGTATTGCGGATTCCTGTTTGGGTAATGATGGGAACAAACGACGATCGTCATATTGTCGATCCCTTCACGAGCATACCGTATGGGGAAGACTCCGCAGTCATTTATTTTAGGAATAGCATCAACAGAATGTTAGGATGCCAAGGACTTACCCAGGATTTTAAGAAAACGGAAACGGTACTTACAAAAACCTACGATTTTACACAAAATCAACCAGGTGAAAATAGCGAGCTTTACCGATTTACCATCATCAATGGAATGTATCACGTTTACCCAAATGGGAATAATTTTCCTCTGCAAGCTGCCAGGTTGTTTTGGGAATTTTTCAAAAGGTCGGTCACGGTTGGTTCCGAACAAAGCAGTTCATCGAATCATAATTTTACATGGACCATTCATCCAAATCCTGCAAATGGGCCGCTGAAAATCAAATTGAACAGGATCGCTGAAAAAATTCATTGGGAACTGATGGATGCATATGGCCGGATCCTCAGAACAGGAAATCTCCAAAAGTTGAATGCATTTCAAGTCGATAACACCGAAGGGCTGCAAGGAATACATTTTCTCCAAGTCCATACCGAACTTGGGCGCTTCACAGAAAAAATACAATTTTACAAAGAATGAATGCTCCCCATTTCTTTTTTAAAAAGTAGATCATTGCTTGATTGTCTTACTTCCTAATACTATTTTATGCATTATTTTTTCATCAAAAATCCATTCCTCATTTTCCACACTGGGCTCATTCTATTGTGTATCTTTTTCAACAAGCCTGCTTATGCACAGCAACGCATCGATGCTACGATGAACGTTGCTGGTGAAAAGCGCGAGTTCATCGTATTCAAACCTTCAGGCACAGTCCCAGGCGGTGGTTACCCGTTGGTATTTATGCTGCATGGAACCAATCAGGATGGAAATCTGTTCTACAATTATTCCAAATGGAAGGAAATTGCGGAAAGAGAAAAATTCATTGTAGTATTTCCTACCGCACTGGTGTATTGCACCGCGGAAGGCATCGTAACCAAATGGAGTCAAGGCAATACAGCATCGGTATTGTGTCCCGGTGACACCATGCGTAGTGATATTCCATTTTTCTATAAAATGATTGACACCATTGCAGCGACCATACCCATCAATTTGAAAAAAATGTATGCCACGGGATTTTCCAGTGGAGGAACCATGGTCCCTAAATTGAGCATTGATATGCCAGGTGTCTTTGCGGCAGTGGGCTGCGGTAGCGGCAATTTAGATGACCGGGACTCCTTTCCGATGAATCCAAAAGTTCCAACTTGGGCCATCAGGGGTACCCATGACCACGGTTTTCTGGATCAACTGGGGCGACCTTGTCCATTTAACGATTCTGCTCTTCTATACAATGCCGTACGATTAAAAAATCATTTAGGCAGCATGGGATTGACCAATCAATATTTAAAGGATTCGACCGAATATGCCATCCATTACAATTTTACCAAAACCTTGCCGGGAGAAGCACCTGCTTTCTTTCGCTGGAGCATTTACTGGGGTCTGGAACATGAATATTTCGATGGGAGCAATTATTTAAGCCAGTTGCCAAATCCACCCATTGAAGCCGAGTTGTTCTGGGATTTTTTCAAGAATGTTTCGATTCTCAACTCAAATCACGACACATACAAAATCGGTGACTTGAGATGTTATCCCAATCCGGCCAATCAACACATGCAAATTGAATTTCCATCTGCGCATTTGGAATCTTCAGGCGCATTGCGCATTTTCGATGTTCGCGGACAAAAAATATTGGAAAAGGAAATCCTTGAGCAAAAGATCATTACCCTTGACAAATCGCTTTTTGGCACAGGGGTATACCTTGTGCAGTGGCAGAGCAAAAATCAAGTTTATACTCAAAAAATTCTATTCCAATAAATCACATTTATAAAAAATGAAAATACGCTTTAAAGGATCGCATATTTAAAAGCCTTTGACATCTTAAACACGACGAATAAAATCCCCTTGGATATGATTAGTTTTTTGAAAAGATGTGTTCAAATCCTTTCAGGTCAACGCTTTTTACTTTTTGCATCAAACGGCTTTTAAGGGTCCGGATTGCGCCCGGACCTACACCCAAGGTGGCTGCTATTTCCTTTACATTTAATTCCAGTTTGAGCAAAGCAAGATACCGTTCCTCGGCGGGAGTCAGATTTGGTATATTTTCTTTCAAATGCTTGCGATACCCTATGTACACACGATCAAATATTTTTTTAAAATCCTGCCAGCCCATTTCTGTCAGGATACTCGAATTTTTCATGGATTCCAACATGGTGACCTCTGTTCCATTTTTATGATCTTCTTTGGCCAACTCCCATTCGCGGTTTTTCTGAACCAACATTTCCTTAAATGCACTCAGCTCCTGTTGAGCTTTCTTTAATTCCTGTTCTCCGGTTAAGCGAATCTGATCCGCTATCTCTTTTTCTTTTCTGACTTGATTATTTTTTACATAAATCAATACGACCCCAGCTAAAAAAAGCATTCCTACCAGGATCATCAACGAATTTCTTAAAAATAATTGCTGGCTCAGTTTCGTTTCCATTAAATTTTTTCTTTTCAGGTATTCGTTCAATTCACGCTCAAACTCTTCTCTGGACTGCTGGTTCGATTGAAGGTCTTGGTACAACAGCGTCTTTTGCTGGTCCAAGGAATCCATCCAGATGATGGATTGTTGAATGGAAGCAGAAGATTGATGAATGGTCAACAAGAGTTTATACAAATCAATTTTTTCCTGAATCTTGCCATTCCTGAAAATATCTTCTTTTATTTCTAACAACAAGGATTTTGCTTTTGCCAATTGATTTGTTCGCAAATAGCAATCGGATAGTATCAATCCGAATGCACTCACATTGTCGTAGAGCTTTGCCTTCCTCACGGCTTCAATGGCTCGCTGTAATTCCGGAATTGCAGCCTGATAATTTTTCTCACTCCATGCTATTTTCGCGTCGTTTCCCCAAAATATTCCTCGCCAGCCATTGAAAAACCAGCTTGCTGTATCTGAATTGATGTATACATCCATGCCTTTTTGAATTGCGGTTCTTGCACTGGCATAATCTTTCAATTTCCAGCAAACCTGAGAAAGTAAATCACACAACATCATGCCGGTGTGATTCAACTTATGCAATTGCTCCGTATTTTCTATAAAGGTACGGGTCCTGTTATAATCGCCAATTCGATACATAGCATTGGCAAGGTCCCATACCATTACATCTTTCGATCTGGGCAATAAACTTTCTTTAACAAGCTCCAGTAAATCATAGACTTTATAACAATAAGTGATTGAAGATCCAATTCTCCCAAGATCCCGGTAAGCATCAGCCAGCATCGTAAGAATGTGCAACTCCAGTACATTATGCCTCATCAATCCAGCTTGCATTGCGAGGCTCCCCAATTGCTTGAGATTTTGAATTTGATTCAATGTATCCCGTTTAATCAAAACGGCTAATTTATGGGCTTCGAACAATTTAGCGGAGGCTTTATCCCCATGCTTATTTGCCAATTGTTTTAGGGTTTCGAGGGCTTGGAGTCTTTCTGCAATGGGACGTGGACCCAACTGGACGTAACATTCGTGGTCAAAAATTCTTATGCGGTCGGGATGTGGAATCTGATAAATGGAATCAAAATCAACCCCGGCCAGCAGTTTTTCGCAACTTAACAACAAGATGGAAATAAGGAATATACACTTAAATTCGCCGGATATTTTCATAATCAGGTATACAAATCGAACTTTGGCCAAATTAGAATGTTTCATTCTCATATACAATTTATGAAACTTATTTTTCTAAGCCTTCTGTGGCTGAGCAATTGTCATCCACTGGAAACCACATCCAAAGTAAATACAGAACCCATGATGCCTGCCGAAACCAGCCCGCCCATTGATAATGATATTCAAAATACCCAGGAAATTGCTACGCTGGGGGCTGGATGCTTCTGGTGTGTGGAAGCCGTATTTCAGGAGCTTAAAGGTGTAAGCAAAGTGGTGTCAGGATATTCCGGGGGAAATGTAGCCGATCCCTCTTATCGAGCTGTTTGTACTGGAACAACAGGACATGCAGAAGTTTGCCAGGTGCATTTTGATCCGAAAGTCATTTCGTTTGAAGAAATTCTGGAGGTTTTCTGGACCACGCACGATCCGACCACTTTAAACAGACAAGGAGCTGATGCAGGAACCCAATACCGATCTGTGATCTTTTATCACAACGCAAGACAAAAAGAAATTGCAGAAAAATCAAAAGCACAGGTGGCTCCTGCGCTATGGGATGATCCAATCGTTACTGAAATCAGTCCTTTTACGAAATTCTACCCTGCAGAAGATTACCATCAAAATTATTTTTCAGAAAATGGGGCAGCTCCGTACTGTCAAATCGTGATAGCCCCAAAAATCAAAAAATTCAAAGAAAAATTTAAAACCAAATTAAAAAAATGAAAGAAGCCGGCCAATACAACCCGTTAAACGATGAAGAACAGCGCATCATTCTCCACAAAGGAACAGAATTGCCGTTCTCGGGTAAATATAACAAACACTACGAAGCCGGAATCTATCTCTGCAAACAATGCGAAGCACCTTTATATCGATCTCAGGATAAATTTGATTCGGGCTGCGGTTGGCCAAGTTTTGATGATGAAATTCCTGGAGCAATTCGTTATGCTCCAGATGCTGATGGGCGCCGAACAGAAATTTTATGCACGCATTGCGGCGGACATCTGGGACATGTTTTCAACGGTGAACGCTTTACTCCAAAAAATGTAAGGCATTGTGTGAATTCGGTTTCGCTGGAATTTAGGAATAGCTGAAAGCTTTAAGCGTGAAGCTAAAAGGCGCTTCTATTGTCTATGTCTGAAAATAGTTAACAAAAACATTATTAGAGTATATATATTTAGGTTAAGGTAGTACACCCGACTTCTTGCTTTTCGCTTCTTGCTTTTCGCTATTTTTTCCAGTGCTCCTGAAATTCCTTCAACTTTTCATTGACCCGGTCTTGAATGGATTGTGCAAGTTCCTCGCCAGATGATCCTTTCATCGGTTCAAAAAAATGCAAGTATACATCGGTACGCCACTTTGAAAATCCCTGAAAATATAAATCAAACAAGCCGTCTCCGTACCAAAAATCACGTGTCGGATCACCCATTTCCAAAGCAAAAGCAACCACAGGACTTTGACTTGAAGCTGCCGCCTGGAAAGATCCCTGACGAAACATCAAGGTATGTTTTTCAATGGAAATGGTTCCTTCCGGAAACACCAGGACCGACATTTTTTTCTTCAACAATTCTTCTATGGTTTCCCTGGTAGACTTACGACTGTTAGCGTCATTTCGATCTACATACACTACGCCCGATTGCCTGGCTCCTGTATTGACCAGAGGATATTTAGAAACTTCTATTTTGCCCACCACATAACCATTGGTAAGGTATGAAAACAACACCAAAGGATCGATCAATGACCGGTGATTGCCGACATACAATGTGCCAGGGGTTAAGTCGATTTTACCCGTTGCGTGCACGCGCACACCCAACATTTTCAAAGCCATTTTACACCAAACCGTACGCATGAAGAAGGCGAATTTCTTTCCTGCCAGTTTCAAATTCAGAAGGACTAAACCCAAACCTACAAAACATGCAAGCGATCCAAACACCAGAACAAGCCTGATCCATGCCAGACAATATCCGAATGCTCTATGGAAGTAGCCAGGGATCACTGTACGAAATTAGTTCATGAGTTTTAAGGCTTCTTCAACCGAAGTTACCGGAAGTTTACAAACTTTGTTCCTGCAAACGTATATATAAGTCGAGCCTTCCTGCAGTTTTTCTTTCAACAACTCCAAGGTGCCTTCGTTGGAGCCGCCCAACAAAATAGCATGTGGTGTGTACTTTGACAACAATTGCTTCTGTAATTTAGCAAAATCAGATCCCACGATGGCCACCTCATAAGGAGGTTTCACAAATTGTAGATAAAGCCTTAGCCAGTTCCCGTAAAAAACAGGATCCTGCTTTCCAGGGCCCTCCATGATGCCTTTTACCATGTGTTGACTGCGTTGCAAATAGTTGTGATCATAAAAATACAAACCCAACTTATGCAATGCATCCGCCATCATTGAATTGCTCGAGGGTAAAACTTGATCAATCATTTCCTTTTTTCGGGCAATGAGCTTAGCTCCTTCCTTTTCATTATAGTAAAAATAAACACCTTCTTCATCTGAAAATTGTTTGATGACTTGATCACATAAAGTTCTGGAGGCATTCAACCATTGTTCGTCAAAACTGATTTCGTACATGCGGATAAAAGCCAACATCGTGGCGGCATAATCATCTAAAAATGCCATTTGACTGGCCTTGCCCTTAGAAAAAGTACGGTACAATTTCATGTCTGGAGTCAACAGATCCTTTTGGATGAAGTAGGCAATTTTGATCGCTTCTTCCCGGTAAAGTTCTTGTCCGGTCGCTGCATACGCGTCTGCAAATCCAATGGCTGTCAAGGCATTCCAAGAACAAACAATTTTCTCATCGCGTTTGGGTGCAGTTTTAAGCTTGCGTGCAGCTTCCAATTTTGCGTTGATTCCGTCCACTTGCTGGTAAAACTCAAGCAATTTTAGACCCATTTTCTTAGCTAGAGTTTCCACTGGCAGCACCATGCGCAACACGTTTTTCCCTTTTTCCCAATTCCCTGACTCCGTTAATCCATACACCGTGACTGCTCGTTGAAATTCCGTTTCATCTGTTAATATTTGTTTGACTTCCTGATAAGTCCAAACGTAATACTTTCCTTCCTCCCCTTCTGATTCTGCATCAAAGGAGGAATAATATTTTCCATCACCTGCTGTGAATTCTTTCATCAAAAATTGAAGATTTTTATCCAGGTACCGTCGATAAGTTGCATTGGATTGCATCTTCAAAGCATCCGATAAAACACTGGTCAATTGGGCATTATCATAAAGCATTTTTTCAAAATGAGGAACCTTCCACTGTGCATCGGTCGAATAACGGGCAAAGCCACCAGACAATTGATCAAACAAACCGCCTTGAACCAGATTTTGGATGGTGAGTTGATGCCATGTGGAAGGTGCAGTCTCTTTCGAAAATTGGGAATATTCCATCATGTAACGAATCAAAGGAGGCAATGGAAATTTAATATCTCCCTTCTTCCCTCCCGATTGGAGATCCAGATTGTTCATCAGAGCACCTTGTATTGCTTTTAAGTCTGCTTCTTTAAATTCCAGTTTTTCAGAGGTCAGTTTAAACCGATGATCCAATTGCAAATGATTGGAAATCTGGTTGGCAATTTTTTGCAAGTCATTTTGATCCTCGTGATAGAGATCGGTAATTTGTTTTAAAAGGCCCATCCATTCGTCGCGCGTCAGGTAGGTCCCAACCCAAACAGGCCGTCCGTCTGGAAGCGCGATCGCATTCAAAGGCCATCCACATCCTCCATCAGGGTTCATGATCTGACATGCATTCATGTAAATGTTGTCGATATCAGGTCGCTCTTCACGATCCACTTTGATGTTTACAAAATCTGCATTCATGATCCGGCTTACGGAGGTGTCTGAAAACGTTTCACGCTCCATGACATGGCACCAATGACAAGACGAATAGCCAATGCTTATGATCATCAATTTCTTTTCGGCAACGGCTTTTTGAAGGGCTTCATCACCCCAAGGGTACCAATCTACCGGGTTATGAGCATGTTGTAAGAGGTAAGCAGAAGATTCGTGAATCAGATGGTTGCCTGATTCTGTACCTGCTTGATTGTTACCCCTGCAGGAGGAAAACAATGCACAAAAACAGAGTAAAACAAAGAATCCATTGAATTTATTCATGAATCATGTGATTATGGTAAGCAAACAATAAAAAGTGCGCAAAGTTATCCGATAATCAGAAATTGCATGCTCCATATGCATTAAATCAAGCTGAATAAAGGGCCGCAGCACCAATCATTTGCAAAATTGTTTAACTTCAGCAATTAAGAATCACTGTTTCAGCATGGACGAAATATTTGGTGCTGAAACCATGACCGGCATTTCAGGAATGCAAAGATTTCATGCCTGCCCTCTCCCATATAAGAGCAAAAAAGTGGATTCGATTGAATACGCTTTAAGTGGAGCATGATTAAAAAAAATTTTCATTAAATTTATGCCAGGCATATACCATGAGTTGGAGAAAATTCAACGGAGAAATCATCGAGGAATCGATTCTTCAGGCGGTGGAGTCTACGATTCAACGGGAGGTTGCTGCAGGCTACCGACTGAAACTTTGCATTGGCACCGATAGCCTCACACGCGGCGATCACGTTGATTTTGCAACGGTCATCGTATTTCTACGCGAAGGACGTGGTGGTTTTATGTACATCAAACATTGCACAGAAAAAATTGCCATGGGCTTAAAAGAACGCATGATCACCGAAGTTTCTAAATCAATCGAAGTGGCTTACCAGTTGTGCGACTTGCTTGAAAAGTACCACATTGCGCTGGAAGTGCATGCAGACATCAACACGGACCCTGGATTTAAATCCAACACAGCCTTGAAGGAAGCCATGGGTTATATTCTTTCGATGGGATTTATTTTCAAAGCCAAGCCGGAAGCTTTTGCTTCATCCTATTGTGCTGACAAAGTGGTATGATGCACATTTGAAAATGTACACCGTTAGTTGAGTCTTTAGAGTTTGATAAAATTCAAACTTTCCAAGCGCTGGTTATCTTGCCATATTTCAAGGAAGTAAAACCCTTTTTGGAGATCAAACAATTCCATATGGTATTGCTGCCTGCTTTGCAGGCCAGGAAACTCTGTGGTTTGAATGCTTCGACCGAACATATCCACAACATGGAATTTCAATCCATTGTACCGATCATTGGATTCTTTTTCGATGTATAAAATGTCCCTTGCAGGATTCGGATAAATTGAAAATTTGGTTGTACCGGCATTCAAGCCCTTAACCTGCACCAGGACGATGGTGGAATATTTATAGCTGCCATCCTTTTCTAACATTTTCAAACGGTAAGCATTGAATGGAGCCACTTTTTCGTCGATGTATTGGTAATCAAATATTTCATTACTGCCCCCTGAAGAGCCGCGTTGAACTTCGATGCGATCCATGTATTGAAAACTGGATATTCCTGAATAACTCTTTTCCAATTCAAAGTGTGAAAACAGATTGTCGGAAGATGCGGTCCATCGTATGACATTGCCCTGGCCCGTATTTTCAGCTTTGATACCCAACAACTTTACTGGAAGCACTACCCCGCAAACCACTACTGCACCGTTGCCATTCGGACCACCTTCCGTTGCGCGGAAGACGTCTCCCATACAGGCTACGTTGGTCCATCCACCGGTGGTTCCATCACCGGTAACGGTGACCTTTGGGACATAGGCGACCGGAGGCGTTGTACCACAATTCAACTTCACTTTAAAGCAAAAAGGTTGAAGATCTGGAAACTTGGCAATCGGAGTACCGATTCCATTGTCTCCATAATTATTGGAGGGATTTCCATCGCCTTCGTCCACATAAAATCCTGGACCGGGCAAGTTGTATTGCACCGCTTTCAGCGAATCAATAAAGATCCATTTGCGGCTACCATGCTGTGCATTTTGGCTTCCCGTGGCGCCTTCACAAACGATGGCTCCATTGGGTAGATTATCGCTTGCAACAAAGACCCCATGGACCCAATTGGTGTTCGACTCAAAGAATTCGGTCAAGGTAAAACAGAAGTTGATTTCTACCATCCCTGTGGCAGGATCCGCGTAGGTACCTTGTCCTCCGGTAGCAGTAAATCCCAGGAGGGTAACGGTTCCACTGGCGCATTGAGCGCTTAAGTCGCCGGACCAAATCCACAAAATCAATGAGAAGAGGGTCCATTTCACTGCTTGCATAGGGTGGCGTATTTTCATGTTAACAAGTTCATTCCAAGCATTGGTTCAAAAAATATGCCAAAGGCTCTAAAACCAACAAATTATAATAATATTTAAACTATATATTATTGTATATAAATACTTTATAAATAAAACTTCTTAAAAATATCAAATCCTTACAAGCCTGCGCGGCGCATGAAGCTTAGATCTTGGATTGGCTTGATCATCATTACAGATGACCGGTGATTGTGCGTTTTCAGCTTTTCGTATTTTTAGGCCACAAACCATCAATATGGCAAACGCGACACCCACTTTCCTCCAGATTTTCATTACTGGTGGAACTTTTGACAAAGAATACAATTTTGTAACCGGCCAACTCTACTTTAAGGACACTCATTTGCCGGAAATGCTGGATCGCGGCCGGTGCACTTTAGACATTGATATCAAGACCCTCATGATGGTCGACAGTTTGGACATGACCGAAGAAGACCGTGAAATCATCATCCACAACTGCCGTAAAACTCCGGCTTCCAAAATTTTAATTACCCATGGAACCGACACGATGAGTCAAACGGCAAAAGCCCTGGCGAAGGCCTCCATCGAAGGTAAAACCATTGTATTGACCGGCGCCATGATCCCATATGCCTTTGGAAATTCATCGGACGGATTTTTCAATTTGGGAAGTGCTTTAGCCTTCCTGCAAACTTTACCGGGGGGTGTATACATCGCCATGAATGGGCGTTGCTTCCAGTGGGATCAAGTGCGCAAGAATACTTCGACAGGTTTTTTTGAATCCCTTTGAATATCATGGAATGAGCCACCCAATAAATGCGCTAATATGAACCATTTCACTTACATTTGCATACAAAAATATCTTTATATGAAACCCTATTGGCTTGCGGTTACTCTTTTTTTCTGTCTTTTCACTACCGGATTAGATGCTCAATATTTTGATTACCGTAACGGGATCATGGCCCGCAAGACCTTTATGGATTTTGGAACCTTCCGGGACGAAAACACCGGCGCCATTCGGAATTATCAAAATGGTTTTGAACTGGCGTTTGTGCGGAATTTTCCAAATCAATTATCCGTAGCTTTCACCTTGGGAACTGGTTCATACCGGGACAGTATCCAAGATTTTATCAAATTTCCTTTTTATTGCGTTGGTGCACAAGCTCAACTACACTTGAAGAAAAACTTCAATTGGATCAATCCCTATATAACGGGCGGGGTAAACGGAATTTTTCCAAAGGATAAGGATTTTGCAGTGCAAGTTCCCCTGGGCCTTGGTGTGATGTTCAAGGTGCATCCACAGCTCTACCTTAATGTTCAATCGGATTACCGCGTTTCGGTTGCCAACTGGGAAGGCCATTTGCAACACCAGTTTGGCTTTGTGTACTTTTTAGGCAGTAAAAAGGCTAAAACCGACAGTTTGGTCGTGAAACGCGACAGTGATCAGGACGGTATACCGGACGAAGAAGATCTTTGCCCTGGCGTGGCTGGGTTATTGAAATTCTACGGTTGTCCGGACACCGATGGGGATGGCATTGAAGATTCAAAAGACAAATGCCCGGATTTAGCTGGAGTAGCCGCATTTGGTGGTTGCCCGGATTCTGATGGAGATGGTATCCAAGACACAGAAGATGAATGCCCGCAATTGAAAGGGCCTGCTTCCAATAAAGGTTGTCCAATTGCGGACAAAGATGGGGATGGAGTTCCCGATGCGCAAGACGAGTGTCCTGATCGTGCTGGTACCACGGATATGAAAGGTTGTCCGGACACCGATGGGGATGGCATTCCTGATAAAGATGATAAATGTCCTGAAAAGGCGGGCCCCAAGGGGAATAATGGTTGTCCGGAAGTCATTGCAAAAGACAGCGATAAAGATGGTATCCCGGATTCCGAAGATGATTGCCCATTTGCTTCAGGACCTGCAAAATACAATGGATGTCCGGATTCTGATGGAGACGGACTTTCCGACAAAGTCGATGCATGCCCTAACAGCCCTGGTCCAGCTTCCAACAAAGGTTGTCCGATCATTGAAAAAGCCGACATAGAAACCTTGGATTTTGCCATGCGCGCGGTACAATTTGATCTAGGTCGAGCGACCTTGCGCACGGAATCTTTTGGAATATTGGACAAGGTGGCCAAAATCATGAAAAAATATCCTGATTACAACCTCAGCATTGCCGGGCACACCGATAATTCCGGAAGCGCAGCTTTCAATCTGGATCTTTCCGAAAGACGTGCTAAAATTTGTTATGAGTACCTGATATCGATAGGGATCCCAGCATCTCGTTTGAGCTATGTTGGATTTGGTTCGAGCAAACCCATAGCCCCGAACGACAATGAAACCGGAAGGTACCTCAACCGGAGGGTTGAGTTCAATTTATTGCCCAGATAAGGGATAAATCTGGCCGGATTTTGAAGATTAGCTAGCCTTCGCGTAGCATTTGCTGGCAGATCGGTTTATCTTTGCGCCGATTTTAAATAACCTTAATTTTTATGGCAAATACTTCAGATATCCGAAACGGATTGTGTATGAATTATAACAATGACATTTATGTAGTTGTTGAATTTCAACATGTTAAGCCCGGAAAGGGCAATGCGTTCGTCAGAACACGATTAAAAAGCATGACCAGCGGAAAGGTCGTGGAAAACACTTTTTCTGCCGGACATACCATCGATGTCGTACGTGTAGAAAGACGAAAAATGCAATATCTTTACAAAGATGATTCGGGCTGTCATTTCATGAATACGGAAACCTATGACCAGGAGCTTATTCCTGAAAACATGATCGAAAACGGAGAATTTTTGAAAGAAGGCATGGAAATTGAAGTACTGTACCATGCTGAAAAAGACACTCCGCTTACGGCAGAGTTACCTGCCCATGTGGTGATGGAAGTTACATTTACCGAACCGGGCGTTCGGGGAAATACAGCAACCAACGCCATGAAGATGGCTACCTTGGAAACCGGAGCGCAAATAAAAGTTCCGCTTTTCATCGAACAGGGTGAAATTATCAAGGTGGATACCCGGACAAAAGAGTATCTTGAACGCGTTAAACAATAGAACAATGAACTTTAAAGAAATTCAGGAACTTATCCGACTGGTTGGCAAGTCAGGTGTGTCCGTTTTCAAAATGAAGGACGGTGAATTTGAATTGACCATCAAGACCAGCGCCGAGGAAAAAGTCGTACACACCATGCCTGCGGTGGCCCATACAGCGCCCGTTATGCATGCTCCGGTCATCCACAAACCCATTGAAGTACCCAGCCCTGGCCCTGCGAAAGAAGCGTCAGCAGCTGATGATAAGAAATATTTAGAAATCCGGTCTCCCATGGTGGGAACCTTTTACAGAGCTCCAGGGCCTGAAAAATCGCCATTTGTCAAAGTGGGTGATCAGGTTGATGCAGGTTCTACGGTATGCATCATTGAGGCCATGAAACTGTTTAATGAAATTGAAAGCGAGGTAAAAGGAACCATAGTTAAAATTGTGGTCGAAGATGCCACGCCGGTTGAATACGACCAGGTCCTTTTTCTTGTTGAACCCTAAGCTTCTTTTTCATGTTTAACAAAATTCTAATTGCCAACCGCGGCGAGATTGCGCTGCGCATTATTCGTACTGCTCGCGAGATGGGCATAAAAACCGTTGCCATCTATTCTACCGCCGACCGGGAAAGCTTGCATGTGCGTTTTGCAGATGAAGCCGTGTGCATTGGCCCACCTGCTTCTTCTCAATCCTACTTGAACATCCCAAAAATCATGGCAGCTGTGGAAATCACCAATGCAGATGCCATTCATCCTGGGTATGGTTTTCTTGCAGAAAATGCAGAATTTGCTGAAATCTGCTCGCAATACGGGATAAAATTCATCGGGCCGTCTCCAGACCAAATTCGGAAAATGGGAGACAAAATCACTGCCAAAGACACCATGATCAAAGCGCAGGTGCCTGTTGTCCCTGGTTCAGACGGACTCTTGAAGGATGTTAAACAAGGGAAGAAACTTGCTAAAGAAATTGGATACCCAGTCATTCTCAAAGCAACTGCTGGTGGCGGTGGTCGGGGTATGCGCATCGTCCAAAAAGAAGAGGAATTTGAGGACATGTGGAACATTGCCCGTCAAGAAGCGAAAGCAGCTTTTTCCAACGACGGAATATATATTGAAAAATACATCGAAGAACCTCGTCACATCGAGTTCCAAATCATCGGCGACCAACATGGTCGTGTAGTACATCTTTCAGAGCGAGACTGCTCGATACAACGCAGGCATCAAAAACTGGTGGAAGAAAGCCCATCGCCTTTCATGACTTCTGAATTGCGCGAAGCCATGGGAGAAGCGGCTATCAAAGCTGGAAAATCCATCAATTACGAAGGGGTTGGAACGGTAGAATTCTTGGTTGACAAGTACCGAAATTTTTATTTCATGGAAATGAATACGCGGATACAGGTCGAACATCCTGTAACCGAAGAAGTCATCGATCACGACCTCATCAAAGAACAAATTAAAGTGGCCGCAGGTCTACCCATCACCGGAAAAAATTATTTCCCGTCGATGCATGCCATTGAACTCCGGATCAATGCAGAAGATCCCTTCAATGATTTTAGACCAAATCCTGGTAAAATCACGTCCTTGCACACCTCAAAAGGTCATGGCGTGCGTGTAGATACACACGTGTACTCGGGATATACGGTTCCACCGTATTATGATTCCATGATTGCAAAACTGATCTGTAAGGCACAAACAAGGGAGGAGTGCATCACCAAACTTGAACGATCGTTAGACGAATTCATCATCGAAGGAATAAAAACCACGATTCCTTTTCATCAACAATTGATGAAAAACAAAGATTTTCGGGAAGGTAATTTTCATACCGGCTTCCTGAATGGTTTTAAGCTGGAACGACCTAAATAAATTATCGATCTTTTGATCAAGCATTCGTGAAAGCTTTCATCAAACTCATGCGCCTTGTTGGGGATTTCCGCTACCGGGTGTTGCTGCATTTTCTCTTTTACATTGTTTCCACTCTATTCACCATCCTCAGCATTCCTGCCATCGTTCCATTGCTGGAAATGTTGTTTCAAAAACAAATTCAACCGATCGATCCACCCAATTCGATTGAAGGATTAAGTGATCTGGTAACACAAATAAAATATGAATTTGCACAATGGATCAACAGCATGGATCGAGGAGCTGCATTGCTTTATATATGTGGCGGACTTGCGTTGATTTTTTTCTTTAAAAATTTATTCCGTTATCTTGCCATTCACACCATGATTCCCGTACGGGCAGGAATTTCCGCACGGTTGCGACAGCTCTTATTTGACAAATGGATGCGCTTGCCGGTATCTTATTTTTCTAAAGAAAGGAAGGGAGATTTGATTTCCAGAATGACCTCTGATGTGCAGGAAATTGAGTGGAGCATTTTGTCTATGCTGGAGGCCTTGGTAAAAGATCCATTGCTCATCCTTGGGAGCATTGCCATCATGATTTATACAAGCCCTGCGCTGACCATGTTTGTACTGGTGTTGATGGTTTTTACCTCCTTGGTCATTGGCGGAATTTCCAGAAAACTCAAAAAACAATCCGGTGAAGCCCAAGAAAAAATGGGTGAATTGATTTCTATTCAAGAAGAAGGTTTAGGTGGTCTGCGCGTGATCAAAGCATTCACCGCCGAACAATATGTGAAAGAACGCTTTCAAGAAACACTCAACGGTTATAAAAACATGTTGATACGTTTACAAAGAAGACGTGATTTATCTTCTCCCCTTTCCGAATTTTTAGGCGTGAGCATTGTTTGTTGTTTGCTCTGGTATGGAGCGCAATTGGTATTTGCCGAACAACTATCGGGTTCTGTTTTCATTGCCTTTTTGTATGCTTTCTTCAATGTGATTGAACCTTCAAAGGCCCTTTCGTCTGCATATTTTAACATTCAAAAAGGATTGGCAGCCGTAGAACGCATATACGATGTTCTGGAAACTGAAGAACAAATCAGCGATGCGCCGAATGCAAAAAACATAGCAGCATTTCAATCGGAAATTCGCTTTGAGAATGTTTCATTCAAATACCCGAATCAATCCTCCGAAACGCTGAAAAACATTGATCTCGTAATTCGCAAAGGTCAAACGATTGCACTGGTTGGAGCCAGCGGGTCCGGCAAAACAACCATGGTGGATTTATTGGCGCGTTTTTACGATGTAGATTCCGGCAGGATCCTTGTGGATGGCCTGGACATACGCGAATTGAAATTATCCGATTTACGCAAAATGATGGGCATGGTGAGCCAGGAAGCCATACTTTTCAATGACAGCATTCGCAACAACATTCGTTTCGGAAGGGATGATTTCAACGATGAGAGCATCCGTGAAAGCCTGCGGACTGCGCACGCGGATGTCTTTGTCGATGAACGTTCCGAAGGACTTGAATACAACATTGGTGACCGAGGCTTAAAATTATCGGGAGGACAACGCCAGCGACTGACCATCGCTCGAGCGATTTTGAGAAATCCACCCATATTAATTCTCGATGAAGCCACATCGGCTTTGGATTCCAATTCCGAAAAAATAATCCAGGAATCCATGACTGAACTGCTTCAAGGCCGCACCGCCATCATCATTGCCCACAGACTTTCTACGATTCAACATGCAGATCAAATCATCGTACTTAAAGAAGGTCGGATTGCTGAACAAGGCACCCACGAAACATTGTTAAAACTAAACGGAGAATACAGCCGCTTTGTATCTTTACAATCATTTGAATCATGATCCATCAAACTATGAACAGAAACATCACTTCCACTTTAGCCCTGTTGACCATTTCTCTTCACATGGCGCTCGGACAAACCTCCGTTACCAATCGTGTCAGGCCGCAAGTTGGGGACTCCTTGTATTATTCCATCGATACTGCTTTTTCAACACTCGATTACGGAACACCGGGATCCAATAAGTCTTGGGATTTTTCTAAACTAGGTACCACAGGTACTCGTTCAGAAGTATACCATCCTGCTTCCATAGGCAAACTTGCTTCGCGTTTTCCTACTGCTGACGCAGTGCTGGTCCAAGGAATCAATGAGCAATATTTTAAATTTTACCAAGATCGCGCAGAATTGTTAGGCACCGGAACAACCGGTGGTGGCCCAGTACCTGGTCTTGGTGGTGCCAATGTATTTCCAAAACCCGTGGTCGTTCAAAAATTTCCGGAAAACTACCAGGACGAGTTAATGTATACAACTTCCAATTCGGTCGCACTTCCCTCTTCCATATTGCCCGATAGTTTGTTGAATACCTTGCCCTTAAAACCCGATTCATTCAAAATCATTTTTAGTCAGCTGTACCAAAAGAAAGCAGATGCCTGGGGTGTTTTGAAATTACCAGCCAAGTCATGGAATGTACTCAGAGAAATTAGGACCGTGACCACGCAAACACGCGTCGAAGCAAAAGTTCCTATCCTGGGTTGGCTGGATGTCACCAATTTGGCAGCCGGTGTTTTTGGAAATCTTTTCGGCAATATCAATTCCACAAGCTATGCGTTTGTATCGAATGAAACAAAAGGCGCAGTTGCCGTTGTGAACGTAGACACCTTGGGAAATGTTCTGTCCGTGAGTTACAAACCAGATGATCAAACACTCACCAAAATTGAAGTTGCTTCTACTTCCGAATCGCTCCATATTTATCCCAATCCTGCGTCCAGTCGCCTGCAGATCGATGGAGAGTTGAGTACAACACACCACGCAATTTCTTACACGTTGATGGATTCCAATGGAAAAGAAATATACCGCGGAACTTTGCTTGCCACCGATTTGTCCATAGGGCTTGAATCAATTGCAGATGGTATATACTTCCTTCGGTTGATGGATGAAAATGGCAAGTTGTTGAGTGCTGGCTCTTTCATTAAATCCACCCGGTGATTGCAAACTTTTCAATGCTGATTTGATCTATTTTCCTTTAGGTTCTTTCGTTATTGGACCGAACATTCAGGTATACAAGCGGATGTTTGTAATGACTTACAAAGGGTCAAATCGAACTGCATGAATACTTAACCATATGGCAAAGAATTTACTATTTTAAGGGTAGAGGCTTCTAAATGAATACCCGTTTAACCTTGACTTTGCGGAAGTTTTATAGAGGAGCATCCCATCGAATCAAACATCCAAAATATTTTCCTGAATGAGTATGCCAGGGATACCCCTATGCGTTTCCCAGCTTGCTTCCGGGGAGGTCCATCTATGAATTCCGTCTAACTTAAAAATTACCCAGAAATTTCAATGTCGAAAACTCACCAATGATGTACATTATTTCTTTTTCCGTTTTGGCTTCACCAATTTCATTTCTTCGATGAGCCAATGCGCTCCAGCAAATTTGTCTATGATGAATAAAATGTAGCGAGCATCCACCATGATGTTTCTACAAATGCTGGGGTCGTAGTTGATATCGCTCATGGTACCTTCCCAAACCCGGTCAAAATTCAAGCCAATCAAATTCCCATGGGCGTCAATGGCGGGCGAACCAGAATTTCCGCCGGTGGTATGATTGCTCCCAATGAATGCAAGCGGCATTTTACCGTTCTCTCCATACATCCCGTAGTCCTTATCCCGATACAATTGCTGCAACTTTTTTGGAACGTCAAACTCATAATCGCCTGGAACATATTTTTCCATGACCCCATCCAAATAAGTTTGCGGTAAATATTGCACACCATCTTTGGGTTGGTAACCTTGCACTTTTCCATAGGTTACGCGGAGCGTTGAATTAGCGTCTGGATAAAATTTTCGTTCTGGAAATACACGAAGCAATGCAGCCATATGATTTCTCCTAAGCTCAGCTATTTGGTCTTCGTATTCTCCGCAAAGCTTGTTAATGTCATTGTCGAGATAATATTTCATTTCATTGTAAAAAATCCATACTGGATCCTTCTTCACTTCTACGCTCCACTCTTTATATGGCAAACTGAGGATACGAGCCAAACTATCTTTGAGAAGCAATTTGCTATTTGCATACAAAGAAGCGGTATACGAGGAATAATTGTTTCCAACCTGGGCAAGTCCATTTTTTAAATGATTGAACACAAAGGCGGGATTCATTGACTGGTGAAATTGCTCGAGCAAGGTAGTAAGCACTTCACGATCGATTGCAAGATCAACATTTTTGTAATTTCCATCCAAATTTTGCAGCAATTCAGATTTTCGGGCATTGAAATTGGACTCCCCTCTTCCATCATAAACGCTTTGCAAACCCGCCATGGATTGATAGAAATTGTACACATCAACATTTCGGTAAAACGTTTCCATGTAATATTCCCTTGAATACGCAAAAGGCTCCAATCGTTTGTACTTTAAATCCAAGTCGCTCACCAGGTTTCGATCATTGCGATATTGTACATTACCATTGACAAGGCTTTGAAAGATGCTGTCCTGTGTTGCTTTTTTTGCCAATCCACCGGTAATTTTCATACCCAAATTTTCTCCAATCCACTTTTTCCAGGAATTGGCAATCCCCGCATATTTAGCAGCATATTTAATTTTTGTTGCTTCATCAGCCCGCATGTGTTTATCGAGAATTTTCAATGTTTTGTCACGCAATGAAATCCTTACCGGGTTAAGTACATCTATTTGCTGCCTTACACCTTCTGCCGTTAAGTATTCATTGGTTCGTCCAGGGAATCCAAAAACCATGGTAAAATCACCTTCCTGTATGCCGCCAATGTTGATGGGTAAAAAATGCTTGGGTTTATAAGGAGTATTGTTCTTATCATAAGCGGCAGGGCGATTGTTGGCGTCGGCATAAATTCTAAACAATGAAAAATCCCCTGTGTGCCTTGGCCAAACCCAATTGTCGGTATCAGCGCCAAATTTACCAATGGATTCGGGAGGAGCTCCCACCAGCCTTACATCTTTGAATACTTCTGTGACAAATGCAAAATACTGGTTATTGTTGAAAAATCCTCTGATAAATACTTCCTGATCTGCTTGTTTTCCGATGGTGGGTTTTACTTTTTGCATGTTGACATCCACTGCATTTCTCCTCTTATTTTCATCCCAGGTAGAGTCGATTCCCTGCAATACTTTGGCTGTTACGTCTTCAATCCGTACGATCAATGTTGCTGTAAGTCCGGGACATGGCAATTCTTCTTGCTGACGGCCTGCCCAAAATCCTTCTCGCAGGTAGTTGTGCTCTAAGTTGGAATGCGATTGGATATATCCATAACCACAATGATGATTGGTCAACAACAAGCCTTGTCCGGAAATAATTTCCGAAGTACAGCCACCTCCAAAATGAACGATGGCATCTTTGAGGGAACCCTTATTAATGCTGTATACATCATCGGCTGAAATCTTCATGCCCATGGCCTTCATTTCCTTTTCATTCAATGCTTTTAAAAACAAAGGCAGCCACATGCCTTCGCCTGCAAACAAATTGACAGCAAAAACAAAAAAGCAAAACAATACCGAGGATCTTTTCGTATGCATTTTAAAAATTTTAGCAAAAATACAATTTCCCAATGCAATTCATCCATCGGTCATTCCAAAAACTCCCATGTTTAATGGATGGAAAGAGCCACCTTTTCAACATATGTAAACCAAAGGGATTGCGTAGTTCCCATTTGAACATTTCATCACCTCTACTACGCATTTTTCATTCACGCTATTTAAACAATCCTTCAAAGCTTTGCTCAAATCTTCATACCCTGCTAAACATCCAATCAGCCTGGTACCAATACCAAGCATGATGTGATTTAGCATCATATCAAAGAAATCGCTCTAATGCAATCTTATCAATCCATCCTAATATCAGTCTGGATTTGTCTTCATAGTCAAAAAACTAGACCTGGTAATGAAAGGAAAAATATTAGATGCAGGAAAACAGAATATACAATAGCATGTAATAAATAAACAAACCGATGTAGGTCCCAAAATAAGCAAATACGGCGCTCAATAAGCTCCTGAAAATGTTGGTCGCCAACCAATTTCTGGTAAAGTGGAATACCATGAAAAAGGATACCGCGAAATGTATACCACTGTAAAATGACTCCATGTTTGGAAGAAATTTATCAAATAAGAACAATGGAATATTAACCAGTAAATTCATGCCCACCAGGTAGAGGGCAAAAACATTGTGGTGAACAAATTTTCGCTCCAATTTGAAATTGACCAAATAATGCCCTAAGGCAGTAAAAGGCATGGTAGCCATCCAGATAAAACTCCAATAAGTCCCTATGAAATTGGAGGCACGTTGCATGGCTGGATTGGGATCTACTTCAGGTCCAAAATGCCCAACACCCAACCCTTGTGAAGCCAGGTAATTCAATCCACCCCAAAACAAGAGAAACTTTACTGGATGGTAGTATTGCTGTTGATCTCCGTGGATAAACGAATCGATGACTTTCCCGGGATTGATGAACAGATTTTTGATGGTCAAAACAAGTTTTTGCTCCCAATTGGTGACATATTCAAGAATTACGTTGAAAAAAGTTCCAAACCGAATGGTTGGATTGGATTGCCGAGCGCCGCATTGGCTGCAAAATGGTCCCTTTACAGGTTCTCCACACTGAATGCACTGATTTGTTCCAGACCTCATTCCAACATGCTTACAGGATCAATTTGATTTGGTAACTTGAAATTCTTCCATTTGACGGTCTCTTTCAATGCGCAATAGATAATGTCCCGTTGGCAGTGGTCTGAAATCCAAAATCATTTCATGGCGGGCCTCCCGCACTATGATGCATTGGTATTCTTGACCCAAAACATCATATAGTCGAACCCTTTGCGTATTGAACGGATAATCTTTAAACAATATCCTCAATTCATTTTGCACCGGATTGGGATAGATTTCCAAAACGAATTCACTCCCCTTTGATGTGCCAACGTATTCCTTTACTTCCAGACTATCTTTGGTATAAATACAGTCATTGGCATCGATTACAATGAATTTATAATATCCGGGACTGAGAGCAATCACATCTTTTGTGTCGGCAAACAAGGTCCCGCCAGCATACCACTCATAGCGGTATGGAGGAGTGCCTCCGCTGATTTCAACTCGAATCGCTCCATCATTCCCCGTCGAAGGACTAATTTCTGGTATGATTTGGATATGTTCCGGCGCATCAATGTCAAATGTTGCAGTAAACAAACAACCGTTAGCATCTGTAAGATCCAGCGTATACATGCCTGCTGCAAGTGAATCCAGGGTAGTATGGGTTCGACCATTCGACCAATTCAGATGGTATGGTAATTTCCCCTTGTTCGGATACACCTGAATCATTCCATCACGGGCTTCGGGACAAATGTTATCAACCGTTTTGAATGAATCCAAGATAGGATCCTCGTATTGTATCACCACGCTGCTATCGAAAAAATGGCAATCTGCTGATTTGTTGATCAACTCCAACCGGTAAAGTCCTCCCTTTTCAATTTCCAACGCATACGTGGAGATCTTGCTTCCATCTGGCAAATGCCAACGATACTCAAAATTGATGGTATCCAGTGATATTCCAGGATTCAATATCAGTTCGCGGTCATGGCAATCCAGTTGAGATCCATCTTGTTTGATTTGAAAATTTGGACGATTAATGACCCTGAAGTATATGGAATCAATGCGTTTACAACCTGTAGCAGAGGTGTACTCCAACGAGTAAATACCAGATTGGGTAAATTGATTGAACAATCCCAGGTTGATTTGCGTCTGGTCAATGAGTGTGGTATCCAAACGTGGTCCGCGCCAACGGAAAGTTCCGGTGAGTTTATCTTGACTTGACAATCGCAAGGTGCTCCCTGAACAAACTTTCAAAGAATCAAACGGGGTCAACGGATTGCCGTTGATACTTGCATAAATTTGTACCGCAACGGGAGCGCAATCGGGAAGGTCAATGGAATAAAATCCTCTGCCATAAGTACTGATGTACATTTTTCTCAACCTTTGATGCAATTCGATATCCGTTACCGATGTATGGGGAAGGCCGGTTCCGAAATACTGCCAATCGATTTGATCCGCATCCGAATAGAAAACTCCAAAATCTGTTCCAATAAACAAGGTATTGCTGGCTTCATCGTACCGTATACACAACACAGGCACGTTGGGCATGTTGCGTGTGATGTTTGACCACGAGCTGCCCTGGTTGTTGGATTCCATTATCTTGACGGCTCCCAAACCACCGCGGGTACACCACAACCTGTTTCCATTTTTGGGGTGAAACTCAACGCCGGTAATTTCCAATGAAGTGACGAGGCTTACATTTTTCCATGTCCTACCAAAGTCTTTTGAAGAATAAAAAACATTGGCTCGTGTAGCAACAATGAATTGAGTATCCACTGGACTGATCCTGACATCTCTCAAATCATTGTCTGTATTACCCGTCAAATTGTTGCTGATTTTTTTGAAGGTATTACCCCGGTCATGAGAAACAAATACATCATTGTAACCAATGATAAAGGTCTTAGAATTATTAGGATTCAGTTCAAAAGGAGTAACCCATTGCCCTGGTAAAGTCGCACCAATTTGCTGGGTTATGTCTTCCAAATCATTGAATCCATTGGTTGTGCGATAAACAGCATTTCCACCCCAGTATTCGGTATATCCAATGTTGGGATTGTCGGGATCAATGATTTGTGACATGGCATCGCCGCCGTTGGTATTTCCCCAAGAACCATTTGCTCTTCTGATCCATCCTCCGTTGTCTTGACTGCCACCAATCAACACCGGCGGATTGGTGGTGGAGATAGCCATCTTATAAAATTGGGTGATGGCCAATCCATTGACCAATTCATTCCATAATCCAGTTGTTTCATTCAAACGATAAACACCTCCATCGCAGCCGAAGTACAACTCGTTGCGTTTACTGGGGTGATGGCCAATGAAATGATGATCTGCATGAATTTCCGGTAAACCCTGTCCGCTTGCCCACCAATCGGTGATTTGGCTCCATGTTTTCCCGCCATCGATGGATTTATAAATAACCACGTAACCACAGTAAAGGACAGACCTATTGTTTTGAGAAAAGTACAAGACCAAATTTTCAGGCATGTTGCTGACGTGTTCAAATCCATCTCCAGAATTTTTTGACAAGTAGAATCGTTTTTCGCCATCCACACTCATGTTCAATCCAAGGTAAGCCGGATCTGCAAGGGTGACCGCTAAACGGAAAAAAACTTTTTGCAAACCAAAATTGGAAATTTTAACAAAACTATTGCCCCCATCGGTCGATTTGAAAATCTCGGAATTTCCCCAGTAATCGTTACTTGCAGCATACACTACGCTTGTATCGCCCGGTTTATAAACCACATCTGAAAAATTTTCAGTGCGTACCTTAACCCATGAATTTCCTCCATTGAAGGTCTTGTACAAACCATCACTGGTCGCTGCAATGAGCACCGATGAATTGGAAGGATTCATCTGCAAAGCATAAATGACTTTGTTATCGGTCAATTTCCAATTCAATGTAGTAGGACTCCAGCTTGTGCCACCATTGGTGGTCTTGTATATTCCCATGCTGTATTGCCACCATCCTTCCTTCTCACCCAAGGTGGCATAAAGGACATTTGGATTGGTCGGGTCGACCAAAACGATGCCAACAGGTTGATATGGCAGGTTGTCTGCAATAGAAGTATAGCTGGTTCCACCATTGGTGGTTTTCCAAATTCCTCCATTTGGAGAAGCTACGAAAAATGTATTGGCTTGTGTTGGGTGAAAAGCAACGTGGGTGGTTCGTCCCATTCCCCAATATCCACCTGAATTTCGGACCGGTCCTTCATGTTTCCATGCGGGAACGTTCCTGCTTTGAATTTGCTTTGCTCTTTCAATAAAAGTTTGGCATTCCTCCCATTGCCTGTATAAATCAGGAAACGTGCCATCCGCATGGACGCGGTCACGCCAGTACCATTTCCAACGTTCAAATTTCAATTTCTCATCATCCAAAAAGTCCTTTTGCCCCGAAGTGCGAAATTCTTTTTCACGGTATGCTTCATCTTCCAATTTGTTTTTACGGATCATTTTCTCAGCCTTTTTACAGATCTGGTGAAAATTGTGTCCATCCTCAATGTATTCTTGCAATACCTTTACTTGACCATACAAGGCATTGAAACCAAGAAAAAAGATTAATATTACCGGCAGGAATCTCATGAACTCGAATTTTTCCCAAAAGTATGAAATTCACCTCAATTCGGGCGGTTTCATGGGCTTGTTAACGTTCATTCAATCCATTGCACAATGCGATTTCAACCATTGATTTCATCGACCATCCACCGGATACGCAATACCCATTTTTGGGGCATGAAACAAAGCGTTCAAAAAGTGATGTTCTGTTTTATCCATTGTGCGCTATTGTGGTTTCATGGTCTGCCGGGAGTTTGCCAATCGGCCAAAGATCTGGTTAAAAAAGCGGAAGAAAACGGAAGAGGACACTCCTCTTATGCAGAAATAAAGATTCAAACGGTACGACCTAAATGGTCTCGGGAAATGCAATTGAAAGCATGGTCAAAAGGAAATCATCTCAGCATGATCCTGGTTACCGCTCCGTCAAAAGAAAAAGGAATAGCCTTTCTGAAAAAAGGGAAAGAAATTTGGAATTGGATACCCAGTCTCGAAAGAAATGTAAAGTTGCCACCCTCCATGATGAGCCAATCTTGGATGGGAACTGATTTTACCAATGATGACCTGGTCAAAGAATCCAGCATTTTAGAAGATTACACACACAACATCGTAGGAGAAGAATTTTTAGATGAAAGAAAATGTGCAAAAATCCTCATGATTCCAAAGGAAAATGCCGCTGTGGTCTGGGGTAAAATCTTCTTGTGGATTGATTACAAAGATTACCTCATTTTACAAGCTGAGTATTTTGATGAAGAAGACATATTGATCAATCGGATGCGTGGATACGATATACGAAAATTTGGTGACCGCTTCCTTCCTGCCCGCATGGTGATGGAGCCTGCTGATAAACCAGGGCATCAAACCATTTTGCATTACCTTTCTCTTACATTTGACCAGCCCATCAACGATCGATTTTTTACCACACAAAATCTTGCATTGTTGAAATGATGTTCTCGTTAAGCTGGAGAAACATTTGGCGCAACCGCTCACGTACGGTGATCACGATGCTTTCGGTGGCTTTCGCAGTTTTCTTAAGCATTCTGATGCATTCCATGCAATACGGGGTGTTTGGTCATATGGTCAACAACGTCGTCCGTTTCTACACAGGCTATTTGCAAATTCACCAAAATGGATACTGGAAGGAACAAATGCTTGACAATGGCTTTGAATGGACAGACCATTTAAAATCCAAATTGCTATCGCAGGGAGAGGTGACCGCGTTGGTTCCAAGGCTCGAATGCTTCATGCTTGTTTCTTCTCACAATCGTACCAAAGGATGTTTCATGGTAGGAACCAACCCAGCAAGGGAAGATGAATTGACCCAACTCCAATCTAAATTGGTATCCGGATCTTATATTGAAGAAAACGACACCGCAGTACTTTTAGGCGAAGGATTGGCAACTAACTTGAATGTTCAGGTTGGAGACAGCATTGTTTTCATGGGCCAGGGGATGCACGGCAGTATGGCAGCTTTCAAGGCACGCATCAAAGGTTTGTTGCATTTTGGATCGCCCGAACAAAATGCCCAGTTCGTCTATACACCCCTTCATTACCTGCAATATCAATTGAATGCAGAGAACTATGTCACCAGTGTCTCCATTGACATGGCAAACAAAAAAAATATGTTGAAACTTCAAAAGGAGTTGCAAGCCATCGCGGGGCCTGAATACGAATGCATGAACTGGCAGGAGTTGTTGCCAGACATACACGGACACATTCAAGCAGATAAAAACTCTGCTGCTATATTTACGGGCGTTCTGTACCTCATCATTTCATTCGGAATTTTCGGTACTTTGTTGATGATGCTTGCAGAACGCCAAAGGGAATTCGGCATCATGCTATCGCTCGGTATGCATAAACATACCATGGCGTGGAGCTTAATGCTGGAAGTGATGTTGATTGGATTTTTGGGAGTCATTACCGGAATCATCATGAGTTTTCCTTTGACCTACTATTTCACTCAACATCCAATTAAATTGGGTGGAAAAATTGCCAAAGTGTATGAGGATTTTGGTTTTGAAGCCATATTGCCCGCATCCATTGCTACTGAAATTTTTATCCAACAGGCAATCATTGTGTTGATCATCACCCTGGTGCTTTCGCTGTATCCATTATTCCATGTTCAACGATTGGATCCTATCAAAGCTTACCGATCAAAATAAACACCGCATGTTATTGCTGACATTAGCCTGGAGAAATGTTTGGAGGAACAAGAAGCGAAGTTTCATCATCACATTTGCTATCGCGCTGGGATTATGGGCCGGACTGTTTTTGGTATCGTTTTACAACGGAATGATCGGTCAACGTTTGGATTCTGCCCTTCGAATCGAATTTTCACACATTCAAATTCATGCGAAAGAATATCAGCACGATTATGAATTGAAGTTTTGTATTCCGGAGTCAGGCCAGATGATGGAGCAACTAAAAAGCAAAGACTCCATTGAATCTGTCAGCGGCCGTGTCATTGCTTATGGAATGCTTGCCAATGCACGGGGTCATGCCGGTTTAAAAACCTATGGTGTGCAGGTAGGTACTGAAAAGTCCTTAACCAGGCTCTTTGAAAAAATAGTAGAAGGTGATTATTTATCACCTTCAGCAAATAATGAAATGATTATCGGCCGTGCACTTGCTAAAAAAATGAGCATCCGTGTGAGATCCAAAGTCGTTTTCACATTTGAAGGAATGGAAGGCAATTTGGTTTCTACCGCATTTCGTATCGTGGGGTTTTATGAAACACACAATGCATTGTTTGATGAACATAACGCATTTACCAACATATCCAATTTGGACACCCTTGCAGGAATACCTGGTTCATTACATGAAATTGCCATTTTTGTAAAACCCGGCGTGGAGATTGAGCAAATCCAGAAACACATCCAAAAAGAATATCCGCAAACAATTGTTCAAACTTGGAAAGATATTTCTCCTGAATTGAGTTACACCTCTTCCATGACGGATCAAATCATGTACATATACATGGGTATCATTCTTTTGGCCCTTAGTTTTGGAATCATCAATACCATGTTGATGTCTGTACTCGAACGAACAGCTGAGTTGGGAATGCTCATGGCCATTGGAATGAGCAATTACCGAGTCTTTGGGATGATTCTCCTGGAAACATTTTTGTTGGTGGCTTCCGCAAGTCCAGCTGGATTTGCCTTGGCGATGGTCTGCATTCAATACTTTGGCAAACATGGAATCCATTTGGAAAAATACAAAGATGTTTACCAAAATTTTGGATACAGCAGTACCATTTACCCGACCATTCAGATGCACCAATTTCAGCAAGTGATCTCCCTTTTGATAATTACCGCATTTTTATCATCATTGGCACCGGCTATGAAGGCCATTCGCATCAAACCACTCAAAGCCATTCGAAAATAAAACCATGAAGCAAGACATTGTTATATCCGTACAAAACATCAGCAAAATATACGATGAAAAAACCATTCCAGTGATCGCCTTACAAGATGTCAGTTTTGAGGTAGAAAAAGGTGAATTCATCGCCATCAAAGGGCCTTCTGGATCAGGTAAAACCACTTTACTCAATCTCCTGGGTGGCTTGGATAAGCCCAGCCATGGCAACATCCAGATCGGAGGACATGAAGTCAGTAGCCTATCAGGAAAAGCATTGGTGGAGTTTCGTTTGAATCACATTGGCTTTGTGTTCCAATCTTATAATTTAATTCCGGTATTTACTGCAGCAGAGAACATCGGTTTCATCATGCAACTTCAAAAAATCAATTCCGATCTCATCCACAAACGAGTCCAAGAACTTTTGATTCAAATTGGATTAACCGATAAAGCCAATAAAAGACCGTTTGAACTATCTGGAGGGCAACAGCAACGCATTGCCGTTGCTCGTGCATTGGCGGGCAAACCACAGTTCATATTGGCCGATGAGCCAACGGCCAATCTCGACTCGAAAACCGCTTTTCATTTGTTGGACTTGATGCATGAACTGAATCAAAAGGAACAAATGACATTTATCTTTTCGACACATGACCAAAGAGTCATAGAAAGAGCGAGAAGAATCATTACCTTAGAAGATGGGAGGATTGTTTCGGACCAACGTGACATTTAACATGCCCTTTAACGTTCAATATGTATTGATTGCTTTACGCATCATCCTGGTATGGTTATGTTGCAATGGAACCCTTTTTGCTCAAAATGGAAATAGTGAGTTATCAGGCTATATCCAATCCTTGACGCAGTGGGGGCTTTCATCCGATAGCTCGTCAGCATGGATCTTGGGAAATGTTCAAAATCGCTTGCAATTGAAATGGAATCCGAACGAACAAAATCGTTTTAGGTTTGAAATCCGAAACCGCTTGTTGTGGGGTGATTTATATGCACGGTACCCGGAATTGGTTGACCAAATTGGAATAGATCCCTCGTGGGTTGATCTAAACTTTCACTACCGATTGAAAAGCAACCTCATTGCAAACCATACCATTGATCGGCTTTATTGGAACGGTGTTTTTGGTATGTGGAATGTCACGGTTGGAAGACAGCGAATTCATTGGGGTGTGCACAATGCATGGAACCCGAATGACTTGTTCAATACCCATAATTTTCTGGATTTTGATTACCTTGAACGAAGCGGAACCGATGCAGTCAGAATTCAAGGTTTGATTGGTTTGGAATCAAGCCTGGAACTTGCATTTCACCCAGCCCGTTCGAACCAAAAGCAAATCCTGGGGATGCGTTATTCCAGTCACATTGGAACTTATGACATCCAATGGATTTCTGCTTATTTTCAGGGTGAGTTCTGTTTTGGCGGAGCGTGGGCCGGTCCCGTCGGAGGAAGCGTTTGGAAAACAGAATGGTCTGTTTTTACAGGAAAAGAAACGAATGTGCAAAACATCCAGACTGCATGGGTCGTGGCAACATCTATAGAATATTCATTTCCAAAGCAATGGTATGTATCCGCATCCATTCTGCTTCAAAGTGATTGGAGCACCTCCACCGTATTGACTACGATTGATCCTGCGCTCTCGGTGACTCCGAAATCCTTGTTTCCCTCCCCTTTTTCCGGTATGCTTCAGTGTTCTAAAACCCTTGAAGATCGATGGAATATTCAGCTCATGGCCTTGTATGCATCGGAAAACAATGTTTTCCTGTTGTATCCAGGCATCGCAATGGATACCGGCAATCAAACCCAATTGGAATTCAGGGGTCAGCTCATTCGAATTGATGGAAATCAACACGAACATCCATTTTTACAGAACTACTATTTGACCTTCAAATGGAATTTTTAAAGCTAGTTGGCAATCATGCAGACTTGCACAGCATAGAGTGGTCAAGTCCAGGTAGTGGAACACAAAGCCCAGCCTTTCATTTAGCAAGCGTTAAGGAAATATTGATTTTCTGTATGACCAGCTCATCCGCAACCAGTGATTTGACAAAGAAAAATAAAACGAATGCTGACAACTATTTTCTGGTGGAGAATAAGAATTTGAAGTACCTTTAAAGAGCAATTTAATCATCATGAAGCATATTTTGAGCTTGATTTTAGTGGTGTGCTTGCAGAGCAGTTTGTTGCAAGGACAAAAAGTGGAGGATTTATTTGATGCCTATGTCGATGAAAATTCGGCAGGCTACATTCAACCTTTGGCAGATTTATTTACGGCTAATTTACATACGGGTACTCGCGAATGGTCATCCATTGATACCAGCTTTTACATTCGCATCGGAATGGTGGCTTCCATCTCCTACCCTTCAACCAAACAAAAAACTTTTCTGGCCAAAACCGACCCGGATTTTACTCCGCTGGTAGCTGGAGATACCAGAGTTCCTACCATCATCGGATCCATTCAGCCTGTATATGTAGATGGCGTCAATAGCACCCAATATGTTTATCCGGGAGGGTACAACTTGGGGTCTTTTCCATTAGCCACCCCTCAAGTCACCATTGGAGGGATATTCCACACTGAATTCATGGGACGTTATTTTGCATTTGAGTTGGATGATGACTTAGGCAAAATATCCATGTTGGGATTGGGTTTACGCCATTCTTTAAATCCCTATTTAAAGATGATTCCTCTGGATCTATCCATTGGGTACTTATACCAGAAGTTTGAAGATGCGCCTTATTTGGTACACAATACCCATCTGATGTCTTTGCATGTAGGAAAGTCAGGCAGGATTTGGTCGGCCCAATTGATTGGAGCTTTTCAGTCTGCTCGTACGGATATTGAATACCAATACACCCGGAATGCTGAAACCAAGGTGAACAAAATAAATTTAAGCAATAAACAAGCTATGGCCATAGAGCTATCCGCTGCTTTACGACTGGCCTTTATCAATGTTCATTCTTCAATACAATATTCTGGATCCGTAACGGCTGCTGCCGGCGTGAGTTTACAATTTTAAAAAATTTTACTATGAAAAATAAGTTCATACTCTGTGTTATTTACCTCAGTCTTTCAGGTTGCTGTGGAATGACGGATTTCCTTAACACTAAAGAATTGTGTGCAGATCAAATTTTTACAGAAACCCGACAAGTCACCATAAAATCTTCGTATTCGGTGGATGAAAACAAAATTTGGTTGATCGCAAATAAAATAACGGGCTCCGATGTAAAAAAAGCATTACAGATTCCAACCCAAGCTCATACCCTTAAAAGTGTATCGGTTACATCAGCGAAAATCAACTATACCAGAGCAAGCGAAAACAGTTCTGCTTCCTTTTATTTGAACTTGGGTGCGATTGCAAGCGATGGATCTTTCGATTTATTGCTTTTGAAACAACAAAATCAAGTCTTGCCATTGTTTGACATTCCGGAAGTACCACTGATCACCAAGGCTGTCAACATCAATGAATACCTGAACGGGAAAGCCATTTCAGAACTAAACAAAGCGCTGGCCAGATACATCACCGTGGCCGACGTGGCCGATATATCGTTCATCATGACGGGAGAGCCATTTCCAAAGAATTCCAGAACAAAGTTCAACTTGGATTTTACTTTAAATGTCACCGCCGTTTACGAAATCTGTAGGTACGTACCGCTGGGTCAAGGTGAGCGGGTATGTGAATAATTTTTCTTGTGCCCAAACTTTGAAGGGATGTTTCCTAAAGTCATTTTGCATGGCAGGAAATAAAATTTCTTTGGACCTCAGTGAAGAATGTGCAAGAATAATTTAATTGAGTCCGAGCAACTTACCAGAATTGCTTGATAGAGAACTTCCCATACGGTTATAAGAAAAAGTATTACCGCATGTCCAGGATGGAAAGTTTAAACTTCACCGGACAATTGAAGTTTCAAAAAACGATTACCTAACCTTGGCAGTTAATATTTTGCTGAAGCCAAATGGGTGCCTACGAAGTTTCTTCAAGTCATCCAGACTAACCGATCAATCCTTCCCAACCTATTGCCGAATGCAATTTGTAAAACGGTTTTGTTATTTCATTGATCAAATCCTGAACAAAGGTCTGTCAACATTCCAGATTCCAAAAGGGATCATCAGTAGAATCAAAAACAAAGCCACCGCAAACCAGATGAATGCAGTTTTATAACTTTTGGCATCATCACAGGCTTTTTTGGCTTTGATGCTTCCTATCTGCGCAATGGCGATTCCAATCAGCATTCCAGTAAAGTGTTCCACACTCCAAAATCGCGTTTCGGCCATTTTCATGGATGCACCAAAATCAGCTAAAATACCTTTCATCATCGAAGAGGTCCCGAAATAAATGATTAGACCTAGAATCAATTGAGTGTGCAAAGAAGCGATGAACCAGGTATTGATCTGCTTGTAAAAACCGCCGTACAACAAACCAAATTTCCATCCACGGTAATTGGTGTACAAGGCATAGATCCCCAAACCAAGAACCACCCAACGCATCCAAGAGTGCAGGGATAAAATGATGTCTTCCATAAAAGCTGAATTTTGTGTAAAATTACGAAGAAAACAATCAGTGGTTTGACTTGTTTACAAAAACAAAACCTTAATAATTTAAGGTTTACGTTAAAAATACGTATTTTATATATTAAATAATATCATAATATATTTATGCTTAATCAATAAAATGTTTGCCAACATCCTTGATTGAAAAGCATCGATCAAAGACGCAACTTTCTTCTTTCTATGGTCAATAAAAAATTACAATTTGGAGCCTTTTCATGCATTAGAGGAGCTATTTGAACCAAAACTGGTTCAGGAATTGTCTACCCAAGCAAAGTATTTGGAAATACCTTCAGGAGCAGGCATCATAGCTCCCGGGCAATTGATCCGCAACATGCCTTTGGTTTTGGAAGGATCGATCAAAGTGAGTCGACTAGACGATGAAGCCAACGAAATCTTCTTATACAATTTAATGCCTCTCGAAATTTGTGCCATGACCATTACTTGCTGCATGCAACAATATCCTAGTGAAATCAAAGCAGAAGCGGAAGGAGATTTGAAAATACTGGCCATTCCAATTCATTGCATGGATGAATGGATGGTCCGATTCCCGACCTGGAAGAGTTATGTCATGCGGAATATGAAATTGCGCTTTGATGAACTGCTCAAAACAATTGATCAAATTGCCTTTCAAAAACTCGATGACAGGCTGATTTACTATTTAAAGGAAAAATCCCGCATTGCTGGATCAAGTCTGGTCAATTTATCGCACCAGCAGATAGCAGACGACCTGGCTAGTTCCAGAGTGGTGATTTCCAGACTGTTGAAAAAACTTGAAAACGATAAAAAATTACTGCTTTATCGAAACCAAATCAAGTTGTTAAAGGATTTTGACACACTCTAACATTCAGAAAAGTAACCAAAGTAACAAAGACCACAAGGCTTGTATTGTAAATTTGCTATTAAAATAGATTCATATGAAAATTGAACAGATCTATACAGGCTGCTTAGCCCAAGGAGCCTACTACATAGAAAGCCAAGGGGAGGCTGCTATCATTGATCCATTGCGAGAGGTACAACCCTATATCGATATGGCAGAACGCCGAGGAGCCCAAATCAAATACGTATTTGAAACACATTTCCATGCAGACTTCGTTTCAGGCCACGTGGATTTGGCGCACAAAACCGGTGCACAGATCGTATTCGGCCCAACTTCTCTGGAAACCGGATTTGAATGCATCAAAGGCAAAGATGGAGAAGTATTTAAAATTGGAAACGTCAACATTCGCCTCATTCACACGCCTGGTCACACCTTGGAAAGCAGCTGCTACTTATTGAGTGACGAACATGGAAAACCCACTGCCTTGTTTTCGGGTGACACCTTGTTCATTGGCGATGTTGGCCGTCCGGATTTAGCGCAAAAAATCAGTGCAGATCTCAATCAGGAAAAATTGGCAGGAATGCTTTACGATTCATTGCGCAACAAACTGATGCCCCTTCCGGATGACGTGGTGGTGTATCCGGCCCACGGTGCAGGCAGCGCCTGTGGTAAAAATATGAGCAAAGAAACATCAGACACCCTTGGAAATCAAAAAGCAAGCAACTATGCATTGAATCCTCAACTTACCAAAGAGCAATTCATTGAAGAAGTCATCACGGGTTTAACCACTCCACCAGCCTATTTCCCGAAAAATGTTTTGATGAATATCAAAGGGTATGACAGCATTGATCAAGTCATGGAACGAGGAACAAAACCATTGAGCCCAGAAACATTTTTGCTGATCGCACAGGAAACAAATGCTTTGATTTTAGACACTCGAAAACCTCAAGTCTTTGCCAAAGCGTTCATCCCTGGTGCCATCAACATCGGAATCGATGGCAATTTTGCAGTATGGGTCGGAACGTTGATCCAAGACATCCGTCAGGAAATATTGATCGTGGCAGACCCTGGGCGAGAACAAGAAGTAATCACGCGATTGGCAAGGGTTGGTTATGACCACACCATAGGATATTTGGAGGGTGGTATGGAACAATGGATGATCAAAGGGATGCCAGTCGACACCATTTCTTCCATATCGGTGGAACAATTTGCTAAAATGGAAGCAGAAGATCCATCCATGTTGATTTTGGATGTGCGAAAGAAAAGTGAATTCGATGCGGAACACATCATTCAAGCAGTCAATGCTCCCCTGGACTACATCAATGAAAGCATGGAAATGATTGACCGCAACAAAACCTATTATGTGCACTGCGCCGGTGGCTATCGTTCGATGGTTTTTTGTTCGATACTGAAAGCAAGAGGCTATGATCGTCTGATCGATGTAGCCGGTGGTTTTCAAGCCATAAAAAAATCTGGCCAATTCAAAACCACCGATTACGTTTGTCCGACAACCTTGTTGTAAAGTATATTTTAACCAACACATTACAGCCTCAATAATTCTTCGAACCTCAGTGTTTGAAAGGTCAATCCATGTGATTATGAAAGTAAAATTTATTATTCCTGCTATCAAATGCGCTGGTTGTATCACAACCATTGAGCAACATTTAAAACCCGAAGATTCAATTCTAGAAATCGATTCTTCCTTAACCGAAAAATCCATATCGTTAATTATTCACGATGCCAATGCAATCGAGCCAATTCAAAACAAGCTAGCAACCATTGGTTTTCCCGCACAAGAAATCTTCACCAATCAGAAATAAATGACCATGCTAAATTTTTTAAAAAAATTATTTTCAACCAGTCCTGCATTAAACTACAGGGAGCTGGTTCAATCCGGGGCAATGATTGTGGACGTAAGAACACCCTCTGAATATAGTCAAGGACATATTCAGGGCAGTGTAAACATCCCGTTGCAAAAACTTGAAAAAAGTATTGCACAAATCAGGAAAGAAACAACCATCATCACTTGTTGCGCTTCTGGCATGCGCAGTGCAACTGCCAAAAGCATGCTTTTGTCTGCTGGGTTTAATAATGTTTACAATGGTGGTGGATGGCTGAGTTTAAAACAAAGTATTCAATCCTAATCCATGAAATTCGAAGATTACTTAAAAGACCACCCATTGGTTCTAGTAGATTTTTATGCAGCGTGGTGTGGACCGTGTAGGATGATGAGCCCTGTCATTCAATCATTAAAAAAGAAGATTGGTGATCAGGCTAAAATTCTAAAAATTGATGTGGACAAAAACCCATCCGTCATGCAAACCTATCAGATCCGAGGTGTACCGACCTTCATACTTTTCAGAAACGGTAGGATTGTTTGGGAACAAGCAGGAGCCGTATCTGAGCAAACATTGCTCCAAGAAATTCAATCACATTTAAATTAATCCTTATGGAATTTACACATATTTACCATGTCACCTCTCACTGGAAATCAGAACGAAGAGGCACCATCCAGTCGCCCGAATTGATACAGTCCATCGAAGTGGCTACTCCTCCACCTTTTCCTGGGGGCATCGAAGGCGTATGGTCTCCTGAACACTTGTTAGTTGCTTCTGTGAACAGTTGTTTGATGGCCACCTTTCTTGCAATAGCGGAAAATTCAAAATTATCGTTCAATAGCTATGCATGCAAAAGTTCCGGTAAACTTGAGAAAGTGGAAGGAAAATACATGATATCGGAAATTGTGCTTGAACCAAGGATTGTGATCAATCATCCGGAGGATCAGGAAAAAACCGAACGGATCATTCACAAAAGTGAGGCAGCATGTTTGATTTCCAATTCCCTTAAATCGACCATTTCTTTAATTCCGACCATCGTCTGCGAACCATGATGTCTGCTGACAATACACCACAGATAACGATCTTCCAAAAGCTCATGGATTGGAAAATCATTCTTCTTTCTTGCCTAACTTTGGGTTTGGCTCCGTTTGTTCCGGAACCACATATTTTGGGAAAAATCCGCTGGATCGCCGGTGGCGCGCATGGGATGCAATTCATGGACTTGTTTGACACTGTATTTCATGGTTGGCCCTGGGTGCTCCTGGTTGTTAAAACCTTTCACTCTCTAATTCGCTCAATCAAAACTTCATGACCTCCTACATTGAAATCATCAAAAATTCTTATCAATCATATGCCGCATATTTATGGCATGAAATTTCAAATCCATCCTGGCACAATTATTTTTACTGGTTAATCCTTCTTTCTGTGGCAGCCATGACCCTCGAATGGATGTTTCCCTGGAGGAAGCAACAAGCCAAAATTAGAGAAGACTTTTGGTTGGATGCATTTTACATGTTTTTCAATTTTTTTCTCTTTTCACTCATCGCGTACAATGCCATTTCGGATGTATTTGTCAAACTGTTCAATGATTTTTTATCATGGTTTGGTATTCACAACCTGGTTGCTCTTGAAATTTCCAATTGGCCTGGATGGGTCCAATTGCTGGTCATGTTCATATTGAGAGATTTCATCCAATGGAATGTCCACAGAATGCTTCACTTTGTTCCTTCACTTTGGGAATTTCACAAAGTACATCACTCCGTTCAACAAATGGGATTCGCTGCCCATCTTCGATATCATTTTATGGAAACCTTCATCTATCGTGCTGCAGAATATATTCCGTTGGCGATGATCGGTTTTGGCCTTCAGGATTTTTTCATCGTGCACATCATCGCTTTAGCCATTGGTCATTTGAACCATTCAAACATTTACCTTCCGCTCGGCCCCCTGCAATACCTGTTCAATTCTCCACAAATGCACATTTGGCATCATGCGGAACATCTGCCACCCAAATCTTATGGAGTCAACTTTGGTTTGAGCCTCAGTCTGTGGGACTATTTATTCAAAACTGTGTACATGCCGTCATCTGGCCGTGATGAGGAGTTGGGTTTTGAACAAGTGCAAGCCTATCCAAAAAGTTTCATGGGCCACCTGGTTGCTCCATTCAAAAAACTTTTCGTCAAAACTCCGTAGAAAGTCGCGAAGTACTTATCCCACCTGAACTTGGACAATTATTGAAATCTTGTGCCATGGCCTTTAATTTTTGAAGTGCTGATGCAATATGACAGTTTGTTTTGAACCGGCTTGGCTATTTTTGCAAAAATAATTTGACAAATGGCCTACGCCTTCCAAATAAAAAGCCTTGAGGCTTACCACAAAGAATACAATCGGTCTGTTTCTGATCCTGATGCATTTTGGGATAAGATTGCCAATGAGTTTGTTTGGCATCAAAAATGGAACCAAGTCTCTAAGATCAATATGGAAGAAGGCCAATGCGAATGGTTTCTCGGTGGCCAATTGAATATCACTGAGAATTGCTTAGACCGACACCTGAATTCACAGGCCAATCACATTGCCTTAATCTGGGAACCCAATCAACCCTTTGATGGAATCAGAACCTATACTTACGCGCAACTTCATCGAGCAGTTTGCGAAACCGCCCAAATGCTGCGAGACTTAGGTGTTCAGAAAGGAGACCGCGTATGTATTTACATGGGTATGATACCAGAACTGACCATTTCCATGCTTGCATGCGCTCGCGTTGGCGCTATTCATAGCATCATTTTTGGTGGATTTAGCGCGCAAAGCATCACAGACCGTTTGCAAGATGCTCAAGCAAGCTACATAATTACTTGTGATGGTGCAAACCGCGGTGCAAAACAACTGAATTTAAAAAATATAGTGGACGAGGCTGTATCAGAACTTTCTTTCATCCAAAAAATCATCGTCTTGAAGCATACAGCTTGTGAAGTTTCTATGAAACCCAATCGCGATGTTTGGTGGCATGATTGCATGAATACCGTAGATCCGGTGCTCGCACTCAATACTCCTGCATGCACCATGGATGCTGAAGATCCATTGTTTATTTTATACACTTCGGGATCCACTGGAAAACCAAAAGGCGTTGTGCATAGTTGCGGAGGTTACATGGTCTACACCACTTACACATTTGTAAATGTATTCCAGTACCAGAGTGGGCAAATACATTTTTGTACGGCCGACATTGGTTGGATAACGGGACACAGTTACATTGTTTACGGTCCGCTATGCGCAGGTGCCACCACCCTGATGTTTGAAGGAATCCCTACTTGGCCAGATGCCGGTCGATTTTGGGATGTCGTGGAGAAACATCGGGTCAATATCCTTTACACAGCCCCTACTGCGATTCGAAGTTTAATGGCGTTCGGATTAAGCCCCATTGAATCGAAAGATTTATCCAGTTTACAAGTCTTGGGTACCGTGGGTGAACCCATCAATGAAGAAGCCTGGGATTGGTATTTTGAACACATTGGGAAAGGGCGTTGTCCAATTGTAGACACCTGGTGGCAAACCGAAACGGGTGGCATTATGATTTCGAACTTAGCCGGCGTGACTCCACACATTGCTTCTTTTGCAACTGTGCCTTTGCCCGGAGTGCGACCCGTTCTACTCACTGATCAAGGGCAGGAAATCAATACGCCCCATGTCAATGGTCAATTATGCATCAAAGGCTCTTGGCCGTCGATGATCCGCACGACCTACGGAGATCATGAACGCTGCAAGAACACTTATTTCGTGCAGTATCCAGGTTATTATTATACCGGTGATGGTGCGTTCTTTGATGAACAAGGGTTTTTCCGAATCAGTGGAAGAATAGATGATGTTCTCAAAATCAGTGGTCATCGCATTGGAACCGCTGAAGTGGAAAACGCAATCAACATGCATGATGAAATCGTCGAAAGCGCCGTGGTGGGATATCCTCATGAGATCAAAGGGCAAGCCATCTATGCTTTCGTTGTACATGAACAGGCATTCAAGGACCCTGATAAAGTCAGATCGGAAATCAATAACTTGCTTTCCGAATCGATCGGCCCTATCGCTAAAGCTGATAAAATTCAATTCGTTCCCGGCCTTCCTAAAACGCGCAGTGGAAAAATCATGCGACGCATACTCCGAAAAATTGCGGAAGGAGAAACACACCAGCTTGGGGATATCACCACATTGTTGGATCCAACGGTGGTTGAACAAATCATAGAAGGGCGCTTGAATAAATAATTGAATCATTCAAAATGATATCAGCAACCATGCTCAACAAGACCAATGGATTTTATGTTTTTATTCTGATCATACTTTGCATTGGCTGCGGTAAAAAAACTCACGAAATGATGACTACCGAGGAAGCGCTTCCAAAACCTGTCTTGACGAGCTCCAACTTCAACATCAATGTCACCATCAGCAGAATGGAAATCAATGATGTACTCAATGAAATGATTAGGAATACATTTCAGGACGGATTCACGTATGAGGATGGTTATAAAATTTCAACCAAACCCAATGGTCCCATCGATTTACAAGCCATTCAACAACAGCTCATCATTCAGCTGCCCATCGCGATTGAGCTTATTCCTTCCGGGATATTCAACAAATTTCATGCAACCGGTGGACTCAAGCTTCAACTTGTATCGCAATTTGAAATATTTGAGCAAAACTTACTGGTTAAAACGGAAATCAAGCAATATCAATGGACTAACAAACCCGTTGTGCAGGTGCTTGGACTGAAAATACCCATTGAAGGGATCGCCAATTACATTCTTAAAAAATATAAACAAACCATCTGCAATTCGATCGACGAATCCATCATGCGAAACATTCGTCTGGATCAATTGTCAAAAAACCTAAAAAACGAATTCCAACAGCCGGTTTATTCTTCCGACGATCATCTCATTCATGTTTACGCAAACCCCACGGAATTGGCAGTTGGCCCGATGCAAATGAACGGTGATCAGCTTCAAATACCCGTAATATTTTATTTTGAATCTGTATTGTCAGACAGCATGCCCGGTGATTTTCAAGGTGCCTGCAGTTTTTCTGTACGCCCGCACAGCGAAATGCAATCCAATTTGAATATCCAATCGCGTATTCCCATTTCGTATATTGAGCAACGTATTCGACAACAGGTGGAGCAACAAAGTTTTGGAAGTGGAGTGAGCAAGGTAAAGGTTAACCGAATCCAACTCTCAGCCTTTGGGAAATACATGACACTTGAGTTGAACACCGAAGGAAGCTTCAAAGGCGATTTGGTTATGCGATTTAAACCCCAATTCGACGACCAGGACCGCAAGTTAATTTTAGAAGAGTTTAGCCTTAAAGCCAAAAAAGGAGTAAGCCTGAATAAAATACTTTTTTCACTTTTTAAAGGAATCGCTGAATCGCGAATCAAAAATTCCATCGAAGATCAATTGAATCTCACTTTAAAAGAGTTTGAATTGAATGCTCATAAGATGTTAGACCATTACGAATGGGTTAACGGCATTGTTGTTGCAGGCAGTTTATTAAACTACAGTTTGAAGAACATCCAATTTTATGATGAACGACTTTATTTTAATCTTGAAGCACATTTGAATCTTGAAGCCAACATTCAAAAAATCAATCGGGACAAACTAGTTTTTTACAAACTTTAGTATATGCTGCCCTTGGTCTGATTTGATGATTAAAAAATAAACACCAGGCTGCAAATCATCACAATTTATTTTGACTTCTTCTTTTCTCTTTACTTCGGTCTTAAATTGATCAATTTCTTGGAGGTTCGCATCCATCAACAAGATACTATATGCTGAAGCATCCGGCTGTTTACTTCGCACAATCACATGATCCGATGCTGGGACCGGATAAATACTCCAACCATCGGAATGGTCTGTCATCCGTGCTTTTACCCAATTGGAATGCTCTGTCTTTCCAGAGCGCATTGCAACCTCCAACTGATAGAAATAATTTTGATTCGGAACGACATCTGTATCCGCATATCGTTGCTGGTGGAACTCTTGCAATGACAATTCGATCTTTGTGGTGGCTTCTGAATGTTCAACTTTGCGGATCAACCAAGCCTGGGCTATATTTTGCTGGCTAATACGTTTCCATACCAATTCAATGGAATGTGGATCAGATCCTGCATACAGTTGAATTTCTTCTGTAGATAAAGTTCCTGAACCGAACAATTGTTGCTCATCCATGTAAAAACAAGATGAAGGCAAAGATTGGTCAGCAGTTCCGTCATCGCGTCGATCAGTACTTCCTTGATTGGCATAATACCCCAATCCCCGTCTTGCAAACACGTTCCATAGCAAACAATAATTTTCCCCTCCATACAATAAATTGTCTGCAGCTAGAATTGCATTGCGGGCATCGACAAAACCTGGATAACATGGTTGCAATTTCATAGCTTCCACGATCAGACGAAAAGCTTTTACATTGCCTGCATTCGAAGATGCATTGTAAAAATCAGGTTCAAATCCATGTTGTTTCACAAGTGCCCAAAACATATCCCATAACATGGAGCACCAAATGTAACCTATTCCATGTGGTTGCGATATGTTTACAAGATCTCCCAGTTGACTATAGTGTGCAGGGTTAATGCCAAGCGAAACATGGTAAGGATACGGCCGCAAACCATTGCTAACATTTGTAAGTCCAGCGGCAAAATTTCCTATACCTCTTGCCTTAAACGCATAATCTGTTGGTTGAATGGTCATGACCAATCCAAAAAAGTCGCTCCAACCCTCACCCATCTGCTCAGCATTGTTGAGGCATCCAATGTTATTCCCACCTCCTGTCAATCGCATACTGATGCCATGCCCATATTCATGACACACAATTCCTGCATCAAAATCGCCATCAATTAAAGGCGGAGTTTCGTTTTTGAATTGACCAATCTTTGGCAGCGTCAATCGAATTTGTTGACAATCGGATGCGCTTAAACCAATGACCGGTATTCTTACCAATTGACCATATGTGCCACTTGGAATGGGTTCAGGGTACCCACTCCCTTGTTTGCAGATGATTGCAGCAATAGCACCAAGGTTTTGCGCCTGCAAGGCTTTGTAACTCGGTTCACAATTTTCCTCATCGAAAAGTGCTATATTCCCGTACAAAGACGAACCATTTATGATCTGATCACAACCATCGAAACCATTTCCACCATTATCGATAACCTGAACAACCGCACCTTGCCTGTTCTGGATGGTCGAGCCAAAATATGCTCTGGAAAAAATATATTGCTTCGCACCTATCGAAAATTTGTAATTTATGGATGGTAGCATTGTGCCAATCACGCCCTGGTTCAAATATATTTTGATCCGGTCACAATCCGATTTTTTCATCATAACTGCCGGTATACTCATTCCGTATGACCAACCACCAATACCTGAAACACCGGCATCATCATTGTTACAGATTAAAACGCCTACTGCACCCGATGCTTGAATGCGTTGCATTTTTGAATAAAAAGAACAGATGCCCTTATCCACCATCGCAATTTTTCCATACAACTGATTTGCATTGGTCAAATTAGAGCAGGCGAAACTTGGATATGTCGATGCATCTTGTACCAAAACGATTTGTCGCATCAAAGGTGCAAACAGTGGCGGTGTAATGGGTGAATGGATGTATGGATATTTGCCAGCAATTTGCGCAGGTGACTCAATGATCAACGTGTCAAACACAGGCGCATTCCAGAGATACATTTGCAAAATTCCACTATTGCCATCGGCCGCTGTACCAAAATTTGCATTGTTTCGAGCATAATAAATATTATCAAAACCTTGTGCAATGATCGGATCATTGCCCACACCGCCCCGATTAAAATTATTCATTTGAAAGTTTCCCGCTAACTCATGGAAACCGTATTGATACCAAATATCATGCATCAGATTGGTCCAATAAAAAAGATTTGTAATGGATGCGTCTTTATTTGCGGACAAAGGCAATACAGGATCATATGGAAAATCAAAATTCAAATTAAAGCCACCCACTGCTCTTGCTGCATCTCCTCCGGTAGGCAAATCATCATCATCACTGTCCTCAAATGCATCGATGTTGTTGCCTCGCGTGCTGTAGTAAAAATTTAGTCCATCGCCATGCCAACCAAATGGACTTGCATTCACTGCCTTTGTCCATGGGCCCATCACCAAATCCCTGCTTCCATGAATTGGACTCTCCACCGGCATTGGGAATACCCGATAACAATTTGTATTCAACAAAGGACTATGATGATCTTGTAATTGAAACCTCCTTTTTCCTGTGAAACGAAAATTTTCAAATGAGCAGGATTTGATCATATCGAACTCTTCTATAACCTCCCCTGTTTTTGCATTGATCACCAGATCGAGCCATTGTGCATTCTCCTTGCGCTTCCAAAATACTCTGTAACCAGGGATTAATCGCTTGTTGAGCGAATCGGCTATAAACACTTTGTTAAACTGAAAGTCGTCCGGTTTTTTTGAGCGAGTCCCTGACTTTAATTCATCTTCCTGATGAATACAGTTATTCAATTCTGACTGCAAATCGTTTTTTGTCTCGATTAATTTTTGCTCCAACAATGCAGTGGGCAACCAACCATTGGAGTCTTGAACCTCATACGCCTCCAAGGAAACAAAGTTTTGATTACAATGAACCAATTCTTCATTTTTATCAAAATGGAGTGATCCTACTTTGCCAACAATGGGCAGCCCTTTCAGAACTTGCTGAATGTATATATGCCGAAAATTCGTTTGTGGATCCAAATATTGCTTAGAAATATTAAAATCTGATTCCAGCCAATGTAGTTCCTTATACTTAGAAAATATACGTGCTTTGTTCCAATCATCCTGAACAATTTGTCCATTCAAACCTAAGGAAAAGAAAAAGAATAGTATAAAAGTGCATATGCCCGTAAAAATATGATTGGACTGCATTGTGAATTTCCATTTACTTCATGAATAATAATAAAAAAAAAGACAGTCCGGTTTGGGGACTGTCTTTTTATGAAATCACTGAATAGGTTTATTCAACTTTCACCATTTTTCCTGTTTGCGTAGCATCTTTATAATCCAATTGATAATAATAGACACCAGCGTGTTCGAATTGGGTTCCATCCAATTTTAGTTCATGATAACCTTTGTTCCATTCCTTTTTCTCTACCAGATGAATTTTACCGGTCAAATCATAGACCGTCAAATTGACCAAACCTGATTCAGGAATGTAAAACCCAATGGTTGTTATTTGATTCCAAGGATTGGGTTCGGCTGGCAATACAGTAAATCTGCCCTGGCCACCATTGTCAAATAACAAAGTCACCAGTCCTTCTTCTCCTTGCTCACTCACACTCAACGATGGAGTGATCGCATCGCTCAATCGCATCACGTCCGACACATGGAGATTCTCCAACGCTCTCACCTGCAATTTGATCAGTTCCTGACCATCTTCCAGTGCTCCGTTCCAACTGAAACTCAGTTGACCTTTGTCCATCGACTGCATCGCGTAATGTTCTTCTCCTATTCGCTTGCTCTTGTTGCCCTCTACTCCCAACACTTCCATCTTCGATGTCATCCACTC